>Ga0306923_10006275_pt1 | contig 11701 bp, 5 predicted proteins | sample sta12Can44000108_FD_203841 | JGI IMG/M metagenome (GOLD analysis project Ga0306923, IMG submission 203841) | Lab enrichment of tropical soil microbial communities from Luquillo Experimental Forest, Puerto Rico - statanox.12C.anox.44.000.108 (v2)... | ecosystem: Environmental > Terrestrial > Soil...
GCTGATATAGCCGAGCAGCCGGCTGTCCTTCCGCAGCGGGAGCATGAGCAGGGCGCGGAGACCAGCCTCCCTCGCGGCGCGCGCTCTCGGGCTGTCCCACGCCGGCCCGTGCAATATCGATGCATCGGGCATATGAACCAAGCGCTCACCGCGCAACAGCTGGTCTTGCGGCCAGCCCGGTTCCGGCCGAAACGGCTGCCGCAGCAGATCGGCAAACGGCGCCGGCAATTCGTGTGTCGCCACGGCGCGGAAGTGCTCGCCATCATAGGTCACCAGAGCCCCGTGAGACGCGCCGCACAGCGCATGCGCCTTCTCCAGTATCGCGTCGAACACTGGCGTGAGATCGCCGGGCGACGAATTAATGACCTGCAATACCTCGTCGGTCGCGGTTTGCTGCTCCAAGGCCTCGCGCGTCTCGGTCAATAGCCGCGCGTTCTCCATCGCGATCACCGCCTGAGCGGCGAAATTCTGCAATAGCGCAATCTGCTTCTCGGTGAACGGTCGCACCTCCTGGCGATAGATTTGGATGAAGCCGAGGACCTCGTTATCCTTCCGCAGAGCCACAGCCAGGTTGCTGCGAGCACCTCCAAGATCGACAATCGCCCGGCGATTGGGGTCGCCCGACTGGTAGACCGGTTCGGCTTTGAGATCGTCAGAGCGGATGACGCGCTCGCCGGCAAGGATGCGGAAGGGCGTCGTCCCGGGCCCGTAGTTCGGCGGATTGCTTCTTCGGTACTCGGCGAACGCGGCGGGTACGCCGCGTATCGCTGCGGTAAGGAACCGCCCGCCGTCATAGATCCCTAGTTGCCCGAACGCCGCCTCGCACAGCCGCATCGCCTTTTCCAGCATCGCGTCGAACACCGGTGCGAGGTCGCCCGGCGAGGAATTGATGACCTGCAAGACCTCGGCCGTCGCAGTCTGCTGTTCCAGCGCCTCGCGCGTCTCGGTGATCAGCCGGCTGTTCTCGATCGCGATGACAGCCTGGTCGGCAAAGGTGCGGACCAGCTCGATCTGCCGCTCGGTGAACGGCTCGACCCGATGGCGGTGCAGCACGAGAACGCCAATTGGCTCGCCTTCGCGCAGCAGCGGGACGCCGAGCACCGTCCGCAACCTCCCGAGGTTAACCGCCTCCGGATGGGCATGTTCCGGATCGCGTGCAACGTCTGCAACATGAACAACGCGCCGCTCGAGGATCGTCCGCCCGCCAATCCAATCACGACTTGGCATCATTGGAAGCTCACGCGCGAACGTCTCGAATGCGGACTGTAACCCAAAGGCAGCCGCCACCCGATAGGCCTCGCCGTCTCGAGGCGCTATATAGACGCTGTCTGCAGTGCACAGCCGCCCCGCGGTTTGGACCAGCGTGTCGAGCACTGGCTGCAAATCGAAGGTCGAGCGGCTGATGACCTGCAGCACATCGCTTGTCGCGGTCTGGTATTCCAGCGATTCTTCGAGATCGTGGGTGCGCTCGCGCAATTCGCCGAGCAGCCGGGCGTTCTCCATTGCAATGACGGCCTGCGCCGCGAAATTCTGCAATAGCCCAATCTGCTTGTCGGTAAAGTGCCGCGGCTCACGACGATAGATGGCAAAGTTGCCGAGGACGGCGTCGTCCTTGCGTAGCGGCACGATGAGCAGGGTGCGGACCCCGCCGAGATCGGCGATGGCGCGGGGGATCGGGTCGCCGTCGCGGTAGGCCTCAGTCTTGGTGATGTCGGGGATTTGCATGAGCGGCTCGACTCCGCTTAACACGCGAAGTTGCGGCCGGGCCGGCGGGTGTGGCCCTTTTGCGAGGAACTCAGTCAGCTGCCGCGACGCGCCGCGGACGGCCGCGGCGTGCACCATTTTGCCGTCATAGATCCACAGCGTGCCGATATCGACCTCGCACAGTAGCAACGCCTTTTCCAGCATCGCGTCGAACACCGGAGCGAGGTTCCCCGGCGAGGAGTTGATGACCTGCAACACCTCGGCAGTTGCAGTCTGCTGTTCCAAGGCCTCGCGCGTCTCGGTCAGCAGCCGCGCGTTCTCCATCGCGATGACCGCCTGCGCCGCGAAGTTCTGAAGCAGCGCGATCTGCTTCTCGGAGAACGGCCGCACCTCCACGCGGCCAGCGGTGATGGCACCGAGGAGCGCGCCGTCCTTGCGAAGCGCCACAAACAGCGAAGTTCTGACGCCCGCGAGTTGGACGACGCTACGCGTTGTTGGATCGTCAGTCTCCCCGAGATCGGCCACATGCGCAAAGCCGTCGCCCTCGACCAACCGCTGGATCGGATGGTTGGCGCCGGGCCGCAAGCCTTGGCGAAACCGCTCTGCAAGCGCCTGCGGATAGCCATGTGTCGCCAGAGCGCGGAACGTCTCGTCTGCACGAAGCAGCAAGCTACCGTAGGTGGCTTCGCAGAGAGTGTGCGCCCTCTCCAAGATCGCGTCGAAGACTGGCGAAAGATCGCCGGGCGAGGAATTGATGACCTGCAATACCTCGGCGGTGGCCGTTTGCTGCTCGCGCGCCTCGTGCAACTCGGCGGTCAATACCGCGATCCGGGCTTCGAGCTCGGCGTAGGAAGGCGGCGACGGGCGGGTGGCGGTCTTGGCGACCGCGGTACGAGGACTGCGGCTCATTGACGAACGTCCTCCGCTAGCGCCAAACCCGCCCCGGGCGCGCTGCGCCGCGGCAGGCGGATCGTGAATTCGGTGAACGCACCGACCTCGCTGTCCACGGTGAGCGTCCCGCCATGCTGCTGCGTGATGATGTCCCAGCTGATCGACAAGCCGAGCCCGGTGCCTTCACCGGTCGGCTTGGTCGTGAAGAACGGCTGAAACAGCTTTTCGCGCGCCTCGGGCCCGATGCCGGTGCCGTTGTCGCGCACCCTGACCTCGACCTCGGTACCAAGCTCGTGTGTGATCACCTTGAGGCTCGGCTTGAATGCCGGATCACTCGCCTCCTTGGCGCGCTTGTTCGCGGCGTAAAACCCGTTGCCGATCAGGTTCAGGAAAACGCGTAGCATGTCCTGCGGCACCACCTCGATCGGCGCCGCCAAGCTGTCGAGATCGCGCTCCAGTGTGATATTGAAATTCTGGTCCTGGGCGCGCGCGCCATGATAGGCGAGGTTCAGTGCTTCCTCGACCAGCGCATTGATGTCGATCTTCTGCCGGTCGCCGCTGGTGCCGCGCGAATGCGCCAGCATGCTTTGGACGATGCCGTCGGCGCGCTTGCCGTGCTCGGCGATCTTTGCGAGGTTGCCGGTCAGCATTCCGACGATCTCGTCGATTTCGGCGCGCGTCTCCTCGCCGAGCGATGCCACAGCGGGTGCCGTTGTCTCCTTCAGTTCGTCCAGCAGCTCGACCGAGAGCCCCGCGAAATTATTGACGAAGTTGAGCGGGTTCTTGATCTCGTGGGCAATGCCGGCGGTCAGCTGGCCGAGTGCCGCCATCTTTTGGGCATGCAAGAGGCTGGCCTGTGCCGCCTGCAGCTCGCGCAGTGCCCTCTCGGCGGTGTCGCGCGCCGCCCGGATCTCTTCTTCGGCGCGCTTCCGCTCGGTGATATCGGCGTAGATCACGACAAAGCCGCCGCCCGGCACCGCGTTGCGCCGCACCTCGATGACACGACCGTCGGGTCGCGTGTGCTCGAAGCGCAATTCCCGGCCGAGCTCCTCGAGGCGGCGGCTCAGCTCCGCTTCGATGTCGTCGCTGCCGTATTCGCCGCGCCGGGCGAGAAACCGTATGTAGTCGGCATAAGGAAGACGTTCCGCCAGGAGGGCCTCGGGCAAATCGAGGATCCGCTGAAAATTCAGGTTCCATGCGGCAAGCCGCAGCTCCGCGTCGAACATTGCGACCCCGTCGCCCATATTGTCGAACGTGACACGCAACTCGGCCTGGCGCTGGCGGATCTCGTCCAATAGCCGCGCATTGTCCATCGCAATGACCGCCTGCGCCGCGAAGCTCTCGAGCAGCGCGATTTCCTTGTCAGTAAAAGGCCGCACCTCCAGCCGATTCGCAGCGATGTAGCCGAGCAGCTTGTCCTCCTTGCGTAGAGGCACCATCAAAACGGCCCGGAAACCCGCCGCACTGGTAGCCTTTCCCACCGAGCCGAGCAGCTCAGGGGCCACAGCCAACATGTCGGGGATGTGCACGTAGCGCTCCCCCCGCACCAATCGTGGATGGACGGATTTGCCGCGCAATGGGAGCTTCGCCACCTCCAGCAAATATTCGGGTAAGCCGCGGGTCGCAACCGCGCGAAAATGCTCGCCGTCGTAGGTTGCCAGCACGCCGTGGGCCGCCCCACAAAGGCTGTGCGCCTTCTCTAGGATCGCGTCGAAAACCGGCGCAAGCTCTCCGGGCGAGCTATGAATGAGCCGCAGTACCTCGGCAGTCGCGGTCTGCTGCTCCAACGCCTCGCGCGTCTCGGTCAACAGCCGCGTGTTTTCGATCGCAATCACCGCCTGGTCGGCAAAGGTGCGCACCACCTCGATCTGCCGATCCGTGAACGGCTCAAGCCGCTGCCGCCCGAGCGTGATCACACCGATTAGATCCCCCTCGCGCAGCAACGGAACGCCGAGGCATGAATTCAGCCTTCCGAGGCGGATCGACTCGGCCAGCGCGTATTCCGGATCGGAGGCGACGTCGTGGACATGGACGATGTCGCCCTCCAGCAGAACCCGCGCAGTGACGCTTCCGCGTCCTGGAATGAAGGTTAACGTCTGCAGGAACGCGTCGTATTCGGGTGAATCGACAGCGAAAGTACCCACGGTCCGATAAACGCCGCTTTCGCGCGTCACGATCAGCGCGAAATCAGCCACGCACAGCCTTGCCGCCGTCTCGCAGACAGTGTCGAGCACCGGCTGCAGGTCGAAGGTAGAGCGGCTGATGACCTTCAGCACGTCGCTGGTGGCGGTCTGGTATTCGAGCGATTCTTCGAGGTCGCGCGTGCGCTCGCGCAATTCGCCGAGCAGCCGCGCGTTCTCGATCGCGATCACGGCCTGCGCGGCGAAATTCTGCAACAACGATATCTGCTTGTCCGAGAACGGTCGGACTTCTTTCCGGAAAACCGAAAACACGCCGGGAACTGTGCCGTCCTTCACCAGCGGCACGAACAGAGCAGCGCGTATGCCGCCGAGCTCGACCGCGGCAACCGGCAGCGGAACCCCTCTGCGGTAGGAATGATCGGCGGCGATATCTGCGCTGTGAAGGATTGAGCGCGTTAGGATCGCGCGGCCGAAAAATGTGTCCGGCCCGGCCCCGGGCGGCTCGCGCTTGAGGTAATCGAGGAACGCGACCGGCACATCGCGCGAGGCCCGGACATAGGCCTGCTCGCCGTCAAACGTCCACATCAGACCGCTGGCGGCGTCGCACAAATCGAGCGCTTTTTCCAGCATCGCGTCGAACACCGGCGTGAGATCGCCGGGCGAAGAGTTGATGACCTGTAAGATTTCGGCGGTCGCGGTCTGCTGCTCCAGCGCCTCGCGCGTCTCGGTGATGAGCCGCGCATTCTCCATCGCAATGACCGCCTGCGCCGCGAAATTCTGCAGCAACGCGATCTGCTTGTCGGCGAACGGCCGGACCTCTAGGCGCGCCGCGGAGATCAGGCCGAGAAATGCGTCGTCTCTGCGCAGCGGAACAAACAGCACCGTGCGGATGCCCGAAAGCTCGGCCGCGCTGCGAAAAACCGGATGGTCGATTTCCATGCAGTCGGCGATCCGGATAAACGGCTGACCCTCAATCAGCGCCCGGCTCGCCGGTGAATCGGCAGCACGATAGCCGTCTCGCAGGATCTCAGCGAATTTGTCCGACACCGCGTGCGTCGCGACGGCATGTAACTTCTCGCCGTCGTAGAGCTGCAAGCTCCCGTGGGCTGCGCTACAGAGGGTATGCGCCTTCTCCAGAATCGCGTCGAATACCGGCGCGAGGTCGCCGGGCGAGGAATTGATGACCCGCAATACTTCAGCGGTCGCGGTCTGCTGTTCCAATGCTTCACGCGTCTCGGTCAGCAGCCGCGCGTTCTCCATCGCGATCACCGCCTGCGCCGCGAAGTTTTGCAGCAGCGCGATCTGCTTTTCGCTGAACGGCCGAACGCCCTCACGGTACAAGCTCACGACACCGATAAACGCGTTCTCCTTGCGAAGCGCCACGGAGAGCAGTGTGCGGCAGTTGCCAAGATCCACCAACGCGCGCGCAGCAGCATTCCCCTCGCGGTAAGCACCAGTATCCGTAACATCAGGGATATGAACAAACCGCTCGCCTGCCTGAAGCCGCAGGAACGTGACGCTGGTCTCACCGCGCAACGGGCCGCGCCGCCGCTGCCACTCGGCTATCTCGGGCTTGCCGCGTATGGCAACGCGATGGAACTGCGCGCCGTCGTACTCCACGAAATGGCCGTACGCGGCCGCGCACAACCGCATCGCCTTTTCGAGCATCGCGTCGAACACTGGCGCAAGGTCGCCGGGCGAGGAATTGATGACCTGCAATACCTCAGCGGTCGCGGTCTGCTGTTCCAAGGCCTCGCGCGTCTCGGTCAGTAGCCGCGCATTCTCCATTGCGATGACGGCCTGCGCGGCGAAATTCTGCAACAGCGCGATCTGCTGGTCGGTGAACGGCCGCACCTCCTGCCGCTGGGCACTGATATAACCAAGCACCGTCGCATCCTTACGCAACGGTACGAACAGTACGGTACGAATGCCGGCAATTTCGGCAGCCGCGCGCCGTATAGGATGATCTTCGGACGCGGTCGGCGGTTCCGAACCGTCGAGGACGTGAACGAACGGCTCGCCGTTGAGAAATAGCCTGAAGGTTGGGGTCGGTGAGAATCCCTGGCGCGCGAGCGCGTCGTATTCTTGTGGATACCCCCTCGTGGCCACCGCGCGTAACCGATTGCCGTCGTGCAGCACCAATGAACCGAGCGGGGCGCCACAAAGCGAATGTGCCTTCTCCAATATCGACTCGAACACCGGTGCAAGATCGGCGGGCGAGGAGTTGATGACCTGCAATACCTCGGCGGTCGCGGTCTGCTGCTCCAAGGCCTCGCGCGTCTCGGTCAGGAGCCGCGCGTTCTCCATCGCGATCACCGCCTGGGCGGCAAAGTTCTGCAATAGAGCAATCTGTCTGTTAGTGAACGGCCGTACCTCCTGCCGATAAATACCGATCTGACCGACCATGACGCCGTCCTTACGGAGCGGCACCGCCAGCAAGCTGCGGGCCCCGCCAAACTCGACCAGCGCCCGGCGATACGGATCGCCTGCCCGATAGGCGTCTTCCTCCTTCAGGTCGGCGACATGCACAAAGGGCGCGCCAGAAGCTAGGCGCGGTGTTGCGCCGCCCGGCCCCGGTTGGTTGGCCGAGTTTGCCGCGAAGGCGGCGAACTGAGGCGGGATGCCTTGCATGGCAACAGGACAAAGGTTCGCGCCGTCATAGGTGGCCATAATGCCGAAAGCGGCCCCACAAAGGGCCATTGCCTTGGCCAACATCGCGTCGAAAACGGCCACAAGGTTGCCGGCCGAGGAATTGATGACCTGCAACACCTCGGCGGTCGCGGTCTGCTGCTCCAAGGCCTCGCGCGTCTCTGTGAGAAGCCGCGCATTTTCCATTGCAATAACCGCCTGCGCGGCGAAGCTCTCGAGCAGCGCGATCTGCTTGTCGTTGAAGGGCTGGATTTCCTGGCGGAACGCGGTAATCACGCCGAGCACGGCGCCATCTTTGCGAAGTGGCACCATCAGCAATGTGCGGATATCGCCTATGTCCATGATGTGCTGAATAGGCGCTGGCGCGTTGCGATAGGAATCGTCAGCGCGGGCGTCGGGGATGTGGATGATCCGTTCACCGCTCACGAGGCGTGCCACAGCGCTGCCCTCGGGCGGCCGCCTCGGGCGCACCTGGCGCGCGGCTTCGACAAAACGCGGCTCCCCGTGGACCGCGGCAAGACGGAATTCTTCTCCGTCGCGGACGAGCAATACGCCGTATGCAGCGCCGCATAGTGTGTGCGCCTTTTCCAGGATAGCATCGAACACCGGCACCAGATCGCCAGCCGAGCGGTTGATGATCTGCAGGATCTCGGACATTGCCGCCTGCTGGGCCAGCGCCTCGCGCAACTCGTCGAGGAGCCGCCGGTTCTCAATCCCCAAGACCGCTTGATCGGACGCGATCGGGACAGGATCGAGCTCCATCGGCAGGCTCGGATCGGTCGCCCATTCGAGCAGCGAGCCGTCGTAGAGTTTCACATCAGGGCGGCCGAGCATCACCAGCGCCATCGCATCGGCGCTCGCCGCGATGCCGCCGCCGCAATAGGTGATGACGCGCTCCGTGAAAGCCCCAACGCGGTCAAAGCGCCGACGCAGCTCTCTTGCCGGCAGAAATTCGTTGGTCTCGGGGTCGAGCAGATCCTCGGAGGGGAGGTTGATGCTGCCTGTGATGTGACCCGGACGGCCATAGTGGACGCCACTGGTGAACCAATGCTGGTCCTCCGGCAGGGCATTGATCGTGCAGACGGCGCCGTCGCCGATCGCGGCGAGCACCTCCGCTTTGGTCGCGATCAGCGGGGTTTGCTCGCGTACGATGAAGTCGGCCGGCGGTTGCGGCCTGGCCGGACCGGTTTCGATCGGCCTCGCCTCGCGCCGCCATTTTTGCAATCCGCCATTCAGCACGGCTGCGCCGGCGAACCCGAACACACGGAAGAGCCACCAGACGCGGGTCGCCCAATAGACATTCTGGCCGCTGTAGAGCACGACGCGGGTGTCGTCTGTGATGCCATGGGCGCTCATCACCGACGCGAATTGCGCCGCTCCGGGAGCCATCAACGGAACCGGGTGGCTCGTGTCGGAAAGCTCGGTCAGCACGTCGACGAATTGCGCCCCGGGAATGTGTCCGCGCTCGAAATCCGCTCCGCCCGAGCTGATTTCGAACATCGTCACCGGATTGAAGGCGAGATGGACCGTGCAATCGAGAATCCGCAGGTCGGATTGCCCGAGATGCTCTGCCAGCCATTCGGTTCCGACCAGAAATTCGGGATGGACGAAATCTTCCGAAGTTGCTGCCATTTCCCGCCCCTAGCTGCTGGGCAAAGCGTCAGGTGACGTCACGCACAGTGGGCTCAATCAATTGCCGCCGGCGCGATGAACGAGGATATCCCTCTGCCCTTCGGGTTGCGAGCCGTTCCCGCGCAAGCCGTTCTTGAGCAAGCACAACGGCGTCCTCTCGGCCTTCGGCTTTGCGCGCCTCTTCTCGGCTGACCGCGCCGAACTCAGCGCTGATCGCCGGGCGCACCCCGCTCGGCGTGAGGTCGAGCGAACCGCTCGGATCGATGCGGGTGACCAGCCGGAACCGCTCGCAAAAGAGCGGCATGTCGGGCGCGAAGGAGCCCTGTCGTCCGAAGTCGTTCTGATGCGCTCCTGCTTACTAACCTACCAGTGAGAGTGTACCAGGGTTCGGCCTACCAGCCTTGCTCTGATTCAGACCTCGGCGAGCGCCTTCTTGTCAGCACGGGCCAGGAAGGCGGAGCGGTTCCGGGCGCGCTTGTTCATGCGGCGGAGCAGATCTATCGGAGGCCTCCTCGAAGCGACTCACGCCGGCCCAAGCATTATTGATTTTCAGACGCTGACCCGGTCCGAAAATCCCCAATCTCCTTTTTTCGCGGTTGCGGATTACCAGAAAATCTCATCGAATACCTACCGCCTCTGCGCGATAAGGCTATTCAGTTCTATTCGTGCTTTATCAGCTACTCAACAAAGGATCAGCTGTTTGCCGATAGGCTGTACGCCGATTTGCAGAACAAAGGCGTTCGATGCTGGTTCGCGCCGCATGATTTGCCCATCGGCGCCAAGACCTGGGATGCAGTTGACGAAGCGATCCGCCTCAGGGACAAGCTGCTGCTGATCCTTTCGAAAGCGTCAATCGCCAGCGAGTGGGCCGAGGACGAAGTGAACAAGGCTTACGCCGAAGAGCGATCCAGAAAAGAGACCGTCTTATTCCCGATCCGTATCGACAACACAGTGATCTCTACCGCGGAACCGTGAGCCGTGAAGCTTCGCGACCAGCGCAACATCGTCGACTTTCGACTGTGGAAGAAGCCGGCGGAATATCAGAAGAGCCTCGACCGGCTCTTACGCGACCTGAAGGCGAGCGAAGCCAAATAGTTAGTCAAGCGACCTTTCACCGCGCGAAGACCGAGGTGGCACCTGAACGGGAACAATCATTCCCGTAATGACCGGGGCGTCGCATACTAGACTTCCGGTGGCGTCGAGGGGTTTAAAAGCACAGTCGGTCGGGACTTGTTATGATGCAGATGAGCATTTTCGTTCGTAGCAAGCAGGCGGAAGAATTCTGCCAACTCGTTTAGGTAATCTTTCCGTTTATCATCCTGTTTCTTGAAAGTCTGACAAAGTGCTGTATAAATTAAAGCACCGATCTCGCCCGGGCTATTTTTGGAAATAAGCTCCTGAAGCGTGTCCAACACTTCTGGCGGAGCGTGACGCGGGTATTCATCGGTCATGATGCACTCCTTTGTTCAAGTACAAAACGACTACAGTGCCTATGGCTTTTTTATGTACTCGTAATTCAACGCGCAGCGCATCCTGAGGGGTCCCAGATTTCCGAACTTTTTTGAATTATGAAACGGGGGCGCAGCTAAACGGAGGGTCGCAGCGCTGCACGACTTGCCCGGACGTCGAGATTACCGACCAAGGGCGTCACAATCGGCGAGGATGAGAATACCGTTCGGCTCACGCATGCCGAGTGGAATGAACTGTCGGGCCTATTAAGAGCGGCGAGCTTCGCGGTCTAAGGCCGGAGGCCACCGCCTCGTCGGTCAAATGCTCCCCGGGGTAATCTCGGGTGCCGCTTCAGCGGCGAGGCGCGCGACCAGCCGGAAGCGTTCGCACCACAGCGGCATGTCGGGCGCGAAGGTACCCTGTCGCCGGAAGTAGTTCTGATGCGCCCGACGCCAGGAGGCGAGCGTGCGGTCGTCCTCGCCTTCGTCGAAGGCAAAGGCTTCGTCGACCTCGTCAAAACGTCGCTGCGTCAGCTCGACCGTCTCGATCACCGCCAGCGGGACACCGCCGCCGTCCAGCACCACCCACTGCTTGCCGACCTGGGTCTTCGGCCCCTCACCCGCCGCCCAACAGGTCGCCCGCTTCTTGCCGGCCAGCACCAGCTCTACGAGCGCATCGGCCAATCGCGGGCTATCGCCAAACGCGAATCGCTCGAGCGATCGCCAGTCCGTGTCGCTCTCCTCCGCCATCAGCTGCTGCTCTTCCCTACCCCACCTCCGTCGAGCGCTCGCCGTACTAGCGCCAAGATCGAGGTATATCATGCGTATATAGCAATCACATGCGGTGTCGTCGAATTGCGCCGCCATACCCTGAGGAGTGGTTTGGCAGGGTAGAAACTTTCCCTGCCGACCGATCCGGTCTAGTGAATTAAGGTGATGATTTTGCGCGATTTTCTGACCTCGATGGGGTGATTTCCGGGCGTTAAAAACAATTTTCCCTGCCGTCAGGGAAAACTCGAGGCGTCGACAACCCCGCCGGCTGGCGCGAATTGACAGGGGGGAGCACGATCCCCATACTCCGCCGCTTTCCTGCTCGATGGTGGGTCGCGCTGTGTGCCGGCTCCGCCGAGCCGAGGGGAGGGCCGATGATGCGCGATCCCGGCGGAGCGAGCCGGCGTTCTGGATGGGGGCGGAAGATCGTGCCGGCGGGAAGCCGGCGACGACGATAGCGGCACC
>Ga0306923_10006277_pt1 | contig 11699 bp, 7 predicted proteins | sample sta12Can44000108_FD_203841 | JGI IMG/M metagenome (GOLD analysis project Ga0306923, IMG submission 203841) | Lab enrichment of tropical soil microbial communities from Luquillo Experimental Forest, Puerto Rico - statanox.12C.anox.44.000.108 (v2)... | ecosystem: Environmental > Terrestrial > Soil...
CCTCGCCCCCTACCCGACGATCACCCGAATTTACCAAAGCTGCATGCAGCTCGAACCCTTCGCGGCCGCGCATCCGGACAACCAGCCCGACCGCGAGGCGTAAGGGCCGCGCCGGGCCGTTAACCGACGCTATCCCTTTCGGGCGTCAGCGACCAGGTTCTTCAACGCGTCGAGATCGATCGCACCAGGAACGATGTGGGCGCCGATGATGAAACCCGGTGTGCCATGGATGTCGAGTGCGCTGGCGAGAGCCAGATTGGCTTTCAGCGCCTGCTCGATCTCCGGCGCCGCCATATCGCGCTTCAGCCGGTCGACATCGAGCCCGACCGAACCCGCGACTTGATAAACCACCTCGTCGTTGATCTGACCTTTGGTCGCCATCATGGCTGCATGGAAGTGCTCGTATTTTCCTTGTAAACGCGCGGCAAGTGCGGCATGGGCCGCAGTGACGGATGGGGCTCCGAGAACGGGCATCTCCTTGTAAATGAAACGCAGTTTGCGATCCTCGCCGAGCAGCGCCTGCAACGAAGGTTGCACCTGTTTGCAATATGGGCAGCGGTAATCGAAGAACTCGACAATGGTGACGTCGCCCTCGGGGTTGCCCCCCACCGGCGTCGCCGGATCATCGAAGATCTCATGGTGACGATCGCGGAGCACTTGGTTCGTCTTGGCTTCCTCCCCCGCCCGCAGCGCGTCAAGCAGGACGTCGGGATTCTGCATCATGTAGTCGTGGATAATCGCCTCGATCGCCTGGCGCTGTTCGGGGCTAAACTCGGCCGCTTCGATCGCGCAAAGCGGCACTGCCAAGAGAAGTGCGCAGGTCAAAGCCAAGGCCGCAAATGGCGCACGGAGGGGCATGTCGACTGTACTCCCGCTGGCAAGGGGCAGGACGAGATCGTCGCAATCAATGGACGTTCGCGAGGCCGCCCCCCGAATCCTCGATATGCTCCGCCTCGAGATGGATATTCTCGGCACGGTTGTAGCCGGCGGAGTTCTTCGGCAGAAGGGCTTTGGCCCGGAGGGCCTGCTGCTGCGCATCCTTCTTCTTTCCGGCGGCGAGCCCCTCCTCGGCAAGCGCCAAAGCGGCCATGCCGATCTGATCGTCGCGTCCATAGGCGGTCGCCAGCAGGTGCCAGCCCTCGGTTTCCTTATCCTCGGTTCGCAGGGCCTCATTCAAATAGGCAATCGCGCGCTTGTTCATCTTCGGATCATTCGATTCGACGTAGGTTTGCGCGAGCGAAATGCGCAGCAACGGGGCGCCGGGGGCGAGCCGTACCGCCTCCTCGTAGGGCTGGATCGCGTCCGCAACGCGCCCATTTTCGAACAGCATCTGCCCCTTGAGCTCCCGAAAATACGGATCTTGCGGAAAGTCTCGTATCAATCCGTCGATGGTCGGGAGCGCTTTGTCCAGCCGGGGAGTTCGGTAATAGGCGATCGCACGCGCATAGCGGGCGACTACGGACTGATCCTTCTCGGGATAAGCCGCAAGCGTCGATGAGGGCGGCGAGATGAAGGCGTCGAGCTTGACCTTTAGCCGCTTCAATAAGTCGATATTGGCCTGAGTATCCGGAACGTCAGAGAAGCGCGAATGCTCGACATGGTTGCGGACGTAGTCGATACGTTGAGCGGTCAAAGGATGCGTGCGTAGATACGGATCTTCGCGGACGCCGGAGAGCATCTCCTCCCCTTGCAAAATCTGGAAGAATTGAAGGAGCCCTCGCGCAGATTGCCCGCTGGCGTCGAGAAAAGTCATGGCCGCGTGATCGGCCGAGGCTTCCTGGGTGATCGAAAATTGCATGAAGGCGCGTTCGGCCACCCCTTGTGCAGGCAACATGGCTGCGCCGCCGCCGCTACCCTTACCGGCCACCGTCGCAGCGGCGCCGAGCACCATCGCGATGATCCCTTCGATGCTGGCGTTGCGCATCGCGTCTTGAAACCGGGTCAGATGTCCGCCGGCAATATGGCCGGTCTCGTGCGCGAGCACGCCGATCAGCTGGTTCGGCGTTTGCGCGCGCATGACCAAGCCGGTATTGATGAATTCGTTCTGCCCGCCGGCGACGAAGGAATTGATCTGCTTGTCTTCGACGAGATAGACGTGCAACGCGTTCGGATCGAGCCCCGCTGCCTTCCAGATCGGGGTCACCATCGTCCGAATGTCGGCCTCGATCTCAGTATCGCGGATAAAACTCTCGGCTGCTGCGGCGGCCTGGCCACAGGCGACACACGCCGCGAGAACGACTGCTATAAGACCGCAAACCCGAGTAGCCACAAACCGTTCTTTTCAATAACCAATCGGCGTCGCCATCCGTCCCTCAGGCCCCCCCGGGGGTAGCGGCAAGCGTGAACCATCCGCCAACCTCACTCAAAGAATAGAAATGCGGCGAAGACGGGGCAAGCCTGTCGGGAGCACTCCGTCTTGCCGATTCACATTACGGCTGGATCAACCGCTGCCACCAGCCCCGGCGCGGGGTCGACGACTTCTCGGGCCCCGCCTCGACCGGATGCTCCGGCTCCGCTGGTGGAGCGCCAGCGGAAAATGCCGCTTTCGGAGTTCGCTCCGTCTCGCTGGTAGAAAATAGCTCCTGCTCGGCGGGGTCCGCCGCCTCTGCTTCCGCCCTCGCTTCGACCGAATGATGACGCGGCACTGCCAAGTTGCCAATCCCCCCAGGCATCTCCGCTGGCGCCGCAACGGGATCGGGCACCGGCGGCCCGGGCTCGCGCGGCGCCTCGATCTCTGCACCGTTGATCTCCCCGGCTGTGCTCGCAAGGCCCGCCATTCGCGTTGGCACGAGTTCCTCAATATCGGAAGTCGGCAAAATCTGGACGATATCGGATGGCGGGCGTGGTTCCTCGAAGAGGGGTTCGAAATCGCTCTCGCGTCGCCCGCGGCGCCTTCCGCCGCGGCGCCCGCGGCGGCGCCGGCGCCCCTCCGCTCCATTCTCTTCCTCGCCATTGCCGTCATCGCCACCCGCTCGACCATCCACCGGGGTGAGTTCGCCCGTCGCCTCTGCAGCCTCCTCGACTACCTCCGATCGCGCAGCAGAGACAGAAGCGGGCTCCTCCTCGCGCCGCCGCCGCCGTCGGCGCCGGCGCCGGCTGCGAGCGCGCTCATCTTCGCCCTCCTGCTCCTGCCGGTCGGATTCTGCGGCCTCTGCGCCCCGCTCGGTCTCGTCCTCTGCCTCTGCCTCTACCTCTTTCTCATCGAGATCGGGCGCCTGAGTCAGCGGGGCGGTCGGTGCAACCGCCGGCTCGGCTGAGTCATAAGCACGCAGCCGTTCGAGCCGGAAGGCCGGCGGGATCAGTGCGTCGTCGCGCGCCACCAACACTCGCAGACTGTAGCGCGTCTCGAGCTGCACCAGCGAATCACGCTTCTGGTTGAGGATGTAGAGTGCCACCGTGGTCGGCACGTAGACGCAGATCTCTGCCGAGCGCCGGCGCATGCCCTCCTCCTCGATCGAGCGCAGCACATAGAGCGCCGTCGATTCGGTCGATCGGATGAAGCCGGTACCGCCGCAATGCGGACATGGCTGCGTCGAGGTCTCGACCAGTGACGGGCGCAACCGCTGGCGCGACATCTCGAGGAGACCGAAAGGGCTGATTCGGCCGACCTGAATGCGGGCGCGATCGTTCTTCAGCGCCTCCTTCAGCCGCCGCTCGACCGCTGCCTGATTGCGGTTCTCCTCCATGTCGATAAAGTCGATTACAATAAGCCCCGCGAGATCGCGCAGGCGGAGCTGCCGGGCAATTTCTTCCGCAGCTTCAAGATTGGTCCGGACCGCCGTCTCCTCGATATTGCGCTCGCGAGTCGATCGTCCCGAGTTGACGTCGATCGCAACCAGCGCCTCGGTCTGATTGATCACCACGTAGCCGCCCGAGCGCAACTGGACGATCGGCGAATGGATCGCGTCGATTTGGCTCTCGACTTGGAAGCGGTGAAACAGCCCGATCTGAGGATCCCGGTAGGGTTGGACTCGTCGCGCATGGCTCGGCATGAGCATCTTCATGAACGCCTTTGCCGTGCGGTAGCCTTCTTCGCCTTCGACCAGGACTTCGTCGATGTCACGCGCATAAAGATCTCGGATCGATCGTTTGATCAGGTTCCCCTCTTCGTAGATCAGGGCAGGTGCGGTGGACCGCAGCGTCAAATCGCGGATCTCGTTCCACAGACGCAGCAGGTATTCATAGTCGCGCTTGATCTCGGCCTTCGAGCGCTCGGCGCCGGCGGTACGCACGATCACCCCCATGCCCTCAGGGATGTCTAGCTCCTCGAGGACGTCCTTCAACCTGCGGCGGTCGGTAATGCTGGTGATCTTGCGCGACACCCCACCGCCGCGGGCCGTATTCGGCATCAGCACGCAATATCGCCCGGCCAGCGACAAGTAGCTGGTCAGCGCTGCACCCTTGGTGCCGCGCTCCTCTTTTGAAACCTGGACGAGCATGATCTGCCGCCGCTTGATCACCTCCTGGATCTTGTAGTGCCGGAAGGTGCGCGAGCGCTGGCGCTCGGCCTCTTCGATCTCGTCGCCATCGATCGTCTCGATGGTCTCGCTTTCCCCGTCCTCGTGGCTGCTGTCCGCAAGCAAGTCGACCGCCCCAGAGATCTCCGTGTCGGTCTCCGCGGTGATTTCGCCGGGCGTCTCGTAGGCGAGGTGGTCCCACGCAGCCGGCTCGTCGAGGCCAACTAGAGAGCTCTGGACCGCGACCACCCTGTGTGTGGCGGGTTGAGACAACAAGGTGGCTGGCTTCGATGCCGCCGTATCCGGGCCCGGCGCGAGATCGTCCCACGGCAGCCCCGTCAGGGCCGCAGCACGGCTCTCTTCGCTGGTTTCTGACGAAGAGTTCGGCAACACCGGATCCAACCCCGGGCGGGGTTGCTCGGATGGTTCGATCTCGCTGGCTTCGTCCTCGCCGCCCTCCGGCAGCGCGTCGACCGCGACGGGCTCGGGCAAGGCCGCCGCCAGCGGCACCCCGGCTTCCTCCGGCACGGCTTCCCGGGTTTCGGCCTGGTCGCTGACGGGCTCGTCGGTCGCCCCCCGATCGCTTATCGGGATGCGGTAATAGTCGGGGTGGATCTCGCTAAAGGCGAGGAAGCCGTGGCGATTGCCGCCGTAATCGACGAACGCGGCCTGCAGCGACGGCTCGACGCGAGTAACCTTTGCGAGATAGATATTGCCTTTTACCTGCTGCTTGGTTGACGTCTCGAAATCGAACTCTTCGAGACGGTTGCCGCTGAGCACCACCACCCGCGTCTCTTCCGGGTGAGTGGCATCGATAAGCATGCGCTTGGCCATTCGGGCATAACTCCGGAGCGCGTAACAGCGGCCGAGCGAAAATCGGCCGGCGGCGCGCTCCCGTTTGGGGCGAAGCCGGCGGCGCCGGAAATTATCCCATCGAGCAACGAATGGACATCGGCCATGGCGGATCTCGTCTGGGGGCCACGATCGGCTTCGGGTTCCTACAATCCGCGTCGCCTGGCGCTGCAACCCTGCGCGGCGGCAGACACGCTGCCGGTCATTCGCGCTTGCGTTACAATGCCCTACCGGGCGCGGCGCCCAGTCGACGGACGGCGGTTTTTCGCACCCCACAATCTATAGAGGAAGGCGGCCCGCGACAATGGCTTCTTCCCGGGTGCCGGCTGAGGCCTGCAGAGGGTCATCGCGGAGCAGCGCCGTATCGCCGCTAGCTTTGCGTGTGTGATGCGAAGGCTTTGACGACGCCACACACTCGGAATGCTTGGAATGGCCGCGCTGTTGGCGCATAAGGATGCCCCGCTGCGCGAGGCTGAACCGAGGCGGTCAGTCTGGCGTTCGGAGCGATCGAGGGCGGCGGCGCACCACCGAGCAATGGTCAAGCTGATCAGGTTTCTGTTCGTCTGCGCGGTCGTGCTGGCGATTGCCGGTAGCGGCTTTGTCGGCGTTACGATCTGGTATTTCGGCCGCGATCTGCCGGACTATCAGCAGCTCGCGCACTACCAGCCGCCAATCACGACCAGGGTGCATGCGGGAGACGGCCGACTGCTGGCCGAGTACGCGACCGAGCGGCGCGTCTTCGTGCCGATCCAGGCCATCCCCAAGCGGGTAATCGACGCCTTTCTTTCCGCCGAGGACAAGAACTTCTACAGCCATCACGGAATCGATCCGCTCTCGATGGTGCGTGCCGCGGTCACCGATGTCGGCAGGCTGCGGGCGAACCGGCGCCCGGTCGGCGCCTCGACGATCACTCAGCAGGTCGCCAAGAACATGCTGCTGACCAACGAGATTTCGATCGAGCGCAAGATAAAAGAAGTGCTGCTCGCGACCCGCATCGAAGCGGCGCTACCGAAGGACCGCATTCTCGAGCTCTATCTCAACGAGATCTATCTCGGCGCCGGCGCCTACGGCGTGGCGGCCGCGGCATTCACCTATTTCGACAAGTCGCTCGACGAGCTGACACTCGGTGAGGCTGCCTTTCTCGCCGGGTTGCCGAAGGCGCCCAACCACTACAACCCGGCGCGCGTCCCCCAAGCAGCTCAAGCCCGCCGGGATTGGGTCATCGACCGCATGGTCGAGGACGGCGTCGTCACTCGAGCGGACGCGGCCAAAGCCGAAGGGCAACCTCTCGAGCTGCACCATCGGCAGGAAGCCGGGCAGGCCGTCGCGCCCTATTTTGCCGAAGAAGTCAGACGCGAGCTCCTCGCCCGCTATGGCGATAAGGTGCTGTACGGGGCAGGGCTGTCGGTGCGCACCAGCCTCGATGAACGATTGCAGGCGGCTTCCGACAAGGCCTTACGTGACGGGCTGATCGGCTACGATCGGGGCCACGGCGGGTGGCGGGGAGCAATCGCCCGTATCGACCCAAAGGGCGATTGGGTGGCGCGCCTCGCCAAGGTGCCGGTGCCCGGAGTCGCAGGCGATGTCGGCTGGCGCCTGGCGATGGTGACGCGCGGCGATGGCGACGGTGCGGCGATAGGCTTTAGCAATGGCGCGACGGGCCGCATCCCGTTTTCGGAGATGCGCTGGGCGCGGCCGTGGCACGGTGCCGATCGTTTCGGACCCTATCCGCGCAGCGCCGCCGATGTCGTCAAGCCGGGCGACGTGGTGATGGTCGAGCCGATCCAAGCGTCTGTGCCAAAGGGCGAAGCGGTGAGCGACAAACCGCCGGGCTTGTTCACCCTCTGCCAAGTCCCGGAGGTCTCAGGCGCTCTGGTGGCCATGGATCCGCATACCGGGCGCGTGCTCGCGATCAGCGGCGGCTTCAGTTTCGCGATCAGCCAGTTCGACCGGGCAACCCAGGCGAAGCGACAGCCCGGATCTTCAATCAAGCCATTCGTCTATCTGACGGCGCTTGATCACGGTTTTACCCCGTCGACCTTGGTTGTCGATGGCCCGATTTCGCTCCCGCAAGGCCCTGGGATGCCCATGTGGTCACCGACCAATTATGCCAGGCTCAACCATGAGGCGAGATACCGCGGGCCCACCCCCCTGCGTGTCGCGCTCGAGCAGTCGCTCAATGCGGTGACAGCGCGGGTCGCCTCACTGATCGGGATGGAGGCGATTGCCGAGACCGTCGAGCGCTTCGGCATCATGGATCATATGCCGCGCGAGTACTCGATGGCGTTGGGCGCTGGTGAGACAACCTTGCTGCGGCACACCGCCGCCTACGCGATGCTGGATAACGGCGGCAAGCGCATCACCCCGACCTTTATCGACCGCGTCCAGGACCGTAACGGGGCGACGATCTTCCGCGCCGATGATCGCCGGTGCAATGACTGCAGCGATATCGAGTGGCAGAAGCAGCCGTTGCCGGTCATTCCGGACACGCGCGAGCAGGTGGCCGATCCCGGCTCGGCCTTCCAGATCGTGACGATGCTGCAAGGCGTCGTCGAGCGTGGCACGGGGACGGCGGTCAAGGCCGTCAGCAAGCCGATCGCGGGCAAGACGGGGACCACCAACGATTGGCGGGATGCCTGGTTTGTCGGTTTCACCCCGGACCTCGCGGCCGGCGTCTATATCGGCTATGACGATCCGGACAGCCTCGGCGACGACGAGACCGGCGGGCACATCGCGGCACCTGTGTTCCGGGATTTCATGATCGCAGCGTTGAAGGATGCGCCGGCGACGGCCTTCCGCACCCCGCCGGGGATGCGGCTCTATCGTGTCAGCGCAGCAAGTGGCCTTCCGGTTGGTGGCAAAGAACCGGCAATCTACGAGGCCTACAAACCCGGCACGGAGCCCGGCCAGAACCGCAATCTCGGTTTGCGGGGCGAACCCGGCGAGGAGGAAGAGATGCCGGTCGCGTCGACGGGCGAAGCCGAGGGCACGGCGTTGCCGACCCAGATACCGTTGCCGACGCACATCCCGTTACCGCCATTGCCGCCGCGCGGGGCTCCGGCGAGCGGGACAGGCGGCTTATATTAGTGTCGCGTCACCCCGCGAAAGAGCGTTTGAAAGAATCGGACGTTGGCTGGATCAGAGCCGCAGAGTTCTCCCTCGCCCCGCTTGCGGGGAGAGGGTCAGGGTGAGGGGCCTTTTGGAGCTTGCACAAGGCCTAGCAATTGGGAGACACGCCGCTCTACCCCTCACCCGAATCCGCGCGCAGATGTGCAGATTCCGACCTCTCCCCGCAATCCGGGCGAGGTGTCTGCGCGCGGCCAATCTTTTACAGGCTCTTTCGCGGGAATGACGGAAGAGAAGCGGATGACTTAGTTATCGGAGCAAGCCCATGCGCGCCGAGATCCAGGCGGTCGCCGACGACATCAAGAAGTCGCTGGCGCTGCTGAGGAGGCATCTTTGACTGGGAGACCGCGACCCGACGCCTCGCCGAGCTGAACGCGCAAGCGGAGGATCCGCAACTGTGGAACGATCCCGGAGCGGCGCAAAAGCTGCTGCGCGAGCGCACCCGCCTCGACCAGGCGATCGGCGGTTATCGGCGGATCGAGCGCGAGGTCGAAGAAGCCCTCGAGCTGATCGAGCTTGGCGAGGCCGAGGGCGAAGCCGCGATCGTCGCCGAGGCCGAGGGGGCGCTCGAGAAGTTGCGCGCGGAGGCTGCGAGACGCGAGCTCGAGAGTCTGCTGTCGGGCGAAGCCGACACCAATGACTGCTATCTCGAAGTCCATGCCGGGGCGGGCGGCACCGAGGCGCAAGATTGGGCCGAGATGCTGCTGCGGATGTACGCCCGCTGGGCGGAAGCCCACGGCTACAAGGTCGAATGGCTCGAAGAAAGCGGCGGCGAGGAAGCCGGGCTCAAATCGGCGACCGTCACAATCCGCGGCCCCGACGCCTATGGCTGGCTGAAGACCGAAAGCGGGGTGCATCGGCTCGTCCGCATCTCACCGTTCGATTCGAACGCTCGCCGCCACACAAGCTTCGCCTCGGTCTGGGTCTATCCGGTGGTCGACGACAAGATCGAGGTCGAGATTAACGACAAGGATCTGCGGATCGACACCTATCGCTCGTCGGGCGCCGGTGGGCAGCACGTCAACAAGACCGATAGCGCCGTCCGCATCACCCATCTGCCGAGCGGGATCGTCGTGCAGTGCCAGAGCGAGCGCTCGCAGCACCAGAACCGAGCGCACGCCTTCGCGATGCTGCGCGCCAGGCTCTACGAAGCCGAGCTGCAGCGGCGCGAGGCGGTGACCGAAGCGATGAACGCGACCAAGACCGATATCGGCTGGGGCCACCAGATCCGGTCCTACGTGCTGCAGCCCTATCAGATGGTCAAGGACCTCCGCACCGGCGTCGAAACTGGGAACACCAGTGCCGTGCTCGACGGCGATATCGACCGCTTTCTCGCCGCGGCACTCGCCGTCCGGATTAAGGGCGCCGACGCGATCACGGCCAACATCTGACCGCTCAGGCTGAAACGAGCAGCGTCAGGCAGCAGAGAGGGGGAAAGATCGGTGCAGCAGGTGAGGGGCAGCGAGCGACGAATCCGATAGCCGACGCCGTCGTCGTGCTCGGCTGCCGCCCCCGGCAAGACTGATGCTGCCACCGCTCGATTGTGGCAATCGGCTCCTTCAGGGGGGTGCCGCGCCATTGCTCGTGCTCTCGGGTGGCGGTACGGGGTCGGTGCCAGAAGCCGAAATTATGCGCCGGATGGCGCTCGCTCGCGGCGCGCCGGAGGTAGTGCTGTTAATCGAACCCGGATCACGCGACACCGTCGAGAATGCGTAGGAGACTGCGCGGTTGTTGCGGCCCCGCGGCGGCCGTTCGGTAGTGCTGGTCAGCGACCGGGTCCACCTGCCGCGGGCCGCGCTGTTGTTCCGTCTCGCGGGGCTGCGGGTCGCGGGTCGGGTCGGGGCGCCGCCGCCTTCAGTCCTGTGGGAGATCGACGCCGTTGTCCGAGAATGTATTGCATTGCCCATGAGCTTGGCGCGGGCACTTCTTCGCCCGGCCTCTGCGGGTCATTGATGCGGCGCATGGCACGTCAGACGACCTGCTCCTGGCGCAATGCGGCAATTTCCGCTTCGTCGTAACCGAGGCTCCGCAGGATCTCGTCGGTGTGCTCGCCGAGCAACGGTGCCCGCCGGCGGCAAGTGTTTAGGGTTTCGGAGAGCTCGATCGGCGACGGGGCCAGCGGCAGCGTGTCGCCGAGGCCCGGATAGGTCACCTCTTTGAGGAGGCGGGCGGCGCGGATGTGCGGATCGTCGAGCGCCTGTTGCGGGGAATAGACCTGGCCCGCCAGGATGTTGGCCTCTTCGAGTGCCGCCAGCGCCTCGCCGCGGCTGCGCCGAGCACACTATTCACTCATCCGCGCCGAGACGATCTCGGCATAGTCGGCGCGTGCCTGGTCGTCGCCAAAAACGTGGATCGGCGAGCCAGTCCTCCTCGCCGATCATCCGGCACCAGTGCCGGACCATCGCCGATCCCCGTCGCGACGATCCAGCCGTCCGTGCAGCGAAAGATGTCGGCCGGCGCCGAGTTGAAGCCGCGATTGAGCGTTACTTTGTGGTTGGTCGGGGAAGGCCCTCTGTCTGCCAGAATCGCGGCTGCCGAAGCTCGAGACCGAGAGAGGAGGCCCCCCGCGACGCAGCTAGCCAACGAGCCAGATCACCATGAACCCACAGTGACCGCGCCCTACAGCCAGCGGCAAACGCGGGACTTGTAGCCGCGATAGACGGCACCGAACTTTCGTTCCAGATAAGCCTCTTCGCGGGCGATCACGCCGTAGCGGATGACAAGATAGAATGGCACCAGGGTGGCGAATACCCAAGAATTGTCGAAGCCGATTGCGAGGCCGGTCAGCCCCAGGAACATGCCGATGTAGATCGGGTTCCGAGTAACGCGGTAGGGTCCGTTTGCGACGATCGCCGTCGTCGGCTTATTGGTTTCGACCCGTGTGCCCGCCTTTTGGATCGTTACAACCGCCCAAATGGCAAGCACGAAGCTGACCGCGAACACGCCGCCGCCGACCCAAGCGCGCGGAAGGGACGCCGGAAGAAACTGCAATGGATAGAGCAAGTCCACTCCGAGACCCACAACGAACGCGAGCGCCCACGCGACCGGCGGATGAATGACCACGTTGCGCCTGTCGATGGTCTCGCTCATTTATCTTGTCTCACAATGGGCGACATTTTCGACATAGCGCGTCCCGATCGCCCAACTTAATTTTGGTCCGAATATTGGGTGTTAGGGCTCGTCACAAGATTAACGCGGGATTTGGGGGATGAGCATCTGGTGAGATGGTGTAGTTCCATTCACCGTGGAACTCGGCACGTTTGA
>Ga0306923_10006280_pt1 | contig 11697 bp, 11 predicted proteins | sample sta12Can44000108_FD_203841 | JGI IMG/M metagenome (GOLD analysis project Ga0306923, IMG submission 203841) | Lab enrichment of tropical soil microbial communities from Luquillo Experimental Forest, Puerto Rico - statanox.12C.anox.44.000.108 (v2)... | ecosystem: Environmental > Terrestrial >...
CGTCGCGCTTGACGAAATACATGGGCACATCGAGGGCATAGTCGGCATAGCGCTCATATCCCATGCCCGGCTCGAACGCGAAGGGCAGCATGCCGGAGCGGTCGGCATCGGTGTCGCGCCAGATCTCGGAGCGGAACGACAGGTAGCCGTTCGGCCGCCCTTCGGTGAACGGCGAATTGGCGAACAGTGCGGTCGCTACCGGCTGCAGGGCGAGCGAGACCCGCAGCTTCTTGACCATGTCGGCCTCGGAGGAGAAGTCGAGATTGGCCTGCACGGTGCAGGTCCGGTACATCATGTCGAGGCCATGGTCGCCGACCTTCGGCATGTAGGCCGTCATGATGCGGTAGCGGCCCTTGGGCATCACCGGGGCCTCGGCCCGGGTCCAACTCGGTGTCATGCCGAGGCCGAGGAAGCCGATGCCGAGCGGTTCGGCGATCTGGCGCAATTGTGCCAGGTGAGCCATCAGTTCGGAGCAGGTCCGGTGGATGGTTGCGACGGGCGCGCCGGACAGTTCGAATTGGCCGCCAGGCTCGAGCGAGATGGCGCCGCCGCCGGTCACGTCGGACAGGCCGATGATGTTCGGCCCATCCATGATCGGCTCCCAGCCAAGCAGCGATTGCATGCCTTCCAAGAGGGCGCGAATGCCGCGCGGGCCGTCATAGGGCACCGGCCGGTGGCGCGCGAGCGTGAAGGCGAATTTCTCGTGCTCGGTGCCGACCCGAAACTTTTCGGGCGGCTTTTCGCCGGCGGCAAACCACGCGACAAGCTCGTCGCGCGTTTCGATCGGCGTCATATCGACTTGGTCACGAGCCATGCAATACTACAATCCCGGCGGAGGCGCGCGACCTTACACGTGGATTACAAAAGAGCAATTGGAAGGTCGGCGAGCGTAACGAAGCGCGACCGGGGCCGCGGTGCGGGCATGATTTCGCGGCAATCGGCAAGTAGAGGGCAAGCAAACGAGCAAAGAAACGAGATGGAAGCCATTGTCGGACTGTGAGAATTGTCCGTGGGCCCGGGACAGGATTTTGACGCGAATGCGAACCAGGCTTGGCGCAGCAATGCTGCTCGCCGCGACGCTCGGAGGGTGCGCGGGGGTCATGGAGACCGTCGGCGATCCCTATGTCGCTCCGGGCAAATTCCGTTTCCTGCGCTGTCCCGATATCGCCGCGCGCCAGGACACTGCGGAAGCCCGCCATAAGGAACTGCTCGCCCTCATGGAGCGCTCCGGCGCCGGCGCCGGCGGCGGTGCCGTCAACGCGTTGGTCTACCGGCCCGATCTCAACAATGTCGAGGCGGAGTTGCGGGCGTTACAGCAGACCGCGGCCGAGAAGAACTGCCCGGCCAATGTCACGAAAGCGCCCGCCAAACCCGAGCCCGGGATGGGCCCGATCCACTGACCGGCTTCACCCGTCGCGCCGGCTCAGCAGGAACACCGCCTGCTCGCCGAACAGGTTCCAGAACCACCATGGCGCATTGAGCCGCAATGGGCGGCCCAAGGCATCGAGCGCGAGCGCACGTTCCATCTTGGCGCCGACCGTGAGGCAGAGGTCGCGGAAGTCCTTGATGGTGCAGAAATGGATGTTCGGGGTGTCGTACCAGGTGTCCGGCAGGTTGTCGGTCTGCGGCATGCGGCCGCCGAACATCAGCAGCAGGCGGATTCGCCAGTGGCCGAAATTGGGAAACGACACCACCGCATGGCGGCCGATCCGCAGCATATGCTCGATCACGATGCGGGGATGGCGGGTCGCCTGCAGCGTCTGCGACAGGACCACGTAGTCGAAGGCATCGTCGGGATAGTCGGCGAGGTCGGCGTCGGCATCGCCCTGGATCACCGCGAGGCCCTTGGCGACGCAGTCATTGACGCCTTCGCGGGACAATTCGATGCCGCGTCCGTCGACGCCGCGGCTCTCCAGCAGCCTGAGCAATTCGCCGTCGCCGCAGCCGACATCGAGCACGCGCGAGCGGGGCTCGATCATCTCGGCCACCAAGAGATGGTCGAGTCGCGCATTGAAGGGCCCACGTGCGGATTCGGCCATGGTCAGGTCGCGGCGGGCTCGTGACAACATCGCCGGCTCAGTGCTTGCCCGGGGCGAGGCCGCGCGCGGCCGCCGCGGAATCGAGGAAGCCGCCGACGATCTGGATCAGCTCGGGCTCGTCGAGCAGAAAGGCGTCGTGGCCCTTGTCGGTGGTGATCTCGGCGAACGAGACCCGGGCACCGGCGGCATTGAGGGTGTGCACGATCTCGCGTGATTCCGAGGTCGGAAACAGCCAGTCGCTGGTGAAGGAGACGACGCAGAATCGCGTCTTGGCGGCCTTGAAGGCGTTGGCGAGCACGCCGCCATAGTCCGCCGCGAGGTCGAAATAATCCATCGCGCGGGTGAGGTAGAGATAGCTGTTGGCATCGAACCGCTCGACGAAGGACGAGCCCTGGTGGCGCAGGTAGCTCTCGACCTCGAAATCGGCGTCGAAGGAGAAGGTCGGGTTGGCGCGGTCCTGGAACTTGCGGCCGAACTTGCGGTGCAGCGCCGCGTCCGAGAGATAGGTGATGTGTGCGCCCATGCGTGCGACGGCGAGGCCGCGGCGCGGGCTGACGCCTTCCGTGTAGTAGCGCCCGCCGCGCCAATCCGGGTCCGCCATCACCGCCTGGCGCCCGACCTCGTGGAAAGCGATGTTCTGGGCCGAATGGCGGGTGGCGCAGGCGATCGGGAGCGCCGCGAACACCCGCTCCGGATAACTCGCCGCCCATTGCAGCACCTGCATGCCGCCCATCGATCCTCCGGCCACGGCGAACACCGTGTCGATGCCGAGATGGTCGAGCAGCATCGCCTGGGCGCGCACCATGTCGCGGATGGTGATGACGGGAAATTCGAGGCCCCAAGGCATGCCCGTCACCAGATGGGTCGAGGCCGGGCCGGTGGTCCCCATGCAGGCGCCGAGCACATTGGGGCAGACCACGAAATAGCGCTCGGTGTCGATCGGCTTGCCGGGGCCGATCATGGTCTCCCACCAGCCGGGCTTGTCGGTCACGGGATGGCGGTTGAAGACATGCTGGTCGCCGGTCAAGGCATGGCACACGAGGACGGTATTGCTGCGCGCGGCATTGAGCTTGCCATAGGTCTGGTAGGCGACCTGGAACGGGCTGAGCGCCACGCCGGCATCGAGCTTGAGGGGCTGGTCCGTCCCGAAGCGGGCAAGCAGCGACTGCGGGTGGTCCGCCTCCCGCACCCGATCCGGCAACGCGGCGCCACTGACGGCTTTCAACTCGGCCATGTCCTGTCCCAGCCTCCCGTCCGGAACGAAAGTCGGCGCCGGAAGATATTGCAAAGACTAAAAGATCGGGAACGGCTTAGATAGGGCGGCGCCGCGGCCTGTCAATGTTTTCTTTGCTTTTGGGGTCCCCCGCCCGTATGGATGGCGCGCCGTCGAAAACCGCCCAAGCATCACTGCCGACTAGAGAAAATGAGCCCGACCGAGCGCCCCCCCGCCCTCGCCGAACTGCGCGCCGAGATCGACCGGATCGACGAGGCCATGCACCGGCTGTTGATGCAGCGCGGCGAGATCATCGGCCGCTTGATCAGGACCAAGAAGACCGCCGAATCCGGCTCGGCGTTCCGCCCGGCACGCGAGGCCGACATGATGCGGCGCCTGGTCGAGCGGCACGCCGGGATGCTGCCGCTCGACACCGTCGAAAGCATCTGGCGCGTCATCATCGCCACCTTCACCTATGTGCAGGCGCCGTTCCGCGTCCATGCCGATTTCTCCTCGGGCGAGTCGGCGATGCGCGATAGCGAGCGGTTTCATTTCGGCTTCACGGTCCCCGTGGTCGCCCACCTCGGTGCCGCCGGCGTGGTCGCGGCGGTGGCCGCGGCCAAGGGCGATCTCGGCCTGGTGCCGGTAACCGCTAGTGCCGCGGACGGCGCCTGGTGGAGCGCGCTGGAAGGCGCCGATGTCCCGAAAATCATCGCCCGGCTGCCGTTCGTAGAACGCGGCGACCATCCGGCCGGGCTGCCGGTGTTCGCGATCGCCCGGCCGCATCCGGATGCCATCGTGACGGACATCGAGATGTGGAGCATCCGCGTCGCCGGCTGGGGGAAGCGCCCGGCCCAGGCGCTGGCGGGCGTGGTCGAGACCATGGCGGTTCCCGACCGCGTCTCCGACGGTGCCGCCCTGCTGGCATCGATTCCCCGTGACAGGACGCTGGCGGAGGTCACGGGGGCCCTCGTCGAGGCCGGTGCATCGGTGCGCAGCCAAGCCCTCGTCGGCAGCCACGCAACCCGCTATACGGTCACCGCCGACGCCCGGGCGGTCCCGACCGGGCGCTGAGCCCTTCACGCGGATACAACGCGCCTGCACGGTCTAATCCGATGTCGATGCCCAACCTTCAACGTCCGATGCCACGTCCCGGCGTGCTCGCGATCCAACCCTATGTGCCCGGCAAGAGCAGCGCGCCCGGCGTCGCCAGGATCCACAAGCTGTCCTCCAACGAGACGCCGCTGGGGCCGAGCCCGAAGGCCATCGCGGCCTACCAGAGCGTCGCCGCTCATCTCCAGGACTATCCCGACGGCGCGGCGACGAAATTACGCGAAGCGATCGGCCGCGCGTTCGGCCTCGATCCCGCGCGCATCGTGTGCGGCGCCGGCTCCGACGACCTCCTCAACCTGCTGGCGCGCGCCTATCTCGCCGACGGCGACGAGGCGATCCACACCACCCACGGCTTTCTGGTCTATCCGATCGCGACGCTGGGCGCCGGCGCCAAGCCCGTGGTCGCCGCCGAGAAGAACCACACCGCCGATGTCGATGCCATGCTCGGCGCGGTGACGGAACGCACCCGGATCGTATTCCTCGCCAATCCGAACAATCCGACCGGCACTTACGTGCCGTTCGACGAGGTCAAGCGCCTGCATCGCGGCCTGCCGCTGCGCACGCTCTTGGTGCTCGATGCCGCCTATGCCGAATACGTCCGGCGCAACGATTACGAATCCGGCATCGAGCTGGTGGCGACCTCGGAAAACGTCGTGATGTGCCGGACCTTTTCCAAGGTCCATGGCCTGGCGGCGCTGCGGCTCGGCTGGATGTACGGGCCGGCCCATATGGTCGACGCGGTCAACCGCATCCGCGGGCCGTTCAACGTCAATTCCGCTGCCATCGCCGCCGGTATAGCTGCGATCGAGGATGTCGGCCATGTCGAGCGCTCGACCGCACACAACGCGAAATGGCTGGCCTGGCTGACCGAGGAGATCGGCAAGCTCGGACTCGCGGTGACGCCGAGCGTGGCGAATTTCGTCCTCATCCACTTTCCGCACACCGGCGCCACCGCGGCCCAGGCGGACAAATTTCTCTCGACCCGCGGCCTGATCCTGCGCCAGGTCGGCGCCTACGGCCTGCCGCATGCGCTGCGCATGAGCGTCGGCACAGAGGAGGCCAATCGCCTCGTCGTCGCGGCGCTGGCGGAGTTCATGGGACGGCCGGCGACGGCGTCCCATGGCTGAGCCGCTGTTCGAACGCCTCGCGCTCATCGGGGTCGGACTGATCGGCTCCTCGATCGCCCGCGCGGCCCGCGCGCAGAATGTCGTGCGCAGCATCGTCGCGACCGCGCGCTCGGCGGCGACGCGCCGGCGCGTCATCGAGCTCGGCATCGCCGACCAGGTGGTCGAGACCAATGCCGCGGCGGTCGCGGGCGCCGACCTCGTGATTTTCTGCATCCCGGTCGGCCAGTGCGGCGCGGTGGCGCGCGAGGTCGCCGGACATCTCGCGCGCGGGGCGATCGTTTCCGATGTCGGCTCGGTCAAGGCCCAGATCGTCCGCGACATGGCTCCGCATCTGCCGCCGGGCGTTCATTTCGTGCCGGCGCACCCGGTGGCGGGCACCGAGCATTCGGGCCCCGACGCCGGCTTCGCCGAGCTCTTCATCGACCGCTGGTGCATCCTGACCCCGTCGCCGGCCGGCGACGCCGCCGCGGTAGAACGGCTGTCGACGTTCTGGCGCGCGCTCGGCGCCAGGGTCGCCACCATGTCCGCCGAACATCATGACCTCGTGCTCGCCATCACCAGCCATGTGCCGCATCTCATCGCCTATACGATCGTCGGCACCGCGGACGACCTCTCCGCGGTGACGCGCTCGGAGGTGCTCCAGTACTCGGCCGGCGGGTTCCGCGATTTCACCCGCATCGCGGCATCGGATCCCACCATGTGGCGCGATGTCTTCCTCGCCAACAAAAACGGCGTCACGGAAATGCTCGCCCGCTTCAGCGAGGACTTGGCGCGGCTGACGCGGGCTATCGAAGCCGGCGACGGAGCGACCTTGTTCGACCTTTTCACCCGTACGCGGGCGATCCGGCGTGCGATCGTGGACATCGGGCAGGACTCCGCGGCGCCCGATTTCGGGCGGCCCCATCCGCAGCTGCCGTCGGTGCCGCGACCCTATGTTTCCGAGGGCGAATCTGATTAACAAAAGATGGATATTCCGGGCCCCTTTTTAGCGGGCCCGGTCACTGCCGCAAATTCGCCTCACATCGGCCCACCAGCCACGTCGGCAGCCTCGGAAATGTGCGATATGTGCCCGAAAAGACGGTACTTCTTTGAAAAATGTGCGATGTGTCTTTTTTGCACTAGTTTTATCAGCCGGGGTCGCCTTTTATAAGCGTGGTTTTGACCATGCAAGTAGGGATCGTTATCCAACACAAGGGTGCACTCATGAAGCAATTTCTCCTAGTAACGGCATCATCTCTCGCACTCGTGAGCGCTGCTGCCGCCGCAGACCTGCCCGTCCGTCAGCCTCCGCCCCCGACCCCCGTGGTCGGCAAGGCTCCGATCGGCAAAGCCCCGATCGGCAAGGCTCCGATCGGCAAGGGCCCGGTCGTCACCAAGGGCTAATTCGAACTGTGCCACGGAAAGTCGGCTCGAATCCGCCCGCCTCATGTCGTGCGGCGGGCCGATTTTTCCGTGTTCTCTCTTTCTTCGTCTTTGCTTCTTCATCTTCTGCTACTGCCCCGTGGGATCCTTCAGAGTTGGCGAGGACATCGCCACCACGCCGGCCGTTCCTGAACTAATCTGAGGTCAAGGAGCTATCGGTGACGGACATCACAAACAATTCAAAGAATCACTTCAGCCGCTCCCGGCTCGCCGTTCTCGCAGCGAGCCTTTGCGCAATCGTGCTCCTGCTCGGACCCGGGCTTCGGGCTTCCAGCGCGGAGGAGGCAGGCACGAGCGCGGTCGGCACCAAGTCGAAACATGCCTCCGTCAACGCCAAACACGCCGCCCTCAACGCCAAGGCCGAGGCGGCCAGGGCCGAGGTGACTGAGGAAACAGGCGGACTCCCGCCGGTGGCGGCTTCCGACAAACCCAAGTACGGCGGTCGCTATTTCGTCGACTTCAGGGCGCGGACCGCGGCGAGCTACGGCCATGCTTTCCTGTGGTATGGACGCCTGAAGGAAAACGGCAAGGTCGGCGCCATCGAGGTTGCTGGCCTGCATCCGGCCTCCGACAGCGTCATCCCCTATATCCTCGGCCACATCATTCCAGTGCCGTCCGAGACCGGAAAAAGCTACGGCGATCTCGACGAACAGTATCTGACCGCCAGCTATCGCGTCTATATGACCGAGGCACAGGCGCGCACGGTGTTCGCCTACATCAAGCAGAAGCAGGCGCATTCGCCGATCTGGCAGGCGGGCACCGTCAACTGCACTGGTTTCATCTCGGACGTCGCCAACTACATGGGCCTGCGCACCCCGGCGGTGCCGACGCTCATGTATCCTGAGGATCTCGTCAACGCCATCAAGAAGCTCAACGGCGGACGCCAGGAAATGCCGGCGGTCGCCAGCCTGTCTCACTGATCCCTGCGTCAAAACCAAGCACGTCGAGATGGCCGCCCGGTGGGCGGCCATTTCTATTGTGGTGACCCATCCTACTGTCGTGACCCGCGCCGCCGCCTCGGGCGAGGACCGCCCGATCCCGGCGGCGCTGTTTATCAATCCGCAGGGTGAGCAAACCGCACCAGCACGTCATTTCCGGCGCGTGGCGGCGATATCATCCGGGCCTGGAAGGGCAGCGATTCGCCAGGCCCGAGCGTGGCCGCGTCCGGCGGCGCCGTCCACGCGTAGACTTCGGTTCCGGCGGCGTCGCGCAGGGCGAATCGCAGCGGCGGCACCGCCACGGCGGAATGCGAATCACTTTCGATTCTGCCTTCCACGATCAGCACGGCAGACCCGTCCTGCCGTTCGGTCCGCGTTCCCACGCCGGCAAAGACGAGGCCGCGCAGGTTGACCGGCAGGCCGATCATGCGGAACAGGGGGGCCGCTTCGGGCATCACGCGGACCACCTCGACCCGTGCCAGCGCCGTGACCGCGGGCAGAAATCTCGCCCAGGGCCTGCCGCCGCGCGGCCGGGCGCGGTGGCGGGGCACCGGCGGGGCCTTGATGTTCGGGGTGGCGCGGGGCGCGATCGCCGCGGTGGCATCGATGACTCGCGGCACCAGCGGCGGCGACGGTACCGTCAGCATCGCCGAAAGGTCCGGTCTTCGCCGTGCCGTCAATGGTATCGTACGCTGCGGCGTGGCCGGGCCGCCATCCGCTAATGCCGTGGCGGAGTAAACCGCGGCCACCGCTGGCACCCCGGCGAGCGGCGGCGCCGAACAGACGACGAGCCGCGGCTGCGCGCAGCCGGCGCAACGCCCCAGCCGCCCGGAACGGGCGAGCAGCGCCACACCCAGGTCACGAGTGGTCACCCCGCAATCGGGACAGACGATCGCCATCGGCAAAGGACCCGCAAACATTCGAGGCAGAGAGCGTATGACAAGTCCGTTAAGGTTCCGGGAACGATCGCCGTTGGCAAACCGGATTCCCCCGGATTTGGCGGACTTTGGGGGCAGCGCGGGTTGCGATGCCCGCGTGGATTCGTTTACGGTCCGGCAAGAGTTCGGCCCCATCGCATCGGAATGCGAATCGCCCGGCACCGCGCGCGCATGGCTGGCCGGCTCGAGGCAAGTATGATCGCAGCGCCTGATTCGGAGAACGGCGTGATCCACTTCGAGAATGTCGGATTGCGATATGGGCTCGGCCCGGAAATCCTGCGCGACCTGAGTTTCAGGATCACGCCGCATTCGTTCCAGTTCCTCAGCGGGCCGTCGGGGGCAGGCAAGACTTCGCTGCTGCGGTTGTTGTTCCTGGCGATGCGGCCGACGCGCGGCCTGATCACCCTGTTCGACCACGACACCGCGACGCTCAGCAAGGACTCCCTCGCGGTGTTGCGCCGGCGCATCGGCATCGTGTTCCAGGACTTCCGCCTGCTCGATCACCTGACCACGTTCGACAATGTCGCCCTGCCGCTGAAGGTGCTCGGCCGCAAGGAGGATACCTATTACGACGAGGTCACCGAATTGCTCGGCTGGGTCGGCCTCGGCGATCGCATGTGGTCGCTGCCGCCGGTGCTCTCGGGCGGCGAGAAGCAGCGCGCCGCCATCGCCCGCGCGGTGATCGCGCGGCCGCAGATCCTGCTCGCCGACGAGCCGACCGGAAACGTCGATCCGGGGCTGGCGCAGCGGCTGTTGCGGCTGTTCATCGAACTCAACAAATCCGGCACCTCGGTCGTCATCGCGACCCATGATATCGCCTTGATGGACCAGTACGACGCCCGGCGCCTGGTGCTCCATGACGGTCGCATCCATGTCTATGATTGAGCCGGCCCTCGACGGCCTGCGCAAACGCCTTGGCCTCTTGCGTCGGGAGACGACCCAGCGCGAGCACGCGAGGGGCGAGACGACCATCGTTCCGAAGGATTCGATCGCCGGCAACGCCCTCACGGCGGTCGTCGCGATCATGATGTTTCTGGCCGCGGTGACGAGTGGCGGCGTGGCGATGGTGATCGGCGCGGCCTCGGAGTGGCAGTCGGACATCTCCCGAGAAATGACGATCCAAATCCGTCCGACCTCCGGCAACGACATCGACGCACAGGTTCTCAAGGCGGAGAGCCTCGCTCGCGCCACCCCCGGGGTGGTGGAGGTGCGCACCTACAGCAAGGCCCAGTCGGACCGGCTGCTGGAGCCCTGGCTCGGAGGCCTCTCGCTCGACGAATTGCCGGTGCCGCGCATGATCGCGGTCCGCGTCGGTCCGCGCGCGAGGCTCGACGTGTCGGCGCTGCGCCAGACGCTGACCGCCCAGGTCGCCGGCGCGAGCCTCGACGATCACCGCGGCTGGATCGACCGCATGCGCCGCATGGCCGCCGCCGCGGTCGCCGGCGGCATCGGCATATTCGGCCTGGTGTTGGCGGCGACAGTGCTCTCGGTGGCCTTTGCAACCCGCGGTGCGATGGCGAGCAACCGGCCGATCGTCGAGGTGCTGCACTTCGTCGGCGCCAAGGAGGCCTATATCGCGCGCCAGTTCCAGCGGCATTTCCTGGTCCTCGGCCTCAAGGGCGGAGCGATCGGCGGCATCGCTGCCATAGCCTTCCTGGCGCTCGCCGGGCCGGTCAGCGGCTTGTTCGTGGGCTCGGCCGGCGAGGCCCAGGCCACCGCGTTGTTCGGTGCCTTCTCGATCGGGACCGGGGGTTATGCCATGGTCGTGCTCGAGGTGATCCTGATCGCCGCCATCACGGCAGTCACCTCCCGCCAGGTGGTGATTCACACTTTGAGAACCATTTATTGATGGTAACATGCCATCCAAGCGCCAAATTCTGCGCTATGTTGGCGAATTGGCTGATGCCTCCCCATGACGATCGAGCACGATCCTTCTCTGGCAACCGGCGCGGTCGCGGACCCGCGACGTGATGCTGTTTCGGCGCGGGCTGTTGTTTCGTCGCCGCGCGATGTTGTTTTGCCGCGGCGCTCTGGGCTGGTGCACCGGCTGTGCCGGACAATGGTAGCGGCGTGTTGGCTGGCGGTAGCGCTGCTCGGCGGTGGCTTCTTGTGGTTCGCTTTTCATGTCGCCGATGCAGAGGTACACCTCGACCGCGCGGCGGACGGGATCGTCGCGTTGACCGGCGGCGCGTCGCGGCTCGACGATGCGGTGGATCTGCTGGCTTCGGGAAACGGACGCCGGCTGCTGATCAGCGGGGTCGCCCCGACCACCAACGCCGCAGATCTGATGCGCCGCGTGCCCGACCATCGACGCTGGTTCGATTGCTGCATCGACCTCGATTACGGCGCCATCAATACCATCGGCAACGCCATCGAAACCCGGCGCTGGGCGCTCGGCCACGGCTTCCACTCCCTGGTCGTGGTCACCTCGAGCTATCACATGCCGCGTGCCATGCTCGAGCTTTCCCACCAATTGCCCGGCGTGACGCTGATCCCTTACCCGGTGGTGACCCAGCAGCGCCGCGCCGAGCCGTGGTGGTCGCATCCGGCTAGCGCGAAACTCCTTGTCCTGGAGTATTTCAAGTATATCGTGGCGACCGCACGGATCGGGTTCGACGCGCCGCCAGGCGCGACGACGGTGGCGGCGGCTCGCGGTCGCGCCAAGATTTGATCGCCTCGATCAAGGCCACGGACCTCTTGATGTGATCCTGCTCCGCTCGATCCTGTTCAATGTGTTGTTCTATCTGAACACGCTCGTCCATGTCCTGCTCGCCGTACCGACGCTGGTGATGCCGTATCGGGCCGTCGTCGGGGTGGCCAAGATGTGGGGCCGCACCAATTTGTGGCTGCTGCGCCGCGCCTGCGCCCTCGACGTGGAATGGCAGGGCCTGGATAAGATTCCGCCTG
>Ga0306923_10006288_pt1 | contig 11692 bp, 12 predicted proteins | sample sta12Can44000108_FD_203841 | JGI IMG/M metagenome (GOLD analysis project Ga0306923, IMG submission 203841) | Lab enrichment of tropical soil microbial communities from Luquillo Experimental Forest, Puerto Rico - statanox.12C.anox.44.000.108 (v2)... | ecosystem: Environmental > Terrestrial >...
TTACTTTGATACCAAAGCGAGTGGGCGCCCTGGGGCACGGGAGGGTGCTGCATTTGCTCGATCAAACGCTCCTGTTCGACCGTAAGCGGAAGGGGCCTAGCAACACCAACAGTTTGTGATCCGCCTTGAACGAATGCTTCAACCAGGGGATGAAGGGCACCATCGCACGCCGCTAAATGGCGCCGCAGGTACTGGGCCGAAAACTCAATCGTCATGAACCGGTGATGTTCCCCCGGCCGACGCAAAGCTTTCAGCTCGCCCTTTCCCGGACAATAAAAGCCGGCCGTTCGGTCCTCGAAATCCGCTGTGCCCGTTCTCGATTGTATCCGCCCTCGGCCAGCCAGATTCAAACACAATTCCAGACTTTCAGGATGAAAACTGCGCGACCACTCGAAGGTCTTTCCATTTTTGAAATCATGCCACTCGACACTGACGCCAGCGTCGTAAAAGCCGCCGTACAAATGCCGCCAACCGTCGGGAACCACAGCCCAAACAGGCGCTTCCCTGGCAACCGGGCGCGGCAATTGACCCAGGGTGTCGGTTCTAACACCCTCATGCGGCGGTTGCATCTTAGCATTATCCATCATGGCAATTAAGGAAACGGTCGAATCTATATTAAGACTGATTCTGAACCACCTCTCAACCTTTATTGTCCTGCAATAACCAATTTTTGGTGAGATCCCCCAGTAGCTGGCTTTGCGTTTGCGCGGGGAATAAGGCGCAGTTAACCTTGTGCGCATCACCGCGCGACGATGTCTCCAACGCTTCGAGCGGCGGTTGCAAACTTATGGCTGACCTGAAACGCGCATGGGCGGGAAGCACTCGAACTTCCAGATTAATAATCCTGGCATTGCTTGTGCATGGGTTTTGCGGGCCGTCCCAGGCGTGTGCGCAACTGAAGTCACGTCCTTCGGAAGCGCCTCCGCCGGCGCCACCCATTGTGCGCGTACCGCCATTGCATGGCACGCCTGGACCCAAACCGCTCGGAATCACTCCCTATTCCATCGGCCAACCGACCGATCAGGAACAGCTTTATCTCGAGTACCTCAACCGGATGAGGACCAATCCCGTCGCTGAAGGCCAGCGATTAGCCACCACCACTGACCCGGACGTGCTCTCGGCATATTCTGATTTTTCGGTAGATCTCAACCTGATGCTGGCGCAGTTCGCCACCAATCCACCAGTAGCGCCGCTGGCAATGAATGCACAACTGCTGGCTGCCGCCCGGTGGCATTCCAGCGACATGCTTGCGAATGCGTATCAGGGTCATTTCCAGACGAATGGTTCGATCGTCATGGACCCCGGTGATCGAATCAAAACCAACGGATACAAGCCTACTTTTTACGGTGAAAACGTTTTTTCTTACGCCGACTCCGTGTTCCACGGCCATGCCGCGTTCGCCGTTGACTGGGGAAATGGTCCGGGCGGAATGCAGACGCCACCCGGCCATAGAGACAACATGCTTTTTGCCCAGTTTCGCGAGGTCGGAATAGGCGTAACTAACGGCGTGAATGGCATGGTCGGGCCGCAACTGGTCACACAGGATTTCGGCACGCAGACATCGGACTCGCCCTTCATCACAGGGGTCGTTTACTTCGACCTGAATGGCAACGGCTTCTATAATATCGGGGAAGGCGTTGGTGGTGTCACCGTTAATACGCCCGGCTCCAGCTTTTTCACCACAACCGCCGATTCCGGCGGCTACTCTTTACCCGTTCCAGCCGATGGCAATTACACCCTCACATTCACCGCCCCCGGCCTTTCCAATCAAATTGTCGCTACCGTCTCCGGCTCGCAGAACACCAAGATCGATTATTCTCCTGTTTATAACGCGCCCATGATCTCCGGCCCAAACCCCGCTGCACTAAACCAGAATAACTCGTATAGCTTTACCGGATTGGCCGCGGCCACGTCCTACCAATGGCAAGAGGCGCAACTTTCCGCATACAATTTGGTGGACGGAGGGGAAAATGGGCTGACCAACGTAACGGTTTCGGTTTCGCCAGGTTATTCGGTTGTCAGTACAGATTTCGCAGCCTCGGGCACGCATTCGTTTAACCTGGCACATAGCGCAACTGAGAACCAGACGATGCAGCTAAAGGCGGTCCTGCTTATTGGAGCGAATAGCGTGTTGTCCTTTGCCGATCGCCTGGGCTATGCATTCAGCAACGAAGTAGCACAGGCTCAGATCTCCCTTGATGAAGGAACTACGTGGAAGACCGTGTGGAGCGAGCCAGGCAACGACGGCAACAACCCGGTCGATACCGCTTTTGTGGACCGAACAGTTCCTTTAGCGGCGTATGCTGGCCAGTTGGTACAGATGCGCTTCGTTTATGCGTATTCAAGTGGGTTTTATTTCCCTCCAAGCAAGGGCGTTGGGCTTTATCTGGACAACATCGCAGTCTCCAACGCTCAACAAGTCAATGGAACCGTGATTAGCACCATTGTCTCGGGACGCTCATTCGATTTCGCTCCGACTGTGATCACCAATTACATGCTGGCGGTCCGGGCACAAATCAACAGCCGCACGCTCCCGTGGGGGCCCGCTTTGCCTGTCGCAGTCACGACACAGACGGCCAAGCCGTCGATTGAACTTGTCAGCGCGCCGGTGCTCTCCGGGACACAGGTCCAGATCGATTTCACGGTCGCGAATTATCAAACCGGTATGACCTTCCAGTTGTTTCGGTCTGGCTATCTTTCGGGAGCCTGGACGCAAGACGCATCAGCGACCCTGCAAACACTGGTTACCAATTCGAGATTTCGCTTCACCACCTCGACATCGGGTAGCGGTAACCAGTTCTTTAGGGTGCGCGGCAGCTAATAATTCGGGATCTCGTTCCAGAGTGGCTCAAGATCTGTGTCCTCGAGCGCTCTCATTTTGATTCGGTCCTTGTTCCCGATGGAGAGTGCGCGCTTGAGCCACAGTCGCGCGCTGTCCAATTGGTTCATCTGACACGCGTAGCAGGAAAGGTTGTAGGCCACAATTTCAACGCGAGGAAATTTTTCGTACGCCGGCAGCAAGGCGTCCCAGGCCCGTTGCAGGCCGCCACTGGAAACGCGACGCAAAGCATACGCGTGATGCAACCATCCGGACGGCCGCTCGGGGGCGTTCTGAAGCAACGCTCGTGCAACCGACAAGCCTTCCTCCCACTGCCGCTCCTCAACGCAAATCAGCCAACGCACCTCCAGGACGTCAGGGTGCATTTGAAAAGAGGTTCGAACCTGCGCCAATTCGGCTTTGGCCTCGGCGACGTTACCCAACTCAAGCCAGCCAACGGCGTGTAACATGTAGTGAGTGTCGGGCGGTTCCAACTGACGCATGTGTCTAAGGGATCATGACTGGGCAAGAGTGTCAACTCTGGTAATGCCAAGCGGGTGCACGACCAAAGGCCGCCCGATCAATTCTTCACCCTCGTCCTCGATTTAAGAGCTCAAAAATCGAGCGCGAGGTCGAGGAGGACAAGAAAAGGAACAGAGGCCATGCGTTTCATCCAGAACGTGCTGTGATTCGGGTCTTGACGGGAGTAATCTCGTGATCATGCGTATCACCGGCGGCAAAGCGGCGCGCCAGCGCCTCAAGGTCCCCAAGGGTCTGGAGGTGCGTCCCACTCCCGATTTGGTAAAACAAGCGGTATTCAACAGCTTGGGGGAGCGCACTTTGGGAGCACGAGTTCTGGAATTATTTGCCGGGACAGGTGCGCTCAGCCTGGAAGCCCTCAGCCGTGGAGCCGTGTCAGCTGTCTGCGTCGAGAAGTCGGAACGGCATGCACGCATCTTGCGCGAAAATGTGCTCACCGCAGGATTCTCGGACGACATTTTACAGGTCAGAGTTCAGGACGTGTTCGCGGCATTGACGCAACTGGAAGACCATCCTCAAAGTTTTGATCTTATTCTGGCCGACCCACCTTACGGAGAAAAGAATGTTGGCCGGCGCTCCAGTTCATTCGCCCAACAATTGCTCGATGATCCAAGGCTTCCATGTCTGCTGAGCCCCGTCGGAGTACTTGTGCTGGGTCATACGAAACGCGATACACTTTCGATTCCGGACTGGTGGGAAGAACAGAAACTGCTCAAGCACGGGGACAGCCTAATGCGCTTCCTAGTCGTTCCTTGAAGGATAGGCTTACGGAAGCGGGGCAGGCCAGCTATTCAAAGCTCGTAGCGGCGCCGACTTTTGAGGCCAGCCATTTATCGAACGCAGCCTGGCTTTCCACGATCAGAAAACCCTGCGCCATATTCGAGTGGCCGTTGCCGCAGAGCTGCGCACAATTAATCTGATAGCGTCCTTCCTGGGTTGGCCGGAACCAAATCGGGATGCGCATCCCGGGGATTGCGTCCTGGGTAATACGCAGCGCGATCACCTTGAACGAATGAATGACGTCCTTCGATGAAATGTAAACGATGACGGGTTTGTTGTTACCATCAGGCCCCTTTACCAGCGGGACGTGGATTTCGTTCAAGGTTTGGATGTCATCTTTGCCGTGCTCGTCTTTTGGATCCACTCCGAACGGGTTATCCGCGGTCACAAACTGCATTTCCTGGCGGCCAAATTCGCCGTCTTTGCCGGGGTACCGAACGTTCCACGCAAATTGCTGCGCTACAACCTGCACGCGGGTGCTTTCGCTTTCCTTAGGGAACTTCTCGACTGCACGGGCCCAGAAAGGCACGGCCACTGCGACCAGCAGAATTCCCTCGACGAGTGCAACGGCACCTTCGATGTAATTAGAGGCGTGATTGCGCACGCCAAAGTAGTCGGCCTTAGGACTTCGAGAGCGATGGAAGCGGAAAAGAGTGTAGGCAAAATAACCAAGCCAGCCGACAAACAGAACGATCATCAACCAATGGACATAGATGATCAAATTATCAACTTGCTGGCCATGTTCCGAGGCCAGGACCGGCAATCCGAGTAGTTTTGACATAGTAAAAGCGTTCAGAATCTGATCAAGCGCGCTTGCGTACAGAAGCGGCGCGGCCACCGGCTTGAACCGGCTCGCATAGGTGGGGCGGATGGGCTAACGTTGAAGCTTGCCTCAAGTTGCTCCGATACGAGAGTGTGCTTGTCTCCACAACGTTCGTGTCGTTTGAATCTGGCGACCAGGATCCCTCCGCTTGGCCAGGCGGTACGAGGTCGGACCTGGCAACCGTGGCCGCCCGACGTGCCAGGAATACAAAAAAGGCCGCTACACCGCCGAGCATCATAACAATCATCACAAGCAGGCTCAGGATCCCCCAATTCATTCCCGCAGCCATGGCTGAATCGGATTGGCCGAAGCAGGCGGCGCAGGCAAACAGCGGGTGCGGCACCATCGCCGCCATTGCCAGCAAAGCCACCACTGATGATCGGCAGACCTTCATAAATAGTCTACGTTCTTCAGTTTTTTCAGAAAAAAACGTTCGTAAACAATCAAGCCGACCCCCGCGAGCAGCGACCCCAGGCCGAAAAGGAGATCCATCAATTGTCCGTTGGCTGACCAATAGTTTTTCAGCCACCAAACCCCGCAGCCAAAGGACAGCGCGCTGGAGGCGGTGATGAAGACCAGATGAAAAGCCTTAAGAGACATTGCTTAATGAGTCGCGGTGTGCCAGGGGAAATCCCCGTAACACCACAGTGTCAAAAACATCAGCCCGGCGAAAAAGAACGCCGTGAACGACAGGATAAAATAAATCATCTTTCGCTCTGAAATCAAATGCATGAAATAACAGGCGACGAGCGATGCCTTGCAAATGGCGATGAACAGGGCGACACCAATGGCCACCGCCTGATTTCCGAATGTAAAGTATGAAGCCAGAACGGTGATTATCGTCCCAAAGAGGAGCGCATAGAATACGTACAAATATCGGCGAATGTGCTCGCTGAAATGGTCTGCGGAATGGTCACTCATAGACGTTTACAGGAGGTACAAGACAGGGAACAGGAAGATCCAAACCAAATCGACGAAATGCCAGAACAGGCCTGAGATTTCGATACGATTAGTGAAACGCTCGGGGTCGGTTTTCCACAACTTCGAGCCCGGCCCCCAAAGGAATCCGATTACGATCGCACCACCAATCACGTGCAAAGCGTGAAGCCCGGTCAGGGTGAAATAAATCGCCAGGTAAGTCGAATGCCACGGACCATAACTCTCCATCTTTTTGATGTCTGCACGAGGAATAGTGATCTCCTTGTGCTCATGCGAAGCTCCTTTCGCTCTCATGTTAAAAAGCTCCTTTCGATCCTCCACGTAATGGCCGGAGATGGTCACTTTGTCAGCCGTTTTGTCGACCAAATGCCCATCGGCTATCTTCCCGTCTTTGAGCGTAATTTCGTAGTGTACGAACTTGTCGTGATATTCGTACGATTTGATGCCTACGAAGGTCAGCGCCAGGCACAGTGTGCAGGCGTGGTAGAATTTGAACCGGCTGAACTGGTTCATTTTCAATGAAGCCCACGCCATAACCGTGGTGATACTGGAAGTAATCAACACGATGGTATTGACGGTGCCGATCGGAATATTCAACCAACCGTGTGGCCAGAATCCTTCCGCAGCGCCCACCCGCAACAGGATGTAGGTCGAGAATAGAGCGCCGAACAACATCACTTCGGAGGCCAGGAACAACCAGATCCCAACCTTGGCATTGTATAACCCCGTATCCGGGCGAGCTTCTACTGTGTAAGGAATCTCCATAGTCAGGCAAAAACAACCGGCTTAATCGTTTTAATCATATGTTGCAGAGGTCCGTTTCGGTTAATCCGGTTGGTTCTGCGGTGTGAAATCCGAAGCATGCCCGGGCACGCTATATTCGTAGGGACCGCGATAGACTTGCGGTGCTTTGGCAAAGTTGCCGTGCGGGGGTGGCGTGGGGGTTTGCCATTCCAACGTGGTCGAATGCCACGGATTATCGGAACCGGCAGGTTTGCCGTTGTTAATGCTCCAGAAAAAATTGATGATGAAAGGAATCTGAGCCAGCGCTAGCCCCACTGCTGCCCACAAAATGTAAGTGTGCAGTTCCATCATGTGCGGGCTTAAGCCGCCTATGGCGTCCGGGACCTTAGCGGTCGAGTAGTTGGCGCCCCCATCAGCCATGCGCCGAAGCATCCCCGCCATTCCCTGGGCAAACATTGGCTGGAAGATAAGATTCATGAAGATGAGCGAAGCCCAAAAATGAACCTGGCCCCAGAATTCGCTCATCATCCGACCCGTCGCCTTGGGGAACCAAAAATAAATTCCTGCAAATATGGCGAAAATAGTTCCCGGGGCAACGATGTAATGGAAATGCGCGATCACGTAATACGTATCGTGCAAATGCAGGTCGCTATAGCTGAAGCCCAATGGCAATCCGGTCAGGCCGCCAATACCGAACATGGGTAAAAAGGCCATCACGAAAAGCATGGGTGTGTTAAATCGGATCGACCCACCCCAGAGCGAAATGAACATACAGGTCAAGATGATCACCGAGGGTATCGAGATGATCATCGTAGTGGTCTGGAAGAAGGTGGCAATCTTGGTGCCCATGCCGGTCAGATACATGTGATGAGCCCAAACGATGAAGGAAAGGAAACCAATCGTCAGGATGGCGTAAACCAGCGACTTGTAACCCCAAAGCGGCTTGCGCGTGTTGTTCGCAATGATCTCAGCGACAATTCCCATCGCCGGCAAAATCAACACATACACTTCCGGATGGGCCAGGAACCAGAACAAGTGCTGCCAGAGCAGCGGGCTGCCACCACCGCTGATGTTGGCCATTTTGGCGCCGGCTACCGCCAGGCCGGTTGGCAGGAAAAAGCTCGTGCCGGCCACGTTATCCATTAATTGCAGCACACCGGCCGCTTCGAGCGGCGGGAAGGCCAGCAGAAGCAGGAAGGCGGTGACAAACTGCGCCCAAACAAAGAAAGGCAACCGCATCCAGGTCATTCCAGGTGCTCGCAGTTGAATGACTGTGGCAATGAAATTGACCGCGCCCAGCAGCGACGAACTGATGAGCATTACCATCCCGATCAACCAAAACGTCTGGCCATCAGTTGGAATGACCTCGGCCAGCGGCGGATAGGAGGTCCAGCCAGCTTGGGCGGCACCGCCGGGAATGAAAAAGCTGAAAAACATAATCACCCCGCCGAGCACATAAAACTGGTAGCTGGCCATGTTGACCCTGGGGAAGGCCATGTCCGGAGCGCCAATCTGCAATGGCACCAGGTAATTGCCAAATGCGGCGAACGCCAGCGGAACGATCGCCAGGAACACCATAATCGTGCCGTGCATAGCACCGAAAGAGTTATACAAATCGGGCGAAACGATCCCTTTCGCCGCCATGGTGTTGCCCAGCAACCGTTCAAGCAGCGGCCCAACTAACGGCACCGGCACACCCGGATGCGCGATTTGCCAGCGCATCATTAGCATCAGGCAAAAACCAAAGAACAAAAAGCAAAGCGCGGTAAATCCGTACTGGATGCCGATGATTTTGTGATCGGTTGAGAAGACGTATTTGCTCCAAAATCCCGCTTCCTCGTGGTGCGCCTCGTGGACGTGCGGATGTGGAATGGCGTGAGTGCTAGCCTGCATGTGCGTGTGGTCGTCGATTTTTTAGGGCATCTGATTAAACCTATTTTGTCCGAAACAGGGCAATACTTTATTAGCCCAAATTACTCTGTCAATTGTGTTCGTCGCCTTTTATGGCTTCCTTATTACCAAACTTTGTCCAGTACCATCAGGCCCAGTAACAAGGGCAGGTACAAAATCGAAACATAAAAAAGACGCCGTGCCCGCGATTGCGTCAGCTGACGGGAAAACTGAACTGCGGCCCAAATGAAAACCAGGCCCAGCGTTAAAGCTCCAACAAAATAGATCGGGCCCGTGAGGTTCACCAGGGAGGGGCACAAACTGACAGGAACCAAGGCTAGCGTGTGACTAACCGCCTGGCTGCCGGTTCGCTGTCCTTCCGGATCCAAAACGGGCAGCATCTTAAAGCCCGCGCGAGCGTATTCGTCGCGGTACATCCAGGCAATCGCCATGAAATGCGGAAGTTGCCAAATCGCCAGAATGCCGAAAAGAGCCCAGCCATCCGTGCTGAGATGTCCCCGGGCCGCGGTCCAGCCCATCAGCGGAGGAAGTCCTCCCGGGATTGCGCCGACTGCAGTATTCAACCATGTGACTCTTTTCAAGGGAGTGTATACGCAGACGTAAGTCAAAAGACTGCAGGCACCAAGCAGACAGGTTAACCAATTAACTGCTAATCCAAGGTAACCGAGCCCGACCACTGACAAGGCGCAGCCGACAAACAGCACAAATTGAGGTTGCAACCGTCCGGAGGGCAGAGGCCGATCCTGGGTGCGCCGCATACGAGCATCGTATTCGCGCTCCCAAAGCTGGTTCAGCGCCGAAGCCCCGCTGGCGACCATGGTGGTAAGCAGCACCAGGAACGTCAGGCGGGCTTTGAATAAATCAGCATAAACGGCCAGCCAACTTTTTTCGGAAGACGCGACCTGGCTGAGGGATGGAGCGGTGGCTTTCATGCTAATCAATCAATGCCGGCCGCAGGGGCCGCTGACGTTCCAAAAGGAGCCGACGGCTCGGTGCGCCGCAGAGTTGAAACAAAGGATGCTCGGCGATTCATGACAATTTGTGCAAAAAGAATAACGGAAAGGAGTACTCCCAATGCAAGCGAAATGGCTCCGACCAGCACGTGAGCGGTGGCAATATCTGCTGCCTTATTGGACCAGATGGTCGCCATTCCTAGCAAAGCCTGACAGACGATAACACCCAACCAAACGAACGCGATTCCAGTGGAGACATCCCGCTTTCCGATTTGGCGCCACGCGAACCACGCGCTATACGTCACCATTCCAAAGATGCCAAGGGCAACCAGCCGATGCACCATTTGCAAACCAACCTGGAATGCCGTAATGGGGTTGGCGTCCAAAACTTCCAGTCGCTGCTGGTTGTACCGGTCAATTGAGCCCGGATCCATCGCGGGCCAAAGCTTTCCATATGCTAGAGGGAAATCAGGAATCGCCAGCCCCGCATGCTGGTGACGCATCGTTGCCCCCAAAACCAGCTGGACCAGTATCAATGCAGTGGCACCTAAACACAACCAGGCCAATTGCGTGGAGGGCTGCGAGATCAGATAATCCGCCACTTCTCGCTTGCCCCCCCAGGGGCTCCCAAATTCTTTCTCCCACCACTGGCTGGTAAAGAGCGCCAGAGCACAAATGAGCGCAAAGAAAAGCTGGGCCAATGTTGCATGGAAAATGCCGATTTGATCTTTGAACAAGACGACTCGCATTCCGCCCAAAATGCCCTGGAGTACCACTGCAAAAAAGGCGATCAAACCTAACCGGCGCAGCCAGGGTCTAGCCGATTCTCCACGAGGCCAAACAAAGCTCGAAATCAGCGCGGCGAACCCGGTCAAGCTCAGAACCGCAGCATCCCTCCAGCGTAAAGGCATGCCCAGGAGTGTTGCCAGACTCAACACCAACAGGGCCACGCCCAACCATCGCAGGAAGGATCTTGCCTTTTTTCCATAAAGCCAAACGGCCAGGACTGTGGTGCAAAAGCCTGCCGCCGAAGCAACAAGACGGTGACTGTGTTCGTAAAAAACGCCGCCAACCCATTGGGAGAACGGAAAAAAGAACATGTTATAGCCGAACGTATTCGGCCAATCCGGCACCGCCATGCCCACACCATGACTTGTCACCAGGCCGCCGGCGCCCAATAGGACCAGCGTCAGCGCGGCCGTAAAGACAGCGAAACGATACAGCGCGCGCGGGCGCGATGTCCCCTGGGATGAAATCCTGGTCTCGGATTGGTGGGAGGCCACAAACAAAAAATCAGCCGCTGTGGCAGTTACTCCGGCAGCGGCTGAAAAGCGCGATAACTATTTTGCCTCGAGAGTAAGCTCCACATTGGCAGGAGCACCGTCTTTGACTTCCACTTCCTGGGTAACCACGCCTGCTTTGCGATGCGCCGCTTTGATAGTGTATTTTCCGGCAGGAACATTGGAAATCTTAAAGGTTCCGTCCTTGCCCGAAACAGCAAAATACGGGTGATCAAAAACACTAACCCAGGCGAACATCCAGGGATGAACGTCGCACTTGAATTTCAGAAACTCCTCGGGCTTGGCGAAAGTGAAGCTGAGTTCGGGCCCGTTCGGCATTTGCGCCATGTTCTGTTCTTTGTTGCCCGAGTCGGGGTTCGGCAGATCATGAATGTTATGAAGTACAGGGTCGGAGTTCTTGACCTGAATCTTTTGTTCCGTCTGCACGGCAAGGATTTGAGGTATGTACTCGCAGCCCTTTTGATCGAGGAGCGCAGGCGCAGCCGAAGCCCCCGTCGATTTACCAGGAACTCCTTGCAGTGAAACAATCACATCAGCAAGCTCGCCTTTCGATCCAACCACATAAAAGTGTGTGGTCGGCATTTCAGTATGGAACTTCCCGCAGGTGGCGTCGTCTTTGAGAGGAGTGATATCTTTTTCTTTCGGAGGTGTGCCCTTGAGGGTGATGGTGCCCGTGACGTCTCCGGCAAGGGCCAACTGGCAAACAGTTGCCATAGCGCCGATCGTGAGCAAAGCAATAGATCTATTCATATGTATGGTTTCTGATTCGAAAAAAGCCGGAGGAAACTAGCATCCGGCTTATGGAGGCGCAAGCAGTTTGTAGTAATATTATCAATTCTTATTAGCTTCGATTATTTCAACTGCGACCGGTGGTCCTGCCGAG
>Ga0306923_10006289_pt1 | contig 11692 bp, 12 predicted proteins | sample sta12Can44000108_FD_203841 | JGI IMG/M metagenome (GOLD analysis project Ga0306923, IMG submission 203841) | Lab enrichment of tropical soil microbial communities from Luquillo Experimental Forest, Puerto Rico - statanox.12C.anox.44.000.108 (v2)... | ecosystem: Environmental > Terrestrial >...
GCTGTGCGCGCGCTCCCAGTCGAGCATGTAGTCCCTTGTCAGCGGCACTGCCTCGACGGACTTGGCGAGCTGCATCTGGAAGACCATGAAATCGTGCCGCCGAAAGGTAATTTCGGAGATGACGAGATACATCTCCCACATTCGACAAAAACGTTCGTCATAGATCGCCCGAATGCTGTCGCGGTTCCGCTCGAAACGCCGGCGCCACGCGCTGAGCGTCTGGGCGTAGTGCAGGCGCAGGATCTCGACATCGGTGACCCAGAGGCGCAAACGCTCGATGGTCGGCAGAACCTCGGAAAGTGCCGGGATATAACCGCCGGGGAAGATGTATTTTCGGAGCCAAGGATTGGTCGATCCTGGCCCGTCCTTGCGGCCGATCGAGTGCAGTACTGCGACGCCGTCCGGTGTCAGCAGCGATTTCAATTTGGCGAAGAAGCTGCGGTAATGATTGACCCCGACATGCTCGAACATGCCCACCGACACGATGCGGTCGTACTGGCCGGCCTCTTCGCGGTAATCGCGCACGTAAAATCTGACGCGGTCGGAAAGCCCCGCCACGGCAGCCCGCCGCGTCGCCACCTTGTGTTGCTCGACCGAGAGGGTCAGACCGGTCACATCGGCGCCGCATTCACCGGCGAGATAGAGCGCGAGACCGCCCCAGCCCGAGCCGATGTCGAGCACTCTTTGGCCGGGTCGGATCAGCAGTTTTGCCGCGATGTGCCGTTTCTTGTCGGTCTGCGCGGCGTCGAGGTCCTCGGAACCGTCGCGGAAATAGCCGCACGAATACTGCCGGTCCCGGTCGAGGAACAGCTCATAGAGCTGATCCGACAGATCGTAATGATGGGCAACATTCCAACGGGCGCGCGGCAGAGGATTGTATTGATGAATTTGTCGGAACAGCGTGATGTAGCCGTTCAACAACCGCGAGGTCAGCCCGGGCGGCAGGGCTTCGAGATTGACTGCAAACAGATCGACGAGATCGTAGAGGCTACCCTCCTCGATCGTCAGCTTCCCGTCCATGAACGCTTCGCCGAAATAGAGGCGAGGTCGCGCGGCCAGTTTCCAATGCAAGGCCGGATCGTGAAGCCGGATGGTTACGCTCGCTCCACCTGGTCCGAATGTGTGGGGTAATCCACCCGCATCGATGATCCGCAAGCGGCCGATTTTGACGATTCGTTCGAGCAGACGCGACAGCAGCATCGGTACGCGATCGAATAGAGAACGGATTCCCCAATATCGGGCAAATTCCCCATCAAATACAAGAGCTTCGATCCGCTAGACGGCAGCGGGACCGGTCTGCGCAGCTGCGGCACGGGCCTCTTCTTCCTCCTCGTCGCGCAGGCGCAGCGGGTCGATCCCCTTGGCCTGCATCTCAGCTTCCTCTGCCGACTGCGCGACATTGACCGTCACTGTCACCGATACTTCAGGATGAAGTACGACCCTTACGGCGTGCAGACCCAAATTCTTGATCGGCCGATCGAGGATTACCTGACGCTTCTCGATCGTAAAACCTGCGTCGGTCACGGCATCGGCGATATCACGGGCTGAAACCGAGCCGTAGAGCTGTCCGCTTTCGCCGGCTTGGCGGATGATCACGACTGTCAGGCCCTCGACCTTGCCGCCGACTTCCGTTGCCTCGGTCCGGCGCTGCAGGTTGTTCGCTTCGAGCTGAGCGCGCTGTGTCTCGAAATACGCGAGGTTCTCTTTTGTGGCGCGCATGGCCTTTTTCTGCGGCAGCAGGTAATTCCGCGCGAACCCGGGCTTCACTTTGACGAGTTGGCCCATCTGGCCGAGCTTCTCGACCCTCTCGAGCAGGATCAGTTCGATCATCAATTCCTCCAATTCTCGGGGTTGCGCGAAGCAATGCCGTCCCGCCGCCGGCCAGTATCAGGCCGCAACAAACCGGCTAAGGCGGAAGCGCCGGTCCCGAGCCACACCCGACGACTAAGGCGGCGCCCCGGCGACGTAGGCCCCGATCATCGAGCCGGTCAAACCCCGCCCGAAGCACCGGCTGATTGGACCGTCTATTTCACCATATACGGCAACAGCCCGAGAAAACGCGCTCGTTTGATCGCCTGGGCCAGCTCGCGCTGTCGCTTGGTGGAGACCGCGGTTATTCGGCTCGGCACGATCTTGCCGCGCTCCGAAATGAAGCGCTGCAACAGCTTCACATCCTTGTAATCGATCTTCGGCGCATTGGGGCCGGAGAACGGGCAGGATTTCCGTCGGCGGAAAAAAGGCCGGCGCGCCGCAGCACCGCGTCCCGAGCCGCCGGGCGATTGGCTTTCCAATTACGCCTCCACCGTTTCAGGTTCCGGCACCGGGTGCTCGGACGCAGGCCGTTCCGTCTCCCTCGTCTCACCCGATCTATCCCGATCGCTTCGGCGCTGACGATCATCGCGGCTGCCGCGGCTCTGCATGACGACCGAGGGCCCTTCCTCCAGCTCATCGACCCGTATCGTCAGATAGCGAATCACGTCCTCGTTGATCCGCATGGTGCGTTCGAGTTCGGCCACCGCGGCGGGAGGAGCGGAGAGATTAAGCAACACGTAGTGGCCTTTGCGGTTCTTCCGCATGCGATAGGCCAAGTTACGCAATCCCCAATACTCGCGCTTTCTGACTTCGCCGCCGTTGTCGGCAACGAGCTGGGTGAAGGTGTCGGCCAGGGTGTCAACCTGCGCACCGGAAATGTCCTGGCGCGCGATGAACACGTTTTCGTACAGTGGCATACCGCAACAAATCCCTTGTGGCTGGTTATGGTTCGGAGCGCTAGTGCCGACCGAACCGAGCCGGCTGTACCGGCAAGGGTGGAATCCTCATATTATAGGGGGAGCTGGCCCTGGTACAAGACGAGGGCCACAGTGTCTTCTTGACACCCGACGTGGCGCCGCTATGACGACCCGGCCCGCATCGAGGATGGCGGGAGAGGCCGGCAACAGGGGGACCTGGCTCGCATGAGGCGGGCATTCGTATTTCCCGGACAGGGCTCGCAGGCGGTCGGTATGGGACGCGCGCTGGCGTCAGCATTCGCGTCGGCCCGCCGGGTCTTCCAGGAAGTCGACGACGCCCTGTCGCAAAACCTATCGCGAATCATGTTCGAAGGACCGGAAGGCGAGCTCACCCTGACCGAAAACGCGCAGCCGGCGTTGATGGCGGCCAGCCTTGCCGTCACGCGCGTCCTCGAAAGAGAGGGCTGCGTCACCCTCGATGGCGATTCAGCTTTCGTGGCTGGGCATTCGCTCGGTGAATATTCGGCGCTCGCCGCGGCGGGCGCGATTACCATAGGGGATGCGGCGCGTCTGCTCCGGCTACGCGGCCGAGCGATGCAGGAGGCCGTTCCGGTCGGCGAGGGAGCGATGGCAGCGCTGCTCGGTCTCGGCATCGAGCAAGGGCACTCGGTTGCAGCCGAGGCTGCAGGAGTGGATCAAGTGTGCGCGGTAGCAAACGACAATGCTCCGGGCCAAGTCGTCGTGAGCGGCCATCGCCAAGCCGTCGAGCGGGCGATAGCGATTGCTCGAGCGCATGGAGCACGGCGCTCGATCGCGCTCCCGGTCAGCGCCCCGTTCCACTCGCCGCTGATGGCCCCTGCTGCCGAAGTCATGGCGGAAGCCCTCGGCCGGGTCGTGCTAGGGTCGCCGATAGTGCCGCTCGTCGCCAACATTTCCGCGACCGCGACGCAGGATCCGATAAGGATCAGGCGCGGTCTCGTCGAACAGGTGACCGCGATGGTGCGATGGCGCGAGAGCATGCTTTTTCTGGAGCAGAAGGGGGTTGAAGAACTCGTCGAGATCGGCGCCGGCCGCGTCCTCACCGGGCTGGCCAAACGGATCGCGCCCGACCTCGCGGCCCGCTCGGTCGGTACGCCGGAAGAAGTCGAAAGCCTGATCAGGGAACTATGAGACAGACGAACCGCAGGGCCTCACGAGTCGCCAGCGGGATTATTCGGAAAAGGTTTCGCGATTGTTCGATCTGTCGGGCCAGACCGCATTGGTGACCGGCGCCTCCGGCGGAATCGGGGGCGCCGTGGCCAAAGCCCTGCATCGCCAAGGTGCGGAGCTGATGCTGGCGGGCACGCGAGCGCCGGCGCTCGAAGCGTTGGCAGGCGAGTTCGGCACGCGGGTTCACATCGGGTTGGCTGACCTCGCCAATCACGCGGCCGCCGAACGGCTGGCTAAGGATGCCGAGACGGCGATGGGCCGAGTGGACATCCTTGTCAACAACGCAGGCATTACGCGTGATGCGCTCGCGCTGCGGATGAACGACGAGGAGTGGCAATCGGTTCTCCAGGTCAATCTGACCGCCCAATTCCAACTAACGCGGGCAATACTGCGCGGCATGATCCGTCGGCGCCACGGACGCATCATCGGGATCAGTTCCGTTGTCGGGATTAGCGGCAATGCCGGGCAGGCGAATTATGCCGCGGCGAAGGCGGCCATGATCGGAATGTCGAAATCGATCGCCGCGGAAGTTGGAGGGCGCGGCATTACCGTCAACTGCATCGCGCCGGGCCTGATCGCGACAGCGATGACCGAGAAGCTGACGGCGCAGCAGCGCGCACGGCTCGCCGAAGCGATTCCCGCTGGCCGGTTTGGCGCCCCCGAGGAGGTGGCGGCCGCCGCCGTTTATCTGGCGAGCGCGGAAGCAGCCTACGTCACCGGGCAGACCTTGCACATCAATGGCGGCATGGTCATGGTATGAGGCGCAGCCAATGCACCCGGAGCAGCCGATTTGCAGCGCCGGGGAAACATGCTATGTGGACCGCGTCGTGACTCTGACTTCGACGCGGTCCCACAGGGGCGGCGCCCGTCGGCTCACAGCGCCGGGGGCGTTCGGTGCGCATGACGATTTCCCGCAAGCCACTGAGGATAGGAACGGATGAGTGACGTCGCTGATCGGGTCAAGAAGATCGTCGTCGAGCATCTGGGCGTCGACGAATCGAAGGTGACCGAAAACGCCAGCTTCATCGACGATCTGGGCGCCGACAGCCTCGACACCGTCGAGCTGGTGATGGCCTTCGAGGAGGAGTTCGGGTGCGAGATCCCGGATGACGCAGCCGAAAAGATCGTGACGGTGAAGGATGCGGTCAGCTTCATCGAAACGCACAGCTGAACTGCCTTCTGCCGAACTCTCCATTCCAGGTCGGATGCCGCCCGGCGGTCCCGCCTCGCGCCGGTAGCGATAAGATGCGGCGCGTCGTGGTGACCGGTATGGGGCTGGTGACACCCCTGGGCATCGGTCTCGAGCGAAACTGGAGCAGCCTGGTCGAGGGAATGTCAGGCGTCCGCGCGATCCAGTCATTCGATGTTTCCGACCTGCCCGTCAAGATCGCCGCGCAGGTTCCACTCGGCGAAACCGCTTCCGGCCTCTTCAATGCCGATGATTGGGTGGCGCCAAAGGATCAACGCAAAATGGACGGGTTCATCGTCTATGCGCTGGCCGCAGCTGCGCAGGCGGTGGAAGACGCCGGTTGGACTCCGCAAGAGGAGGAGGCCCGCGAGCGCACCGGCGTGATGATCGGCTCTGGCATCGGCGGCTTGCCCGGAATAACCGATGGCGCGTTGACGTTGCACGAGCGCGGTCCGCGCCGCCTCTCACCCTTTTTTATTCCCGCAAACCTGATCAACCTGGCTTCCGGCCACGTTTCGATCCGCTTCGGGTTTACCGGGCCGAATCATGCGGTGGTGACCGCCTGCTCGACCGGGGCGCACGCGATTGGCGATGCGGCGCGGCTGATCATGCTGGATGACGCGGACGTCATGGTTTGCGGCGGGACCGAGGCGGCAGTCTGCCGTCTCGGTCTCGCAGGCTTTGCATCGGCGCGGGCGTTGTCTACGGCGTTCAACGATGATCCGCCGCGAGCGTCACGCCCGTGGGACCAGGAGCGTGATGGTTTCGTCATGGGTGAGGGGGCCGGGATCCTTATACTCGAGGAATACGAGCACGCCAGGCGCCGGGGGGCAAAGGTCTACGCCGAGGTGATCGGGTACGGCATGTCCGGCGATGCGTTCCACCTGACCGCTCCTTCGGAGGACGGCAACGGCGCGTTCCGGTCGATGCGCAACGCGCTGCGGCGCGCCGGCATCTCGCTGGACAATATCGATTACATCAACGCGCACGGCACGTCGACCCCGCTCGGCGATGAAATCGAGCTCGGCGCCGTGAAACGGCTGTTTGGCGACCATGCCTACGAGCTGTCGATGTCGTCGACAAAATCGGCGATCGGGCACCTGCTCGGCGCGGCGGGCAGCGTCGAGGCGATCTTTGCGATCCTCGCGATCCGCGACGGGATCGTTCCCCCGACGCTCAACCTCGATAATCCATCACCCTCCTGCGACATCGACCTGGTACCAAAACGAGCCAAGCAGCGCCGGGTGAATTATGCACTCTCCAATTCGTTCGGCTTTGGCGGCACCAACGCCTCGCTGATCTTCGCCGGGCCGCCTTGACTCCGAGTTAGGCGGCGGCGGTTGATGCGGGGCTTTCTCCGGCTTTTGGCGCGTGCGACCCTCGCCGTGTCGCTCCTATTGCTGGTTCTCGGGGGAGCCGGCTATTGGCTCTATCGTGATGTCACCGCACCCGGACCATTGACCGAACCGCGCGCGGTTGTGATCCCGGCCCGCACCGGCCTTTCCGATATTGCTTCGCTGCTGACCGAACAGGGGATCATCCGGCACCCGCGTTCGTTTGAGCTGGGAGCGATCGCTTCGGGCCATAGTTCGGCGCTGAGGGCCGGCGAGTACGAGTTCCCGGCCGCAACGAGCCCGCTTCAGGCGATGGAAATTATCGCCAGCGGCAAGACGGTCAAGCACCGCCTAACGATCCCGGAAGGGCTGACGAGCGCAGAGATTTTGGCGTTGGTGCGTTCAGCCTCGGCAATGGAGGGCGACCCCGGCCCGCCGCCCGGCGAAGGTGAGCTGATGCCGGAAACCTATCTTTACGAGTATGGCGATGGCCGCAAGGAAATGATCGACCGCATGCGGCGGGCAATGACGCGCGCGCTTGCCGAGGTTTGGGCGGAACGCCGGCCCGATTTGCCGTTTACGACGCCACGAGAGGTGCTGATCCTCGCCTCGCTGGTCGAAAAGGAAGCCTCTCGCGAGGATGAGCAGGCCCGTATCGCAGCGGTGTTCGTGAATCGCCTCCGCTTGGGCATGCGGCTGCAGTCCGACCCTACCGTGATCTATGCATTGAGCGATCGAGGTTCGAAGAGGCTCGATCGCCGGCTGACCCAAAGCGACCTGACGATTCCCTCGCCCTACAACACATATGTGGCGAGGGGACTTCCACCCGGTCCGATCGACAATCCCGGGATTGCGGCGCTGCGAGCGGCCGCGCGGCCGTCCTTCACGGACGACCTCTACTTCGTGGCCGATGGAACGGGCGGCCATGCTTTTGCGACGACCCTCGCCGAACACAGCCGAAACGTTTCGCAGTACCGCCACAGTGCTGCTGCCGAGCCGGAGCATGGAGCCCCGGTGCGCACGGCTCCCTACGAGAAAAAGGATCAGGCGGTTCGGTAACGTCGTATAACGAAAGGCACAAGGCGGGAGAGGCGCGGCCGTGGGTATTGCAAGCATGACCGGCTTTGCTCGGTCAGAAGGCGACGTGCTCGGCATCAGTTGGGTTTGGGAAATAAAGAGTGTCAACGGTAAATCACTCGACCTGCGGGTTCGCCTGGGGCCCGGTTTCGATTCGCTCGAGCCTCAGCTTCGTGCGCTGCTGACGCAGCGTTTCCGCCGAGGCAACGTTTCGGCCAACCTCGGAGTGACGCGCACCGCGCCTGCGGCGGTGCGTGTCAATCGCGAGACACTGGCGCAGCTGGTTGGCTTGATGAAGGAGCTCGCGGGCGAGATCGAGGCGGCGCCTCCCCGCATCGACGGACTTCTCGCTTTGCGCGGGGTGGTGGAAACGGTGGAAGACGAGGCGGACGCCGTGCTGGAAGAGCGCCGGCAGGCGGTTCTCGCCAGCTGGGCGAACGCGCTCGAAAAACTCACCGACGCGAGGGCCGAGGAAGGCGCGCGCCTCGCGACCGTGCTGCGAACCCAGCTTGCCGATATGACCCGGCTGGTCGAGGCAGCAGCAGCATGTGCGGCGGCCCAACCGGCGGCGATTCGCGAACGGTTGCAGACGATGTTGGTGAACCTCGCCGATCTCGTCCCTGGCATGCCGGAAGAGCGGGTCGCGCAGGAGATGGCGCTGCTCGTCGCCCGCTCGGATATCCGCGAGGAGCTGGAGCGGCTGCGAGCGCATCTCGGGCAAGCAGCCGATCTGCTGCAGCAAGAGGAAGCGGTCGGACGTCGGCTGGACTTCCTGTGCCAGGAATTGAACCGCGAAGCTAATACGCTGTGCTCGAAATCTGCCGATATCGAGCTGACGCGGATCGGCCTCTCGCTGAAGGCCGCTGTCGAGCAATTCCGCGAGCAGGTGCAAAACATCGAATGAGCCTTCCGGCGATCGCGCGACGCGGATTTCTGCTGGTTCTTTCTTCACCGTCCGGCGCGGGAAAGACGACGATCACCCGGCGACTTGTCGCCGATGAGCCCAGCCTCACTCTGTCCGTGTCGGTGACGACGCGTCCGGCACGGGACGGCGAAATAGAAGGGCGCGACTATCATTTCATCGACCGGCTACGCTTCGACGAGATGATCGCGCGCGGCGAACTGCTCGAGCACGCGACGGTATTCGGAAACGGCTACGGCACGCCGCGTGGGCCGATCGAGGCCGCACTCTCCGCCGGACGAGATATCGTCGGAGATGTCGACTGGCAAGGTACCCAGCAGCTCGCGAGGAGCGTTACGCAGGATCTCGTTTCGGTCTTTGTGCTGCCGCCGAGCTTGGCCGCGCTCGGGGGACGGCTGCGCGCCCGTGCCCAGGACAGCGCGGCCGTAGTCGCCTCACGCATGGCCAAATCTGCCGAAGAGCTGAGCCACTGGCCGGAATACGACTACGTAATCGTCAACGATACAATCGAGAGCGCCGTGGCAAAGGTCCGAGCCATTGTCATCGCCGAACGGCTGCGCCGCGTTCGTCAGACGGGTCTCACCGAATTCGTCAATCGCTTGGGCGCAGGCTGACGAGGCGTCCCCGCGGGAGGACGCCTGTTGTGTCAGGTCGTATTAGTAAGGCGATTTTCCGCCGTCGAGGCCGAGACCTGGCAGAATCTGGGTGCCCTCTTGTTGCACGGCAGTCAGGTTGTTGGGATCGAGACCCAGCGCCGACAGGATCGTCGGCGCGACCTGTCTGGTTTCGACTGGGCTCGTCACCGTCGAGGGCGACATCGACGCGTTGGACACCAGCATGATTACGTTGAGGTCGTCATGCGCGAAGCCGCCGTGCTCGGCGAGTTTCTTGGTGCTTCCCGAATAGGTGACGCCGATGTTCGGCTGGACGATGATGTCGGGCGTGCGCGGGTCGCCTTTTGGCGGCAACCCCGGCGGGTTGAACATCTGCGCAATCCCAGGCCCAGAGAAGATCTCGCCAATTCCGGCGATGTTGTTCGTCGCCGGCGAAGTGCTTCCCAACGTTTGCACGGCATTCGTGGTCTGTGAGGAATCCGACAGCCAGAGCAGTGAGATGTCGTCTTCGGTCGGCCCGATCTGCGGGGGATCTCCCATCGGGTTGCCGGGCGGAAACGGCTGCTCGGACGGCGGGAGGAGAGCGTCGAGGATCCCCGCCGGCGAGGTCGTGATCGGGCTGCCGGACGGCACCCCTATGCCTAGGTATCGCTTGGAGTCGATCGGGCTCTGGCCATGCTTGGCCGAAATGACGATCAACGTCCACTGGTAGAGGCCTCGGCTTTTGAGCGCGACTACCATCTTGCCGATCGACGTGTCGGCGAACTGAATCTCGCCGAGCAGTTCGTCCGACGGTCTTCCCTCGTTGTCGAGGTAGCCGCCCTTCTTCACGATGGATTTTTCAATGAGCTTCTGGCCGACGCTGACCACTTGGAAGTTCATGCCGAAAAGGGTCGGAACCGGCCGCTTCACCGCGCCGGTGTGATCCCTGCCATTGATCTCATTGAGGATCGCCTGCACCTTGAGGGTGTCGTAGCATTTGATGTTGTCAAAGCTGTCGGTCCAAGAGCCGGTATTTGTCGGGTCGGGAACCGAAGTGCAGCCGGGCACGCCGGGCAATGGCACGACATTCGAGTTGATTTCCGGCGAGTAGTAATCGTCGACATTGGTCCCGTCCCCGGGGCCGGCTACCGACGAGTAGGAGGGATGCTTGTCTGACCAGGCAGTGTAGCCGCCGGCTTGGTGGACGATCCCGAAGATCGTGTTCGTCCGCACGAAATTCCACGGATATACCGGCTTGCAGCCGTTGAACGGATCGCGAATGAGTCGGTCCTTATCGATCGACGTGATGCCGCCGCCGGAACCATCGTTTGCTCCGCCGTCCAACTTGCTCTGATCTTTGTCGATGCCCTCCTCGTATTCGGTTCTCGTGCCATTCGGCGTCTTGGACATGCATTGCCCCGCGGCAACACCGTTGCCTGTCGTCTTGGCGGGCGCGGCGAGCACGCGGTCATAGGCCACATCATAGAAGGCACCGACCGTCCGAGGCGAGCCACCGGCGACCAGCGCCATCAGTCCGGGGAACGAGTCAGAGGGCTGCGACGCCGCAGCTTCCAGATAATTGACACCGGCATCCGCAAGGTCGGCCAGATTGGGGCAATAGGGGTTGCCACCGTTGACGCCGCTGATCCCTTGCGCGCAGTTGATGAAATCCAGCGCGTGCATGCCGTCGATGCTGATCGGCAGCACCCGCCTGATGCCATTGCCGCCGTAGCCCCCACTGCCGTCGGCATCGGCCGGCAGACCCGACGAAGCCGCCAGAAGCCCCGCGCCGAGGGCGGCGCCTCCTAGGAATTTCCGCATGATTTGTCCCTCGTTTTTAAATAAACGCCGGGACGCTATGCTGCCCTCGTGATACTAGGGCGACAGTTTAATTGCAGTTCGATGACAATCGGCCGAGCCCGACTATCCGCCCCCAACGGCACGCGCGAGCGCGCAGAACTCGGCGATTGTGAGCTCCTCGGCGCGCGCGGTTGGCGCGACCCCGGCGCGCTCGAGGAGCGGCTCGACTGGGACGCCCAGCGTCTTGAGGCTGGTCCGCAGCATCTTGCGACGTTGGCCGAACGCTGCGGCGGTAACGTCTTCGAGTATACTTTTCTCCGCTGAAGCGAGTGGCTCGGCTCGCGGCACAATACGAACAACGCTCGACGTCACGTTAGGGGGCGGGACAAACGCGCGAGCGGGTATGTCGAAAAGGAGCCGAGGCTCTGCGAGCCACTGGGCCATTACCGAGAGCCGTCCGTAAGACTTGCTGTGCGGCGCCGCAGTCAGACGCTCCGCAACCTCGCGCTGGAACATCAGCGTCAGGCTTTCGTATTCGTCAATGCGATCGAGCCAGCCGAGCAGCAGCGGGGTCGCGACGTTGTAGGGGAGATTGGCGACAATTTTGCGCGGCGCATCCGACAGGTCGACCGGGTCGAGCCCGAGCGCATCGCCGGCGATGAGCTCCAAGCGGCCCGGATAGGCCGCGGCAATCTCCCCGAGCGCGGCAAGGCAGCGATCGTCACGCTCGATCGCGACGATGCGCCGAGCCCCGGCGGCGAGCAGCGCCCTGGTCAAGGCGCCCGGTCCAGCTCCGATCTCGATGACCGTCGCATGCTCGAGCGGTGCCGCGGCCC
>Ga0306923_10006291_pt1 | contig 11691 bp, 8 predicted proteins | sample sta12Can44000108_FD_203841 | JGI IMG/M metagenome (GOLD analysis project Ga0306923, IMG submission 203841) | Lab enrichment of tropical soil microbial communities from Luquillo Experimental Forest, Puerto Rico - statanox.12C.anox.44.000.108 (v2)... | ecosystem: Environmental > Terrestrial > Soil...
GCCGACGTCAACAAGCGTCGCGTCGCTGAATTCAATCTGAATATCTCGATCGAGCGAGCTGCTTCGGAAGACGAGAAGCCGGCAACTGGCCAGTCTGCGCCGTCGGCGGGGGAGAAAAAATCGTGAGCGTCGCCTCCATGATCAAGAGCATGCGGGAGATTCGCTTCGACAGGCTGGCGCAGGATTTCCGCCAGCTCGATCCGAACGATCCGGGCATGTGGCCGCTGGCGCCGCGCGTCGTGGTGCTCTTCGCGATTTTCCTGGTCGTCCTTGCAGCGGCCTGGTGGTTCGACTGGCGCGATCAGGCGGCATTGCTCGAACAGAAGCAGTCCGAGGAAGCGCAACTCAAGGAGGAGTGGCTCGGGAAGAAGCGCCAAGCAGTCAACCTCGATGAGTATCGCAAGCAGCTCGCCGAGATCGATCGCCAGTTTGGCGCCCTGCTCAAGCAATTGCCCAACAAGACCGAAATGGAAAACCTGCTCGTCGACGTCAACCAGGCGGGACTGGGTCGCGGACTTCAGTTCGAGTTGTGGAAGCCGGGCGCGGAGCAGACGAAGGATTTCTACGCCGAGGTTCCTGTCGGCATCCGCATCCTTGGTAATTACCATGACATCGGCAATTTCGTTGGCGACGTCGCAAAGCTGCCGCGCATCGTGACACTGAATGACATCGCCCTGGAAACCAACAAGGACGGTTCGCTCAAGCTCGATGCCTCGGCGGTGACTTACCGTTATCTCGACGATGAAGAAGTTGCCGCCCAGCGCAAGCAAAAGGCAGCGGCTGCCAAAGGCGGAAAGTGAGAACGAAGTGAAACGAAATGTGCCAGCACTGATCGTTGCCGCATCGTTACTCGCCGCCTGCGGCGGAGACGAGCACAACGACATCAAACAATGGATGGCGGACAACTCGAAGGACTTGAAGGGGCGCGTTCAGGCGTTGCCGCAAATCAAGACCTTTCCGGTCGTCGCGTATGACGCGGGCTCGCTTGTCGATCCGTTCAGCCCGACGAAGATCGTGACGTCCAAGGTCGGATCGAACAGTGGCGTCCAGCCTGACATGAACCGTCGGCGCGAACCGCTCGAAGCGTATCCGCTCGAGAGCCTGCGCATGGTTGGCGTCATGCAGGCGAAAGGCAAGCCGGTTGCAATCGTGTCGGCGGACAAGTCGCTCTACCAGGTCGCGGTAGGCAACTACATGGGGCAGAACTTCGGCGTGGTGACCAAGATTACGGAAAACGACATCACGCTGAAGGAATTGATTGAAGACACCAACGGTGATTGGGTGGAACGAATGAGCACGTTGCAACTGCAAGAGCAGGAGGCCAAGAAATGAGAACAATCATCCGGCTGATTGCGGCCGTCGCGACGGCATGTTCAATGAGCTTCGTCGGCTCGGCGCATGCACAAAGCGCCACCGCCACGAATGCCGTCGAAACTTCGAACGCAATCGAATCGATCAATGTCGCGCGACAGGGCGATGGCCTGTTGATCAAGGTCGTGCTCAAGAAAGCCCTCAAGGGTGATCTGGGCAGCTTCAGTGTCGCGAATCCCGCGCGCGTGGCGATTGACTTCCCCGATACCAGCAATGCGACGGGCCGCAACGCCCAGGTCTTCAATGAAGGCGATCTGCGCAGCGCCAACATCGTGCAGGCGGGCGACCGTACGCGCCTCGTGCTCAATCTCGTGCGCCCGCTGTCGTTCGACACGCGCATCGAAGATCGCAACGTCTTCATCACGCTTGCTGGCGGACCTGCAGCGGCCAACACAGGTGCCCAGGCGGCCCACTTTGCGGACAGCTCTGCCAGTTCCGCCTCGCACGCGATCCGCGACATCACGTTCCGCCGCGGGCGCGATGGCGAAGGCCGCATCATCGTCGACCTTGCCGATGCCGGCACTGGCATCGACATCAAGCGCCAGGGCAACGGCGTGACGGTCGACTTCATCAAGACAGCGCTTCCGGAAGCGCTGCGCAAGCGCCTCGACGTGACGGACTTCGCAACGCCCGTGACCTCGGTGACGACGACGTCGTCGGGATCCAACGTCCGTATGACGATCACGCCGAAGGGCCTGTGGGAGCACAACGCTTACCAGACCGACAACCAGTTCGTGATCGAGGTGAAGCCCGTCGTCGAGGATCCGAACAAGCTCGTTCAGGGCGCGAAGCAGAAATACGGCGGCGAGAAGCTTTCGCTGAACTTCCAGAATATCGATGTGCGTTCGGTCCTGCAGGTGATCGCGGATTTCACGAACTTCAACATCATCACGAGCGATTCAGTCAATGGCAACCTGACCTTGCGTCTGAAGGACGTGCCGTGGGATCAGGCGCTCGACATCATTCTCCAGGCCAAGGGCCTGGACATGCGCAAGAACGGCAACGTGATCTGGATCGCACCACGTGATGAACTCGCGACGCGCGAGAAGCTGCAGTTCGAATCGCAGCAGCAGATCACCGATCTCGAACCGCTGCGTACGGAAAGCTTCCAGATCAACTACCACAAGGCGACGTCCGTTGCGGCATTCCTGCGCAACAAGGATCAGACGCTGCTCTCGAAGCGCGGTAGCGCGGTGGTCGACGAGCGCACCAACAAGCTGTTCGTCTCCGACATTCCGGCTCGCCTCGAAGACGTTCGTCGCGTTCTTGCCGAAATCGACGTGCCGGTCCGCCAGGTCCTGATCGAAGCGCAGATCGTCGAGGCGACCGACAGCTTCTCGCGCACCTTGGGCGTCAGGCTCGGTTTTGGCGGCAATGGCGGTGGCGTCGTCGGTACCAATGCGGCCGGCAATGCGGTCGGGCGTTACACCTATGGCAACCAGTTCGAGTCGACCGGGTATAACGCCGGCCTGCTCAGCACTGCGCCGACGCTGTCGAACCTGCTCGGTGTCAATCTTCCTGCAGTCACGACCGGGACCCAGGCTGGCGCGCTCTCGTTCGTGCTCTGGAACAGTAATGCCACCCGCTACCTCGCACTCGAGATCTCCGCGCTCGAGGCGGATGGTCGCGGCAAGGTCATCTCGCGTCCGCGCGTCATGACGGCAGACCAGGTCGAGGCAATCATCGAGCAAGGTACGGAAATCCCGTATCAGCAGGCGACGAGTTCGGGTGCAACGAGCGTGACATTCAAGAAGGCCAATCTGGCGCTCAAGGTCAAGCCGCAGATCACGCCAGACGGGAAAGTCCTGATGGAGCTCGATGTCACGAAAGATCAGGCGGATTTCTCGCGCGCGGTCAATGGCCAGCCTCCGATCGACACCAAGCACGTGCAGACGGAGGTCCTTGTCGAGAATGGCGGAACCGTCGTTATCGGCGGGATCTATACACAGGACATCGAAAACACGACGAACAAGATTCCGTTCCTCGGTGACCTCCCGGTGATGGGTTATCTGTTCAAGAACAACCAGCGCCAGGACAACAAGACGGAATTGCTGGTATTCATCACGCCGAAGATCGTCGCCGATCAGGCGGCCGGGCGTTGAATCGGAAAATGGCAGAAAGGTCGATCATGAGTTTCAGTGCATTGCGCAACCTGTTGCTGGCGAGTCTGGCAGGGCTGGTACTGTCGGCGTGTGGCAGTGGATCGTCGGGCGGCTCTCAATTGAAGCAACCGTCGACGAGCCAATCCGCCGCCATGACAATCGCGGCAACGGATCCGAATACCGGAGCAGGCGTCACTTCGATTTCCAAGACGGGGCCGGTCACGCAAGCACAGATCACTGCGGTGGTAACCAACGGCGCCGGCAATCCTATCGACGGCGTGCTGGTGACGTTCACCGCTTCGGACACGACGGCTGTCACCCTGTCCAGCACGGCCGTACAGACCATAAACGGCAAGGCGACGATCCTGGTGAATGCCAACGCCATTGCTACGCCTACCGCAATCAAGATCAATGCTGCAGGGGCGTTGAACTCCATCTCCGTCACTTCTCCCGATCTTGTACTGTCGGTCGGGGCGGGTACGACGACGGGGAGCGTGGGACAACCGGCGACAGCCCAATATGTCGGTGCGAATCCGACGCGTATCGTGGTGGACGGTGGCTCTGCCGGCGCCGGGGTGCTTACGGAAACGAGCCAGATCCAGTTCAAGATTCTCGACGCAAACGGCGCTACGGTTCCTAACGCTCAAGCGACTTTCAATCTTTCCACTACTAACGGCGGACTGACCTTCCTCGACACTACACGGCCGTCGTGTTCGGTGGCCACGCCTTGCGGCACGGTGTCGGTCGTTTCCAATAGCGCGGGTGTTGTTACGGCCACGGTCAAGTCGGGCACGGCTCCGGAGTCCTTCCTTGTCTGGGTCACCTTACCCACCGGTGTCGACCCGACGCTGAAAAGCTACGCGAATGACCAATTGGCCGTTTCCGGGAACGCGCCGTCGCAGTATCACTTCAGCATGTTGTTCGACTCGTCGGCAACATGTCCGAACCCAGACGCGACCAAGGGTATTTCCTACCCCTGCAAGATCGTCATCTCGGCTGGTGACTTCTTTGCTCATCCGGTTCGGTACGGTCATCACGTTCTCCGGTAGCACGGGAACGGTGGTTGTTGGGGACGCGGATTCTCAGGGGACGTATTCCGGCTACTGCAAGACCAAGGCTGGCCAGTGCACCGCAAACGTCGTTGCGGGTATGGGCCCCGGTCGCAACGAAATCGTTGCTTACGCCGAAGCGGTCAGCTCCACGGATGTGCAGGGGTTTTACGGAAATCTGCCGTTGCCTTTTTCGTGTGACCCCAATGTCAACCCTGATGCATTTACGCTGTTCCCGTACCTCCAGGCAACGCTCACGACAGCGCTTGCGAACCCGCCGTTGCTCCAGGTTTTTACGCCGACGAGCACGACGACCAACGTCTGCGCTGCGACGGCTGGCAGCGTCACGACGATCTTCTCTGACCAGAAGCAGAGCGATCAGTACGTGCGCGCATACCTGCGTTGGTAAGCAGTACATCCAGCAATGCAGGGAAGACGGCCGCCCTTCGGGGCGGCTTTCCTTTTGTGCGGACGGCAAATGGATCTGTGCAGGTGTAGGGACTCTGGCGGCTACAATTGACGCCGGCAAAGTTCGACCCCAATGATGTGACTGAAACACGCAATATCATCCTCGTCGGCCTCATGGGCTCCGGCAAGACGACCATCGGCCGGATGCTGGCAAAGCGGCTGGGTCGCGAATTCTTCGATTCCGACCACGAGATCGAGCGACGCACCGGCGTGCGGATTCCGACGATCTTCGACCTCGAAGGCGAGGCGGGTTTTCGCAGGCGCGAGGTCGCAACGATCGCGGAGCTTTGCGAGACGCCGGAGATCGTCCTGGCCACGGGTGGCGGGGCGGTGCTCGATCCCGAAAACCGCGCCGCGATGAAGCGCGGCGGCTGGATCGTCTATCTCGACGTTCCTGTCCGTACGCTTTTCGAGCGCACGCGTCACGACACGAACCGGCCGCTGCTGCGTGTCGACGATCCCGTGGCCAAGCTCGAAAGCCTGCGCGCGCAGCGCGATCCGCTGTATCGCGAGGTCGCGGACTTCGTGCTCGACGGCACCCGCTATCATTCCGCGCACGCGGTCCAGCGAATCCTCAAGGAGTGGGAAGCCCGATGCACACCCTCGATGTAAGCCTCGGCGAGCGCAGCTATCCGATCCGGATCGGGCGCGACCTGTTCGACGACGCTGAAGGCATCCTTCCCTTCCTCAAGCGTCCGCGCGCCGTCGTCGTCACCAACGAGACGATCGCACCGCTTTATCTCGACCGCCTCCTCGCGGCGCTGGAGGCGCGCGGCGTCGCGGTCTCTTCGGTCGTCCTTCCCGATGGTGAGGCGCACAAGGACTGGCCGACGCTGAACCTGATCTTCGATGCGCTGCTGTCCGCGCGCGCGGAACGCTCGACGACGCTGATCGCGCTCGGCGGCGGCGTCATCGGCGACATGACCGGCTTCGCCGCGGCGACCTATCAGCGTGGCGTGCCCTTCATCCAGATCCCGACGACGCTGCTGTCGCAGGTCGATTCTTCCGTGGGCGGCAAGACGGCGATCAATCATCCGCTCGGCAAGAACATGATCGGCGCCTTCTACCAGCCGCGGCTCGTGCTCGCCGACATCGCTACGCTGGATACCCTGCCGGATCGCGAACTCAAGGCCGGCCTCGCCGAGGTCATCAAGTACGGCTTGATCCGCGATCTCGAATTCTTCGAGTGGCTTGAAGCGAACATCGATCGCCTGCTCGCCCGCGACGCGGAAGCGCTCGCCTTTGCCGTCGAGCGTTCCTGTCGCAACAAGGCCGACGTCGTGGCTGCCGACGAGACGGAGCAGGGCGAGCGCGCCACGCTGAACCTTGGCCACACTTTTGGCCACGCGATCGAAACCGGACTCGGCTACGGTGTCTGGCTGCATGGCGAAGCGGTTGCAGCGGGTAGCGTGATGGCGGCGGAACTCTCGCGCCGGCTCGGCTGGCTCACGACCGACGATTTCGCGCGCATCTGCCGGCTTTTCGAACGCGCCGGCCTTCCGGTGGTTGGACCGGACATGGGCGTCGCACGCTATGTGGAACTCATGGGCCACGACAAGAAGGTCGCCGATGGCCGCTTGCGCCTGATACTTCTCGAGAAGATCGGCAAGGCTCGGATCCATTCCGACGCATCGCATGAGCAGATCGCCGCGGCGATCGAGGCCTGCTGCGAGTAAGGTGTCCGGCCGGCCCGGCGCGAGGAAGCAACGCGTATCCCGGTCGGCGTCTGTTGTGGGACGCGTGTCGTACAAGGAGCAAGGATGAGTGCAGAACTCGCGGGTTACGCGGTCTCAGAGGCCAATAGTTCGGGGCGCCGCCGCGCGGAAGAGTCGCCCGGCATCCGCACCGAATTCCAGCGCGACCGCGATCGAATCATCCACTCGACGGCCTTCCGCCGGCTCGAATACAAGACTCAGGTCTTCGTGAATCACGAAGGCGACCTGTTCCGCACGCGGCTCACCCACAGCATCGAGGTCGCCCAGATCGCGCGTTCGATCGCGCGCGCGCTGCGCGTGAACGAGGATCTCGCTGAAGGCGTCGCCTATGCGCACGATCTCGGCCACACACCATTCGGCCATGCCGGGCAGGATGCGCTGAACGCCTGCATGAAGGAGCATGGCGGCTTCGAGCACAACCTGCAGTCGCTGCGCATCGTCGAGGAACTCGAAGAGCATTACGCCGAGTTCGACGGCCTCAATCTGATGTACGAGACGCGCGAAGGCATCCTCAAGCATTGCTCGCCGCGCAATGCGCGGGAGCTCGGCGAACTCGGCCGCCGCTTCCTTGAAAATCGCCAGCCTTCGCTCGAAGCGCAACTCAACAACTACGCCGACGAGATCGCCTACAACAACCACGACATCGACGACGGGCTGCGTTCGGGCCTCATCACGCTCGAACAGATCGAATCCGTTGAACTCGTCGCGACGCATCTGAAGGTCGTGCGCGAAAAGCACCCTGGCCTGGGCGGACGCCGCCTGATCCACGAAACCGTCCGCCGTCTGATCAACGCGCAGGCGCTCGACCTCATCCGCACCAGCGAGGCCGCGATCCGTGAAGTCGGTATCGAGACGCTCGAAGACGTCCGTGCCGCGTCGCGGCTCATCGGTTTCTCCGCCGAGATGCACGCTGCGCTGCAGCCGCTCAAGGTCTTCCTGCGCGAGCAGCTCTACTGGCACTACCGCGTACTGCGTGAGATGGCCAAGGCGCGCAAGATCATCGAGGACCTGTTCGATGCGTTCATGAACGATCCGCGCCTGCTGCCACCGCAGTATCTGGCGCGCTGCGCCGACGACAAGCCGCGCGTCATCGCCGACTACATCGCCGGCATGACCGACCGCTACGCGATGAAGGAGCATCGGCGCCTCTTCGCGATTCCCGGAGCCTGAGCCGTGGAAACGACCGTCGCGCGCCGCCAATGGTTCGAGGCGGCAATGCGCGTTCCGCCTGCGCACGCACGCGGCGCGCTTTCCGGAGGGCGTTGAGGGGATGGCGCGCCTGCCACGGCTCTACGTTCCGGGTCTGCCCCAACTCGTCACGCAGCGCGGCAACAACCGCAGCATCCTGTTCGCCGACGACAACGACCGCAGTCAGTTCCTTGCGTGGATGCGTGAAGCCGTGCGCGAGCAGGAACTTGCGCTCCACGCCTGGGCACTGATGCCCGATCACGTGCATCTGCTGATCTCCTCGCCGACCGAGACAGGTGTCGGCTCCCTGATGCAGCGGCTCGGACGGCGCTACGTACGCTGGTTCAACGACCGCCACGAACGGACCGGGACCTTGTGGGAAGGGCGTTACCGCTCGACGGTCGTCGAGCCCGCGCAATACCTGCTGGCGTGCTACCGCTACATAGAGATGAATCCGGTACGCGCGGGCATCGTGTCCGATCCAGCGTTCTGGAACTGGTCGAGCTGCCGAGCTCACCTCGGGCTCGAATCCGACCCGTTCCTCACGGACCACGCGGCGTTCTGGGCGCTCGGCAACACGCCCTTCGAGCGACAGGCGGCGTACCGGCGGCTGCTCGAAGCCGGTGGATCGAGTCGCGAACTCGAAGCGATCCGCTACGCCGCGCACCGCGGCTGGGTACTGGGCGAATTGCCGGCGGCGCTCACCGATGCCGCCTCGCGCCGCACGTCGCCGCTGCCAAAAGGCCGGCCGACAGGGCGAAAACGTACGGCGCAGCAAGCCTGATTCCAATCGATTCAAGCGCTTGCCCGCGCTTCTCCGGTGTTGGACCCGTCTCCGACTGGACATCGCTGCACCAAATTCGACGGTCGACACCCCGGCACGCGCCGGAACGGTATTTCCCCGCCTTGCCTGCACCGATTTAATATGTCCCCATATAAAAACCGCACCGAAACCGGGCATTTAATAAGTACACTCTGACCCCGTTTTGTTTCGCTTGATAGGCGTGTTGCACCGCCCTATAGTTCGAACGTTCCGGCCGCTTGCGCCGGCCATCGGCGTTTTGCTGCGCCGCATCGGGGGTAAGAATATGGAATCGAGACAGGGTCTTTACGATCCCGCCAATGAACATGACGCCTGCGGCGTTGGCTTCGTCGCCCACATCAAGGGGCAGAAGAGCCACGAGATCGTCGCTGGCGGTCTCAAGATCCTCGAAAACCTCGACCACCGCGGCGCAGTCGGTGCCGACCCGTTGATGGGCGACGGCGCGGGCATCCTGCTGCAGATCCCCGACGAGCTTTACCGCGACGAATTCGCCGCACAAGGCGTGAAGCTGCCGCCGCCCGGCGAATACGGCGTCGGCATGATCTTCCTGCCGAAGGAACACGCCTCGCGCTTGGCCTGCGAACAGGAACTCGAACGCGCGGTGCGCGCCGAGAACCAGGTCGTGCTCGGCTGGCGCGACGTGCCGGTCGACCGCGACATGCCGATGTCGCCGACGGTCCGCGCCAAGGAGCCGGTGATCCGCCAGATCTTCATCGGCCGTGGTCCGGACGTCATGGTCACGGAAGCGCTCGAACGCAAGCTCTACGTCATCCGCAAGACGGCGAGCCACGCGATCCAGAAGCTCGGCCTCAAGCACGGCAAGGAATACTTCGTGCCGTCGATGTCGGCGCGCACGATCGTCTACAAGGGCCTGTTGCTCGCCAACCAGGTCGGCGTCTATTACAAGGATCTGTCCGATCCGCGCTGCGTCTCCGCGCTCGCCCTGGTGCACCAGCGTTTCTCGACGAACACTTTCCCCGAGTGGCCGCTCGCACACCCGTACCGCATGGTCGCCCACAACGGCGAAATCAACACGGTCAAGGGCAACTTCAACTGGCTGCGCGCACGTGAAGGCGTCATGAAGTCGGCCGTGCTCGGCGACGACCTCAGGAAGCTGTACCCGATCGTCTATGAAGGCCAGTCCGACACGGCGACCTTCGACAACTGCATCGAACTGCTGACGATGGCCGGCTACCCGCTCGCCCAGGCCGCGATGATGATGATCCCGGAAGCCTGGGAACAGCACACGCTGATGGACGAGAACCGCCGCGCCTTCTACGAATACCACGCCGCGATGATGGAGCCGTGGGACGGCCCCGCTGCGATCGCCTTCACCGACGGCCGCCAGATCGGCGCGACGCTCGACCGTAACGGCCTGCGTCCGGCGCGCTATCTCGTCACCGACGACGACCTCGTGGTGATGGCCTCCGAATCCGGCGTGCTGCCGGTGCCGGAAAGCAAGATCGTCAAGAAGTGGCGCCTGCAGCCGGGCAAGATGTTCCTCATCGACATGGAGGCCGGCCGCATCATCGACGACAAGGAGCTCAAGGATTCGCTCGCGAACTCCAAGCCCTATCGCGAATGGATCAAGCGCATCCAGGTCAAGCTCGACGAGGTCGACGGCCCCGAGGTCGCGATCGAAGAGCGCGCCTCGCTGCTCGACCGTCAGCAGGCCTTCGGCTACACGCAGGAAGACGTCAAGTTCCTGATGGCGCCGATGGCGCTCGCCGGCGAAGAAGCCATCGGCTCGATGGGCAACGACTCGCCGCTGGCGGTCATGTCCAACAAGCACAAGCCGCTCTACAACTATTTCAAGCAGCTTTTCGCGCAGGTCACGAACCCGCCGATCGACCCGATCCGCGAGCAGATGGTCATGTCGCTCGTGTCCTTCATCGGACCGAAGCCGAACCTGCTCGACCTGAACAACATCAACCCGCCGATGCGCCTCGAAGTGTCCCAGCCCGTGCTGGACTTCAAGGACATGGCGAAGCTGCGCGAGATCGAGAAGTACACTGACAACAAGTTCAAGTCCTACGAACTGTCGATCTGCTACCCGGTCGCCTGGGGCCGTGACGGCATCGAGGCGCGCATCGCCTCGCTGTGCGCCGAGGCCGAGGACGCCGTGCGCTCCGGCTACACCGTGCTGATCGTGTCCGACCGCAAGATGGATGCCGAGAACGTCGCCATCCCGGCGCTGCTCGCCACCTCCGCGATCCACCAGCACCTCGTGCGTCGTGGCCTGCGGACCTCGACGGGCCTCGTCGTCGAAACCGGCTCGGCGCGTGAAGTGCACCACTTCGCACTGCTCGCCGGCTACGGCGCGGAAGCCGTGCATCCGTACCTCGCGATGGAAACGCTGCGCGAACTGTCGAAGGGCATGCCTGCCGACATGGGTCCGGACAAGGCGGTCAAGAACTTCGTCAAGGCGGTCGGCAAGGGCCTCAACAAGGTCATGTCCAAGATGGGCATCTCGACCTACATGTCCTATTGCGGCGCGCAGATCTTCGAAGCGATCGGGCTGAACAGCGACCTGATCAGGAAGTACTTCACCGGCACCGCCTCGAACGTCGAAGGCATCAGCATCTTCGAAGTGGCCGAGGAAGCGCTGCGTCTGCACGCAGACGCCTTCGGTACGGACCCGGTCCTGGCCAACGCACTCGACGCCGGCGGCGAATATGCCTTCCGCATCCGCGGCGAAGAGCACATGTGGACGCCGGACGCGATCGCCAAGCTGCAACACTCGACGCGTGCGGGGAGCTTCCAGAACTACAAGGAATACGCGCAGATCATCAACGATCAGAGCAAGCGTCATATGACGCTGCGCGGTCTGTTCGAGTTCAAGATCGATCCCTCGCGTGCCATCCCGCTCGATGAAGTCGAACCGGCGAAGGAAATCGTCAAGCGTTTCGCCACCGGCGCGATGTCGCTCGGCTCGATCTCGACCGAAGCGCACTCCACGCTTGCGATCGCGATGA
>Ga0306923_10006298_pt1 | contig 11685 bp, 12 predicted proteins | sample sta12Can44000108_FD_203841 | JGI IMG/M metagenome (GOLD analysis project Ga0306923, IMG submission 203841) | Lab enrichment of tropical soil microbial communities from Luquillo Experimental Forest, Puerto Rico - statanox.12C.anox.44.000.108 (v2)... | ecosystem: Environmental > Terrestrial >...
CCTGGCTCCAGGTAGCGGCGCTGATCAGCGAGCGTGGGGAGCCACTCTCCGCCCTGGTCGGCGAGCGCATGCGGCTCTTTCCCGCGAGCGGGGAGATCAACCGCCACCTGACGAGCGATACCCGCTCGATCCTCGAAAGGGTGCGCGCGCACTACGAGCGCGCTGCGCGGACCATCGACTACACCGATGGCCTGTCGATGGAATTCCCCGAGTGGCGATTCAATCTGCGCGGCTCGAACACCGAGCCGCTGGTGCGGTTGAACGTGGAGTCGCGCGGCAGCGAGCCGCTGATGCGCGAGAAGACGGCGGAGCTCCTGAAGCACATCGACGGCTAGCTCCCTATACGGCGGCGCAGGCTCTCGGCGGCACGCTCTGCAGTGTGCCCATCCCATAGCTCCGGCCGCCGCCCACGCGGCCACTGACCTGCGAGCGCTGCGCGCGCGGCCGCGGCCAGTTCCGGGGGCTTGAGCAGCCGGTTAGTTCCCTCGCGGACCGTGATCGGGCGCTCGGTGTTCTCGCGCAGCGTCCCGCAGGGAATTCCGAGGTAGGTCGTCTCCTCCTGTACACCGCCCGAGTCGGTGATGGCGATCGTGCAGCTCATCACCAGGCTCATGAATTCGATGTAGCTCAGGGGCTCGGTGAGCCGGATCGCTGGCGCACCGGTGAGGCTCCCGATGAGGGCGAACTCCTCCAGGCGCGCCCGGGTGCGCGGGTGCACCGCGAACACGACGGTCAGCTCGCGCGCGAGCTCGAGCAGCGCCTGCACGAGAGCGGCGAGGGGTTCGCGGGAGTCCACATTCGATGGCCGGTGCAGCGTCACGAGGGCATAGGGCTTGGTGAGTCCGAAGCGGGAGCACGTGTCTGCCGCCTCGATGCGGCTGCGCAGCATCTCGAATGAGTCGATCATGATGTTGCCGACACACTCGATTTTCTCGGGCGGGACCCCCTCGGCAAGGAGATTGGCATCGGCATCCCTGGACGGAGTCCACAGCAAGTCGCCGATGGCATCCGTTACCAGGCGGTTGATCTCCTCTGGCATGTGGCGGTCGCGGCTGCGCAACCCCGCTTCCAGGTGCACGACGGGGATCCACAGCTTCGCCCCGACGAGCGCACAGGCGGCGGTGGCATTGACATCACCGACCACCACAGTGGCTGCCGGCCGCTCCTGCTGGCAGACCGCCTCGTAGGCGATCATGGTGCGGCCGGTCTGCTCGGCATGCGAGCCGCTGCCGACCTCCAGGTGGTGAGCGGGCTCAGGCAGGTGCAGGTCATGGAAGAAGGCGTCCGACATGTTCGCGTCGTAGTGCTGGCCGGTGTGCACGATACGGGCTTCGCACCAGCCACCCCGGGTAAGCTCGTGGTAGAGCGGCGCGACCTTCATGAAATTCGGGCGCGCGGCGGCGATCAGGTGGACGATTTTGGCGCTCAAGGGGTCGGGGACTCCATGCCATGAAGGGCTGCCGATCGCCCGGAGTGAGAGGCCCGACATGCCCGCGGCACGGGTATCGGACTAGACTTGGCTTGGCACTCCGGTCTGGTCGCCGGCACTCTACCGTGGGGGATCCTTGTCTGCACACGGAGACACTGGTCTGATACCGGACCGACAGGTAATTTCAACCGCTCAATCATTGCAGGGATAACCCATGGCGCTTTGGAAAGATTCACCTACCGGAACCAGCACCGCCCCCACGAATGCCCCCGGGATCAGCCCCACCCCGCACCATCCTCGGGAGCCGGAGAAGACCAACGTGGCCTCCCTGACCCCCGAAGCCCCGCGCCGACCGGCGCCCGCCCCGGCACCGCGAGGGGAAGTAAGGGAATCTCACATCTCCGCCGATCTGACCATCGAGGGAAAGATCGTCGGCTCCGGTCACATCCGCATTGCCGGACGTTTCAAGGGGGACGTGCAGGTCGATGGCAACGTCAGCCTCGAATCGGGCGCGCGCCTCGAGGGGCACGTGAAGGCGAATGTGGTAAGTGTGGGCGGAGAGCTCATCGGCAATATCGAGAATGCGAAGCGGGTGGAACTGCTCGAGACGGGCGTGATCAACGGCGATGTAAAAGCAGGGTCGCTGACGGTTGCGGCCGGTTCGCGCATGCGTGGCCAGGTCGAATTCGGCTACGATGGCGAGCCCCGGTCCAAGGGCGAGAGCAAGGGATTCGGCAACGCATGAACGTCGCCTCACGGACGGTGGCCGCGGGCAAGACCCGCACCTGTCCACACTGCAAGGCGACGATTCTCGAAAGCCTGAGCATCTGTCCGGGCTGCCTGCACCACCTGCGCTTCGACCAGGAAGCCGCGAAGCGCCAGGTGGCCGCCAAGTCGGCGCTGCGCGTCGAGGGCGTCATACGGCACCCATCGGTCGAGGAGGCCTGGGAGTACTTCGTGGTCATCTCGATCCGCAACGACCGCGGCGAGGAGGTCACCCGGCAGGTAGTGAGTGTCGGTGCGCTGCAGGGGGCCGAAAAGCGCACCTTCAGCCTCTCGGTCGATACCATGCCGGCGCAGGTGCCTGCGGGTACCAACGGCCGCGGGGCGCCGCCACCACCACCCGCCGCGCCAAAACGCTGAAGCCCGCGATTCAGCGACAGCTGAGCGCCGGAGCGGTCGCGCAGTCCGCGCGCGCTCTCAAAAGCTGTGCTCGGTCTGCACCAGGAACTGCACGCGTTTGATCGTCGGATCGCCATTGAACGGGAAGGCGAGGTCGACGTGAATCACGTTACCGAGCCCCGAGCGCGCGTTGCCGATGCGCAGCCCGAAGCCAGCGTCGCTCAGGAGCCCGAGGCTCGGGGATGCGAGCGGCGCACGCCCCCAGGTACGCCCGCAGTCGAAGAACACCGCGCCGCCCACGCGAAATAACCGGAAGGGATACCAGTCCGTGAAGTAGCGCTGCTCGATGGTGAAGAGGGCGCGCGCGGTACCGTCCTGGTAGCGCAGCGGGTAGCCGCGCAGGCCATTATCACCACCCAGGGTGATCTGGTTATCGAGATCGAGCCGCCACCCCTTGGTGCCCGAGAGCGTCGTGAAGAACAGCCAGTTCTTGCTCTCCTCGTTGTAGTAGCGCACGGAGGCATCCATGAGGCCGTTATCGAGCGCCCCCCCGGCGACGCGGCCCGAGAAATCCCAGAACAGCAGTATCGTCGAGCGGCGGTCACCTGAGCGCCCAAAGCCGGTCGAAGCGTAAGTCTGGAAGAGCATTGCGCTGCTGCTCGAGCCGAAAGCGGCATCCGCATACCCCACCCGCGTGCTAAACGAGCTGCCGAGGTAGAAGTCCTCCGTGCGCCCGATCTGGTCGTGGTTCCAGAGACGCACGTAGTCGTCCTGGACCAGATCGAACTGCACGAACGGATACAGGAAGCGGCGGTCCTGGGGTGCAACGCTCGGGCCAGACCAGAGCACCGGGGCGAAGTTATGCTCATCGTAAGTGAAGCCGGTCGTCCAGCGGCGCACCCACCCATCCTGCACCCCGGTGGAATAGCCCCCGAAGATCTGAGCGCCCTGGTGCTTATCCTGGAACTTGTTGATGATCTGACCGCGGTCGTAGAGGTCATCGTTCTGCAGGTCGTCGATGCCGTAGACCCCCGCCGCCCAGCGCGTATTGAGAGCGTAGAACGGCTGCTGCACCGTAACCTCGCGCAGGTAGCCGTCGCTGTTGTTGGAGAAGGTGGCTGCCCCAGAGACCCAGCTGCCAAAGGCATGTTGATCGCTCGCCTGGAAGCCGGTGGTATTGCGATCGACGGTGCTGGTGTGAAACACCTTTAAGCTACCGCCGGTGCCAAGGAAGTTGGTGTCTTCCAGTTGCACTCCGATCGAGTTGGTGCCACCTGAGCGGCTGAAGTTAAAGCCCGGGTTCAGCGTCCACACGTCACGCGTGGTGACGCGCAGGTCGACACGGTTGTCCGCATAGCGCACCTCCCGGATCCAGGCGTCATAGAAATAGCCATCCGCCCGCAGGATGCGCTCAGACTCATCGATCAGGTGGCGGTTGTAGCGGTCACCGGGCCTGAACAGCAGCTGGTTTCGGATGACATCGGCCCGTGTCTTGATGTGCAGATCGTTCGCTGCGCGGAACAGCTTTTTGTCGTCCTTGGGATCTTCGAGATTGAAGATGTTCTGATTGTCGACCAGTACCTCGCCGATGACCGCACCGGCAGACTCGAGCTCCGCGGCGGGAGGAACTCCCGGTGCCGCCCCGGGTGGCCCGTTTCGATGTGTGGGCGCATCTGCAGCACTTTTATCCGCGGCGTCACCAGAGCCGTGCGGTGAGCCGGCCGCGACCGCAGCGCTGGGGGACCCCTCGGCAGCCCAGGCGCGAGCCGGCAGCGCCGGCAACGGCAGCATCAACAAGGAAAGCACCAGAGGCAGCGGGAAGGACGTCCCCGCTCGCCACGCGGGCGCCAGGGGTCGCGTGATCGGCAAGCTGTCTGCCATGCCCTACGTGAGCCTCGGACACTCAGCCACCGAGCTTATGCATCCTGTCATTGTGCGCGCGATCCTTGCGTGCACCGGTGCCACAGATAGCAGATCCAACGCCCCGCATAGAGGTCGTGACTGGCTGCTACGCTTGCGACGGCCGTGCTTGACAAGCAAGCGTATCCTCATAGCGAAGGAATGGACTGATAGCAAGACGTCCGCCGCCGCAATTTGCGCAATCCGGGACATGGTCTGTAGTTTTTACGTTGATCCTCGCGGTGGTCGTCAGCGCAGCACCCGCCGTGGCGACAGCGCGCGCTGACAGCCCGGCGCCTGCTGCGCCGCGCGGCGCAACGGGCCTCGTGGTATTCGCGGCACGTCACTCGCACACACGTTCATACAGTTCGATGCGCTCTTCGCTGCACGGACGGGAATCGGGGTGAAGACCCCGTTTGGGGGCAAGCTCGGTGCTTGGGGAGAACCGAAGCCGGCGCTCGGGCGGAGGTATTTGTGTCAGCCGACAGAGCCCGGGTGCGCGTGGTGGATGGATTTCACGCCAGCAGCTATCGCCCGGTCACGCACCCCGCGGACCTCATCACAGGTGCATCGGCGGTGCTGCGCGCTGGGGCGCCTTTCCCGGCAGCGGTGAGGCGCTGGCGATGCTCGGGCGCTCTGGTTTCGTGACTCAGAACCTGCCGCGCTGAAAGTCCTCGAACGCCTGCTGCAGCTCTTCGCGGGTGTTCATGACGAACGGTCCGTATTTGGCGACCGGCTCGCGTAGCGGCCGACCCGCCACGAGGATGGCACGCGCCACCTTGCTGCCGGCACCCGAACTGACTCCCCTGAGACGGATCTCGCTGCCTTCTCCGAGCACTCCGAGCTCGTGTGTGCGGAGCAAGCTCGACTCGGCCGACGGGCCAACCTGCAGTGAGCCCTCGAACACGTACAGGAATGCCGCGTAGTCGGCCGGCAGCGCCTGCGTGAACTCGGCGCCAGGCTCGAGTGCGATATCGAGATAGGTTGGATCAGTGGCCGGCTGGAAGATCGGTCCGGAGATGCCATCGACCTGGCCGGCGATCACTTTCACAGCCACGCCGGGTGCCGGTGTGGCATTCGGAATGCGCTCTGGGCCGAATTCCTGGTACTTCGGCGCCGTCATCTTTTCGCGCGCGGGCAGGTTGAGCCAGAGCTGGAAGCCGCGCATCCGACCTTCCTGCTGCTCGGGCATTTCAGAGTGCACGAGTCCACGCCCGGCAGTCATCCATTGGACGCTTCCCGGCACCAGCACACCCTCATTTCCGTGGTTGTCGCGATGGCGCATGCGGCCATCGAGCATGTAGGTCACCGTCTCGAAGCCGCGATGTGGATGATCGGGAAATCCCGCGATGTAGTCCTCGGCTCGGTCGGTGCCGAATTCATCGAGCATGAGGAAAGGATCGAGATCCGGCAGCTGGGGCTGGCCGATCACGCGGCGCAGTTTTACGCCCGCTCCGTCGGAGGTCGGCATACCTTTGACGACACGCCGCACCACGCGGCTCGTTGGGGCGCTGTTGGCCATGGAAGCCTCCGTCACTCTCGATGCCGCGGAGATGGGGTCAATCCGCGCGTTCTCAACGTCCGATGGCCGGGCCGCGAGCGCAGCCGGTTTCGTCAGCGAATCGCTCGCGGGCCCTAACGCTCCCTCGCGACCGGAGACCTGAACTGTCCGCGGGACGTAACGATCTGCCGCGCCCGAAGTGCGCGCAGCGCGCGCGCAGCGCACCGCTTTTCAGCGAGTAACACGCACTTGGTGAGCGCATCCGCGACCGCAGCCTGTGGCGCCACTACCGCGGCGTAGCGGCGAACGGGACCGGCCGCACCCGAGCGCCGGTAATAACCCTGGTGCTCCACCGCACGCCGCCCCGCGGCGGTATCGAGGTCGCTCACTGCGAGCGCCTCGTCTTCCAGTCTCAAGGGTACACACCCTCCCTCAGCGTCTCGAAGCAGAACAGGCTCGCTCCGGCCGTAGACACGCAGATCCCCTCCCGCGTTGACCAGCCCGCTCCCACAGCCCGCGGCGCGAAGCGCTTGGACCGCAAGGTCGATCGCATAGCCCTTGGCAATCCCGCCGAGATCAAGCGCGAGCGGCGCAAGGCACAGCGCCCACGGCGATCCGGCACCTGCCCCTGAGATCCTCAGATCGCACAGCCTGCCGGGATGGGAGGGGAGGCAGGGGTCGAAGACGCCACCGCTCAGCTCGTATACCGAGTACGCCAGCTTGAGCACCTCCCACGTCGTGCGGTCGATCACCACTGGCGTCCTGAGGGGTGCCGTGTGGATTCGCTCGAGTTCGCTCCCTGCGCGGCTGGGGTGCAGTCGCTCCGCGATCTCGAGGATGCTCGAGTAGGCCCCCTCGACGCCCGCATGCGCCGCCTGTTCCGTGGCTGCAGAGGCCTCGATGGCAACCAAGGTGCCCATTGCGGGGCGAAGCCGGTGTACCCGGACCTCGGGTGTCTGCATGCCCGACATCGACGCCAACGCCGCCATGGCCTGGACCTTGTGCAAGGGTGGGGTTATTCTAAAGCAATTAAGAATCATTCGCATTTGGGTACGAGAGACCGGCATGACCTGGATCGACCGGTGGACACCAGGGTGGATGGGCGCGCTCGCGGCGCTCGGTGCCGGCGCGCCCGTTCAGATCGTCGTCGCCACGGAATACCTCTCCGTGGAGGACGCACAAAAGGCGCTTTTTCCGCAGGCGGATCGTTTCAACGAAGTGATTCTCGCGCTCAGCCCCGCGCAGCGGGATCGGGTCACCGCTCTCGCCGGTCCACAGCCGCCCCACCGGAGCCTGCGCGCGTGGCGGGCCCTGCATGGCGATGAACCGCTCGGATTCGTGTTCGTCGATGAAGTGATCGGCAAAGAGGATTTCATTACTTACGCGCTCGCCATCGATGCGAGGGGTCGGCTGAGCGCACCCGAGGTGCTCGCTTACCGCGAGAGCCACGGCGGCGAGATCCGCAGCACGGCATTGCGGCAGCAGTTCGCGGGGCGGCAGGGGCTCGATCAGCTGCGGGTCCAGACAGACATCAAGAACATCGCCGGCGCGACGCTTTCCTGTCAGCACGTGACGGAGGGGGTTCGTTGGCTCACGGCACTGTGGCAGGTGGCGCTGCAGGCGCCGTCGGCGACGCCGGGGTGATCTCATGGCACACGCGGCGTTACGTCGACCCGAGATGAACGCGTCCGGGCAAGGTGCGGGTGAAATCAGCACGCGGAGCGCAGCGCGCGCAACGCTGCCGCCTCCACTGCGCATCGCGATGTATGCCGTCGGGGCGCTGCTGTGGCTCTCGGGCGCGGCATGGCTCGTGCTGCATTATGTCTTTCCCCAGGCCAGCGCATTCGGTCCACTGCCCAATCCTTGGGAAGCACCGCTGATGCGCACGCATGGACTCATTGCGGTGTGCGGTGTGTTTCTCATCGGCTGGATGACCGCGGCCCATGTGACGGCGCGCTGGTCGAGCGACCGTAATCGGCGCTCCGGACTCACCCTCGGCCTGACGGCACTGTTGCTGGTCTTCAGTGGCTATGCGCTCTACTACACGACCGGCACGCCGCACGATGGTGCAGGGATGTTGCACGAAGTCCTCGGTGTCTTGGCCCCAACCGCAGCACTCGCGCACTGGTGGCGCAACCGCTCGAAAGCCTGAAGCACACGTTCCCGTACGTCATCCCCCGCGGCGACGCGTACCGTCCGACCCACTACACTCTGTGAGACGCGCGGGTCATCCCCGCCCGAAGCTGGAGCGTTGTGTTAACAGGTGAGTGGAGGAGAGGCGACCGATGACACGGCGGTGGAGGACGGGAGCGCGATCCAGCCTCGGGCTGCTGACGCTTTGCGCTGCCTCGGTCCTCGCGCAGGTGCAGGATGCCGACCCCCCGGCGCGCGCGGCGCGCCTGAGCGATGCAGAAGGGGCGGTCTCGCTACAGCCGGCCGGCGTGCAGGAGTGGACTCCTGCCACGCTCAATCGCCCGCTTACGAGCGGCGATCGATTGTGGAGCGATCAGAACTCCCGCGCCGAGCTCGATCTCGGCACTGCCGCCGTACGGCTCGGCAGCAATACCGGTTTTGCCTTCCTCAATCTCGATGATCGCAGCGTGCAGCTGCAGCTGAGCGCCGGCGCGCTCATCGTGAGCGTGCGCGACATTCAAGACGGTGAAAGCTACGAAGTCGACACACCGAACATTGCGCTGGCGCTGCAGCAGCCGGGCGTATACCGCGTCGAAGTGAACGACCAGGGGACTGCGACGGCGGTTGCCGTGAGTCAGGGTGTTGCTCAGGCCATCGGCGGTGGCCAGACAGTGGCGATCAACTCGCAACAGGCGGTGAGCTTCACGGGTACCGATACGCTTGCATGGCAGAGCGCCACACTCGGTGCACCCGATGAGTTCGACGACTGGTCGGCGCAGCGCGAGCGCGGGGTGGCGGAATCCGCCTCCGCCGGATACGTGGCGAGCGATATCCCCGGTACCCAGGACCTCGAGAACAACGGTCAGTGGCAGCAGGCGCCCGAGTACGGCTACGTATGGGTCCCGACTGCCGTGGTTGTGGGCTGGGTCCCCTACCGATACGGTCGCTGGCTCTGGGTCACGCCCTGGGGATGGACCTGGGTCGATGACGCTCCCTGGGGTTATGCGCCGTTTCACTACGGCCGCTGGGTCGTATGGAACAACAGGTGGGCATGGGTTCCGACGCCCAAGCATGGACCGTCGGGGCGCACGGTGTACGCGCCGGCGCTGGTCGCCTGGGTCGGTGGCCCCATGGTGGCAGGTGGCGCCCTCGTCTCAGGCAGCAACGTGGGCTGGTTTCCGCTCGGGCCCCGGGAAGCCTACGTGCCGCCCTATCGGGTGAGCTCAGCCTACCTGCGTAACATCAATCCGAGCGGCACCAACAACAACCCCTCCAGCGCGAGCCTCAATCAGAACAACCTCACGCCACCGCGATACGTGAACGACACGCCGAACGCCGTGACAACGGTGGCGCGCAATACGTTCACTTCCGGCCAGCGCCTTGGCGGCCACACGGTCCAGGTCCCGCCGACTGTGGTCGCCACGGCGGCGGTGGCGGCCGCGGCGCCGTCTATCGTGCCCACGCGTCAGAGTGTGCTCGGACAGGCAGAGCCCCGCGCCGCGGTTCGTCCGCCTGGCGCGCTGATGCAGCGGACGGTCGCTGCACACACGGCGCCGCCGCCCGCTCCTGTCCCGTTCGAGAGGCAGCTCACCGCTATCGAGGGTAACGGCGGCCGACCCCCAACGCGCGCTGAGCTCGAGCAGCTGCAGCATGCCGCGGCACTCACCCCGGTCAGATTGGTGGGCACCCGGGCTGCACCAGCCCGTACCCCAGCGGCGACGCAGGGGCTCGCCACCCAAAGCCTCGGGGAGCGCGCACGAGCTCTTCAGCAAAGCGCGCTGCCGTCCGCCCCGAGGACAAACCTTCCTCCGCTGCCAGCGACCAACGCCAGCGCCTATGTGCTTCCAGGGGAGCCTCTGAGTCCCGCATCACCGGTGTTGCGCAGTGACCGGCCTCCATCGGCTCAGCAGCATCCCTCGGAGGCCCCGCCGCGAGCGGTCGTGCCCGAGGATCCCCCCCGTCCGGTCGACCGGCCATCGTCCCTTCCGGTCTACCACTTTCCTTCCGCTGAAACTGCGCCACCCGCGCATCCGGCGACAGGAGGACATCCGCAGGAAACCAACCGGGTCCCACCGCCACCGTCCGTACCGCACGTGGCGACTCCGGTGCCGCCCCCGCCTGCGGCACATCCGCCGCCACCGACGCATTCACAGTCGAGCACCGAGCCGCGCGAGTCGGCCCCGCATGGAGACAGGGATTCGAGGGAGAGGGTGCTGCGTTAGAAGTAGCACCCGCCGAGTTCCGGTACCGCCCCCCAAGAAGCGCCATCGGTTGTTCTCTTGCGCCCCGGAACGCAATGGATTCGCGACGGCAGCGATGCACCACTCCTTCTTGAGGTACGGTCGCTTGCGCATGACCTCCGTCTCGAAGTATTCGGTGAAGCGGAACTGCATTGCATTGGGACAATGTGTTCTCGAGACAGCGTGGCTGTTTCGTCCGTGCTTTCAATCGTCCTCGTACTGCAGCGCTTCGCGCTCAAGCTCCCTGACGAAATCGCGCACTTCCTCGCGGGTGCAGATTTTCCCTTCGAGGAGCGCCTGCAACAAAGCCTCCAGGTGCACTCGTAACGCCACCGCCAACACGGTGGACGAGTAGCCAAGTCCGGCGAGGAAGTCATTTAGTTCGTCGAGACACTGCTCGACGGCGCCCTCATTTCGTTCGCTATCGATTGACATGAGTGCCGCTCCGTTGCCGTGGTCTCCGACCGGGACCATACAGAAGTTTTTGTACGCGTGTGTATCGCTGCGGCGTCGGTGCCGCGTTTCTGCACAAACAGACAGCGAATCTCGATTCCATTCGCAAGTGCCGTGCATAGACTTCCCCCGATCCGTGCACAGCGCAAACCATTTCAGGAGCAACCATCGTGAACAGCTTCACTCTCAACGCGGTTGGCAATCTCGCCCGCAATCCCGAATTTGTGGCGAAGAACGACACGAGCTACACGCGCTTCTGCCTCGTGGGTAATGACTACGCCGGCAAAGACGAGGGCGGAGCAGCCCGCGAGGTCACGACGAGTCTTTGGTTCGTAGCCTTCGGTGCTATGGGAGAAGCGTTGGCGCGCAACGCGCGCAAGGGCGATCAATTGGTAGTTCAGGCGCGCGTGCGTGCCAACAACTGGACCGACTCGCAGGGCGAGAAACAATACGACTATTCGTTCGTAGTCGAGGGTTTCCGTTTCGGGGCCCCAGGCAAACTCAAGCGCGAAGAACTCGATGCGAGGCGCGATGAGGAGATCACGCACGCGGGCGTTGCGGCCGTGCACGGTGTGGGCGAACCCTGAATGGAGAGGCTGCGAATGAACGCTCACCGCGCGCACTCGTCAGCGCCCAGCCTTCGGGCCGCAACTCTGCTATGGGCGGCCCCGATCGCAATCGCACACGCTCAAAGCTCGCCGTTCATGACAGGCGCCACTGCTCTGCAGACGAATATCCTCGCCTGGCTGACTCCGATCGCCATTATTTTGGTGATGATACTGGGTGCCATGGCGATGGCCGGGCGGGTTTCGTGGGGGTGGTGCCTCGGCGCGATCCTGGGAATCGCGATTGCCTTCGGCGCGCCACAAATCGTCACGTGGGTCCGGGCCATGTTCGGGGTCTGAGCG
>Ga0306923_10006301_pt1 | contig 11683 bp, 8 predicted proteins | sample sta12Can44000108_FD_203841 | JGI IMG/M metagenome (GOLD analysis project Ga0306923, IMG submission 203841) | Lab enrichment of tropical soil microbial communities from Luquillo Experimental Forest, Puerto Rico - statanox.12C.anox.44.000.108 (v2)... | ecosystem: Environmental > Terrestrial > Soil...
TCCCGATCCAACCGACAAGACCGGCAAATTCGTCTGCGTCGACATCAAGGCCGACAAGGTGCTGCCGAAGCCGGTGACGATGGTCGCGATCAAGGCGCAGAAGAAGCTTGCCGGCATGGCGCTCGTAAAATATTCGCGGCTGTCGGTGCAGCCGGTGACCGAGGACGAATGGAAGCTCGTCTGCAAAATGGGCGGGTTGTAGCCGATTTAAGGTCTCCGCCAGCACCGTTACCTTCACCCTTGTCGGAGAGGCGGGCGGCAAAATCGCATGCGCGCGGGCCTTGCCCACACGGGCGCCGTCAAACCGCCGCCGCCATCACCACCTGGGCCAAAAGTTGCTCGCGCCTGGACTGCGAGCGCTGGCCTTTCATCGTCGCGGCAAAGCGCTCCAGGATGCCCTCCTCGAAGGCGGTGACGATGGTGTCGTGCACATAGCTCTTACGACAGATCGCGGGCGTGTTGGAGAGCTGGTCGGCGGCGGCGCGGATCGCGTCCACGACCTGCTTCTTGCGGAGGCGCGCGCTGGCGGCCGGCGAAATGCGGGACAGCGATTCCAGGACAACGGCAGAGGCCATCAGCGTACGGAAATCCTTGAGCGAGATTTTGATTTCGGCAATCTCGCGCAGGAACGCATTGACCGTTGTGGTCGAGACGGTGCGCACAGCGCCATTCGCATCGCGATACTGGAACATGCGCTTGCCCGGCACGGTCTGCAAAATTCCGATCGCCCGCACAAGCTTTGCGGCGTTGCATTCCTTGCGCACAGCCTTGCCGCCCTTGGCTTTGAAGGTCAGTACAAGGCTGTCGTCCTCAAGCGTTACGTTCGACTTCAACAGCGTGGTGGCGCCGCGCGTCCCGTTCAGCCGCGCGTAGGATTCATTGCCGGGCCGGATCGCGGTACGGGCGATCAGTTCGATCACGGCAGAGAGCGCAAACTCCCGCGTTGGCTCACAGCCGCCGAGATGCATCGAGACGTTGCGCCGGATCTTCGGCAGGGCACCGACCAGCTTTGCCAGCCGATGCGCCTTGCGATGCTCGCGGACCTTCTCCCAATCGGCGTGATAGCGATATTGCAAGCGGCCGGCGGCGTCCCGGCCGACCGCCTGCAGATGCGAATTGGGATCGGGCGAATAGCGCACCTCGCGATAGGCCGGCGGCACCGCCATCGCGTGCAGGCGGCGGATGGTGCGGGCGTCGCGGATATGGGCGCCATTGGCACGGACGAACGAATACCCCTTGCCGCGCTTGATGCGACGGATAGTCAGTTCGTTCCGCTCGCCGAGCTTCAGCCCCAGCTCGCGCGCAAGTTCCTCGACCGAGGTCTTTCCTTGCGCGCCGCGCAGGCTGGCAGTCGCGGGCTGGAGCGTCAGCTGCCGTTTGCGCGCAGGCGGCCATTGTCCGAGCGCCTTCGCCAGGGCGACGGCAGGATCGGCGGAACCGGGCGAAGACTGCGCCACCGCAAAATTCTGCTGATCCATCGTCCGAACGGGCCTTGCTCCATGTTGGCTTCCCAGGATGTCGTCGCGTCGCGGCTCCATTCCGGGGGGCCGGCAGGCCCGAGGCTGCCATTTAGGGGGTCAGGCCGCACATTGCGAGTCCGAATTGTCGCATGGCGGCCTATTTCGGTTATTAGATACCATTTACCGGACGCCTTCCGGCCGATTACGTTGATTTCGTCCCAACGCGGCGCGCGCGCGGGGCGGGCCGCGACTGGGTCTGCAACCGCAGGTGCGGGGGGCCGCCGTTGCCGGGGGTCGCGCTTGATCTTGCGCAAGGCGCGGATGTCTCCGAAGGTCTTATTTTGTCTGCTTGTCGGCGCAGCCGCGAGCGACGCATAATCTCCTCGAATAATGAAGACGGGCGTCGGGCCGCCACGTCTGCAGAGGAGTTGTGTGGAGGGTGACATGTCCGAGAAAATCTACGACGTGCCGGCCGAGTGGGCCAAGCGCGCTTGGATTGATCAAGCCAAGTATCGCCAAATGTATGCCCGTTCGATCTCGGACCCCAACGGGTTCTGGGCCGAACAGGCCAAGCGGCTCGACTGGATGAAGACGCCGCATAAGATCGAGAACTGGTCGTTCGCGTCCGGCTCGATCTCGATCAAATATTTTGAGGACGGCGTTCTGAACGCTGCCTGGAACTGCATCGACCGGCACCTCGCCAAGCGCGCCAACCAAACCGCGATCATCTGGGAAGGCGACGATCCCTCGCAGTCAAGGCACATCACCTACAAGGAGCTGCATGACGGGGTCTGCCGGATGGCCAACATCCTGCGCACCCGCAACGTCAAGAGGGGCGACCGCGTCACCATCTATCTGCCGATGATCCCGGAAACGGCCTACGCGATGCTCGCCTGTGCGCGAATCGGCGCGATCCATTCGGTGGTGTTCGCGGGATTTTCGCCCGACAGCCTCACCCAGCGCATCAACGACGCCAAATCCAAGGTGATCATCACCGCGGATGAAGGTTTGCGCGGCGGCAAGAAGGTGCCGCTGAAGGCCAATGTTGACGTGGCGCTCAGCAAGACCGAAGGCGTCGACTGGGTGGTCGTCGTCAGGCGCACCGGCGGCCATGTCGACATGAAGCCATCACGCGACCTCTGGTATCACGAGGCGGCCAAGATGGTGACGACCGAATGCCCGGCCGAGCACATGCATGCGGAAGATCCGCTGTTCATCCTCTACACGTCCGGTTCGACCGGCCAGCCCAAGGGCGTGCTGCACACGACCGGCGGCTATCTCGTCTATGCGGCGATGACCCATCAATACGTCTTCGACTATCACGATGGCGACGTCTACTGGTGCACCGCCGACGTCGGTTGGGTCACTGGCCATAGCTACATCATCTACGGCCCGCTTGCCAACGGCGCGACCACGCTGATGTTCGAGGGCGTGCCGAACTATCCCGACAATTCCAGATTCTGGAGCGTGGTCGACAAGCACAAGGTCAATACCTTCTACACCGCACCGACTGCGATCCGCGCGCTGATGCAAGGAGGCGACGAGCCGGTGAAGAGGACCTCGCGCGCGAGCCTGCGGTTACTGGGCTCGGTCGGCGAGCCAATCAATCCGGAGGCATGGGAATGGTATCATCGCGTGGTTGGCGAGGATCGCTGCCCGATCGTCGATACCTGGTGGCAGACCGAGACCGGCGGCATTCTGATCACGCCGCTGCCCGGCGCGACCAAACTGAAACCGGGCTCGGCGACGACGCCGTTCTTCGGCGTGGTGCCCGAGATTGTCGACGCCGAGGGCAAGGTGGTGGAAGGTGAAGCCACTGGCAATCTCTGCATCACCAGGCCCTGGCCCGGAATGATGCGCACGGTCTATGGCGATCACGCCCGGTTCGAGCAGACCTATTTCTCGACCTACAAGGGCAAATACTTCACTGGCGATGGTTGCCGGCGCGACGCCGACGGCTATTACTGGATCACCGGCCGCGTCGATGACGTCATCAACGTCTCCGGTCATCGCATGGGCACCGCCGAGGTCGAGAGCGCGCTGGTGGCGCACGCGATGGTGTCGGAGGCAGCCGTCGTAGGTTACCCCCACGACATCAAGGGCCAGGGCATCTATGCCTATGTGACGTTGATGGCGGGCACTGAGCCGAGCGAGCAGCTGCGCAAGGAGCTGGTGGCGTGGGTGCGCAAGGAAATCGGGCCGATCGCCTCACCCGACCAGATCCAGTTCGCGCCCGGCCTGCCCAAAACGCGCTCTGGCAAGATCATGCGGCGCATCCTGCGCAAGATCGCCGAGGACGAGCCGGGCAGTCTCGGCGACACCTCGACCCTTGCCGACCCTGCAGTGGTCGATGACCTCGTGAAGAATCGACAGAACCGCAAGGAGACGTCGGCTTAGACGTTGCTTTGCCAACGCAAGCGAGGCGACCCGTCGAAGCGAGGCGGCCGGTCGCATCCCTCCGCGGCAGAGGAGCTCGCTTAGCGGCTCGTCACAGAGACCTCAGACTATGATGGGCGTCTCTGCGGCGGTTTTCCAGCAAGTGTTGTTCTCAAGTCATTTACTTTGTTTTGAACATTTCATTTCCTCTAGCCCGCTCAAGCGGGTCCGAAGGCCCGCGTCGAAACCATCCGGTTAGTGCGCGCAGTTAAAAATGCCTTGGCGCTTTTTGGGCGGCTTGAACCAGTTTTGAGGCCCCTTTAAGGGGGTGCGAAGCGGAGTAGGATTGATGTTGAAGCGGATTGTGGTGGCGTTGGCTGCAACCCTTGGGGCGGGAATCGTGGCGACCGAAGCGCAGGCCCACCCCGAACTCGTGGGCGTTCCCGGCCAATATTCGCCGGGAACGATTGTCATCAAGACTGGCGAGCGTCGTCTCTATCTCATTCTGGATCAGGGCCACGCCATGCGTTACCCGGTGGGCGTCGGCAGATTTGGCAAGCAGTGGGCGGGCGAGACCCAGATTGACGGCAAATACCGCTATCCCGCCTGGTCGCCGCCTAACGAAGTCAGGCGCGACAAGCCTCGTTTGCCCGACATGATCCCCGGCGGCTCGCCGAGGAACCCGATGGGTGTTGCAGCCATGACGCTCTCCGGTGGCGAATACGCCATCCACGGCACCAACACGCCAGGTTCGATCGGTGGCTTCGTCTCCTATGGCTGCATCCGGATGCTCAATCGCGACATTTCCGACCTCTACGATCGCGTGTCGGTGGGCACCAGGGTGTTCGTCACGCGCTGATCGGCGCTGCAAATTCGTGCACGCAGGAGCTGTGCATCGCGCGCTTCATCAGCCATCGCAGTCTCAGAAATCGGAGGCGATCCCCTTGTTTTCCCAATCGCCATAGCGCGTGGGTTCGGGGCCCGTCGGCCCCTGAAACTCTTTCGGCATTGGCCTGGCAGTTTCGGCCGTTGCCTGCCGCCGCGCCTTTGCTTCGTCGAGCGCGTGTTGCGCGGCGACTGAAAGCCGCTGGCGCCGAACCGCGGCGGATTCGGTCTGAGATTGATCGTTGCTGTCAGGCAAGCTTCCACTCCTTGATTCGGAAGCTACTGAACAACACATGGTGGTCACAGCGAAAGGGTAAAAACGCTTCTTCTTTTTGGCATATTCGCATGGCAGAGCTGTGGTTTGATCAATGGCATGCGCCGGATTTTTGCGGATTTGCCTCTCCCGCCGGTAACGTTCGAGCATGCCTCCTCAGCGACTAGCCCGCCCCACCGAAGTGCCCGGCCTCGCAGCGCGGCGGATCGCGGCGGATGTGCTCGACGGCGTGTTGCACAAGCATCGCACGCTTGACGAGCAGCTCGACGGCGCCACCGCACATTCCGGATTGAAGACGCTGGCGGACCGTGACCGCGCGTTGATGCGCCGGCTGGTGGCAACGATATTGCGCCGGCTCGGCACCCTCGGCCATTTGTTGTCACAGCTGCTCGATCGCGGGATTCCGACCGACGCGCCGCGCGCGCAGAGCTCGCTGCTGATTGGTGCTGCGCAAATCCTCTGGATGGATGTGCCCGATCATGCCGCGGTCGACTTGTCGGTACGGCTGGTGCAATCGGACCGCCGCGCGGCGAAATATGCGGGTCTCGTCAACGCTGTGCTGCGCCGTTGCGCGCGCGAGGGAGCAACTCTTGTCGAGGAGGTCAAGAATGAGATTCTTGACATTCCGCCGTGGCTGCACAAGCGCTGGATTGCGAATTACGGCGAGGCCACCGCTCGTGCGATGGCGCTTGCCCTGGCGCACGAGCCGTGCCTCGATATCACCGTGAAGTCGGCGGCCGAGCAGTGGGCGAGTCGCCTGCATGGTGAAAGTCTGCCGACCGGCACGGTCCGCACCCTGCTTCAGGGATCGGTGACTCACCTGCCCGGCTTCGCCGAAGGTGAATGGTGGGTGCAGGATGCCGCCGCCGCCTTGCCGGCCAGGCTATTCGGCGAGGTTAGGGGAAAGACCATCGTCGATTTCTGTGCCGCGCCGGGTGGCAAGACGGCGCAATTGGCACAGGCCGGCGCGCACGTGATTGCGCTCGACCGGTCGCCCGGACGGATTGCGCGGCTGCGCGACAACATGGCCCGGCTGCATTTGGCGGCAGAGTCTGTGGTCACCGACGCGGTCGAATGGCAGGGCGATGGCCGCGCCCTCGATGGCATCCTGATCGATGCGCCCTGCACCTCGACCGGCACCATCCGCCGTCATCCGGATGTCGCATGGCTGCGGCAGGAAGTCGACATCGCCGCATTGGCGGCGCTGCAAAAGCGGCTGCTGCAAAAGGCCGTTGGCCTTCTGAAGCCCGGCGGGATGATGGTCTATTGCACCTGTTCGCTGGAGCCGGAGGAGGGCGAGGCGCAGATTTCGGCGCTGCTGTCGGCCGAACCGACGCTACGGCGCGTGCCGGTCTGTGCAGGCGAGGTCGGCTGGCTCACGGACATCATCGATTCGGAGGGGGATTTGCGCACCCTGCCCTGCCATCTGCCGCATGCCGACCCGAGGCTGGGGGGGCTTGACGGGTTCTACGCCGCAAGGCTGGTTAAGGGCTGATTTTGCAAGGATTTTCTGCAAAATCCGTGCTGATTCGCGGGATATCAAAAGGGTGTCATGCTGGCGCTTTCGGATTAAAAGAATGCGCCTTAGAAATTTCTCCCCCAGTCAAGGCAAGGCGTGTCGGTCGCTCAACGCAGACGCATTTCGACGCTGATTATGGGCCGTTTCGCACGGAACATGATGGCGCGCGTCAGTGGCAGTTCAGTAGCGCTGTCAAGGCTTTGGCCAGGCCGTACCGACCGGCTGATCATCGCCCCCCACGATTTGCGTACGGCGGACGCCACCCGCGCCGCTGAGATCTATGCCGGCCGCTTCGTGTTTGCCGGCAAGATCGTGACCTGTCATGGCCGCTCCATCTTCGATCTGGAACCGCCGTCGGAGGACTGGGAGGTGGCGCTGCTGGGCTTCGGCTGGCTCCGGCACTTGCGTGCTGCCGACACCGCACTGACCCGAGCGAACGCGCGCGCACTGGTCGACGACTTTATCTCCAATCCCAGCACCAGGCGCCCGATCGCCCACCGTGCCGATGTGCTGTCGCGCCGGGTGATCTCACTGTTGTCGCAGGCGCCGCTCGTGCTCGGCGACACCGACGGCAAATTCTATCGCCGTTATTTGCGCGGGCTCACGCGGGAAATCCGCTACTTGCGCTATGCGATGCTTGACATCCAAGACGGGGTGGCGCGGCTCCAAGTCTTGATTGCGCTCTGCTACGCCTCGCTCTGCCTCGCGAACCAGGCTGGACATGTCCGCAACGCCAGCAAGCGGCTCTCGGACGAATTGCAGCATCAGATCCTGCCCGACGGCGGGCATATCTCGCGCAATCCGGGCGCCCTTATCGAGCTTCTGATCGACCTGTTGCCATTGCGGCAAACCTTTGCCGCCCGCAACATCGCCCCGCCGCCGGCGCTTTTGAATGCGATCGACCGCATGATGCCAATGCTGCGCTTCTTCCGCCACGGTGACGGTTCGATCGCGCTTTTCAACGGCATGAGCGGTACGCCATCCGACCTGCTCGCGACACTGCTTGCCTACGACGACACTCATGGCGCGCCGATGGCGAGCATGCCGCATACCGGCTTCCAGCGCCTGGATGCAGGCGCGACCACCCTCATCATGGACACCGGCCCTCCGCCGCCGGCGAATGTCAGCCACGATGCCCATGCCGGCTGCCTTTCCTTCGAATTGTCGTCGGGGACGAGCCGGATCGTCATCAATTGCGGCATGCCGTCGACGGGCCGCGACAATTGGCGGGCATTTGCACGCGGTACCTTGGCGCATTCGACCGTAGCCTATCGCGATGCCTCGTCCTGCCAATTCGTCGAGCTGTCGGCGATGAAGAAACTTTTGCACGGTGCGCCGATCGTATCAGGCCCGGTAGATGTGGAAAGCCTTCGCGAGACGGTCGCCAACGGGGTTCTGCTCACCACCTCGCATGACGGCTATGTGGCGCGCTTCGGCGTGGTGCATCGGCGCGTTTTGATGATCGCGCCCGATGGCTCGCGGCTCGACGGCGAGGACACCCTCTCGCCGGCGCCGGGCGCGCGCGTCCGTGGCAACGAGGCCGACTATACCTTGCGCTTTCACCTTCACCCCTCGGTGAAGGCGAGCCGGCTGTCCGATGCGCGCGGCGTGATGCTGGTGCTGCCGAACCGTGACGTCTGGACCTTCGAGGCCCTCGACGACAAGGTCGATCTTGAGGACAGTGTGTTTTTGGCCGGCAATGACGGCCCGCGCCGCACCGCCCAGATCGTGGTCCGGCAGGATTTGCACCAGGTCTCCTCGGTGCGCTGGAGTTTTGTGCGCTCGACGGCCTCGCCGGCCGCCGCCAACGCGCGTAGGACCGCACGGCATGAGCCGGAATTGCCGCTGGAAGAATAAGATTGTGGCCAACTCAGAGAGCCCCGCTGGCTTGCGGTTTTCGAAGCCGCCAGAACCGTGCTACGGCGCGACCTTAACAGGTAGGATATCGATATGACCGAACATCCCCGCCGTGTCGCCCGCGCCTTGCTATCTGTGTCGGACAAATCCGGACTGATCGACTTCGCTCAGGCGCTCTCAGGCCACGGCGTGGAGCTGGTGTCGACCGGCGGCACAGCGAAGGCGATCGCGGACGCCGGGCTCAAGGTGAAGGATGTCTCGGAGCTGACCGGCTTTGCCGAGATGATGGACGGCCGGGTCAAGACCTTGCACCCGAAGGTGCATGGCGGGCTGCTCGCGATCCGCGACAACAAGGACCATGCCGAGGCGATGAAAACGCACGGTATCGCGCCGATCGATTTGCTCGTGGTCAATCTCTATCCGTTTGAAGCGACCGTTGACAAGGGCGCGGCTTTTGAACAATGCATCGAAAACATCGACATCGGCGGCCCGGCCATGATCCGTGCGGCCGCCAAGAACCATGGCGACGTCGCTGTCGTAGTCGAAGCAAGCGACTATCATGCTGTCCTTGAGGAGCTCGCGGCCAATAGCGGCGCGACCACGCTCTCGCTGCGGCGCCGCCTCGCCGCAAAGGCCTATGCGCGCACGGCCGTCTATGATGCTGCGATCTCGAACTGGCTTGCAGGCGCGCTGAAAACCGAGGCGCCGGACTTCCGCGCCTTTGGCGGCCGACTGATCCAGCCGCTGCGCTATGGCGAGAACCCGCACCAGACCGCGGCGTTCTACCATCTGCCCGAGAAGCGGCCGGGCGTCGCCACCGCGCGGCAATTGCAGGGCAAGGAGTTGTCCTACAACAACATCAACGACACTGATGCAGCCTATGAAGCTGTGGGCGAGTTCGACCCCGGACGCACCGCGGCTTGCGTCATCGTCAAGCACGCCAACCCCTGCGGCGTCGCTGAGGCGCCTAATCTTGTCAACGCCTATCGTAAGGCGCTGGCCTGCGATTCAACTTCAGCCTATGGCGGCATTATCGCGCTGAACCGGACGCTGGATGCGCCGACCGCAACCGCCGTCACCGAAATCTTCACCGAGGTAATCATCGCGCCCGATGCGACGGACGAGGCAATCGCCATCCTTGGCAAGCGCAAGAATCTCCGCCTGCTGCTGGCCGGTCAGCTGCCCGACCCGCGCGCTTCGGGACTCACCGCCAAGACGGTTGCGGGTGGGCTGTTGGTGCAGAGCCGAGACAATGCCGTGGTCGATGACATGGTGCTGAAGACGGTCACTAAGCGCGCGCCGACGGACGCCGAGTTGCGCGATTTGAAGTTTGCGTTCCGTGTCGCCAAGCACGTCAAGTCAAACACCGTCATCTATGCGAAGGATGTCGCAACCGTCGGCATTGGCGCGGGCCAGATGAGCCGGGTGGATGCCGCGCGCATCGCCGCGCGTAAGGCGCAGGATGCGGCCCACGAATTGAAACTCGCCGCGCCGCTGACGAAGGGCTCGGTCGTAGCATCCGACGCATTTTTCCCCTTCGCCGATGGCATGCTGGCCTGCATCGAAGCCGGCGCCACCGCAGTGATTCAGCCAGGCGGCTCGATGCGCGACGATGAGGTGATCAAGGCCGCCGACGCGCATGGCATCGCCATGGTCTTCACCGGCGTCCGGCACTTCCGCCATTGACGCGCCAAAGCAGCGCGAGCCCAGCAGCGAAGAACAGCACCAGGGTCGCCATACCGGCCTTTTGGCTCTTGGTCTGAGCGGTGACGATGCCAATCAGGAACGGCCCAACAAAGGAAGTCACCCTACCGGTGAGCGCGAACAGCCCGAAATATTGCGCGATACGATCCTTCGGCGCCATGCGGATCAGGAGCGACCGTGACGCCGCCTGCAATGGCGCACCGCACGCGCCGATCAGGCAGCCGAGCAGGAGGTAAGCGCGCTCGGCGCTGGAGCCAAATAGCGGACCGCCCGGCACGGGTGGCGCGATGGGGATGAACAGGATCGAATCCTTGTTCACCAAAAGGATCGCGATGATTGAGCCGAGCAGGATCGTCAGGCTTGCGACGATCACGCGCTTCGCGCCGAAGTGATCATCGAGCTTGCCGCCGATCCACCCGCCGAATGCGCCGGCAATCGCCAGGATAATGCCAAACGTGCCGATTTGGATTGTGTTCCAGGCAAAGGTACCAGCGGCATAGATGCCGCCGAACGCGAACAGCGATACCAGCCCGTCGGTGTAGATCATGTTGGCGAGCAGGAACAACGCAAGCGATGGCTGCTTCGGCAATTCATGCAGCGTGTTCCGCAGATCAGCAAGGCCCTCACGCAGTGCCTGACGCGGCGGATGCCGCGCCGGATAATCGGGCGTCAGCAGGAACATCGGCAGCACGAAGACGATGAACCAGAGGCCGGTGAGCGGGCCGGAGATACGATCGCCCTGATGCGTGACCGGGTCGAGCCCGAACAGCGGTTTTAGGCCGAACAGCGTACGGCCGGTCAGGGGATTTGCGGCGAGAAAGCCGAGCACGAGAATGAGGCTTAGAATGCCGCCGACATAGCCGGTGGCCCATCCGGTGCCAGACAAGCGTCCGATCCGATCGGGCGGCACCAGGCTTGGCATCATCGCATTGTTGAACACGGTTGCGAATTCGACGCCGACCGTGGCAATCGCATAGGCCAATAATAGATGCGGGATCACGCTGATCTCGCCGGGCCTGCCGAACCACATCAGCGCGGAGCCGATCACCAGCATCGCACCGAAGGCAGCGATCCAGGGCTTGCGGCGACCGCTCGCATCCGCAATGGCGCCCAACACCGGCGAGAGCAGCGCAATCGCGATACCGGCGGCCGCGGTGGCAAAGCCCCACAGCGCCTGCCCGCTTGCCGGATCGGCCGCAACATGGGTGGCGAAATAGGGCGCAAAAACGAAGGTCGTGATCAACGTAAAATAGGGTTGCGCGGCCCAATCGAACAAGATCCAGCTGATGACAGCCAAGCGTGGAGGGTAGATCTTGGCACTGGCGGCATCAGCTTTCTCCCGCGAGATCAACGCCATCGAAAAATTTCCTTCGCGATCACGCCGACGCGGTTTGCCATTCCGCCTCCGAGCCGTATAGCATTGCTGGGATGGATTGGGCTTCAGCCGCGGCGAAATTTTGATGATCTCACCTTGCGTCTTTCGACAACGCACCCTCGTGGTCTTGGCGCTCTTGGTCGTCCCCCTCCTGCCCGCGGCCGCGCGTGATCCCTATGTGCCGCCGGTAGCCGACAGCGTGCACGCCGTTGCCGCCGAGCATGGTCTCGTGG
>Ga0306923_10006305_pt1 | contig 11680 bp, 12 predicted proteins | sample sta12Can44000108_FD_203841 | JGI IMG/M metagenome (GOLD analysis project Ga0306923, IMG submission 203841) | Lab enrichment of tropical soil microbial communities from Luquillo Experimental Forest, Puerto Rico - statanox.12C.anox.44.000.108 (v2)... | ecosystem: Environmental > Terrestrial >...
CGCGGCTACAAGTTCTCGACCTACGCCACCTGGTGGATCCGCCAGGCGATCACCCGCTCGATCGCCGACCAGGCGCGCACCATCCGTATCCCGGTGCACATGATCGAGACCATCAACAAGCTGGTCCGCACCTCGCGCCAGATGCTGCACGAGATCGGCCGCGAGCCGACCCCGGAGGAGCTGGCGGAAAAGCTGTCCATGCCGCTGGAGAAGGTGCGCAAGGTCCTCAAGATCGCCAAGGAACCCATCTCGCTGGAAACCCCCATCGGCGACGAAGAGGATTCCCATCTCGGCGACTTCATCGAGGACAAGAACGCGGTGCTGCCGCTCGATGCCGCCATCCAGGCCAACCTGCGCGAGACCACCACCCGCGTGCTGGCCAGCCTGACCCCCCGCGAGGAACGCGTGCTGCGCATGCGCTTCGGCATCGGCATGAACACCGACCACACCCTTGAGGAAGTCGGCCAGCAGTTCAGCGTCACCCGCGAACGCATCCGCCAGATCGAGGCCAAGGCCCTGCGCAAGCTGAAGCACCCGTCGCGGTCGCGCAAGCTGCGCAGCTTCCTCGACACCTAGGGAAGATTGCGCTATCAAAAGCCCCCACCCGCCCGAGGAAACTTGGCGGGCGGGGGCTTTTTCGTTTCCAGGTGGGGCCTGTAGCTCAATGGTTAGAGCCGGCCGCTCATAACGGTCTGGTTGCAGGTTCGAGTCCTGCCGGGCCCACCACACCCCCATCCTCTGCCAAGCGCAGGACCCACGGATAGGTCCAAGGCCGTTAGGCCCGGACCCGCTTTGCCTAATTCAGTGGATTTTATTGCGTTCGGCCTGACGGCGTTCGGCCTCGAATTCCACCTCGGGGCCATAGCCCGAATTGCTGTTGAGCCTCTCCAAGGTGCCGGGGTGCGGGTGCGCTCCGCGGGGATAGCTGGGCACTTCCGCCGTCTGTTGCGACAACGGCAGATCGCGGGATTCATCGTAGCCCTTGTAGCTGCCGGCGGGCGGTTCGGTGGTCTGCGGCTGGGACGGTGAATTGTAATCCCGGGCCACCACCGGACAGGCGGCCAGGGCCAGCAGCATGGCGAGCGGTATCATCGGCTTCATGGCATTCTCCCTGCATGTCGGGAGGCCGCGGCAACGCGACCTTTCAGCGACGAACGCCAAGGGCCGCGCCGGAGATGCAGCATCGACCGGTCGGAAGTCCGCGCCCCCCCACCAAAGAGCGCCGCGCCGCCCCTAAAAATTCAGGAACAGGAACGTGGCTATTGCTGTGCTCGACACCGCGATGAGTACCAGCGCCTTGCCCGGCAGGGCATGCTGGCGCCACAGCGCCACCCCGGTGGCGATGATCATGGGGGTGATGATCACCAGGCCCAGTTGTTTCTCGTTCATGGGGCACCTCCACCCCTAGCCTGTCGTGCCGGCGGGGCTGCATCGTTGATGGCGGTCAAGCGGAAGGCTATGGTCGAACGCTTTCGTCACCGCGGCACGGCACTCCATGTCCATCATCCTGGCCAGCTTCCTGCTGGTATTCGGTTCGCTGTTTCCCATCGTCAACCCCCCGGGCAGCGCCTTCATATTCCTGGCCCATACCCGCAGCGCCACCCACGCCCAGCGCGCGGAACTGGCGGCACGGGTGGCGGCATACGCGTTCATCATCGTGGTGGGATCCATGTTCGTGGGCTCGCACGTACTGGGCCTGTTCGGCGTCTCGATCCCGGCACTGCGCGTGGGCGGCGGACTGGTGGTGGCCGTGGCCGGATGGCGGCTGCTGAACGCCAAGCCGGGAGCGACCGAGGGCGACATCGTCCTGGCGGCGACACCCGAAACGTTGCGCAGCGCCGCCTTCTATCCCCTGACCATGCCGCTGACCACCGGGCCGGGCACCATTGCCGTGACCATCGCGCTGGGCACCAGCCAGCCCTTCGCCCAGACCGGCCCCTCGCTGGCCACTGTCGGCGCGCTGCTGGCGGCCATGGCCATCAGTGCCGTCATCTACCTGTGCTTCCGCTTCGCCGACCGCATGGAAGGCCTGCTGGGGCGGGCGGTCACCGACGCGCTGATGCGCCTGTTCGCCCTATTGCTGCTGTCGGTGGGCGTCGAGATCATCTGGCGCGGCATCAGCGAGATGGCGCGCACCCTATAGTCCATCGGCGGAAGCAAGATCATCCGATAGCTGGACAGGTGGAGGCCGGATGAGCGGCCGTTCCGCCTGCCGCGACCAGACCGAATGGGGATTCTGGGATCGTTCGAGGCACCCCACATCCGAACGCGAATGCTTTCGGGGAGTGTCCCATGCTTGAACGGATAAGAAACGCCAGTTTGGCCACGCGCATCGCCTTCGCGTGCCTGCTGCCGGTAGCCGGCATGATCGTGCTGTCGGCCATGCTGCTGACCGCATCCTTCCGCGACACCGCCACCATGGCCTCTCTGGTGCGGCTTACCCGCCTGGCCCCGGTGGTCAGCGCGCTGGTGCACGAGTTGCAGGCGGAACGGGGCACCTCCTCGGGCTATCTGGGGTCGGGCGGGGCCGAACCCTTCGTCTCGCGGCTGGCGCAGCAGCGCAGCGCCACTGACTATCGCCGCGCCGAGTTGGAACAGACCATCGCCTCGTTCCCGGTAGCCGAATACGGAGCCAAGTTTACCGGCCGCATCGCGGCGGCGCGGGAGGCCCTGGCCGGGATCGTGGTCATGCGCTCCGAGGTGGACAGGCATGGCGTCGCCGTCGAGCCCATGGCCTCCGCCTACGGCACCGCCATCACTCGGCTGCTCGACCTGGTGTCGCAGATGACCGAGCTCAGCGATTCCGGCCGGCTGGCGGCCAGCATCACAAGCTATAACGCCTTGCTCCAGGCCAAGGAGCGTGCCGGGATCGAGCGCGCCATGGGCAGCAACGGCTTCTCGGCCGGCAAGTTCACCCCCCGGGTGATGCGCCGCTTCCTGGAGCTGAAGGGCCAGCAGGACGCCTTCCTGCTGCAGGTCCAGGCCAACGGCGCCGACACCCTGGTGCGCGCCATCGAGGAAAGCCAGAGCAGCCCGATCATGCAGGAGGTCGAGCGTCTGCGCACCATCGCCGCCGACAGCCCGTTCGTCAGCAGCACACAAGGCGTCACCGGCGAAACCTGGTTCGCGGCCGCGTCCGAGCGCATCAATCGCATGAAGGAACTGGAGCTGTTGTCGGTGGCGGACGTGCTGGCCGTGGCCCAGACCAACGAATCCGCCTCGGTAACCCGTAGCGCCGTGGTGGCCGGCATCATCGCCGTACTGCTGGTGGCCACCGTGGCCATTGTCCTGGTGACCGTGCGTGGCATCGTCCGCCCGCTGGGCCAGGTCACCGCCAACATCAAGGAGTTGGCGGCCGGCAATCTTGACATCGCTGTTCCCGAAGGCCGGAGCGGCAACGAAATCGGCCAGCTGACCCGGGCGTTGACAGTGTTCCGTGAAACCGCCTTGGACCAGCGCGCCATGGCAGAGCGCGAGCGTGCCGCTATCGCCGCCCGCGAGACCCGCGCCCGCATGATCGAACAACTGATCGCCCGCTTCGCGTCGGAAAGCGCCGGAGCGCTCGGCCAGGTGGCCGAGGCAGCCGCCGAGCTGGAGGGCACCGCCACCGCCATGTCGGGAATCGCCGAGGAAACGTCGCGCCAAGCCACTGCCGTCGCCGCAGCCGCGCAGCAGACCTCCTGCAATGTGCAGACGGTGGCCGCCGCCAGCGACGAGATGAACGCCTCCATCGAGGAAATCGGCCGTCAGGTAACGCGCTCGACCCGCATGACCGAGGAGGCCAGCCGCGAGGCCGATATCGTGAACCGCCAGGTGGAAGGCCTGGATCGCGCCGCCCGCGACATCGGCGAGATCGTCGTGCTGATCACCGATATCGCCGCCCAGACCAACCTGCTGGCGCTGAACGCCACCATCGAAGCCGCCCGTGCGGGCGAGGCCGGCCGTGGCTTTGCGGTGGTTGCGGCCGAGGTGAAGAACCTGGCCAACCAAACCGCCCACGCCACCGAGCAGATCGCCCGCCACATCGCCGAGGTCCAGGGCGCCACCGCCGAGACCGTGGCGGCCATCCGCGGCGTCGCCCAGGCCATCCACAACATCAACGAGACGGCCACTGCGGTCGCCGCCGCCATCGAAGAGCAGAGCGCCGCCAGCAGCGAGATCGTGCGCAATATCGCGCTGGTATCCGACGGCACCCGCGAGGTCTCCGGCAACATCGCGGGGGTCAACCGGGCCTCGCACGAAACCGGCGCCGCTGCCGCCCAGGTGCTGTCCGCCTCGGCCGAACTGGCCCGCCAGTCGGAGACCATGCGGAACAGCGTCGACGCCTTCCTGACTGGGATCAGGGCGGCGTAAGCTCTCAACGAAAAAAGGGCGCCCCCCAGGGGCGCCCTTTCCGTTTACCGGCAGGAAACCGGACTACTTCAGGCCTTCGCAGAAGCGCTTGATGCGCTCGGCGGCCTTGGTCAGCGCGGCGTCCGAGGTGGCGTAGGAGATGCGGAAGTACGGCGATAGGCCGAACGCCGCACCCTGGACCACGGCCACGCCTTCCTCTTCCAGCAGGGCGGTGACGAAGTCGGTGTCGTCGTTGATCACCTTGCCCTTGGAAGTGGTCTTGCCGATCACGCCCGCGCAGGACGGATAGACGTAGAAGGCGCCTTCGGGGGTGCGGCAGGTGATGCCGGGGCACTGGTTCAGCAGGCCGACGATCAGGTCGCGGCGGCGCTTGAACACCTCGGCATTCTTCGGGATGAAATCCTGCGGACCATTCAGCGCCTCGACGGCCGCGGCCTGGCTCATCGAGGCGGTGTGGGTCACCGACTGCGACTGGATCATGTTGATGGCCTTGATGATCGGCAGCGGGCCGGCGGCATAGCCGACGCGCCAGCCGGTCATGGCATAGGCCTTGGACACGCCGTTCATGGTCAGCGTGCGGTCGTACAACTTGGGCTCGACCTGGGCCGGGGTGGCGAACTTGAAGCCGTCATAGACCAGGTGCTCGTACATGTCGTCGGACATGATCCAGACATGCGGATGCTTCAGCAGCACGTCGGTCAGCGCCTTCAGTTCGTCCCAGGTGTAGGCGGCGCCGGTCGGGTTGGACGGCGAGTTCAGCACCAGCCACTTGGTCTTGGGCGTAATGGCCTTTTCCAGGTCGGCGGCCTGCAGCTTGAAGCCGTGCTCTTCCTTGCACTCGACGAACACCGGCACGCCGCCGAACATCAGGGCGATGTCCGGATACGACACCCAATAGGGCGCCGGCACGATCACCTCGTCGCCGGGATTGATGGTGGCCATGAAGGCGTTGAAGATGGTGCCCTTGCCGCCGACACCGACGGTGATCTGGTCGGGGGTGTAGTCCAGGCCGTTCTCGCGCTTGAACTTGGCAGCGATGGCCTTGCGCAGCTCGATGGTGCCGGCCGGCGCGACGTAGCGGGTCTGGCCCGCGTCGATCGCCTTCTTGCCAGCCTCGCGGATATTCGCCGGAGTGTCGAAATCGGGCTCGCCGGCGCCCAGGCCGATGACGTCGTGCCCGGCAGCCTTCAGCTCGTTGGCTTTCTGGGTGACCGCGACGGTCGGGGACGGCTTGATGGCGGACAGTCGATCGGCGATGAGGGGCATTTATTTTTCCTCGTGAGAGGTGTTGGCAATCAAGTGGGGGAAAGTACTTGCGCCCGCTGCCGCGTGCAAGGCCTATGCGTGGACCGGCTTGGCAGGGATGCGTCCGCGTCACGCCTCAACACCACCGCCGCCGCCGACCAGTATTCGTGGCCGTCCCAGTTGACGCCGCGCGCCGTCAGGCCGCAACTCCAGCCGGGCAGACTCAACTCGTCGGCAGCCTCGGCCATGCGGCTTAGGCGGTCCTTCAGCACCGCGCCTCCCTTGGCGCTGCCCGTCCCCAGCAGCGTGCAATTGAAAGCGACGATGGCCAGCTGAAAGCTGGACCGCGCTCCGGCCACCATCGTGCGCAGGCGTTCCACGTCAGTGGCGATGCGCCCCCAGCCCTCCACGTTGCGCTTGACCTCGACCACCGCGTGGGGCCGCGCCCCCTCGCGGTAAAGCAGCAAATCGGCACGGCGATTGCCGTCCAACCGGGCGTCGGCCACACCGGCCTCGCGCATGGCATCGACGAGGCGATATTCCGGCCACACCGACAATGGCGCGCACCATTCCCACACCGCCTTGGCCACCGACACCGTGATCAGGTATTCGGGCGCCCAGGCGAAATAACCGACGTTTCTAGTCCAAGCCGCAAAGGTATGTTTCGCATCCGCAATTCCGGCGAGCACCGCATCAACAATTAGTCGATCCTGATCACGGCCCATGCTCACCATCTTCTCATAAGTGAATTGCGCGCAAATGCATGCATACATAGGTTGTATGCACAAAAGCAAGCTCGGCGAACGCACAGTCGCCCTGTTTGATCCCAACCGCTAAGAGTTTCCCCGTCCCTCGCCGAAGTGCGGTGAGGGAGGCCGAGCCGTCAGCATGAAGGCTCCAACCGTTGCAGCGGCGCCATGGCGCCTTAGATTCTTTGGATAACCGCGCGGCATCAGGGAGATTGGCATGGCGAAGAAACCTCACGGTCCCGATCCCATCATCGATGCCGCCCTGGCGCTGGCGGCCGAGACCGGTTGGCGGAGATTGGCCCTGGCCGACGTGGCCGAGCGCGCCGGCGTGCCCTTAGCCCAGGTGGTGGAAAATTTCCCCTCCAAAGCGGCGATCCTGGACGCCTATTTGCAGCGTGTGGACACCCGCATGATGACGGACGGGATCGACCGGGAAGAATCCGTCCGCGACCGCCTGTTCGATGTGATCATGCGCCGCTTCGACGCCATGGCCGGCGACCGTCGGGCGCTGTCCATCATCCTGCGCCAGAGTACGGACGACCCCTGGGCCGTGCTGTGTGGCGGCCGCCGGTTCCTGCGCTCCATGGCGCTGGTGCTCGAAACCGCAGGTTTATCCTCGGCGGGACTGGACGGGCTGCTGCGCATCAATGGCATCGCCGCCGTCTACCTTTACGTCTTCAAGACATTTTTGGATGACGACAGTGCCGACCACGCGCGCACCATGGCCGCGCTAGACAAGGCGTTGCGCCGTGCCGACGACTGCGCAGCCTTGATTTTCCGGCGTAATTTACCCATTCGCCGGAGCGCCGTCCCAGACAAAAGCTAGAGACCACCCCCAACCTTTTGATGTACGCTGCACCGCACACAAGAGGTTGACGGTGTAGTACCCCAGGCGTATCTTCTGCTGCGCCGCAACATCAGCCCCCGGTTGGAGGAAAAATCCATGGCCACCAAGCATCAGGCCGAGCAATTCTTCGATTTCGACATCAGCAAGTACATGAGCGACTTCAAGGTCCCCGGCGTCGACGTTGAGACCCTGATGACCAGCCAGCGTAAGAACCTCGAGGCGCTGACCCAGGCCAACAAGCTGGCCTATGACGGCCTCCAGGCGGTGGTGAAGCGCCAGGTCGAGATCCTGCGCCAGACCATGGACGAGGCGGCCCAGGTCGGCAAGGACATCGCCGAGCCGGGCAACCCGCAGGACAAGGCCGCCAAGCAGACCGAACTGGCCAAGGAAGCCTTCGAGCGCGCCCTGTCCAACATGCGCGAACTGTCCGAGATGGTCAGCAAGGCCAACAACGAGGCCTTCGATCTGCTCAACAAGCGCTTCGCCCAGAACCTGGACGAAATGCGTGAGCTGTTCCTGAAGGGCGTCAAGAAGTAAGTCCTGGCGGAACGCCGCAGACGTTCGACGGCCGCCCTCGGGCGGCCGTTTTCGTTTCTAGCCTTCCTGCAACAGGGCCAGCAGCGGCGCCCATTCGGCGGCATAGTCGCGTGAGCGGCGGTCCTTGGCTTCCAGCACCGACAGGCCCACGGAAGCGACATTGGGATAGATTTGGCTGTCCCGCAGCCGCGCCACCACCGGGAAGCCCAGCGAGGCGAAGAAGGTGTCCAGTTGCTCGGACGCCTTGGTTCCCACGCGCACGCGGTTGCCGACGATGGCGACCACCCGCTTGTTCTTGCGCACCGCCTTTACCGCCGACAGCTTTTTGAGGAAATGAGCGGTAGCGTCCTCGTCGAAGGCGCCGGGCAACACCGGCACCACCACGATGTCGGCGATGCCGAGCAGTTCTTCCACGTCCTTGTGGTGCATGGCCGCGGGGGCGTCGATCACCAGCCGATCGATCCCCTTGGGCGGCGAGCCCAATTCCTTCGACCAGTCCAGCCCCTGGATGACGGGCGCGTTTTCGGCCCGACGGCGCAGCCAGTTGAGCGACGAGCGCTGGCGGTCGCAATCGCCAATGGCGGTGCGATGGCCGGCCCTCACGAAGGCCGAGGCCAGGTGGGTGGCGATGGTGGTCTTGCCACAGCCGCCCTTGATATTGCCAACCAGCACCGAAAGCATAGACCCCTCCCCTTTCGTCCAGGGGAGGCAGGGTAGCACGACGGCGCCAGAGGGAAAGTGAAGTTACAGCGGTAGCCGTACCCGTGCCCGCAGGCCGCCCAGCGGGCTGTCCTCCAGCAGCACGTCGCCGCCGTGGCTGCGGGCGATGTCGCGGGCGATGGTCAGCCCCAGACCGACCCCGCCGGTGGCGAGGTTGCGTGAACTTTCCAGCCGCAGGAACGCCTTGAACACCTGTTCGCGCTTGTCGGCGGGAATGCCTGGGCCATCGTCGTCCACCAGAATTTCCACCGCTCCGGAACGACGACCCAGGCGGACCCAGACGTGGCCGCCATAGCGAAGCGCGTTGCCGATCAGGTTGGCCAGGGCGCGGGACAAGGCGTGCGGCCGCAAGGTCATGACAACCTTGTCCTCGACATGCAGGTCGACTTCGCGACCCTCGCGGCGACAGCGCGCCACCACGTCCTCCAGCAGGGCGGAAAGGTCGGTGCTCACCGGCTTCTCGCCCCCCTCGCCACGGGCGAAGGCCAGGTAGCCCTCGACCATGCGCTCCATCTCCGCCACGTCCTCTTCCAGATCGGCGCGGCCTTCCAGATCACCCATCATGGCGAGTTGCAGCTTCATGCGGGTCAGCGGCGTGCGCAGGTCGTGGGAGACGCCGGCCAACATTTCGGTGCGCTGCTGAATCTGACGCTTGAGGCGCTCACGCATCAGGTTGAAAGCCTGGGCCGCCTGACGCACCTCAGAGGCGCCCTCGGGCTTGAAAGTGGGCACCTCGTGGCCCTTGCCGAAGCTGTCCACCGCCGCCGCCAGCTTGCGCACGCTGCGCACCTGATTGCGCATGAATATGGTGGCGATACCCAGCAGCAGCATGGAAGTGCCCACCATCCACAGCACGAAGATGTAGGTGGTGGACGAGAACAGCCGCTTGCGCGGAACGAACACCTCCAGCAATCCGTCCGACAACTGGATGCGGATCAGGATTTCGCGGTCGAACGAGTCGCTGTCCACCTGATAGGGCCGCTGCAAGCGCTCGTCCAACGAGTCGTAGAGCGCCGCTTCCATGATGCCGCTCGGCTTGACCGGCGGCGCGTTAGGCAGAATGCCGCCGGGCTGCAACCGGATGTCCAGATCCATCCGGTTGGCGGCGATGCGCAGGATGCGGTTCTTGTTGTCCTCGCCGGGAAAGGCGCGGAGCGTTTCGATGACCGCGCCGATGTCTCCGGCCAGGGCGGTGGCTAGGCGCTTGGCCACCGTGTCCCAGTGTGTGGCGTAGAAGATGTAGGTGGAAACCAGCTGCACCACGATCAGCGGCGTGACGATGATCAGCAGCGAGCGGCCCAGCAGGCCATGCGGCAGCAATCGCTTCAGCCACAGGGTGGGGCTGGTCATGTTAGTCCGGCCTCAGCATGTAACCCATGCCCCGGACGGTCTGGAGGTAGCGCGGCATGCGCGGGTCATCCTCGAGCTTCTTGCGCAGGCGGGTCACCTGAACGTCCACTGCGCGGGCGTTGGCGGCGTTGCCGGTGCGGGCCGCCAGATCGTCGCGCGACACCGCCTGACCCGGCACCTCGGCCAGAATAGCCAGCAATTCGCGCTCGGCGGTGGTCAGGTGCACCACCTCGTCGCCCTTGCGCAATTCCTGCCGCCCGACGTCCCAGCAGAACGGCCCCAACCCCAGCAGCACAGGTCCATCGGCCTCGGCCGGCTTGGGCGTGCGGCGCAGGATCGAGGCGATGCGCAACAGCAGTTCGCGCGGCTCGAAAGGCTTCGAGAGGTAATCGTCAGCGCCGGCCTCGAAACCGTTGATGCGATCGTCCACCTCGCCCATGGCGGTCAACAGCAGGATGGGGACCGGGTTCGACTTCCTGAGGTCTCGCGTCAGGCTGAGGCCGTCTTCGCCCGGCATCATCACATCCAGCACCAACAGGTCCACCGCCAGCGCCGCCATCTTGGCGCGGGCTTCGGCCGCGTCGGCAGCCACGGTGACCAGGTAGCCGTTGTCGGACAGGTACTTGCGCAGCAAGGTGCGCAGGCGGGTATCGTCATCGACCACCAGGATGTGCGGTATGTCCTCCATGGCGGCCATCCCTTCCCTAGCGGCGGCCGGGGCCGCGGGCGGGGAAGCGCGCGCGGTCGGCCTCGTCGATCAGCCCCAGGAGCACCTTGCGGTAGCCCTCCACCGCCTCGGCACCGGCATCGCGGTAGGCGCGGGCGATGCGGGCGCGCTGGCGCTCGGTCAGCTGGCGCTCCAGCTCGGTCCCTTTCTCGGTCAGTTCCAGCAGGCGCTGGCGGCGGTCACGGCTGCCCGGCCGCTGGGTGATGAAGCCTTCCTCGACCAGTTGGCCCAGCACGCGCGACAGCGATTGCTTGGTGATCTGCAGGATGGCGAGAAGATCCGACACCGTCATGCCGGGATTGCGGCCGACGAAATAGATGACACGATGGTGAGCCCGCCCGAAGCCGTACTCCGCCAAGATGGCGTCGGGCTCGGCGGTGAAGTCGCGATAGGCGAAGAACAGAAGTTCCAGGCCCTGGCGCAACTCCTCCTCGCGCAGGAACAGCGGATTAATGCCGGTCTTTACGTCAGTCATGTTGACTTAGTAGACCTGCGAACGCTCGCAAATGCAAGCCAGATCAGGAAGATGCCCGTCCCTTATGGGTGACCAAGTTACTCCTGTGCGTGAAGACGCCCAGGGTAGCCTTACCTACAGGCCCGGCCGGCAGAACCATTATGAACGCTTGCGAGCAGGACACTCTAGGCAAATCCTTGTGAAAAGCTTAACCTTTTTCCGCTAAACGAAAGGCCGGTGTTTTCAATTCCTGCCTTTCATAATAGTGTGGGGTTGGGGGCACGCACACGCACCGGTTCGGGGTAGGGAGCCGGTGCCTGGCTACGGGTGGAAAGTCAGTGCAAGCCTGGCGAAATCTTCGGCTGTCCAGCCGCTTCATGATCATCATCGGTGTCGGCGTCATCGCGCTGGTTGCCAGCGTGGTTCTTGTCATCGCCCGTTTCGAGCGCTCCGAGATGGAGCGCCAGTTGCAGCGCCTCTCGGCCAACGAGATGACGTCGCTGCACGCGCTCATCCTCAACGTCATGGCCAAGCGGCCCGAGGACGGCGACAACATCGGCATCCAGGTCTTCAACAACTGGTTCGACAGCCGCAACATCCACTACCCCGGCAAGGTGTGGAGCGCCTGGGGGCCCAAGGTCGCCGCCTACATGGCCGAGACCGAGCCCACCAAGCCGCCCAAGCAGCCGCGCGACGAG
>Ga0306923_10006306_pt1 | contig 11680 bp, 16 predicted proteins | sample sta12Can44000108_FD_203841 | JGI IMG/M metagenome (GOLD analysis project Ga0306923, IMG submission 203841) | Lab enrichment of tropical soil microbial communities from Luquillo Experimental Forest, Puerto Rico - statanox.12C.anox.44.000.108 (v2)... | ecosystem: Environmental > Terrestrial >...
TTCAGGCCGAGATTAATTTTGGCAAACGAACGCAGTGCGATCGACACGGAGAGTGGTCAGTGGCTGAGAGCCAGTGGCTAGTGTAAAGCAGGAGCGACTTCCCGCAATTTGTCGCCTTCGACGGCCACTGAAAAGTCTACTTTGAGGCGGTGATTTGAAAATGGCTAGCTAAGCTAGTGTCAGTCGGTGTGATCTTCCCGCTGTACTCGACGTCTGCGGGCAGGCTCTCTGGTACCACCTCACCCTGCGGAGCGCACTCCGTTCGATGGCGAAGGCTCCTAGCAATTCGGCGGCCGCTGGTCCAGCCCCGGCGTGCGGCTCGCCTATGCTTCCGAACATCAGTCGTTGGCAATGCTGGAGTATTTTGGTTCACCTCGACAAGGACGATCCGCCTGATGATCTCGTGCTGGCAATCGCAGAAATCCCCGATGATCGAACGCGGGAAAGCCTCCACGAGAAAGACCTGCCTAGAAACTGGCGTGACGCCGCTCCTCCGCCCGATCCAGCACGATTCGGAGACGAGTTCGCCGCCCGCTCCGAGCACTGTGTGTTACTCGTGCCCTCGGCCCTTGTGCCGCGTGAGAGCAATTGCCTGATCAATCCCGCGCATAGCGATTTCACCGCGATTTTGTTCCGCGAAACCGAGCCGCTGGACTATGATCCGCGTATGTTCCGCGAATATCCGCGAGGATCCAGCAAAGCGCGATAACGTCACCAAGCCGATTTCGGCTCGCCTGCTATGTTCTCGATGCCCCATCTGTCCAGGTTTGAGAACCAGTGGTTCGACCGCGACGGCGTCCGCCTGCACGCGGTTACTGCCGGCCCGAAAGACGGCCCTCTCCTCATCCTGCTGCACGGTTTTCCGGAGTTCTGGTATTCGTGGCGCAAGCAGATCGGCCCGCTTGCCGAGACTGGCTTCCGCGTGGTCGCGCTCGACCAGCGCGGCTACAACGTCAGCAGCAAGCCGCCTAATGTTGCGGATTACTCGCTGGACAATCTGGTGGCCGACGTTGTGTACATCGCCGGACGCCTGGGCCGAGACCGCTTTCACCTCGCCGGGCACGATTGGGGAGCCGCCGTGGCATGGGCGACCGCGCTGCTGATTCCCGAGCGGCTCCATAAGCTGGCTATTCTCAACGTGCCCCACCCTGCCGTTTTTCTGCGGACCTTGCACACGAATCCACGGCAGATGCGACGCAGCTGGTATATCGGGTTCTTCCAGCTCCCGCGACTACCTGAGTCCGGTTTTTCGGCAAGTAATTTCGCGGCAGGAATCAAGTCCCTAGTGGCCAGCAGCCGACCCGGGACGTTCACGTCCGAAGACCTCGAACAATACCGCAGGGCGTGGTCGAACCCCGGCACGGTCACGGCAATGATCAACTGGTATCGTGCTTTCTTTCGCAATCGGCCGGCGCTTCCTGCCGATCCGAAGATTCATGTCCCAACCCACATTCTTTGGGGCAAGCGCGACATGTTCCTGCTGCCGGAGATGGCGCGGCAGAGCGTGGACCTCTGCGACGCGGCGGAGCTGACGTACTTTCCCGAGGCCACCCACTGGCTCCAGCACGAGGAACCGGACGCGGTGAACGCAGCGCTGATCGAGCACTTTCGGGCATAAATGACAAAACCACGGATGGCGCGGAGAAACCCGGACCCGATCCGTGGAATCCGCATCAATCCGCGGTTGCTTTTGATTTTGTCGCAATCGCGTCTAGTTCCGGCTGCGGAACTTCGTGAGCAGACGCAGAATCTCGAAGTACAGCCACACCAGCGTGACCATGAGCGCAAACGCGCTGTACCACTCCATATATTTGGGGGCGTTGTAGCGTGCGCCCTGCTCGATGAGGTCGAAGTCCAGAACCAGGTTGAGCGCGGCGATGCCGACCACCAGCAGGCTGAATCCGATGCCGATCGGGGTGCCGCTGTTGACGGTGTGGAACGAAATGCCGAAGAAGCTGAGCACGAACTGCGCCAGGTAAAATAGCGCGATTCCGCCGGTTGCCGCCACCACGCCGATGCGAAACTTGTTATTCACCTGGATGAGTCCGCTGCGGTACACGAGCAGCATGGCGACCAGCGTGCCGAACGTCAGCATGACGGCCTGAATGGCGATGCCCTTGTAGCGCATTTCGAGCATGGCCGAGACGCCGCCGAGCAGCCCGCCTTGTGCCAGCGCGTAGAGCGGCGAGGTGATGCCCGCCCACTGCTTCTTGAAGACCGTGACCAGCGCCAGGATGAAGCCTCCGATGCCGCCGATGGCCATCATGGGCGCGACGGACGACGGGTCTCCGGTGGCGAAGAAGCGCTTCCACGTCCATGCCGCAGAGGCCACGCACAAGATCACGAGGATGCCGGTCTTGTTCACCGCGCCCGATACCGTCATAGTGTCGCCGCTGAAACCGGCTAGGTCGCGGAAGGTGTTCTGCCCCAGCGTAGGATTCGCCGTCTTCATCAGGTCAGCCATTACAAGTTCTCCTTGGGTTTGATCATTGGATGAATTAGGGATAACCGTGCGATCTAACAGCCATTTGCGGTCTATGATACGCGTTTTTTGGCGACCGCGAGGTCGGGAGTCTAGAACAGCGTGTCCTGACCCATTGTCGTTCGTGGCCGCTTCACACCGAAGTGTTCGTACGCCAGGTGGGTCGCCACCCGTCCGCGGGGCGTGCGGTCGAGAAACCCGATCTGGATCAGAAATGGCTCGTAAATCTCTTCGATGGCATCGGGTTCTTCCGCGAGCGACGCCGCCAGCGTGTTCACGCCCACTGGCCCGCCCTGATACTTCTCGATTATTGTCAGCAGCAGCTTGCGGTCGATTTCATCGAAGCCATGACCATCGACTTCCAGCATTTCGAGCGCCGCCTGCGCCGTGGGCTTGTCGATACGACCGGTGCCGCGCACTTGCGCGTAATCGCGAACTCGGCGCAGCAGCCGGTTGGCGATGCGCGGTGTGCCGCGGCAGCGCGAGGCGATCTCCATCGCGGCGGCGGGGTCGGTCTCGACGCCAAGAATCTCGGCCGAGCGTTCGAGAATGACCTTCAGATCTTCATGGGTGTAGAACTCCAGCCGCAACACGATGCCGAACCGGGAGCGCAGCGGAGCCGACAGCAATCCGGCACGCGTCGTGGCTCCGACGAAGGTGAATGGTTTGACCTCGATGGTGTGTGTGCGAGCCGCCGGCCCCTGCCCGATGATGATGTCGAGCTTGTAGTCCTCGAGTGCCGAGTAGAGCAGCTCTTCCAGCGCCGGCTGCAGACGGTGCACTTCGTCGATGAACAGCACTTGCCGCTCCCGCACGTTGGTAAGAATCGCGGTCAGGTCACCCTTGATTTGCAGCGTCGGACCCGATGTCTGCTGAAAGGCCACGCCCAATTCATTAGCGATGATGTTGGCCAGCGTCGTTTTGCCTAGCCCGGGAGGCCCGTACAGCAGCACGTGGTCGAGCGCCTCGCCACGCGACTTGGCAGCCTGAATGGCGACTTCGAGGTTGTCTTTGACCTTCCTTTGCCCAATGAACTCGCGCAGCCGCTGCGGCCGCAGCTTGAGCTCGAATGACGCATCATCCTCGAGCGGCACTGCCGACACAATGCGCTCGCGATCGGGATGCTCTTGGTTGGGGGATAAAACCACAATGGGGCGATGGTAAAGCGAAAGGGTGACGCGAAGCAATGACGAGGCGGGCACGCGTCTTCAATACACACCCCTCGGGTCATCTGCGTTGCAACATGTCCCCCAAGTCTGAATTCTCCGTGGCGTCAGATGCTCCAAGCAAACAACATCAATTCAGTTTTAACCACTGGGCCTCCACAAATCCCATTCAGAAGCACTCACAAGGAGAAATTCTATGCCTTACATCACTGTTCACGACGGAACGCAGCTTTACTACAAAGACTGGGGCAGCGGTCAGCCCATCGTCTTCAGCCATGGCTGGCCGCTGAGTGCCGATGCTTTTGAGGACCAGATGTTCTTCCTGGCTAACCACCGATACCGTTCGATCGCGCATGACCGCCGACGACCTAGCAGCGCTCGTCGAGCATCTCGGCATTACGGATGCGATTCACGTCGGCCACTCGACTGGCGGAGGAGAAGTGGCACGCTACATCGCTCGCCACGGCACCAAGCGGGTCGCGAAAGCGGTCCTCATCAGCGCTATTCCGCCGCTCATGCTGAAGACCCCCGCTAATCCCGGCGGATTGCCAATCGAGGTCTTTGATCAGCTGCGCGCCAAGGTTCAGGCCGACCGCCAGCAATTCTTCAAGGACCTGAGCGCGCCGTTTTACGGGGCCAATCGTCCCGGATCGAAGGTTTCACAAGGCTTGCGCGACTCCTTCTGGCTCCAGGGCATGCTGTGCGGACTGAACGCCGCCTATGAGTGCATCAAAGCATTCTCAGAGACTGACCAGTTCGAAGATCTCAAGAAGTTCAATGTACCGACGTTGATTATGCACGGCGACGATGATCAGATCGTACCCATTGGCGCTGCGGCCATGCAGTCATCCCAGCTGATCAAGGGCGCGAGACTGAAAGTCTATCCCGGCGCGCCGCACGGCATGTGCTCGACGCTAAAAGACGAAATCAACGCGGATTTACTGGCGTTTTGCCAACAATAGGTGGGTGATGCGTGCCCTGGGGAAGGCGTCACTTTAGAGCAACAATCTTGCATGAGGTGACCTGTCGGATCCAGCGCGCCGGACGCTTATCGCCCGGCGCGACGATGCGCCAGGGACCCTGCTCGTCGTCGAGCGGCTTGCCATTGCGCTTGTCGGCGAGGATGATCTGGCGGTCGGAGAAATCGGGATCAAGCTCGGCAAGGGCAAACACAACTTTGTAGCCATCGGCAGCTTCGATCAGCAGGGCCTGCGTCATTTGCGGGCCCTTCATTTTTCCGGTGTCTACGCCTGCTAGCTTAAGAATCTCGGCCAACGGAACGCCGTCGAACTGAGCAGGCGTGTCATGATCCTTGGTGTTGATGGTCACGTGCCGAAGCCCGGAAATTTGCGCCGCGGTGAGCGCCGTCGAAGTTCCGTCGGCGCCAGTGACTTCGAGCGACTGCGCATACAGCGTGGGTGCGACAGCCAACACAAGCGCGACGATAGGCAGGTACAGAGTAGGTCTGCGAAATCTCATCGAAGTCAATTACTCGACAGCAGCCGAACGTCAGTCTTTCTCTAGCATGACTTCTGTGGACTTGATGACTACTTTGACGGCGTCGCCCTTCTTGAGCCCCATGGCTTCGGCGCTGCGCCGCGTGATCACGCTTTCTACGAGATTGTCACCCACCTTAACCACAACGTGGGCCATTACTCCGCCGAGTTGAAGCTCCTCGACCACTCCGGGAAGTTGATTGCGCGCTGATAGTGTCATATCGAAAGTTTATCCCAACGTCGCAATTTTGCTCTCGGCTACCCGATTACCCTGCCCAAGGGCTGATCAGGCGGATTCCGCAGGATTCGAAATCACGCACCGTTCGCGTTGCCAAGGTCGCGCCTTCGCGTCTCGCGATTGCAGCGATCTGCGCATCGGGATGGCTGATCGGTCGCCCCATCTGGAGGCGGTGGGCGGCAATTCGGGAGAACTCTTCAGCAGCCTCGATATCGAACGCCAGCACCCTTCCGGCCATGACACGAGAAAACAGGAGCTGCGCTGCTGCGCGCAGTTGCTGCCGACGCTTGCTTTCGGTTGCCACTTCCACCTCGTACAGCACTTCGGCTTGGCTAATGACTGTGGTGAACAATGCTGACTGTGGTTGAGCTTTGGACCACTCTTCCACTCGGCGGTCCGGCTTCGGACGCACGAGTTCCAGAATTACATTCGTGTCGAGAATGATCATCTATTCGAGGTCTGGGGTTCCCGTATTGGATCGCGCTCGGGCCTCTCAAGTTCCACTCCCCCGAGCGGTCGAAACAGCTCGCGTATAGCCGTCGCCAGATCCGTGGCAGCCGCGGGCTCAGGCTCGAGTGCCCGACGCAGAATCTCTCGCGCCTCCGCCTCCATAGAGCGTCCACTATGAGCCGCACGCACGCGTAATTTCGCCTCAGTCCTTCGCCTTAGTCCTTTCGTCGAGCCTGCGAAGGGTAAGAGTAGCATTGCTAGAAATGATAGCAATGACACCACCGATGCGGCAATCGGCGAGGAATGGCAAAATCGTGACATCATGCGCAACCTCGGTATTCTTCTCTCCGGCCGCGGCTCGAACTTCGAAGCCATCGCCGACAACGTCGCCGCGGGAAAGCTCGACGCGACGATTGCTGTCGTCATCTCCAATCGCGCCGATGCGCCTGGAATCGAATCAGCACGTCGGCGCGAGCTGGATGCCGTGGTCATTCCTTCGAAAGGCAAAGTGCGGGAGGATCACGACCGTGAGATGGTCGCGGCATTAGAGGAGCATCGAGTCGAGCTCATCTGCCTCGCCGGATATATGCGGCTGCTGTCGGGGTGGTTTATCCAGCAGTTTCCCAACCGAATCCTGAACATTCATCCGTCGCTGCTACCTGCGTTCCCAGGACTTGATGCCCAGAAACAGGCTTTCGACTATGGCGTGAAGGTGTCGGGATGCACTGTGCATTTTGTAGATGCCGACCTCGATCACGGCGCCATCATCCTGCAGAAAACTGTGCCCGTACTTGCTACGGACGACGACCACACGCTGGCGGCTCGAATCCTGGAACAAGAACATATTGCCTACAGCGAAGCCATCCAAATCGTGCTAAAGGGCAATTACACGATCGTCGGTCGCCGAGTGGTCATGTTAAAATGACCATAGTCACGAGTATATGGTCATGAAGCAAACAGCTCTTGCCAAGAAAAAGCCGGCAGCCCCTAAGACAGCCCTGGGCATCCAGCACATGGCCGCCGGAGAATTCAAAGCAAAATGCCTGAAGATCATGGACGAGATCAACAAAACCGGCAAGTCAATGATTGTGACGAAGAGAGGAGTGCCGGTAATGAAAGTCGTTCCTATCCGCAATGCCAAAAAGAAGAAGGATGACTTCTTCGGCAGGCTCAAAGGAATTATAGAAATCGTCGGCGACCCGGACGATTTGATAAAGCCGGTTTTTCCGCTCGAAGACTATGACATGCTCAAATGATCCTGCTCGATACTCACGTATTGATATGGTCTCAGTCGGAACCTAGGAAACTCTCGCGCCTCGCCGAAGCCACAATTCGACGCGCAAGAGTTTCAAGTTCCCTGTCGGTTTCTGCGATCACTCTACTAGAACTGGCGAGCCTGATTCATCGTGGCCGGATCAAGACCTCAGGCACGGTCGCGGGGACCATTCGCCAGCTGATCGAAGAAGTGGTGATTCTTCCCGTCCATGAAACTATCGCTATCGAATCGAGCTACTTGCCGGTCGATATGCTTCCCGACCCCATGGACCGCATCATCGCCGCCACCGCCCGCTCAGAAGGCATCCCACTCGTCACAGCTGACGAGCGCGTGCAGAAATGCCCTCTGGTGAAAACAATCTGGTAGGCGACATCAGATCTCGTAGTGCAGCAGCGAGTACACGTCGTACTCTTTCAGCTTGTCGCGACCTTTCAATCCATCAAGTTCCACGACAAACCCCAGACCGCAAATCTGCCCGCCCAATGATTTCACCATTTCGGCGGCCGCGCGCGCAGTACCGCCCGTAGCCAGCAGATCATCGCAAATAAGCACCCGTTGCCCGGGCGCTATCGCATCCTTGTGGATCTCCAGCGTGTCGCTGCCGTACTCCAGTTCGTAGGTCCAGCGCAGCACTTCAGCGGGCAGCTTCTTCGGCTTTCGCACCGGCACGAATCCTGCGTTCAGCCGGTACGCCAGGGCCGGCCCAAAGATGAAGCCGCGCGCCTCGATACCCAGCACCAGGTCGATGTCCTTGTTGATGTAGTACTCGGTGAGCGAGTCGATGAGCCTCGCAAAGCCCTTGCGGTCCTTCAGCAGGGTGGTGATGTCGTAGAACAAAATGCCAGGCTTGGGAAAATCGGGAACTTCGCGGATGAGCGTCTTCAGGTCGTTGCAGTTCTCCGCCGCAGAGGACATAGGCTACCAGGCTCCTTCGATGCCGAACGATTTTGCGTCGAGAAACGGCGCAGGCGAGACCGCAACTTCATCCACTCGGGCGGCTCGCGGGCCTTCCCTCAGGCGGGCATAGAGCGCGCTGAGCTGCTCCCGCGTGCCGGTCGCCATCACTTCCACGCGGCCGTCCTCGCGATTACGCACCCAACCCGTGATTTCGAGCGTAGCTGCTTCGCGCTCCACAAACCACCGGAATCCGACACCCTGCACGCGTCCGGAGACCACGTAGCGGCGGGTTTCGCGCTCGTCATCCATGGGTACGATTCAAGATAAACGGCGGTGAAACCAATCGCAACCGGTGTCAAACGAGTCGCGATCGGCGACCGGCGAATTGACCGACGGGCGGTCAAAGTACGATTTCCCATATGTGCGGAACGATGATATGGTTCTAGTGCGCTTTTCGCTCTCGGTTACGCCGATCCCTAAGGGTAAATCAACGTTCGAAGTTCGACGACGGAGGAAAAATCGCTATGCTGCGCACCCAGAAAATTCTCCTTTATTTGCTTGCATCCGTGACTGTAGCCTTCCTCGCCCTCCCCTCATGGGGTGCCTCAAAGGCAGACGATGAAGAAACCATTCGCAATGCCGCTACGGTTCTCCAAGCTATGGTGGCCAGCAACGACATCCCGAAGAGTATTCTGTCCAAGGCCGATTGCATCATCATCCTGCCTAGTGTAAAGAAGTTCGCTGTCGGCATTGGCGGAACCGGTGGCCGCGGACCGATGACCTGCCGCGAAAGCAACTACACCGGCAAATGGTCACCTCCCGCGATGTACAGCATCGGAGGCGCGAGCGCCGGCTTTCAGATCGGTGGCAAAGCTAGCGACTACGTGATTGTAGTCATGGCCCCCAGTGCTGTGGAGAAGGTGCTGAACAGCAAAGTTAAAGTTGGCACAGATGTCAGCGCTGCCGCGGGTCCGGGTGCGTCGGCCCCTAGCCAGCAGACGGCCGACATGCTCACTTACTCGCGTTCCTCGGGATTATTCGCGGGTGTCTCGCTTGACGGCGCCTCGCTCGATCCGGACAGCAGCGCCAACCAGCGGCTGTATGGAAAGCCGGCTAGTGCGACGGAAATTGTCTCCGGCAGCGGCGTAACCGCAACTCCAGCGGGCGCGGCGCTGGTCTCTCTACTCGACAGTAAGCTGGGGACAAAGAGTCACTGATCAGTTCATCTATCGATGAAGGAAGGAGAAGTCGATATGCTTAGTACCAAACGAGCGGTACCGTGGTTACTCGCAGCTCTGTTCCTGATTCTGACCACCCTGCCTGTCTGCGCTGCCACTAAGGCAGATGACGAACAAACCATCAGCAATGCTTCAGCGGTCTTACAAGCTATGCTCGCGAGCAATCAGGTGCCAGCCAGCGTGCTGGAGAAGGCCGACTGCGTCATCGTTCTGCCCGGCGTCAAGAAGTTCGCCGTAGGCGTTGGCGGTTCCGCCGGTCGCGGCCCGATGTCGTGCCGCAGCGGCGAGAACTTTTCTGGCAAATGGTCACCGCCCGCCATCTACACCATTGCTGGCGCCAGTGCTGGTCTTCAGGTTGGCGGTTCGTCCACCGATTACGTTCTTCTGCTCATGGCGCCTAAGGCAGTGGAAGCTGTCGTGAAGGGCAAGTCTAAGATTGGCAGCGATGTGACTGCGGCGGCTGGACCGAGCGGGGCCACGGGCAGCACGGGTACTGCTGATGTTTTGACTTACGCCCGGGCCAAGGGACTCTTCGCCGGCGTTTCGCTTGACGGATCGACCCTGGATCCCGATTCTGAAGCCAACCAGCGTCTCTATGACAAACCGACCAGCATTCATGCGATCGTGCGGGACAATGGAGTTAAGCCTACTTCAGCGGGACAGGCCCTGATGACCGAGCTCGACAGTAAGCTAGCAAAGTAGGAATGAAGTTGGTAGAGGCAGGGACGTAGCTTGCCTACGCCCTTGCCTTGTCTGTACCTCGCCGCAATTTCATTGGACTTCGCCGGGATTCGATCATGCATGCTTGGGCGAAGTCTTGTTCAACAACTGATCCAAGGGCCGCCCTGCGGCAGGCGTCGTCACTTCTCCCTGGAGGATGATCTGTTTGGCATTGACGTTCTTGCCATACAGTTTCTTGTTGGCTTCATCGTCGGAGCGTATGGTCGAGCCCTCGAGCGACACTCCGCCGAACACGCCCTTTGAGCGTGACCACGACAGCATTTCAGCATTCATGACAACGTCGGTTTCTGCGCTTGAGGTACGACCCACGGGCCCGGCAGCAATAGAAGCTTCGCCGCCGAGTTTCACTTTGCTCGACATAACCGATCTGGCGCCCTTATCGTTCATCACCAGGATCACGTAGTCCGTCGCCTCCCCGCCGGCCTGGAACCCGAAGCTGCCCCCTTCCAGCGCGAACATAGCCGGGGCACCCCAGGCGCCGGTGAAGGCTTCACCGCTGCGGCACACCATGACGCCACGTCCATAGCTGGCGCCCACGATGAAAGCGCCCTTCTTCATGGAGGGAACGACAATTACGCATTTCGCCTTGTCGAGCAGGTCATGTGGAATTCCCTTGTCGGGCGCTTGCAAAACTTCACGCAGGACGTCGTGAGACTCCTGCAAGCGATGATCTTCTTTTTCCTGCGCCACTACTGGCAACCCAAAACAAAAGCACAATGCAAGAAATAGCCACCGTTTCATAAACTTCGCCATTAGCTTCTCCGTTAGCCCCATGCAAAAGGGGCTGGGGTGTTGGTTCGCCGCCTGTCGCGGCCCGCGGCTATGAGACGCTAGCTCTGGGCAGCGAAGAGCCGCTCCCCGGAACAACCCAGATGCCGCCCGCGTTCAGGCTGCAATAGTGGGATTCGAATTGGCTGGGTTGGGTTGCCCTATGCCCGCGAGAGGTAGGCGCCTTCGGAAGTATCTACCCGGATCGTTTCGCCTTCATTGATGAAGGGAGGCACCTGGACGACCAATCCAGTCTCAGTCTTGGCAGGCTTCGTCACGCTGCTCGCCGTTGCCGACTTCAACCCTGGCTCGGTCTCTACGACTTTGAGATCGACGGTCTGGGGCAGTTCAACGCCTACCGGTTTACCGTCGAAGAATTCGACTTTAATCTGCAGATTCGCCGTCAGATAGTCGACCGCATCGCCCAGCACGTCCCTACTCAGGTAAAGCTGCTCATAGTTCTCGGTGTTCATGAACACGTAGCTGTCGCCATCCTGATAGAGATATTCCATCTGGGTCTCATCGACCGTGATCTTTTCGATCGCGTCGCTTGAGCGGAAGCGATGCTCGAACATGGCTCCGGTGCGCAGGTTGCGCAGCTTGGCCTGAATGAAAGCACGAAGATTGCCCGGGGTGCGGTGCTCCACGCTGAAAACTGAGTGCAGGTCGTTGTTGTGCTTGATGACCATACCCGGACGCAGTTGTGTGGCTGGAATTGCCATTACGATGACTCCTTCTAGTCTTGGGAAGAACCCGGCGCGAAACGCGGGATTCGAGGCTTAAACACTTGATTTTATCCGGTCAACCGTGCTTTTGGGAAATTCGAAACCTGTCCTTACCGTCTGTCGACCGATGGTTCGTTCGCCAACCGCCTTATTTGACATATTGTTGATATTTCTGCAATTATCGAAATATGCCCACGGCACTC
>Ga0306923_10006311_pt1 | contig 11676 bp, 8 predicted proteins | sample sta12Can44000108_FD_203841 | JGI IMG/M metagenome (GOLD analysis project Ga0306923, IMG submission 203841) | Lab enrichment of tropical soil microbial communities from Luquillo Experimental Forest, Puerto Rico - statanox.12C.anox.44.000.108 (v2)... | ecosystem: Environmental > Terrestrial > Soil...
ATCGAGGCTGCTTATCTTCCGATTCTGGACAGCGCCAACAAGCCGGTTAAAGTCGTTAAATTCGGAACCGATGTGACGCAAAAAAAGCGGCGCGGTATGGCGGACGCATCGAAGATTGCCGCCCTCAACCGCGCGCAGGCGGTGATCGAGTTCAATCTCGACGGCATCATCGTGACTGCCAACGAGAACTTCCTGGGCACGATGGGCTATTCCATCAACGAGATCCAAGGCAAGCATCATAGCATGTTTGTGCCGCCCGCTGAACGCGACAGCGCCGCTTATCGTGAGTTCTGGGCCGCCCTCAATCGGGGCGAATATCAGGCCGCCGAATACAAGCGGATCGCCAAGGGTGGCAAAGAGGTTTGGGTTCTGGCGTCCTACAACCCGATCCTGGACGAAATGGGTAAGCCTTTCGGGGTGGTCAAGTTTGCGACCGACGTCACCTCGCAGAAATTGAAGAATGCCGACCTTGCCGGCCAGCTCGATGCCATTAGCAAGTCGCAGGCCGTGATCGAATTTAACATGGATGGCACGATCATCAACGCAAACGACAATTTCCTGAAAGCGCTGGGCTACTCTCCGGGCGAGATCAAGGGCAAGCACCACAGCATGTTCGTCGCACCGACGGAGCGTGATAGCGCGGCTTATCGCGAGTTTTGGGCAAACCTCAACCGCGGTCAGTTTCAGTCTGGTGAATACAAGCGGATCGGCCGGAACGGCAAGGAGGTTTACATTCATGCCTCCTACAACGCGATCTTTGATCTCAACGGCAAGCCGTTCAAGGTCGTGAAACATGCTTCCGACGTCACGAAGCAGGTCCTCGCGCGCATGGGTAACGAACGCGTCCGCGGCATGATGGAGTCTGTCGCAGCCGGTTCAGAGGAGCTGAATGCGTCGGTCCGCGAAATCGCCGAGGCGATGACGAAATCGAGAGAAACCGCGATGGGCGCCGTCGAGCGGGTTGGGGCGGCGGACGCGCAGGCCCATCGCCTGAGCGACGCGGCCCAATCCATGAGTGGCATCGTCGATTTGATCAACAACATCACCGGGCAGATCAACCTGCTTGCGCTCAATGCCACAATCGAGTCGGCGCGAGCAGGTGAGGCCGGCAGGGGCTTCGCCGTCGTTGCCTCGGAGGTCAAAAGCCTGGCCAACCAGGCAAAGCGGGCGACCGACAAGATTGGCCAAGAGATTGGAAGCCTCAACAACATCTCAACCGACATGGTCAGCGCCTTGAATCAGATCAAGCAGGCGATCACAAATGTCAGCGAGTACGTAACCTCTACTGCCGCTGCGATCGAGGAACAGAGTACCGTGACGGGTGAGATGTCCACCAGCATCCAGCGCGCTGCAGTCGAAGCCGCAAAGATCGCGGCTGGATGAAGCCAAGATATATCTGGCGAATAACAGACGGCCGTTAAACATCGCTGGCGACATTCCAATGATCGAAAGGTGCAGTCAGCCGCCAGCAACACCATCCTCAGCGATGGCGAGATGATCATGATCATCGATCCGAACGGCATCGCGAAGGCGCTCGGCGCCTCCAGCGCCGCGCACCATCAGATCGCCGACGAGAACGCGAGCCATCCCGCAAGCTTTGGCGAGCCGAGGACCTCGCTGCTGGTGTTCCGCGCCGGCGCAGCCAGCCCAAGGCGATGCCGCTCGGCCTCGTCAGCCGCCTGGAAGAGATCGCCACCGACAAGATCGAGCTCAGTAACAGTCGCTACATGGTGCAATACCGCCGCCAGCAGCTGATGCTGCTGGTGCAGATAGAGGGTGGCAACATCTAAAACTCCGGCTCCCAGCCGATCCTGGTGTTCGCCGACGACGGCCGCTCGATGCGCCTTGTGGTCGACGAAATCATCTATATCGTCGAGGAGCGCCTCAACAGTCGCGGGCTCCCATGCCGGTATTCTCGGCTCGGCCGTGGTCAAGGGCCAGGCCACCGAAGTGCCCCTGCCATCTTTTGAATTTGTGGCGTCTACCTGCGCCAAGGGAACAGTTTGGCGCCCCTTCCCCGTTCGAATTGTGTCGGGTGCGCGGCCTTGCCATTGGGGGCCTCGAAGCTCGAGTGACCTTTGCGTTCGGAAGTTCGACCCTGCTCGGCGCCGTCCATCTCAGATCGTGTTGTAAAGCTCGAAAATGCCTCCTTCAGAATATGCTTGCGGCGGTGAGCTCAGCGCGCGATATCATGTGCTTTCAAGTTTCCCATCCCGCTGCCCCTTCCGCCGCTCCAGCGTTATCTCCGCAAGGATAGACATCGCGATCTCCTCCGGCGTGATGGCGCCGAGATCAAGCCCAGCCGGGGCCTTGACGCGGCCGATCGAAGCGGCATCCACGCCCTCAGCGATCAGCTTTTCCCGAAGCGCTGCCATCTTGCGGCGGCTGCCGACAAAGGCGTGATAGGCGGCCTTTGTTGCAAGCGCCGCGCGAAGCGCGGCCTCATCGCCCTTGCCTTGCGTCGAGACCACGACAAAACGCTTGGCCTCGTGGAGCTCGCCGAGTTCGAAGCAATTGACCAAGTTGTCGACCTCCGGCGGCGCGACGAGATCGGCGTCGGGTGCAGCGAGCGTGACGTGATAGCCGAGCGGCCGCGCCTGTGTCGCAAGCGACAGTGCAACCGGGCTCGCCCCGAGAATGACGAGCGAAGGATGCGGCAGCACCGGCTCGACGAAGATATCAATAGTACCCTTGCTCGGGCACATGTTGGAGGCAAAGCGCACGCCCTCGCGCGTCTCACCCGGCTTGACGCCGAGCTCGGCCAAGAGGTTTTCCGGTTGTACCGAGACCATGCGCGGCGCACCGTCGGCCAGAGCCTCGCGTGCCGCCCTCAGCACCGCGCCCTTGGTGCAGCCACCGCCGATCCAGCCAGCCACAATCGTGCCGTCCGGGCGTATGATCGCTTTTGCACCTGCCTTCGCCGCGGTCACCGAAACCGTGCGCACCACGGTTGCGAGCACGAAGGCCTGTTCCGCCGCCTTCATCTGCGCGACCAGCTCCATCACTTCGACATGAGCGCCCATTACAACCTCGCCAAATAAGGCTCGAGCGCAGAGAGACTTTTGAGCGTATTGGCCGGCGCATAGAGGTCGACATGCGGCAGCGCCGCTTTGATCCCCCTGGCTTCGGGCGCGTAGCCCGCCCAGCCCGCCATCGGATTGAGCCAGACGATGCGGCGGCAACGCCTTGCGAGCGCCGCCATTTCCCGTCCAAGCAAGGCAGTGTCGCCAGTCTCGTAGCCGTCGGAGACGATCATCACACAGCTCCGCGAATGGATGACGCGCGCCGCGTGGTGGCGGTTGAAAGTCGCGAGGCTCTCGCCGATTTTGGTGCCGCCGCCAGCGCCTTGCGCCAGCAAGGAGAGGCGGTCGAGCGCGCGGCCGGCGTCGCGTTCCTTCATCGCCGAAGATACGTAAGCGAGCCGGGTGTGGAACAGGAAGGCTTCGGCCTCGTGAAATTCGTCCAGCACGCCATGGATGAAACGCAGGAAGACGGATGTGTACATGCTCATGGAGCCGGAGGCATCTAGCAGCACGATCAGCCGTAGCGGCTTGTCCTTGCGCCGACGTTTGGCGAGGGCGATCGGCACGCCGCCATGGCTGATGTTGTTGTGGATGGTGCGCCGGAGATCGAGTCTGTAGCCACGCCGCCGCGCGATGTCACGCCGCGTCAGCCGCGTCCGCATCGCCTTGGCAAGCCGCGCCGCCGCGGCATGCGCATCGGCGACCTGTTCGGGATCGGCGAATTTGCGAAAATCAACCTCATCAAGATTCTCTGCACGAGAGGCGCCTTCCATGCGTCCCTCGCCGCCGCGACCATCGGGCGCATCGTCCGTCGATGAAATCTGGTCGGTCGCGGATGGGCCTGCGCCTTGCGTTAGCCCCGTGTCCTGAAAACTCTTCAGCGACGGATTGTTCGCAGGCTTCGCCGCGCCCGTCGCAACCGCGCGTGAGCGCACGCGTTTTGCCAACCAGAACGCATCAAAGATGCCGTCAAATTTGTCCCAGTCCGATTTGCGCGCCGAGAACAGATGCTTAAGCGCCGACCGCAACAAGACCGGCCGCGCGGCATAACCCGCCGCGATGGCGGCCGCCGCGTCCTGCCCTTCGGCCAGGCCGACCGCAAAGCCGGCATCGCGCAAGGTATGCAGGAAACCCGCCAGCCTCTTCGAGACCAGGCTGGAAACCTCGTCGATCTCTTCAAACTCGCGGTTTTGACCGCAGCAGCTCATGCGACCTTCCCCAACAGACGATCGCTGACCTGGCGCGTCAGCCGCGACCTGTCTTCCTGGGTCTTGACCAGGCACATCAGGGTTTCGTGCACGAGTTCGGGAACATCGTGCAAATCGTGCACGTCGAGGCCGACGAGCGCTGCAGCCCAGTCCAGTGTCTCAGCAACACCAGGCACCTTGCGCAACTCTTCTTTGCGGATGCCATGCACCATCCGCGCGATCTGCAGCGACAGCGATGCGGAAGCGCCGTCGATCCGCGCCATGATTATGCGTCCCTCGCGATCGATGTCGGGGTAGTCGACATAGTGATAGAGGCAGCGCCGGCGCAGCGCGTCAGACAATTCGCGGGTGCCGTTCGAGGTCAGCACGACATGCGGCACCGTCGTCGCCGCAATCGTGCCGAGCTCAGGGATCGAGACCTGGAAGTCGGACAGCAGTTCAAGCAAAAAGGCCTCGAACTCGTCGTCAGCGCGGTCGATCTCATCGATCAACAGCACCGGCGGTTGTTGTCGGCGGATTGCCGCGAGCAACGGCCGCTCCAGCAGATATCTTTCGGAAAAGATCTGATCCTCAATCGCATCGGCGTCCTTGCCGTGACGCGCCTGGATCGCCAGCAGTTGCCGCTGATAGTTCCATTCATATAACGCCGAGGACTGATCGAGCCCTTCATAACATTGCAAGCGGATCAGCTCGGTCGCGTGCACAAAGGCAAGCGCTTTCGCCACCTCCGTCTTGCCGACGCCCGCTTGCCCTTCCAGGAGAAGCGGGCGCTTCAACAGCTGCATCAGGGAGATCGCAGTCACAAGCTCGCTGTCGGCGATATAGCCGGAGCTTGCAAGCGCTTGCGCGATCTCGTCGCGGTTTTTCATGCCGCTGCGAACACTCCCAGATTCTTCGCCGCCTTCCAGTTGCGCCAGTGGTCATGTGGCATCTGAATGTGGGTCGCGCCCAGGAACGAGAAGGCGTCATTGACGGCGTTGGAGAACGCCGGCACGCCGCCGACATTCGGGCTCTCGCCGACGCCCTTGGCGCCGATCGGATGGTGCGGCGACGGTGTCACGGTGAAGTCAGTCTCCCAATGCGGCGTCTCGACCGCGGTTGGCATGAAGAAATCCATGAACGAGCCGGTCACCACATTGCCAGTGTCATCGTAGCGGATTTCCTGGCCCATCGCGATGGCGAAGGCTTCGGTGAGGCCGCCATGCACCTGGCCCTCGATGATCATCGGATTGATGCGAGTGCCGCAATCGTCCAGCGCATAGAAGCGCCGGACCTTGTAGGCGCCGGTGTCGACATCGATGTCCAGTACGCAAAGATAGGCACCGAACGGATAGGTCATGTTGGGCGGATCATAGTAGCTCACCGCCTCCAAACCAGGCTCCATGCCTGGCGGCACCGAATTGTACGCTGCCCAACAGATATCCTTCATCGACATGAATTTTTCCGGCAGGCCCTTCACGCGGAAACCATCGATGTCCCACTCGAGGTCGTCTTCGTGGACTTCGAGCTTGTAGGCCGCGATCATCTGTGCCTTGGCCTTGATCTTACGTGCAGCCATAGCGATCGCAGCGCCCGCGACAGGTGTCGAGCGCGAACCATAGGTGCCGAGGCCATAGGGCGCGGTGTCGGTGTTACCCTCCTCCACCATGATATTGTCGGCGGGAACACCGATTTCGCTGGCGATGATCTGGGCCCAGGTGGTTTCGTGCCCCTGGCCCTGGCTCTTGGTACCCATACGTGCAATGCCGGCACCGGTCGGGTGCATGCGGATCTCGCAGGAATCGAACATTGCTATCCCAAGGATGTCGCAATTCTTCGACGGACCGGCGCCGACGATCTCGGTGAAGAACGACACACCAAGCCCCATGATCTCGCGTGTTTCGCCGCGCTTGAACGCCGCACGCTTTTCCGCCTGCTCCTGACGGAGCGCGGCATAATCCGTGCTCTCCATCATCTTGCGCATGGCGGTGTGGTAGTCGCCGGAATCGTATTCCCAGCCGAGCGCCGAGTGATAGGGGAACTGCTCGCGGCGAATGAAGTTCCTCATGCGCAACTCGGCCGGATCCATGTTGAGCTTTTGCGCGAGGATATCCATCGCCCGCTCGATGCAATAAGCTGCCTCCGTGACACGGAACGAGCAGCGGTAGGCCACCCCGCCCGGCGCCTTATTTGAATAAACGCCGTCGACGGTGAGATGGGCGACCGGGAAGTCATAGGACCCCGTGACGATATTGAAGAAACCGGCCGGCCACTTCGATGGATCGGCGCAGGCATCGAACGCGCCATGGTCGGCGAGTACGTGGACGCGAAGGCCCATGACCTTGCCCTCCTTGGTCGCGGCGACTTCCGTGGTCATGTGGTAGTCGCGCGCAAAGGAGGTCGCGGTCAGGTTTTCGATGCGATCCTCAACCCATTTCACCGGCTTTCCAGTGACGATCGAAGCGACCGCCGCACAGATGTAGCCGGGATAGGCGCCGACCTTGTTGCCGAAGCCGCCACCGATATCGGGCGAGATCACATGGATCTTCTGCTCCGGAAGTTTGGCGATCAGCGACACCACGGTGCGGATGACATGTGGCGCCTGGAAAGTACCCCAAATCGTCAACTCGCCCTTGATCTTGTCGAAAGAGCAGACGCACTGGCAGGTTTCCAGCGGCGACGGATGCACGCGCTGGTAGGAGATCAGCTCCTTGATGGTGACGTCGGCCTTCTTGAACGCGGCGTCCGTCAGCTCCTTGTCGCCGACGCTCCACTCGAAGATGTGGTTGTGGTGCTTGCGAGGACCGTGCGCGCCCGTGGTCTTGCCGGCAAGGTCTTCGCGCAGCACCGGTGCGTCCGTCGCCATCGACTTGAACGGGTCAATAATGACCGGCAGCGGCTCGTATTCGACCACGACCTTGGCGACGCCGTCATCGGCGGCATAGCGGTCGGTCGCGACCACGAACGCCACCTCCTGGTTCTGGAACAACACCTTGCCGTCCGCCAAGACCATCTGCACGTCGCCCGCGAGCGTCGGCATCCAGGCGAGGTTGACGGTCTTGAGGGTCTCAGCTGTGATGACCGCAAGCACACCGGGCACTTTCAGCGCCTCTTCGCTGTTGATCGATTTGACACGCGCGTGCGCATGTGGCGAGCGGACGAAGTCGCCATGCAGCATGCCGGGCAGCTTCAGGTCGTCGACGTAATTGCCTTTGCCTTGGATGAAGCGGACGTCTTCGACGCGCTTGCGCTTGCACCCCAAGCCCTCGAGGGCGGCGGTGCGTTGTTCCCGCGTGGGAGTCATGTCGTTCATTCCGCGGCCTCCTTGTATTCAATGCCATTCTGCTTGGCAGCGGCGTATTGAATCGCCTTGACGATGTTTTGGTAGCCGGTGCAGCGGCAAATGTTGCCGGCAATGCCGGCGCGGATCTCCGCTTCGGTGGGCGATGGACTCTCTTTCAGCAGCCGGTGCGCGCGTATGATCATGCCGGGCGTGCAGAAGCCGCATTGCAGGCCGTGCATCATCCGAAAGCCTTCCTGCAGCGCCGACAGCGAACCGTCTGCATTGGCCATGCCTTCGATGGTGGTGATGTCGCTGCCATTAGCCTGGACTGCAAACATGGTGCAGGATTTCACCGACATGCCGTCGATATCGACGGTGCAGGCCCCGCAATGGGTGGTCTCGCATCCGACATGGGTGCCCGTGAGTTGCAAATTCTCGCGGATGAAATGCACGAGCAGCGTGCGCGGCTCGACCAGGCCCTCGACCTCGTTGCCGTTGACCTTCATGGTCAGGTGGGTTTTTGTCATCTGGTCCTCCTTTAGCGCGCACGCTGCGCAGCCCGTTGCAGCGCCCGCGTTACCATGACGCCGCCGACGTGCTTCCTGTATTCGACCGGTCCACGCGCATCTGCGGCCGGCGACATGATCGCCTCGGCGGCTGCGGCTGCTCTCTTCAGCGACGCGGCATCGAGGCTCGTACCGATGACCGCCTTGGCAGCGTCGGGTGCAAGCAGCGGCGTCTCGTGCAAGTTGGTCAACCCGATCGCACAACTGGCGACCTTGCCCCCCGCCATGGTCAGCACCACGGCGGCGGCAGCGGTGGCGTAGTCGCCAACCTTGCGCTTCAGCTTTTCATAGGCGTAGCCATGACCGGCCGCGGGGACGGGAATCGAGATGGAGGTTAGGATCTCGGCGGGCTCGAGCGCGGTGAAATAGGCGCCCTGATAGAACTCGCTAGCAGCAACTTCGCGCGTTCCGTTCGCCCCTTCGAGCCTGTAGCTGGCATCCAGTGTCATCATCAGCGCCGGCATGTCGTTGCCGGGATCGCCGTTGGCAACATTGCCGCCAATGGTGCCGCGATAGCGCACCTGCGGATCGGCAATCACCTCCGCCGCCTCCTGCAGGATCGGCAACGACGCTGCGATGACATCCGAGCCGAGCAGTTCGTGCTGGGTCGTCATCGCCCCGATCACGATCTTGTTGGCGTCGCGGCGGATGCCCTTGAGCCCCGCTACTCCGTGCAGATCGATGAGATGGCCAGGGGTTGCAAGCCTAAGCTTCATCATCGGCACCAGGCTGTGGCCGCCGGCCAGCGGGCGTGCTTCGTCGCCGAAACTGGCAAGCAATTTGACTGCATCGGCCACGCTTGTCGGCCGATGGTAGCTGAATGAACCGGGGATCATCGTCGCCTCCATCATCCCGTTGACGGACACTGGCGAGACGCTCCGTCCGGAGCCTTGCACGCGCAAGCGAGCTTGAGTGTCCGGCTCACGGGCGTGGGAATTTCGCACGAATGGCGGCGCAAAACGCACGAATTGCGTCAGGTCTTGCGACCTAAGTTGCGCCTGAGGGCGAGGCGTGACGCTTGGCGAGCCCCAGGCGAGCCTTGACCTCGGCAATCTTGGCGCGACTCACGGGCACCCGGTGCGGCGCCGGCCCGTCAAGCTCGATCACTGCGCCATCTCCCTCCTTGCGGACGAAGGTGATATGCGGGATCGCGACGATATGGCTGCGATGGACACGGACGAACTGGCCGGGGTCGAGCTGGGCCTCGGCCTCCGAGATCGACCAAGGGCACATCCGCTCGCGGGTGCCGTCATGGACGCGCGTGTAATGCGCATCCGCCCGCAGGCTACGCACATCGGCGGCATCGATGAAATGCGTGCCGTTGGCGCCCTCGACCGGCAGGCGCGGCGCAGGTGCCGGAGGCGGCGGGCGGCCAATCCCGCCAAGCGGGACCGGCATTAGCCGCGGCGGATTCAAGGTGAGAGGACTGGATTGTGCCGCGGCGGCGGGGGCAACTGGGTTGTCGGCGATTGCGGAGGCGGGCTGCCGGCGCGGATCGGGCACCAGCGACAGCAAAAAGCCTGCCGCGATCACAAAACACAGCACCGAGACCACAATCGACAGGATCTGTGGCGAGGCCGCAAGCCCGCCTGCGGCATGATACGGCGCACCATGCGCCAGCGGCACGAAGTGCATGCCGTAGGTTGCGGTGTAATGCATCCCCGACACCGCCAGCCCGAACCCGATCGCGCTTGCGATCAGACGAATACCATCTTGCCGCGCCAGGAAAGCGCGCAGGCCCCCATAGGCGGTGACAATCGCGACCAGCGCCGAGAAGGCGACCATGGTGCCGTCATGCCGGATCACGAAATTGCCGGCGAGGCCGTGTATTCCGACATAATGCATGGTGACGATGCCAAGCCCGAGCAGCACGGCCGACGACATCACCCGCGCGCGCGAGGGCTCGCCGATGCTGACGAAAAACAGCGAAATGCCGATCACAAGCGCACAGATCAGAAACGAGATCATGGTGGGCAGCACGAGATAGACGGTATCAGAGGGGATCGGCGCCGCCAGCATGCCGACGAAATGCATGGTCCAGATGCCGAACGCGAGAAAGCTCGCAGCGCCCGCCAAAAGCACGCGGCGACTGACGCCATGCGCGCTTCGCACACGCGCCGCCAGCACAAAGCCGGTAAAGCCCCCCAGGATCGCGACCACCACCGAGAGCGCGACAAGATAGGGATCGTGTCCTTCGAACATGATCTTTGCGACCGCTCGTCGCCACGAGCGGCCTCCTCCCATGTCAAGTGTAGCAACGCGCCAGTAAAAATGACAATTAGTCGATTGTGGCACGCGAATGCCGATGAAGTTGACCCGGAGTAGTGTCAGAGCGGAATTGCAACGAAGGATCGTCAATTCTCCGGAGTCCGCTTCGCATTCGCGGGGGCGCTTCCTTCGCGCCCATGCAACCTTCCGTTGACCCTAGAGCAAGATCGGTCCCAGTGCCCTTGCTTTCAGTCAACTGTTCTCGACCTTCAGAGTTCCAGTGCTGTGGGAGATGGACAGCTTCAATTGAGCCGGGACCGGCCCGGCAGCGCATCTGCGGCAAGAGCGTGCCTTACCGTCGGCCGCCCGCGGCACTGATGGATTTCATGCGTCGAGTCTCAGGATGCGAAAGTTCGGGCGCTGAACCGCCACAACATCACCCAAGGCTTCACGCCGAGCCCTCTTTCGGGCGGCAAGTTGTTTGAGACCGGAGCGCAGCGCGACGTCGGCATCTTTCATGTAGTTGCGGATTTCGCGCCGCTGAAAAGCTGTACTCGAAGGATCGGCCAGGTAGCGCCAAGCGCCGCGAAGCCATTCTTTCAGTACGCGCAAATCTTGGTCCAAAGTATCGGCCATCGAACACCAGTCTATTGGCTTCAAATCAGTATCCATACGGCAGAAGGCCGGCCGGCGTTACGCCGCCGGGCTCGCCCTCGGCGACCGTCGGCTCCGGCCGTCTGGTTCCGCCGCATTTATCAGCTCAAGCATGGATTTAGATGGTTAACAAAAGATTGCCGAGGCGCCCCGGATAGGCTTGATGGCCTTCTTTTGAGCGGTCTTGTGTAAGGGACCAAAAAAGCCGGCGAAAACGTCCTTGGGGCGATCGCAGAAGATATAGGGCTCCGCGAAATGGGTCAGGCTTGAAAATGGCGATGATCGCAAGGAGGCCTCAACCGCTCTGCCGGCGCTATCTACTCACCTACAAATCAAACAGGCACGACCTTATCCCAAGTTCTCCTGAAAATGGCTTGCCGGCCTCAGCACATTTTCGTCGCAATCTGTAATGAACCTTTCCGCCGCTGGTTAGACAGACTTAAAGAGATGTCCGGGACTGCATGCCCGGTCAGCTAAAACTCTAGCCGCCAGAAGGCTTTGGCGGCTTTTCTTTTGGCAGGCCGCATACCGAGACTTTCGGAGTATAGCGCGAGTTTTCGCGACGTCGTCTCCCATCACCTTGCTGGGACCTAGCTGCACGAGGGTCAACGTTTCGATCAAGTAGACGCCGGTACGTTCGACATTCTCTCGGGGCGCGCGCGCGCGCGCGCGCCCCGAGAGGTCAACATATGCGGTCGCGCAAATCGCATGGGGTAGAACAGCCCTTCAAGCCGCAATCAATGCGACCTGCCCTG
>Ga0306923_10006313_pt1 | contig 11675 bp, 10 predicted proteins | sample sta12Can44000108_FD_203841 | JGI IMG/M metagenome (GOLD analysis project Ga0306923, IMG submission 203841) | Lab enrichment of tropical soil microbial communities from Luquillo Experimental Forest, Puerto Rico - statanox.12C.anox.44.000.108 (v2)... | ecosystem: Environmental > Terrestrial >...
GCCATCAGGTTGACCGTCTGAGAGGCCATTCCCGACAGCGCCAGTGAGGCGCTGAAGTTCGTCCCTTGCGGGAGCGCGACCGGCCACCAGACCCCAGCGGCGACCACTCCGTGGATGTGCTCGGCGACCCGGTCCGCGTCGGCCGGGAAACCGATGGCCGGATAGGTACCGGGCGGCGCAACATCGTTGGCGGGACCGTTGTCCGCCACCGTGACCGTGGTGTCCTCCAGCACCGTGAACTGATGCGAGATCTGTCCCGCCCCCGTCGCGGTGAGGCCGAGCACGGCGACGAACGCACCCACGCCGAGGACGGTGCCGAGCATGGTCAGCCCGGACCGGCCGGGCCGCTGCACGACTCCCGCGACCGCTTCGGCCGCCGCGTCCCTGACGGTCAGCCGGGAGGCCGGAAGGTCAGGGCCGGGACTAGGCATGACCGGTGCCGATCCGCTCGGACAGTACCCCGTCACTGATCGCCACGTTCCGGCTCGCGTGCGCCGCTACGTTCGCGTCGTGGGTGATGATCACGATGGTGAGGCCGCCGGAGTTGAGCTGGTCGAGCAATTCCATGAGCGTGGCGGCGTTACGCGAGTCCAGGTTCCCCGTCGGCTCGTCGCACAGCAGCAGGCTCGGCCGGTTGACCAGGGCCCGCGCGATCGCGACCCGCTGGCATTCTCCGCCGGACAGCGTGGTGGGGAGCGCCTCGAGCCGATGCCCAAGCCCGACGGCGCTGAGCGCGTCGACCGCAGCCTGGAGCCGGATACTTCGCGATGTCTGGTTGTACAGCTCGGCGAGCAGCACGTTCTCCAGCGCCGTCCGGTAGGCCAGCAGGTGGAAGGCCTGGAAGACGATCCCGATCCGCCTGCCGCGCAGCGCCGACCGATCCCGGTCGTGCAGTGTGCTCGTGTCCAGGCCGTCAAGCAGGTAGCTGCCGGCCGTGGGGGTGTCGAGCAGCCCGAGCAGGTGCAGCAGCGTGGACTTGCCCGAGCCCGACGGACCGGTCACCGCGACGTAATCGTTCGGCTCGATAACCAGGTCGGCCGGGCGCAGCGCATGGACCGGCGGTGAGCCTGGGTAAGTCCGGGCGAGCCCGCGCAGTTCGATCACGGGCGTGGTCATCAGCCGCTCACCACTACGCTGTCGCCGACGGCGAGCTTGCCTCCCCGCACCGGGGTCACCTGAACATAGCCGTTCTCCGAGATGCCCGGCGTGACCGGGACCTGGGTCTGTTTGCCGTCCGCGCGGGCCACGGTGACGTAGCTCGTGCCGGACGCAGTCGTGACGATCGCGGCGACCGGCACCGTGAGCACCGGTCCTTCGGTCCGACCCGTCTCGACGGTGACCAGGACGTTTTCGCCATTCAGCGCCGCGGGGAGCGGCTTGGACGGGGTCACGGTCAGCGGAATGAACGGCGTCCCCTCCGGGTTGGAGGCGCCGCCAGAATTGCTCGAGCCGCCCGCCCCCGCTGCTCCGGTGGACCCGGAACCGGTCGAACCGGACGCGGCAGCTCCCGCGGCGGCCGCCGAAGACGCGCCACCCCCGACGTCCACGATCGCCCCTATCGGCGCGATCGTCGTCGCCGCTCCCGTCTCGGCGACGGTCCCGGTGGCGTGGATGCCGGTCACCTCGTCGAAGATCTTCACCTTCAGGCCGGTCTTGACCTGGCCAGCGTAAGCAGGCGGCAGTTCGCCGGTCAGTGCCAGCGACCCGCGCGCGGCAAGCTCAAGGAACGGCTGCCCGGGCTGCTGGCCTTTGGCACCGTTCACCGCGATCACCCGCGCGGGCAGCGACGGCAGGAAGATCACGTCCGTCAGCGGGACGCCGCCCGACACCGGTGGGGTGTAGCCAAGGTGTTCGTAGTACAGGGACACCGCGTCCTGAGTTGCCGTGCCGAAGAACCCTCGTGCGTCGCCGCCGGTGTAGTACCCGAGTGCGGCAAGGGCCTTCTGCAGTTCCGCCACGTCAGGCCCACTCTCACCGGGCGTTATGTCCCGCCATGCGGGTACCCGGCCGGCCAGTGCGAACAGCGGCTCGCCGTCTATCTCGGCGAGCTTCTCGCCGTTGGAGACCGCCCGGCCCACCGCCACGTCCAGCCTCGATATGTACACCGAGGCTGACGAGCTCCCGCCGGCCGCCGAACCGCCGGCCGAGGATCCGGCGCCCCCCGCTGACGTATCCGATTCCGGGGCGGATGGGTACACGTCGTACTGCGTCGCCGGATAAACCACGCCGCGCATCTGAACCGACGAGGTAAGGACCTGGGAAACTACCTTTGCCGTGGTCGCCGTCGGCGGCGGTGCCGCAGTATCCGCCGCGATCTGCTGTGGTGATTTGACGAACGAGGAGCCGATCAGCCCGCCGATCGCCAGCAGGGCCGCCCCGCCAGCCACCCAGAACAGGGCGCGGCGGCGCCGGGCGAGCCGTGACCCGCGTACCGCCTGCCGGCCGGGGTCACCGGGACTGCTCTCCGTCGCCGGGGAGCCAAGTTGTGTCACGCGATCCTCCCTGCTCTTCGCCTGCCACCAGGGCTTCGGCGAAGCCGGAAGACCCCTGGGCCAGGCACGAGTCACATCTTCTCGTGCGGGCCTCAGGCCTACGCGTGATCTGTGTGTGAGTTCTATGTCAAACGCCAGCCACGCCAACTCATCGGTGCGCGAGCTCTCCCGCGGCCAGAGTGGCTGCTGAGGGTTCACCCCGCCGTCGCGGCCGAACCCGGAGAGCGTGGCAGGTGCCGAAGCCTGACGGTGAACCCGTCGCCGGTCTGCCTGAGCGTGACATCGACGTCGAGCTGGTGGATGACCCACAGCCCAAGCCCGAGCCCGCGGTCGGAGGTGCTGCCTGCGGCGGGGACCAGGCCTGCCAGCCGATCGGCCGGGCCAGGGCCGGTGTCGTGAACGGTAACCAGGATGCTGTCCGGCGCGGCCCAGATGCGCACGGTGGCCGGCGGGCGGCCGTGGTGCTGAGCGTTGGCGACCGCCTCCGTAACGCCGATCAGCATGTCTTCGAGCGAGGCGTCGGGGATGCGGCCGCTGGCGATCTGTGCGAGCGCGTGCCGGGCCTCGGCTGCGGGCCGGTTGATCAGCTCGGCAAGCGGCGGGGAGCTTTCGAGCGGGTCCGGTACGTACGGGAGACCTTCGAATGCGAGGGGATCTTGATAACGGTCGCTTGCGTGGCGCTGTCCTGTCGGCGAGACGATGTAGGGATGGGTTCGCTGGACTACGTCAAGCACCGCCGCGGATGCGGTGGTGGCGTTGTACAGGCACCGGCCCCACACGGGGAGGTCGTCCCAGACGGTGTTGACGGCCGATTCGTAGCGGTCCCATCCCTCGAACGGTCCCCCGTTACCCAGCTGGGGCAATTCCCCGGCAACCCGGATCTGCCCGGCGCCGCTGGCGACATGAGATTCAAACAGCCGCCGATACGTTGCGATCGCTTGCGCCGGGGCAGCATACGCGGTCTTATCACCCATAAAGTCCACAGCTGACGGGTGGGTGAGCCACGACCGCAACAGGCCGCTCTTGCGGGCGTCGCACGCGAGGATAACCGGCTCGCCCGCCGCGATGCCCTCTTCAGCGAACGGCACGATGAGCGCACGGAACTCGGCATCGGACCGGTAGAAGCCAGCCTCGTGGAAGTGACCCACGTGGCCGTGAGCTGCACCGGTCCTCATACCGGAACCCGGATGTCCGCTGCCAACGAGGTTGATCGCCTCCCGGTCCTACTTCTTGGCGGAGTCCTTCAGCTTCTCCCCCGCCTGCTTCAGGTTGGCCGACTTCTTCTTCGCGGCCCCCTCAGCCTGGGCATACGGGTTCCCGGCCGCCTTCTTGGCCGCGCCCTTGGCTGCCTCGGCCGTATTCCTGGCCTTGTCACGTTTACTCATCAGAATCTTTCTCCTCCCGCGGTGCCGTATTCAGCACAGCGGACTCACGTCGGCTTCCCCGGACCGGAGCTCCCAAACCCGCCCTGCCAGGACCGGGCGGATGCCCTCGAAGATGAGCACCAGGCCGGCGATCAGGATGGCCAGGCCGACGATGCCGACCAGCCATTGGCCGCCCGGGTCGTGCATGACCGTGGCGGTCAGGTCTTGCTGTTTCTTGGTTTGGCTACCGGTGCTCACTCCGGAGATGATCTTGAATGTGAGGTACGCGAAGAAGGCGTAGATCAGCGCCCGCGCCAACGACTTCAACCGCGGGCCGGCGCCGTTCCCCTCACCGGTGAGGCCGAAGGCGGCTTCGCTGAGCCGCCACAGTGCGTAACCGGAGAACCCGATGCCGAGCAGCCAGAGCGAGACCAGGCCGTAGGGCTGGGCGGCCAGCAGCTGCAGGGCGCCCTGCTGGTCTGCTTGGTGTGAGGTCTGGCCGAGGGCGACCAGGATCGCGACCCAGCCGATCAGGGTGTACAGGACCCCGCGCGCGGTGAGGCCCGCCCGGGCCAGCGCCCGCGCCGCCGGGCTGTTCGATGCGCGCCTTGCCGTGCCGGTCGCACGGGCGGTAGCCATTGATCGCATGCCCGTCCCTTCCTCGCAAGCGCCAGGTCAAACGTCGACGAGGGCATGGCCCGGCCGGGGAAGCTACCAGGAACCCCCAGTTCAGGCCGGGCTCGGGCAGGGAAGGGGGTCGAGGAAGTCGCGGGCCGGTGAGGTCCAGCGCACCGAGCGGCGACGTCGCCGCCGCGTCCCGCGCGGTGAGCGTGGGCAGGTTCCACGTCTCCTCGAGGAGCTTGAGCACGAATTGAAAGGTCAGATCTGGCCTTGTGCCACGCAGGCACCGGTGACACCGGTGTGCCCAGCGCCGCCGACAGCCTGTCAGCGCATCTGCGGGGTGGTCGGATGTATCGACATGGCCCGGACGTTCGCCAGCGAACGCGAGCAGCTCGAATCCCGCTGGGCCAGCGGCAATGACGTGTCCACCGAAGACCTACGGCGCGGCCTGCGCCGGTACCGTTCCTTCTTCGAGCGGCTGCTCGCCGCGTAACGGGGCAGCTGTTCCGCAAGGACGCCCGCTACGGCCAACAGGAGCCGTGCGGCGTTCTTGCATGCCCGTCCGCGTAGACCACGAACCGATACTTCTTCGGGGCGAACAGCTTGTGTGGGACTTGGCGATGGCCAGCGGCAGGCCGATGGCCTTCAGCCCGGAGTCCGGCATTCGTTTCCGGCACGAGTTCGCTACCGGACGGTGAGCGTCGCCGTGGCCGTATGGAGCAGGGAACCGCTGGTCCCGGTGATCCGAAGCGTGTAGGTCCCGCGCCGTGCCGACGATGTCGCCTTCACCGTGAGCGTCGAACTGCCTGGCGACCCGACCGGGTTGGGCGACAAGACCGACGTCGTTCCTGTCGGCAGGCCTGCCACGGCGAGCGAGACCTTGCCGACAGAGCCACCGGCCACCGATACACCGACGGTGTACTTGGCGGATTGGTTGCGGGAGATCGTGACCGACGAGGGGCTGACCGACAGCGCAAAGTCACGCGCGGAAACCGCCAGTGTTACGGCGGCGGTATGGGTGACGCCACCCGCGATGCCGGTGATCGTGAGCGGATAGGTCCCGCCAGGCGCGGTCGGCGATGTCGTGACGGTGAGCTGTGAGCTCCCCACTCCGGCAATGACCTGCGGGCTGAAGCTCGCCGTGCCCACGCCGGAGGGCAGCCCGGTCAGCGACAGTGAGACGTTGTCGGCGAAGCCGTTGAGCGAGGCCACGCCCACCGTGTAGGTGGCGCCGGCGCCGGCTACGACGCTCCGGCTGGCCGGCGCCGCTGACAGGGTGAAGTCCGGCGGGGCCGTCACTGCGAGTGCCGCCGCCGCGGTGTGCACCGTCGCGCCGCTCGTCGCCGTGATCGTGAGCGGGTAGGTCCCGGCCGCGATCGACGCCGCCGTGCTGACCGTGAGCTGGGCGGACCCGCTGCCACCGGCTATAACAGACGGGCTGAAGCTCCAGTTCGCCTGGCCCGCCGGCAGTCCGCTGAGCGTCAGCGACACGTCGCCGGTGAACCCGTTCACCGGCGAGACCGAGACGGTGTACGAGACGGCGCCGCCGGGCGCCGTGCTGGCCGAGGACGGGGAGACGCTCGACGTAAAGTCCGGTGTGGTGCTCAGCCACTGGTAGGCGGCGAGCGCATCGAGGCGGCCATCCCCGTAGCTATTGTCCGGGCCGGCCGCTCCGAGGTCGATCGCGCTGTTTTCCAGCGCGGCCGCCTGCCGGTCTGCCGACATGCCGGGGAAAGCCTGCAGCAGGAGCGCCAGCGCCCCGGCGACGTGCGGTGCGGCGACCGACGTGCCGGTTTCGTCGGCGTAGAGGCCGTACAGGTCCGTGGTGTGGATGCCGACGCCCGGCGCGACCAGTTGCGGGTAGACCGGCTGGCCACACGAGGAGGGGCCGCGACTGCTATAGGGGTAGAGGACGTCGGCGTCGTCCGTGGCGCCGACAGCGAAGGCTTCCGGATTGTTCGCCGGGCTGGCGGAGCTCCCCGACAGCGGGCCGTAGTTGCCGGCGGCGAAGACGGGCAGGATGCCCGCGGCCCGCACGCTTGCCAGGTCGGGCTGGAAGTCAAGCAGGCAGCCGGAGGCGGACATCGTCCAAGAGTTGTTGACGACGTCAGGCGCGTCCGCGGTGGCCGGGTTGCCGTCCGGGTCGAGCAGCCACTGGAACCCTTGATGGATTCCGGTTGAGGTGGCCGTCCCGCGATCGTTGAAGATCTTGACGGCGATCCATGTCGCGTCCGGGGCGACCCCCAGCGAGCTCCCACCGGCGTCACCGCCCACCATCACGCCCATGGTCCAGGTGCCGTGCCCGCTCACGTCGGTCGGCGTGGCCGGGTGCTCCCCGTTCGGGTCGTACCAGCTGTTGGTCCCGCCGCGCCAGCGGCTGGCCAGGTCTGGATGGGTGACGTCGACGCCGGTGTCCATGTTCGCAACCACGATTCCCTGGCCGCGGTATCCGAGATCCCACAGCGCCGGCGCGTTGACCAGCGCGACGTTCGACTCGGCGGGCGCCGACGTGGCCGTGGCCGCGGTCTGCGGGGCCGCCACCGCGAGGTCGGGACGGATCTCGCGCACGTCCTGGTGCGCCGCTAGTTCGCTGATGACTGCGGGCGTGGCCGTGACCGCAATGGCATTGATGATCCACAACGGCTCGATGTCCGAGACCAGGCCCTGCGCCTGGCGGACCTTGAGCAGCGCCCGCAGCGCCCGCTGGGTGTTATCGGCACGGGCGCGCAGGATCCGGGCCGCAGCTCCTGGCCGGTCCTTCCGGGCGATCCCGCGCAGGCTGGCGAGGTCCGCCTGCGACTTGAGCACCACGATCGCCTTGACCATCTCGTTCTGGCCGGCCGCGCCGAGCTGCGCTTGCAGCTGCGGGGCAATCACAGCAGCTCGGGGTGCCGCCGCCTGCGGTGCGGCCCAGGCCGCTGCCGTACCCGACGCGAGCACCGTTGTCAGGAGTGTGAGGGCAAGGAGCAGGCTGGCTCGTCTCATCGGGCGTCCTCCAGGATCGTCTCCGCCGGTGCAGGCGAGTCCGTGTCGGGCTGTCGGCGGCGGCGGCGCACCACGATGCGCAAGACGCCGACGCTCAGCGCAAGCAAGAGCACGCACAGTGCGACGGCATTCAGGTACGGGGCGAGGCGATGCTCTTGCCGGGGCGCTGTGGGCGGCGCGGCCTTGGCCGACACGCGCCACGGCACCGTGACGGTCAGGCGCTGCCCGGCGCGCCGCACGACCGCGGTGATCGTGACCGGCCCGGCCGAGTCAAGCCGGGCCGTGCCGAAAAATCGTCCTGGTTCTATCTGCCGCAGCGGGAGTGTTCCGGACTCCCCAGGCGAACCGAGCTTGAGCATGACCCCGTCGATCGGAGCGGGCGGCGGCCGGCGTGAGCTCGCGGCGAGCACGGTGAACCCGTTCACGCCCGGCCGGTTGGGTGTCGCGGAGACCGACACCACCAGGTCATGGACCGTGGTGTCGTACGCCCTCAGCGCAGCCAGTGGTACCGCCGGGGCCGGCGTGCGCGGCGGCGCTGTGTCGGCGAGCAGGCCGGCCGCTGCTAGGAGCACGGCACCCACCGACGCCTCGACAACGATGAGTCGGCGGGACGGCGCGCCGCCGCCGGGAGCGCGAACGAGGCGCCCTTGCCTATTCAGACGGCGGCCGTGCAGCAGCGCCGAGTTCGCCAGGCCGAGACCGCCCACCGCGGCAAGCAGCGCGGCCTTCAGCAGCAGCGTGCGACCGTAGGAGGTGGTCAGCAGCTGGCCGGGCTCGGGGACCTGGCGCCCAGCGCCGTAAAGCCCGGTGGCCACGAGAACGGTGACGCTGATCACGACAAGGGCGGAGAAGGGACCACCGCAGGCTCGCACCACTTCGCGAGGCGGGAGCCCGGGCACGCGTGGGAGGAGGACCAGCACGAGTGCGGGAAGGGCACCCAGCCAGAGCAGTGCGGTGAGGACGTGCAGTGAATAGGCGACCACGGCAGCGGCCCGGGCGGATTCCAGGGCGACGGAGTGGCTGCCGAGCGCCTCGATCCCAGCGACCGCGAGCACGAGCGCCGCCGCCAACACTGGCAGGGCCGTGGCACGGCGAGCGGCAGGCTCGCCGAGCCTGGACCGGATGCCGAGGATAACGGCGACCAGCGCGAGGAGCGCCACCTCCCGGGCGAGCCAGAGATGCCCCCACCGCGTCCCGGTGAGCAGATCGAACAGCGACTGGCCCAGCGTCCAGTCTCCACCGGCCGCTGCCGCCCGCCAGGCTTCCTCCGCCAGAGTTGCCACGCCGATGGCCGCGGCCGCGGCCGCGCAGCCCGCTGCCACCGCCAGTAGCCTGCGCCGCGCTAGCCGCGCTCCGGCGGCGACGGCATCGGACGCGGAGGCAGCCCGGGCTCGGCCGAGGACCGGACCGGCCACCGCGAGGCATCCGACCAGGCCGGCGAGCGCGCACAGGCCCAGCCACCGGAGCAGGACCCCCACCGGCGTCGCGGCCGTGCCGGCCGGGCCGGCGGTCGCGGCTACTGGGATGGTCCCCGCCGCTCCCGCCGCGCCTACGGTGAACACGATCACACCGCTGGTGGTGTGGCCGTCGTCCTCGGCGAGCACTCGCCACACCAGACCGTAGGTCCCCCGGCCAAGGCTCGGCAGTTCTACGGTGAGCTGCCGGGGATCGCCGCTGCCTGCGTGGGCACCGGAACCGGCGATGGTCTCACCGGTGCGGTCCACCACGCGGGCCGAACTGAACTTCGGTGAGATCTCCTCGCTGAACCAGAGCCGGGCGACGCTGGGGGCGTGGGCCAGCACGCTGCCGTTGGGTGGGTCCGACCGGACCAGGTCGGCGTGTGCGCTCGCGGGCTGGGCGAGCAGCAGCATGGCTGCCCCGGCGCCGAGGATGAGCGCAGCGCTCCGCCGGAGAATTCGCATCGCCGAGGCCCCCTCCCGCTTAGTGTGGTCCTCGTTCCGCACTGCACGTAGCCATCACTTGACGACGACGTGCTCCACCTGGGCGTCGCCGAGCAGGACGGTTACCTCGCTGCCGCGGCGCACCCAGTTGCCTGTGTTCTCGAAAATGAGGTAGTAGCTGACAGCGGCTTTCAGCTGCCCGTGGTGGGCATGGCCCATCAGCAGCCGGTTGAGGACGAGCCCGGTGCGCTCATCGATGATCGCCGGAGGCGTCTTGGCCTCGTGCACGGCCACGGCCTTGCTGGGATCGACGACCTGATATCTCAGGTCGAGAAGTCCCCCGGCACCGGTGACCGCCACCCGGACGAGCCGCACGCCGCTCTGCTCGGCCAGGCCGGACGCGGACACGGCAGGGCGCCGCCATTCGGGCGGCGGCCCGGCGCTGCTGGTCTGGCCGTTGGAGCGCTGTGGCAGCCAAAGCGCCAGCACCAAAATCCCGGCTGCGATGAGGACACCGGCCAGGAACCCCGCGATCCGGACTCGGCCGGGCGGCCGGAACCGGCCCCACCGAGCGGGGGCGGCGGAACCGGTCCCGGGCTTCGCCCGCGTGAGCGACGAGCCACTCATCACGGGTAGTGGACGAAGGTCAGCATCCCGCCCCCGGCCGACGGCGTGGGACTCGGGCCCGCCTGGTCGCCGTTGGTGAGATGCAGCTGGCGGTTGAACAGCGGGAAGCCGCTGCCGCTTGGCCCTCCCCCGCCCGGGACGGTGGCGATCGCGTCCTCGGTCGCGCCCGCAGGAATCGTGTCCGCGATCGCGTCGTAAGCGTTGTTAAGTGGCCAGGCGTCCTTCGCGACCACATGCTCGTGCATCCCCAAGAGCATCATCGTCGTGTTGTCGTATCCGGCATTGAGATACCGCATAAGCACCCGCGCGCCGGCCGCGGCCGTGATGCCGGTGGTGTCCGGGTACGCCTTGCCGTTGATCAGCCAGTAGGTCGCCCGGTAGGAGTGCATGTCGAAGGCCATCGGGTCGGCGGCATTGTTGAAATCGGGGTCGACCGCGCTCAGGACCAGTGGAGCCTCCACGTCGTAGGCGGTCGCGGCGGACTCGTAGGCCCGGCCGGCGGTGGACGGGCGGACGATCAGCGCACCGTAGAGGCCCATCGCCTGCTGGCGGCCGCCGTCACCGCCGCTCCCGTAGAGGTAAGTCCCCGGCCCGTTGGCCGCCCCGGGTGCGGGCGGTGGCACCGGTGGTGATGCCGGTGCGGTGAACGACCGGGTGAGGGTCGCGCCGGGACCGACGTCGGCCGCTCCGGCGTCGAAGGTGATCCCGGGGATCTCGAACGTGATGGAGTGCCCGGCCGGCAGCGCGTTAGTGACATTGAAGGTCACCGTGGTGGTCTCGGTGGCGCTCATGGTCACGTCGAGCTGCGGGCCGGGCAGGCTCGCGGTTGCGGTGGAGCAGTCACCCGGCGTCGTGGGTATGCCGAAGCCCCAGATGTTAACCGTTACCGCGCCGGTCAGCGTGGCGGTCCCCGGCAGCGCGCACAGGTTGATCGTCGTGGTGGCTGCGGAGGCGGTCGACCCGCCGTACATGAGCCCGCCCGCGATTATGGCGAGCACGAGCAGGATCTTGCTCTTCGTGACTGCGATTGCGCGCATCGCCGGTCTCCCTGTGTCCTCGCGGCCGATCATGGCGCGTCGTAGACGATCTTCATGAAGTTGCCCCAGGTCGAGAAGGGCGTCGGCGACGTTCCCGTCCACCGCTGGGTATCCACGAGGACGCGGACCTGTCCCTTGTACGCCCCGGTGCCGACGTAGTTCGACTGCGGACTGGGCAACGTCCACGTCGAGCTGACGTCGGCCGAGCCCACGTCCTGCGGCTGCGCCGGTGGCGCCGGCAGGGTGACCCACCCGGCTGACGTGCCGCTGGAGCAGCCGGCCGCCCCCGCGATCGTCCAGTTGCAGACCTTGACCGTCTGCTGCGGGACGTTGGCCGTGAGAGCCGTACAGGTCGTGAGCGTCGTGGTCCCGCAGTTCTTTCCCTTGTAGGTCACCTTGAGGTTCGCGGCGCCGGCCGGGAGGCCGAAGGTCGCGTACCAGTCGTTCGCCAGCGCCGTCACCACAGAACCGTTGGGATGTGAGGCAGCCGCCGTCCCGAGCTGCCCACGTGCAACCGTCCAGGTGGTCGTGCCCTGCCCGCCGGTGACGCGCAAGACCTCGCTGCCGATGCGGATGTAGTAGTCCCCGCTGGCCGGGAAGCCGGCGGCCGAGGCGACCGGGAGCGTGGTCTGTCCGGCGGTCCTGTTC
>Ga0306923_10006316_pt1 | contig 11673 bp, 7 predicted proteins | sample sta12Can44000108_FD_203841 | JGI IMG/M metagenome (GOLD analysis project Ga0306923, IMG submission 203841) | Lab enrichment of tropical soil microbial communities from Luquillo Experimental Forest, Puerto Rico - statanox.12C.anox.44.000.108 (v2)... | ecosystem: Environmental > Terrestrial > Soil...
ACCCACTTCCTGTTCGAGATCCATGGCGAGGAAGGCGACCTCGTGCTAACCCCGACCACGCGCAACTCGATGCAGCGCCAGACGCTCGTGCTGAAAGGCGCGCGCGGCGCCGGTGCGGCCCTCGCCGAGCTGCCGGTGCCCGCCAAGTACCGATGGGTACCCGAAGGGGTGCCGGCCGAAGACCCTTACAATGTCGCCCAGCTCTACGCGAGGCTCGGCGCGGCGATCCGCGACGGCAACCCCGTTACCCCCGGCTTCGATGCCGCGGTCACACGCCACCGGTTGCTCGACATGATAATGCGCGCCTCGGAAACCGGGCAGAAACAGACTGCGTAGCGGTTTAAAGGCGCGGCCGCTCCCTGGACGCCGCGCCTTTAAGCGAGACGCTTCCGGACTATTCGGCAGCGGCGCGCAGGGTCGGTTCGGCGAGCACCGCGGCGGCTTCCTTGGCGACGACCGTGCCCTCGAAGAAGCGCGGGTTCTGCTTGCCCCACAGCCGCACCGCGTTGGTAAAGGTGAAGTCGCGGAAATTGGCCTCGGTGATCAGCCCGTCCTCGACCAGCTCCCAGGCCTCCGGCAACGGGTCGCGCATGTCGATCACGTCGAAATGGCCGATATCGGAGCTGTAGATTGCGTTGAGCTGAGCGCCGAACGGGTTGGCGCGGCTGAAGGCGCAGACATTCATCCGGTCGTCGGCCTCGCAGCCGAAGTAGTAGGGCTTGGCGTAGAGGTCGATCCAATCCTTCTTGCGGGTGATTTTGCAGGCGGCGAAATCGTCGAGCTCGTCGCGCCCGCCGGTCAAATGCGCCTCGGAGTTGGGATAGCCGTCGCGCGCCCGCAATGCCTCGGCCATGTCGTGATAGCCATGCTTGACGACGAGGTCCATCAAGAGCTTGCGGTCGAGCTTTGCCGGGTCCATGCGTTCCAGCGCCTTGGCGTTGCGCCGCTCCCAATGCTCGATCAGATCGCCGAATAGCTGGGCGCCCCAGCCGGCGCCGCCTTCAAGAAAGGCGAAATTGAGCTGCGGGAAGCGGCGGGTCACACCGCCGAGGAAAATCGCCTTGGCGACGGCATGCCCGGCCGCGGCGAAATGGCCGATGTGATTGTAGACAAAGTTGGTCGGCGACAGACGCAACCCTTGGCTGCTGCTGCCGCTGTGAAAGGTCGGAGCGATACCGAGCTCGACGCATTTCGCCCAGACCGGGTCGTAGTTGTAGGGGCTGTCGATGCCGAGCACGTCGTACCACACCGTAAAGCGGCGTGACTCGTCATCCTCTGCCGCGGCGGAGGGGACCGGCCGTGGCAGGTTGCTGCCGAACATGCCGACCTTTGAGCCGAGTTGTTTGGTGACGAATTCGAGCTCTGCGATCGCCTCTTCGGGAGTGTGCATTGGGATGACCGCCGCCGGGGTCATGCGGTCGCTGAAGTCGCGGAAATAATCAGCCGAGACGATGTTGTAGGCGCGGATCACCGCGCGCCGCGTCTCGTCATCCTTGATGCGCGGCAGTCCCAGCCCGGCCGTCGGATAGATCACGGCAAAGTCGGTGCCGATCTCGTCAAGGCGCTCATAGAGCAGCTTCGGCATCATCGCGGTCGCACGGTCGAGCGTGTTTTCGCCCTGCCGGTTCCAGAAATTGGGCTGCGCAATACGCCGCTCGGTCCGCTCGGCCGGGGTCATCTTCAACCCCTCGCCGGCACCCCGTGGCGCAAGAAAGCCGTCGGCCGCCTTGTCGCCGCCGACCTTGCGCATCTTCTCGGCGAAGACCGGTGGAAACTCGACCCAATGGCCGTCACCGTCGACGATCGGATGCTTGACCTTGGCGTGGACTTGCGCGGGGCTCAAATGACCGTTGCCGCTCATGGCGTTCTCCCAAAAGGTGGCGATGAAACCTCGTCCAATGTTGAGGCGGAAGCGTGGGCCGGGCCTTGGAACCGAGTCAAATGCAGCCTTGGCATGGCGCTATGCCCCGGCAAGCGTGGCTTGCCATTGACAAAAATAAAGATGAGAACGAATATAGAACATGACTGACTGGAGAGCCCGCCTTCCTGAGCTGCGCGAGCGCATCCGGCGGATCGAGAGGCCGACCGCGGCGGTCCATGGGGTCTTGCCGTTTGGCATAGCCGCGATCGATCAGCTGCTGCCAGGTGGCGGTCTGGCACGTGGAGCGTTGCACGAAATCTATGGGGTGGGCGGTGACGAGGAGGATGGCGCACTCGCCGCCGCCTTTGTTGCCGGCATCCTCGGTCGGCTCACGACTCAGAAGAGCTCGGCGGGGGACGGCACAGTGCTGTGGTGCCTCTCCCGCCCGGACCTTTACGGGCCCGGCCTCGCCGCCCACGGGCTCGACCCCGCGCGGCTTGTGCTGGTCCGGGCTCCGCGCGACACCGAGATCCTGTGGGCGTTGGAGGAGGGGCTGCGCGCTCCCGGCATCGCCGCGGTGGTCGGCGAAGTCGGAACGCTCGCTGCAGTCGCAAGCCGCCGGCTGCAGCTCGCCGCGGAACGCTCCGGCATCACCGCTTTTCTGCTGCGGCGTTGGCGCGATGGCGGGCAGGCGGCGCGCGAACGCAATCTGCCGAATGCGGCGGTGACTCGCTGGCGGATCGCCGAATTGCCGTCGCTTCCTACCCTAGGAGAACCCGGAGTAGGGCATCCGCGGTGGCGGATCGAGCTATTGCGCTGCCGCGGCGGCGAGCCGGTATGCTGGGAAGTGGAGGAAGCCGATGCGACGGGTCATGTATCTCTGGCTTCAGCACTGGCCGATCGACCGGCGCCGCCTGTCCCGGCGCAACAATTCCGGCTCGTCGGCTGAAGAGGTCCCGTTCGCCACGGTCGTCGATGCTGCCGGCCGTCGGCTGCTCGCCGCGGTCAATCCGGCTGCGGCGGCGGCCGGATTGGCACCGGGGATGCCGCTGGCGGATGCGCTCTCCTTTTTCCCGGGCCTCGCCACTGCCGCGGCAGAGCCGGCCGAGGACATCGCGGCGCTCCGACGGTTGGCGGAATGGTGCGGCCGCTACAGTCCATGGACCGCTCCCGACGGGGCGGACGGGGTGCGTGTCGAGATCACCGGCTCGGCCCATCTGTGGGGCGGGGAGCCCGCACTCGCCGCCGATCTGATGGCCCGGCTCGATCGCCGGCACCTCGCCGGCCGTATCGCGATTGCCGACACGCTGGGTGCGGCCTGGGCGACGGCCCGCTTTGCGGAGGGTAAGAGCCCTGTCATCCTGCCACCGGGAGATTGTGGCGCCGCCCTCGCCCCGTTGCCGGTCGAGGCGCTCCGTCTCGACCTGGTCACCGCTCAAGGGCTGCGGCGGGTCGGCTTGAAGCGGGTCGGCGATCTTTCGGCGATGCCGCGCGATGCGCTCGCTCGCCGCTTCGGTCAAATCGTGACGCAGCGGCTCGATCAGGCGCAGGGCGATCTGCCGGAACCGCTGTCGCCATTGGGCGAAGCACCGACCCGGCGGGTGCGGTTGAGCTTTGCCGAGCCGGTTGCCGATCCCGCCGATTTGCTGCTGGCAACCGAAAGGCTGGTCGAGGATCTCATACCCCGTCTGGCGCAGGAGGGAGCCGGGGCAAGGCGGCTCGATCTCGGTTTCCACCGTGTCGATGGCCGGGTCGAGCGGATCCGGCTCGGCACCGCTCGTCCGAGCCGTGATCAGCGCCACCTCACGGCGCTCTTCAAAGAGCGGCTTGACACCATCGATCCCGGTCTCGGCATCGAAGACGTGATCCTCGCCGCCTTTATGGTCGAGCCGCTGCCTCCGGAGCAGATCGGCCTGGCTGGCCATGCCCCTACCAACGAGACGAACAGCATCGCCCTGCTTCTCGACCGGCTCGGCAACCGGCTGGGGCTCGCTGCATTGTCGCGGCTCGATCCGCGCGCAAGCCACATCCCGGAGCGCGCCTCGGTCTACGTTCCGATTTCCGTCGCCCCCGCGAAAACGGGGGCCCAGAGGCACCCGGCTCCGGTGCCCGGATCCCTGGATCCCCGCTTGCGCGGGGATGACGAGATACGGCCGCCACGGCCGATCCGGCTCTTCGACCCGCCGGAGCCGGTCGAAGCGTTCTGGCTGTTGCCCGACGACCCGCCATTCCGCTTTGCGTGGCGGCGGCGTCGGCACCGGGTAACGCGAGCCGACGGGCCGGAGCGGATCGCTGATGAATGGTGGCGGCCCGAAGGATCAAGCGCTGTAGATGCGATCCGCGACTATTACCGGGTCGAGGACGAGGAGGGGCGGCGCTTCTGGTTGTTCCGGATGGGTCTGCACGGCCATGACCACCCGCCGCGCTGGTTTGTCCATGGCGTCTTTTCCTGAGGCGCTGATGTCATGACCTATGCAGAGCTGCAGGTCACTACCAATTTCTCGTTTTTGCGTGGTGCTTCGCACCCGGACGAGCTGGTGGTGACCGCGGCGGCACTCGGGCATTCGGCGATCGCGATCACCGACCATAACAGCCTTGCCGGCATCGTCCGCGCGCATCAAGCGGCAAAAGAGGTCGGGATCCGCCTCGTCGTCGGCTGTCGCCTCGATCTCTCCGATGGCACGAGCCTGCTCTCCTTTCCTGAGGACCGCGCCGCCTATGGTCGCCTGACGCGGCTGTTGACGCTCGGCAAGCGCCGCGCCCCCAAGGGCGAATGCCACCTCAACTATGCCGATTTGGTAGCGCGCAGCGATGGTCAAATCGTCGTCGTACTACCTCCTCCCGTTCCCTCTCCCGCTTGCGGGGGAGGGTCAGGGTGGGGGTCGGATGTGGCCGATTTCGCCGCCCGGGTCGCAGCCGATTTCCGGAACCGCGCCTATCTCGCCGCGCACCACCTTTATCGCGGCGATGATGCACGGCGCCTTGCCCGTCTCGCGGCTCTCGGCGAGGCCACCGGATTGCCGCTGGTCGCTACCAACGACGTGCTCTACCACCAGCCTGAGCGGCGCCCATTGCAGGATGTGCTGACCTGCATTCGCGAGGGCTGCACGATCAGTGAAGCCGGTTATCGCCTCGCCGCCAATGCCGAGCGCCATCTGAAACCGCCGCAGGAGATGGCGCGGCTATTTCGCGGCCATCAGGACACAGTCGAGCGCAGCCGCGAAATCGTCGAGCGCTGCCGGTTCAGCCTCGACGAGTTGCGCTACGAATATCCCGAGGAGCCAGTCCCCGAAGGGCAGACGCCACAGCAGCGCTTGGCTGAGCTCGCCTGGCAGGGGGCTAGGGAACGGTTTTGTTCCGTCACCCCCGCGGAAGCGGGGGTCCAGGGGCAAGCGATCCGTCTCAGGGCGCTGGATTCCCGCTTTCGCGGGAATGACGATAAGAGTGGTATCCCGGGCAAGGTCCGTGGGTTGATCGAGCACGAGCTGCAGCTGATCGAGCGGCTCGACTACGCCCGCTATTTTCTGACCGTCCACGACATCGTGCGCTTTGCGAGGGCGCGTGGCATCCTGTGTCAGGGCCGCGGCTCGGCCGCCAATTCGGTCGTCTGCTACTGTCTCGGCATCACCGCGGTCGATCCCGCACGGATCGACGTATTGTTCGAGCGCTTTATCAGCGCCGCCCGCAACGAGCCGCCCGACATCGATGTCGATTTTGAGCATGAGCGGCGTGAGGAGGTGATCCAGTACGTCTACGACAAATATGGCCGTGACCGGGCCGGTCTCGCGGCCACTGTGATCTGCTACCGCTCGCGTTCGGCGATCCGCGAGGTCGGCAAGGCCTTGGGGCTCAGCGTCGATGTCGTCGCCGCGCTCGCCGGCATCGTCTGGGGCTGGAGCAACGACCCGATCGCCGATTTGAGGGTGCGCGAGGCCGGGCTCGACCCGACCGACCGCACCTTGCGCAAGGCGCTCGATCTGGCAGCACAGCTGGTCGGCTTTCCACGGCATCTCTCGCAGCATGTCGGCGGTTTTGTCATCACCCGCGGGCCGTTGTCCGAGCTGGTGCCGATCGAGAACGCGGCGATGGAGGACCGCACCGTCATCGAATGGGACAAGGACGACCTCGACCGGCTCGGCATTCTGAAGATCGACGTCCTGGCGCTCGGCATGCTGACTTGCGTCAGGAAGGCCTTCGTGCTGATCGAGCAGCATTACGGTCGCCGTTTCGATCTCGCGACGGTCCCGGCCGAGGACCCCGCTGTCTATGAGATGCTGAGCCGCGCCGATTCGCTCGGGGTCTTTCAGGTCGAAAGCCGCGCTCAGATGACGATGCTGCCGCGGCTCAAACCGAACGAATTCTATGATCTCGTGATCGAGGTCGCGATAGTGCGGCCGGGTCCGATCCAGGGCGACATGGTACACCCCTATCTGCGCCGCCGCTCCGGGCGCGAGCCGGTCGACTACCCTTCCGAGGCCCTGCGACAGGTCCTCGGCAAGACTATGGGCGTGCCGCTCTTTCAGGAGCAGGCGATGAAGATCGCGATCGTCGGCGCGGGCTTCGCGCCGGAAGAAGCCGACCGGCTGCGCCGCGCGATGGCGACCTTTAAGCGCAATGGCGACATCCATCTGTTCCGCGACAAATTCGTTGCCGGGATGGTCACGAACGGCTACGAGCGCGACTTTGCGACGCGCTGCTTCAGCCAGATCGAAGGGTTCGGCACCTACGGCTTTCCGGAGAGCCATGCGGCGAGCTTCGCGCTGCTCGTCTATGTCTCCTCCTGGATCAAATGTTTCTACCCCGAGGTCTTTGCCTGCGCCCTGCTGAATAGCCAGCCGATGGGGTTCTACGCGCCGGCGCAGATTGTCCGCGACGCCCGCGAGCACGGGGTCGAGGTGCGTCCCGTCGATGTCAATCACAGCTTTTGGGATTGCGCACTCGAACCACTCGTCACCTCCGTGAAAACGGGGGCCCAGGGCCACCGTCCAGGCTTTGGCTCCCTGGATTCCCGCTTTCGCGGGAATGACGATGGCAGCCCACGCTGGGCGCTGCGCCTCGGCTTTCGCCAGATAAAGGGCTTTGCCGAGGCTGATGCGGAACAGCTCGTTGCTGCACGAGAGGAGGGATACCCGGATCCTCGGGCATTGTGGCGGCGCAGCGGGCTTGGCCGCGGCGCGCTCGAGCGCCTCGCCGAAGCCGACGCCTTCCGCTCGACCGGGCTCGACCGCCGCCGCGCGCTATGGGCCATGAAAGCGCTCGGTGAGCCGCCGTTGCCACTCTTCGTTCAAGAAGAACCCCCGCCCAACATTGGGGGGAAAGGGCAGGGTGAGCGGGAGCCAGCGCCTCTGGAATCCCCCACCTCACCCCGACTCTCACCGCCTCCTGGGGTGGAGAGAGAGACTTCCGCGAGCGAGGTGCGGGCGATGGCACTGCTGCCCGAGATGCCGCTGGGCGAGCATGTCGTCGAGGATTATGCGAGCCTGAGCCTGACCCTGAAGCGCCATCCGCTCGCCTTTCTGCGCCCGGAGCTTGCCAGTGAGGGTCTCGTGACCGCCGCCGAGCTCGCCCATCTGCCGGTCGACCGGCGGCTCGCGATCGCCGGGGTCGTATTGATCCGCCAGCGTCCCGGCAGCGCCAACGGTGTGGTCTTCATCACGATCGAGGACGAGACCGGGATCGCTAACCTGATCGTCTGGCCCGCTATTCTCGAGCGCTTCCGCCGTGCGGCACTCGGCGCCACACTGCTGCGCTGCACCGGCAAATTGCAGCGCGAGGAAAGCGTCATCCATGTCGTCGCCGACCGTCTCGATGATCTGACCCCGCGGCTCAACACCTTGCGCGAGCGTACCGGCGAGACCGAGCCTCGGCCACTGCGCAAACCGCCTTTCGCGCTGCCCGAACGGATGCCGGGCTATGATGTCCGCGACATCGTCATCACCAGCCGGAATTTCCGATAGGTTCTGCTCTCGTCAAGCGCGGTACTGTCGCGTTAATATCCCGTCAATTACCCAACCTGCGCTCCTATGAGGAGAGCTGCGATGCGATACGTTGTGCCCGCATTCGCCGCGCTGGTCCTAGCCGGGTGCAGTTTCCTGGAGGACGACGTCGCACGAGGATTTGCGCAAAGCTGGTCATTGACACCGGCGACATTCACCACCGCGGATGTCCGAATGATCACCCAGCGCAACCGTCCCGGTTCGCCCAATCCAATCATCTGCACCGAGCCGAGCCCGGACGTGGCCAAGGCGTTGTCCACGGCCGCTCAGCTGAGTGGGTCGGGCGGGAATGGCACGGCGACCGGCAGTCTTGCGGCAGGGGGCGCTTCCGCAGAAGCTGCGTTGGCATTGGCAGGCCGCTCGACCGCGCTTCTTGGTCTGCGCGACGGCCTATTCCGTGCCTGCGAGGCTTATGCGAACGGCGTCATTGGCGCCGATGCTTATGCGCTCGTTCTCAGCCGATATGGGCAGCTGATGACGACATTGTTCCTCGGCCAGGATGTCACTGGCGCGGCCGGAACCACGGCCAGCGGATCGGCACAGAGTCCACCCGTGAGCGTGACCGTGAATCCGGCGACCACCGCTCCGGTGATCGCCGCGCCGGCTCCGAGCCCATCGGCTCCGATCCCACCGGCTCCCGCGCCGCCCCAGACCGCGCCAACGGCGGGAGGTTCATCCGCAGCGGCCCTGGCTCTGGCGCGGATGAACGAAGACTATTTGAACCTAGGCTATAGCCCGGACGCGCTAGTTACCGTGTGTGTAAACTACGGGGATCCATCGCGGGTCTCAGCGGGTAGGAATCCATATCTGGAGAGCCTTTGTGACGCGATTTTTAGTGGTGGTTTCCAACCATTCCAGAAGTTGCTTGGCGTGGGCGAAGCGCTGGTCAAGGGCGGGGTTCTCGCGCCCCCGGTAAATCCAGCCGGAGGCGGAGCGCAGAACCCATCGTCGGCGGCCAGGCGGCCCTGAAGAGGTGCGCGCCGATCTCGAGAAGGGCCTGCCGGCGCTCAGATCACCTTCGTACGGCGAAAGCCGGCGATCTCCCCGGCGCTGTAGCCGTGCTCGGCTAGCACCGCCTCGGTGTCCGCGCCCATCTCGTGCGGTGGGTGCTCGATCGATGGTCCGCCATGCGCAAACTTGAACGCCGCGAGCGGCACCCCAAGCGGGCCGTCGACGCCGGGTACCTTATCAAATTTATGGAACACGCGGCGCTTGGCGAAATGCGGGTCGACGAGGGCTTCGGCCATCGTCCGCACTCGCGCGGCCGGCACGTGGCGCGCCTGGAAATAGACTTCCCATTCGTCGGCGGTCTTGGTTTTGATGATGTCGGCGATGATCGCGGCCTCGCGCTCGCGGTCGTCGATCCGCGCTTCGTTGTCGGTCTTGATCATGTCGGCTCGTTCGACCGCGCGCCAGAACCGCGCCTGCTGGCGGATGTTGCTGGCGCCGATCATGACCATACCCTTTTTGGCGTCATAGGCGCTGTTGGTGGCGAAAGGCTGCTTGTTACCGTGCGGTTTCGGCTCGGTGCCGTTGCGGAAATAGCCGGTCATCAGCGAGGCCTTCATCATCATCGCCACACCGAGCATCGCGAGGTCGATATGCTGGCCCTTGCCGGTGCGCTCGCGCTGGAAGAGGGCGCTGGCGAGCGCAAACGCGCCCATCGTGCCGGTCGCGTAATCGACGGCCGGGGCACCGATCTTGATCGGATTGACCTCCTCGGTGCCGGTCGAGGCCATGATCCCCGAGGTCGCCTGGATCACATGGTCGTAGGCGGTTTGCTCGCGCCGCACCCCGTCCTGGCCGAACGCCGAGATCGAGCAGTAAATCAGGCGGGGGTTGATCTTTGATAGCACCTGATAGCCGAGTCCCAGCCCCTCGAACGCACCCGGCCGGTAGTTTTCCACCAGCACGTCGGCGCGAGTGGCCAGCCTCTTCAGGATGTCGCGACCCGCCTCGGTCTTGAGGTCGAGGGTAATCGATTTCTTGTTCGACCCCTGGGTCAAGAACGAGGTCCCCATGTTGCGCCGGTTGAGCGCGCGGTCCGTGCCGGTCTCGCGGCTCTGGTCGGGCTCGTCCGGGTGCTCGACTTTGATCACGTCGGCGCCCAGCACAGCAAGCTGATAGGCGGCGAACGGGCCGGCCAGCACATGGGTGATGTCGATGATGCGGATGCCTTCGAAAGGTCGCGTCATGCGGCGGGCTCCTGCCTGTAACGGACCGCTGGTCTTGTCAGCGGGGTCACCGCAGGTATAGTCGCGCACAACCATTTCGACGAGGGCGTTTATGCCGCTTTGTTCGCTCGCCGCACGGATTGCGTTTCTGCTAGTTGCGCTGTTCGCGGTACCGGGCAGGGCCGCCGGGTTCGTCGATTCGGCAGAGCGGTATGTGGTAGTGCCCGATCGGGTCGGCCGGGTGATGGCGGCCAATCAATCGGCCGCGGTTCTAGTCTTCGTCCTGGCACCCGAGAAGCTCATCGCCTGGAGCCAACCATTGACACGCGGGCAGCGGGGTTACATCCCCGCCAGGTTCGCGCGACTGTCGGTCGCCGGCCAATTGAACGGACCGACCCCGACCGCGGCGGCCGACGCGGTGGGTCGGCTGCACCCCGATCTGATCATCGATACGGGCCCTGTTTCGGCCGAGGCGGCGGCGCGGGCGGATGCCATCCAGCAACAGACGAGGACCCCCTACATCCTGCTTGATGGCAGCATCCAGCACATTCCTGACACATTGGTCACGGTTGGAGCGATGCTCGGCGTCGCCGAGCGCGGTCAAGACCTCGCCACTTACGCGCGGCGCGCGATAGACGGCCTGCGCGGCAGGCTGCTGATTACCGAATCGACCTCCCGGCCGCTGGTTTATTACGGCCGGGGCGCCGACGGGCTCGAAACCGGGCTGGCACGTTCACAGGCGATGGCGGCCATCGATCAGGCAGGTGTGATCAACGTTGCCGCCCGACTCGGCAGCGGCGAGCTGACGCGGGTTACACGCGAGCAGATTTTTCAATGGGACCCGGCAATCATCATAGCTCAGCAACACAGTTTTTATAACGTGTTGCAGCGCGATCGGCGTTGGCGCGGCTTGCCCGCGGTCACCCAAAAGCGCGTTTACCTCGCCCCCACTGATCCGTTTGGATGGATCGACGACCCGCCAGGGGTCAATCGCATCCTCGGGCTGCCCTGGCTGAGCGCGCTATTTTATCCGGACGTCTATCAGGAAGACCTGCGCGCCAGCGTTCGCGAATTCTACGAGAAATTCTACCGCGTCAAGCTGACCGATCGGCAGCTCGAAGCGCTCGTCCGGCCGGCGGAAGCGCCTGGCGGCCAAGCCCCGGGTGGGTTCAATGTACCGATACTCGGCGCCGAGCCGGTGCCGCTCCCCGGCGGCGGACCGCCAACCGGACCGGGGCTCAGACCCCCGGGCCGCGGGGGCACCAACCCATATCCGGGATACCCGCCGCCCACCGCTCCTCCGAACCGGCAATAGTTGCTCCGGCGCCGCGCGCAGTTACGATTCGGTCGCCCGCACAAAGCAGAGGATTCCCCTCTGCGGTGTCCAGCACACTACAGCGTGACCGGTCGGATTATCGGTGCGCTGCAGGATCTTGTCGGGTGGGACGACATGCCAGGTCCCGCCGATTAGCGCTTCGTAATGGTCGGCCTCGATGCGGTATTCGGTGGCCCGGCAATCGGTGACCGAGCAGCAGGAAATGCTGGTGCCGGGCACGAGCAGACTGCGAAACCACGGCGCTAGCGCCGGGTCGGCGTCCGCCGGCGGTTGCGCACCGGCGGCGGTGGGGAACAGAATTGCTAA
>Ga0306923_10006318_pt1 | contig 11671 bp, 10 predicted proteins | sample sta12Can44000108_FD_203841 | JGI IMG/M metagenome (GOLD analysis project Ga0306923, IMG submission 203841) | Lab enrichment of tropical soil microbial communities from Luquillo Experimental Forest, Puerto Rico - statanox.12C.anox.44.000.108 (v2)... | ecosystem: Environmental > Terrestrial >...
TTACCTGCGCAGCAAGGAGCCATTGTTGGTGCTATTGGGCCTGCCGTCGGCCCAATCCGCTGGCCAACAATCTGCATTGGCCGTTCCACCTCCTGCTTCCGAGGCCGCTCGCGTCGCTTGCGACAATGCCACCGCGGCGCTGGAGCCCATGATCGATCTTTGGCGTGACCATCGTCCAGAGCTGCTCTGGGCGGCCACTGCCCGGTTCCTGGACGATTTGGGGCAGAGCGCGCGCACTCATGGCGTTCGGGTCGTCTATGCCATTCGCGACATACCGCTACCGCCCCCTGATTGTCCGGCAACCTCCGCGCGGGCCGACCTGCTTTTAGCCATGGACCATGAGTTCACCGGCCGCGGAATCCGTTTGATCGATTGGTCTGCTGTCGTTGACGAAGTTGTGGGTGGACCCGCCGAGATACCGCGGCTGCACGGTTTTGGAATCCACAAAGGGGCAGGCCATTTGAACTACGACGGTCACCGGGCGTGGGCTACTGCGTTGATCCGTGTTCTGCGACCCGAAGTACCCCTGGGCACGGCTTCGCAGGGTTCAGCCTCGGCCAGCCATCCCGCCACCGATGACACTCCCGTTGGCAAGGCAGCTAAGCCCTAGCCGCTGTCCGCCCATAGGTGCGTTAGACGAGGTCGTGGGGGTGCTCATCCAGGCTCGTACCTAGAGCTTAGGGGATGGCCGCGTTCCAAGCCTTGTGGCCCGTTTTGAATCCCTGAATGGCCATCTCGGTGCAAGTACGTGCTCGAGATGGAGAAGGTCATGGCCGTCTCCGATGAAATGCGCGAGGTGGCGGACAGCGAGTGGCCGGAGCTGGCGCACAAGCTGCCACCGAAGAAGAAGCCGCGGGGCTAACCCATACGGTCCAAAGCCCAAAACAGAGCCACCCTCACCTGATGGCGGAAGTGCTGCTCCAATTCTCCGGGGTTTTGCATTTTTTGTCGCGCGCGGTTGCGTCGATCAACTTGAGTTCATCCTGGGCCATCACGTACTCGCCCTTGTAGGCAATCACATTGACCACCGCCCCTCCGGTCCCCTTCTCGGCCTTGTCCATCAGAAGCTTTAACTGCTGCTCCCGGGCCGCCACACCTTTTCGGTGGTCAGCGATTTGCTCGCAGGAAAAAAACTCATATTTGCCAGGATCGACGAAGAGCCCTCCCATGAGCGGATTTGAAATCTCCGACGCGCACGCGGCCAACAGTGCGGAGAAGATTAGTGCGACAAACGGCAGAATACGCATGGGATGGGGGATAGGTCCTCTGGTCTCGTCAAAAATGGGCACGTGCCCAAATTAAACCGGGTCAGTGAGGCGTAAAAACGGCCAATTTAGAAGATATTCGCCGTTGGGCTGGCCACGCGGCCTCAGCTCGCGCTTTCAACCAGTGATTCGGCCGTCACGTTGGCCTCGAAGAATCGGCGTTAAGCGCGGCCCCGGCCTTGAGCCAACCGCCCCGCGCGTTTCGCTACGAAGCGGCCCGCAAACCGGCAAGTCTCACCGAAGACCGCAATCGGGCCGGCTGCACCGAGCAACCGCAGTCTGCCAGCCAGGGTCGTCGCGACACGCCAGTGTCCTCTCCTGACAGCCTCTACCAGTGCGGAATTGAACTGCAGGGCCATGGCGCGACGCAAATGGCGCAATTCCGTGGGTTGCAAACGGTGGTTCTTCATGAACTCGTTGGCGATCATCAGCTTCTCATCCAAGCCTGTTGTCAGGCCATCAATGTTGCCGCCGAGCGACGCAGATTTGTCATGAGACCGGTAGTAATAAACCACGTCGGGCACATGTGCCACTGGCAGCCGCAATAATGCGATCTCCATCAGATAGGAGCAGTCGGAGCCGAGCCGAAAGCGGGTGTCGAATTTTCCGATCCGCGAGATCAACTTCCTTGTAAAGAATCGCGCATTGGGAGCTGGCCCAAAAACATCGAGATCCTCGAGATGGAACCGGTTGGGCACTTTGTCGAAATGTTCAGTCAGAATCACCTCAGTGCCTGTTGAATCACGCATGAATTGCAGGGCTTTGCCGCTGATCATCCAGGCGTCGAGACGAGCGACGGCCGTTTGCCGTATCCGTGCAAACGCATTTGAAGCGTAATAGTCGTCGCTGTTGCAGAAACCGATGAGGTCTCCGGTCGCAACGTCCAATCCGATGTTCCACGCTTCATAAATACTGCATCCCGGTCGCACGATTACAAGAAGATGAGGATTTGCTCGTGCAATCTGCAGGGTACCGTCCGTCGAGCCCCCATCCACAATAATATGCTCGACTTCACCGCCTCCCTGGCGCAGGACACTGGCTACACATTCGTGCAGAAACTCCGCGCTATTGAGTGTCGCGGTGATTACACTGATTTTCATCGTGAACCGATGCCTCCTGACCTCACTTCCGCTCACGCAGGTAAAGCGCAGCGAATAGAAGGATCGAAACGATGCGCTGGCGGCGTTGCTAAGCGCCGGAGGCCGCCTCGGAATATTGACAAGCTCCTTGATTCAATTCCACCACCAAGAAGGCTTGGATCCAATTGTGGAGGTTTGTTTTTCTTCTCTTCCAAGGAGTTTTTTCGGTATCCCACGCAAGAGCCGGTATATCATGTTGGGCGAGATGCTCCGGTTCCATCGGAGCGCCGCCCCAATCGACCGCACCCCCTTCTCGAACAAAAAGCGTGTGGGGTGCTCGTCCACGTCGGGACGCTTCTTTGCGATCATGTGCGCGTAGCCGAACAACCAGGAATCTGGAACTGTTCCGAAACTTCGCCGGAACATCTCGATCATTTCGGTATATGCTTCCGTCCTACCACTGATCGTCTTGTTCCCGACATACATGCGAGCACCGGCTAGCTTGGTTTCCAGATAACCGAAACGGACTCCGGCGCGTCCAAGCCGAAGACAATATTCGTAATCCATGCAGTAATGCAGATTGGTATCGAGATAGCCGTGCCGTTCAAAAACGGATCGCCGCAAGAAGAGAGCCGGCTGACAAATGAAACACACGTCCTTCAAGCGCGGAAAATGCCATGGCTCCGTCGGGTAGCTATCGATGATGCTATCGTCGGCCGCAATGTAATCCGCCATCCCATAGACGGCGTCGAGCTCAGGACGTGCGGCCAGGAATTCGGCCGCAAGCTTAACCGCCCCCGGATAATAGATGTCATCGGAGTTAAGCCACCCGATGACATCGCCAGTAGCCGTCCTGATGCCTTTGTTGACCGCATCGGACTGCCCTTTGTCGGGCTCGGATACCCACCGGAGTTGAGCGTTGTACTTCTTTAGAATGTCGAGAGTGCCGTCGATGCTGCCGCCGTCGAACACTATGTACTCTAAGGGCCTCCACTGCTGAGCGAGCACACTTTGAATGCTCCGTTCGATGAACGGAGCCTGATTGAGCGAGGGAGTGATGATGCTGATCTTCACCGATCTTTCCTAGGTGATGAGTCTGTTCACGATCTGCCATTAGCCTAAGCATGTGTCAACTAAACCGCAGTCCAGTGTAGCCACCGGGGGTCAGGCCCCTCGAAGCCGGTTGTCATTAGTTGTGCGCAGTCGTCCGATCGAGGTCCCGCACATAAACGCGATGCGGGACGCCGTAGACATCGGCTGATGTCAGCAAAACGCGATTGCGCCTTGTCCAGGCATCGAGCTCGTCCCAATATTCGATGATCTTTCGATCGATTGGCAAGGTCGGATCTCGTGCTTGGACGGGGTCGGTGAGTACCACGATGTCGCTGTCCTTGATGAGTTTCAATGCGACCTCGCGCGGCGTTGCGAAGATTCCATAGCTCCCGGCCCCAAAGCGAGGATCAAAATCGATCCAGGTCCGCAGCACTTCAAAGTTCCCGAGCCGCAAGGTGCCCCAGTTCAGATAGCCAACAACGCGATCGATCGAAAACGTTGGCTTCAGAAGCTTATTGTCGATGACGTAATGACCGATCGCGGTATTCAATTGTGTGATAGCAGCATAATCCGACTGGGATGTCGGATCCTTGTAGCTAAGTCCTCGCGTCGCGAAAGTGGTCAATAGGGCAACCGCGACGAACGTGGTGATGATAGCTTTGGCTGAGTGCTTCGAAGCAGCAGTCCAAATCCGTTCAACAGGCTGCGAGGAGGTGAGGCGCAGAAACCAGGGCCAGCGCGCCTCGACGTCTTTTCCCAGCGGCGGCGCAGCATGGCGTCCAACGGCACCGAGGACTAGGGCAAAGGTCAGAATCAATGGTATGAGCACGATATTTCCGACGAGCGGAGATTTGTGAACATTGAGAGTGAGCACGACGATCGGGACGACGATCATAAGGCCCAGGGCGAAATACTCGGCGCGATAGCGGTGCAGCCGCGCAAGCACTCGATGAGTCCACGCATGATCGAATCGATACGCGCTGATCAGCGCGGTCGCCGACAAAATACTCAAGACGATGAAAACCGAGCGGCCGAGGTGCTCCGATACGGATTTTGGATAATGGAAGACGTGATCTAGCAGTCCGTGCAAACCAAATTGATCAGCACGGATATACTTCTCTACGCCGATCACATGGCCAATTACGTAATAGTTGTAGATTCCTTGTCTGGCGAGAAAGAGGATTGGAAGTACGAGCATGGCTGTCAGCGATCCAGCAATAACTATGTTTGTTACGCGCTTTTTTGCAATTGCGCGCCAAGCGGACGAGGGAGAGCGAAGGCCCGCGGCCGCGAAGAGCAGTAAGCCGAACATGATGCCGGCAAAGTAGAGAACGACGAAAAAGCGCATGATAATTAGATGAGCAGCAACGACTACAATGAGCCAAATGCGTCGTGTCTCGAGAAACGTTCTTGACCACACAATGAGGCAGGCCAAAATGCCGTACAAGCACATCGCGGAGAAGTCGATCATGAAATAATAGATTCCGCCCTGATGGAAAATGGTACTGCAGCCAGTGAACAGTGCGACTGCGATCCACGCGGACTCGACGTTCTTCGTGTGCCCGCGTACGGTCTGGAACAGGATGATCTGGGCCGCAAGGAAGTATGCGAGATTCAAGCTCAGCAACACGGCCCGATTTGAACCGAATAGAAGGCCAAGCAATGCGCCCTGCACCGTGAACGAAATCCCGTTCGCTTGGCGGGGTTGCAAGAACTCGTCAATAAGAACCATCCACCCGCCAGACATAGTTCGCGCGATCAGATCGTAGGTGTAGGCAAAGTAGGACAGCTGATCGAAACCGATCGGAAAATTGGCGGTAACGCGGTTGAGCACGGTCCAAAAGAATACTATCGCCTCGACCACACACAGCGCGAGGAGGAGAGCAAGATGCCAATTGACGGGAAGTCTCTGCGCACGTGGTCGGGCTGCACGAATATCTGCCATGATGTGGTAGGTGCGCTTCCCGCTCTTTTGGCGCAGTGTATGGCATCATACAGAGCAGCGAGTGGCACCCCAAGTCAATCTTTGACCTTCGCGCCAGTTTGCCAGAAGCGAAACGCAAGCCGCCAATTCAGGCCGATCCGAGCGGCAGAAGCTTCGGGATTTCAGAGTTGTGCTGGGCGCGCTCTCGATGGGCCACCCGCAGCGCTTTAAAGGGTCGAATCTGTGGGATGAATGGGCGAAGTACCAACTGCTGAAGTATTCCGCGTTGCCTCCTGTATGCGCTTGCTCGCACGTCTCATCGTTGCTCCTCAACCGGGCCACGATGAGTCAGCAATCCTCTCTTACGCAATTAGCTCATTCTGTCCGACAAGTGCTCACGGCCTACAAATTGCCCAATTTTTGGCAGGTCACGAGGCAACGAATGGCGACGGGCAGATAGACGTGCTCGCGTAACGCACTCTCTGCGACCATGACGTAGCGCATCAGTGAGCTCGATCGTGTTGTGGAGATCATTTTGGACACGATCCGCATTTCATCCACGCCCGGTCGAGCCGGATAGCGTAACTGGTTGAGACGCTTCGAAACATAGAAGGCTGGAAATAGGAAAAAGCCGAGATGCGAGTGACGTTCGATCGTGAAGCCGGCCTTGCGCAAAAGTCGCGTCAGCCGATGCATGTCGTAGCGTCGAAAGTGCATAAGCACGCGATCATAGATATCGAAGAGCGCAGCTTTCGCCGGAACCTCAATGATGGCAACACCACCGGGTCGCAAGATTCGGGAAAGATGGGCCACTGCGCCTTCGTCATCTTCGATGTGTTCCAAAACATCTAACAGAATCGCAACATCGGCGAAGTCGTCAGGTAGCGGACATTGACTCAGATCGAACCGAAGTAGCGGAACAGACGGTATGTTTGAGCCGACTTCCTGCAAGGTGTCGAGTGTATAATCGGAACCGATGATGACATGCCCGGGCAATTGTTGAAGGAGCTCGCGCAAAAAATGTCCCGCTGCACATCCAATCTCCAGGATCACCGAGGGCGTTAGCGCGACTGACCGCTTGACTTCCTTCATTGCGTGGGCGCGCGAGGCGATGTCAATAAAGTGATCGCTGGCAGCTTCTTGCCGATGAAAACGCGCAATACCGTCGTTCCAGCCGGAGTCCCGTACCGGATAGGATAAGATCCGCTCGGTTGCTGTCCCCACGACGAATGCCTGGCCGGTCCATACTGCCTGCTCGGCCGCATTCGCGCTATTCGGGGAAGGCAAGATGATTTGAGGTGAAATGTCTCCCATGATGTCGTGATGCGGTTCTCGCTCTTTTTGGCGCAGTATGTGGCGTGTGATACAGAGCAGCGAGTGACACCTCAAGTCAACCTTTGACCTTCGCACAGTTTGCCAGAAGCGAACGCAACGCGCCAAATCGAGGCCTATCCGAACGGCAAGAGCTTCGGGATTTCGAAGTTGGGTCGAAGAACACCTAATGGTTGTATTCCTGACGTCCATCTACCGATCCAAGATTTTGCGGCTGACCTGGGATGAAAAGCGAAGTCTCACCTTGACTGTCCATTCAAGAACAGGGATGTGAAGCTTCCGTTTCTCCAACCGACGTGTGTTGTAAACCCACATAGACATTCAATCGGATCCGACCGATGACCAACTTCTCTATGTCAAAAGGAGCGCGTGGTCCTTTCGCTGGCACACATATCCTATGGCTGGTTGTCGTTTTCGCAATCGAGGCTGCGGTTTTCTATTGGGCTATGGTCAACCAATACGCTCCCTATTTTCCCAGGAGTTTCGACCAAACGTCATATTATCTCGATACCTACGAGCTAATCGATCGCGTTCAGGCCACTGGCTGGCAGGCGTTTCTCGAAGAGTTGCTGCAGACTCGTCATGCAACGGGGTTGGTGTTCACCGTCTACGGTGCGTTGCTTGGCGTTATAATTGGTCCGTGGCGAACGGCCATCATCAGCCTGAACCTCGTTCATTTTCTCGCGCTTCAACTTGTGCTGTTTGCGGTGGTCCGCGATAGAACGCGCAACGTGGACCTCGCTTGGATTGCAATTGCGCTATTATTGCTCTGCGGTGCCGTCTTCATGGGCGCGGTCATGGGTGCCGGGGGGATTTATGACTATCGCATCGATTTCGCTGCATTCTGTCTATACGGCATCTGGGTCTGTTTGATTGTGTGGTCGAGAACTTTTCGCGATACCGAGCGCGCACTCATTGTCGGGGTGGTAGGAATTTTTTTGGTTTTGCTGCGCTTTTTTACCGTTGTTTATGTTGCTGCTATTTTGGGAACATTATTGATCAGTTTTATCGTCGCAATCAAACAGCCTCTCGGCCGTCGCCTCGCCATTCAGAGAGCTCGCAACGTCCTTTTATCCGGTCTACTAACGGCTAGTTTTGTCTGTCCTGTCCTCTTTTTAGCAAGGGATGCAATTTATAGCTACTATGTTGTTGGCCACTTTCTGGGCGAAGAGAAATACATTCGCGCCCAGGAGGCGCAATTGTTCACCGCTCTGGACCACTTGTTATTCTATCCTAAGTTCCTCTTCGTGCATCAAATAGGCAACCTAACTGCACGGCTTCTGGCTGTTTTGGCTATTGGGGTTGTTGTATGCGCATTCGTTGTCGAGCGAGCCTCCTCACGCGATCTTGTCAAGAGGCTGCGGTACTACCGATTTGAGTTTATCGCACTCGGCGTGGCTGTGATTGCACCTCTTGCCATCCTCACAATTGATATCAGCAAGTCCCCCGTCGTTGGCGCGATTGTTGTCGTTCCCGTCATTCTGACTGTGGTGTTGTTTTGTGCGGCTATTTGGCCGCGCAAGCTGTTGCAAATAGGTTTGGTTGATATGTTGCCTTTTACTGGCCTGAGCCCGGCTGGGACCATGCCCGTGGTGATGCGGCGCGGAGTCAACACGGGGCTCCGGAAGGCGGTAACGATTCGTATTGGAAGCCTGCTATCTATTTCTGCTCTGATCTTCGCAATTTATGTTTTTGTCAGCAGGGGAAGGATCAACCCTTGGTGGCCTATGTCGCGGGCTGATCTCGTGGAAATCAGTCGGCTCAACACAAAAACCGCGCATTACGTGTTGGAGAATGGTATCGCTAAGCCGATCGCATCATTTGATCGCGTGGTGGATTATTTCAACCGGGGCACACTCCAACTCTTTGGTTTTGAGGAGTTTCACCGGTTCACGCCGTTCGAGGCTCGCTTCGGGCACGGGATCTTCGCGACGGAACGTGACATCGCTTTGGAACTCATTGAACAGAGCGACATCGTGCTTTTGACCGATCCGCTCCGTGGCCGCGAGGCGCCGTACCCGATGAACACGAAGATCAGGGAATATTGGGACGAGCTGTCGACATGGACCGCAGAGAACCGTTTGTTGCTGGCCGCAGGGAACATCATGGGTATCCCGCACCGCGTGTTTGTGAAGCCTCCAGTCAAGATTCAAGAGGTGTCCAAGGAGGGGACGGTCAGCACCGGTATATCGATGGAGGTCGACGCGAGCAACCTGCGCCGGTGGCCCTTCATTGTCCTCGAGGGCGAAGAGCAAAACATTTTCGGCGAGCTGGCGCCGCGTACGGTAGTCCTCAATCCAAGGGGTGATTCCGGACCGGAACTGCCTGCGAAACTGAATCGATTCGGAGGGCGTTTCGAGATCGTTGTTGATGCGCAGGCTATAGCCTCTGAAACAAGCAAACCGATTAAAATTAAGCTTACTTTCGGTAGCGATCGCACTTTGAGTCACGCTGGCATTGTAATCACATCCATAAACCATGAGCTGCGCGCGAGTGGCGAATAGGAATGCGACGGCACTTCCCCTTCCTCTGATGAAGGGAAGATGTCGGCTCAATGGCGACGTGGACGAACTGCCAGCCTGCGCCTTGGCTGCTGAAATAGCTCCGTGCGGCGACCAGTGATGCGGTGGCCGACGCGGCTGAAACGGCCAGGACCGAATGGACAACCTCCTGAAAGTTCACAGCTAGCTAGTTCCATAGGCATATCGCTTAAACGCTTCGTCCATGTCGCCAAAATAGATCTGCCTACCATTCGAGAGGAGCAGAGCCTTGTTGCACATAGCGCGACAAAGTTCGACAGAGTGCGAAGCAAGCAGCATGATTTTCGCTTGGCTGACAAATTGGTCAACACGCTTGTGAGCCTTCTCCTGAAATTGCGCGTCAATGTTTCCAATCCCTTCATCCATCAACAGTATATCGGGTGATCGCATCGTTGCTATGGAGAAGCACAGACGTGCGTGCATTCCGGCCGAATAAACCCGTGCGGGGAGAGAAAGATACTCACCCAGTTCTGTGAACTCCTCGATATCCTTGATGTAATCCGGCAGATTTTTTTTCGGCCAATTATAGAGTTCGGCCAGGAGCCGTATGTTTTCGTATCCGGTAGCGTCACTATTGAGGGCGATGCTGTTGCCGAGCAATGCGATAACCTTGCCGGTGACTTGGATCGTACCCGCACTCGGCGGATAGATGCCTGCCAACACTCTTAGCAACGTCGTCTTACCCGCGCCATTGTGACCGATCAGACAAACTCGATCACCTTCATTCAAGTCGAGACTTACATCGTTTAGCGCATGTATAACAACGGCACTGCCGGCATGACTGATGGAGCGCGATCCGACTCTCGCGAGCCCGAATGTCGGCAGCCGAATGAGGCGCTGCGCATTCGCGTCGTAAATCGGGATTTTGACGTCGATGTTCTTGACGTGGATGTGGACCATGGCGGCAAGACTGAGTTTACACGTAGAACGCAAGCTGACGGCGCATCCGGCGATAGACCAGAAAAGCAAGGCCGTAACCAATAAGGGTCACGGCAAGCACGACAACATAGTACCGAAGCGGTGGCAGCTCTCCCAACAATGGGCCGCGAACGATTTCGATGAAATAGAAAAACACGTTATAGTCGACGATGAACTGTCGATCGTCGGCGATGCGGTGGTAATCCCAGAACACGGGCGTGACAAAAAACGCAAGCTGCAAGAGGTTTCGGATAATGATTTCGACATCGCGGTATCGCGCACATACGAATGCCAGGAATGTCGCCATCCAATATGAATTTAGGATGAGAAGCAGTAATCCGAATAGCGCGAGTGGACTTGTCCAACTAAGTGAAACAAAGCCCGTCACGAGTGCCAAGGCATATAGCATGAAATGATGGCAGAACACGAGAAACGTCTTGAATATCGTCCGGCCAACATACAGATCAATGCTCAGATTTGTGCTGGTGATATACGAGGCATTGCGCACAAATGTGGAGGCTCCTTCAAGTATGCTCGAGCTGATGAGGGACCAGGTGATGATGCCGAGGCCGACATAGCCAATGAGGTCTGCCGGGGCGCCGCCGCCAAACACGGCGCTCGCGACGACAGTTATCCCCAATGTCAACACCAGGACGTTTATGGTTTCCCAAAGGGGGCCGATTTTGGAACGGCGATATTGACAGACTATGTCGAGCCAAGCCCAGTCCAGACATTTGCGCAAATTCTTGAATGTGCGCACCGCAAGGCTTGGGTGCCCGCTCGTGGCCGATGCCAAATCCAAGGGCGTTGATGCAACGACCTTCGTCATGCGAAAAGTCCCTCTAGCAGGTTGCTGAAAAACGTTTTGGAGAGGTCCGGATGCGCAAGATTGATTCAACACTCAGGCCCGTGGCGCACGAAAGATTCGGCGCCGCGCGGTCCTGGATTCGAAAATTGCGCATCACTCATTCCTTCCCGAGTTTTTCAGCAGCCTGCTAGGACGACGCCAGTTCATCACGCTGCTCAGCGGCGCAGCAGTCGCGTGGCCGCCGCCGGGGTAGCCTTCCTGCGGTTACTCATTCTTGCGGCTCCTTCTCCTTGCGGCGCGCGACAGCTGCCGCCTTGAGGTCGGTCAGTGATAACCGCTTCGGTGCAGGGGCGGGCGGCGCGGGTGAATGCGAAGCATGCTTCGCTTTCGGTTTTGACCGTGGCGGCGGTATTTGCCCGGGTGTCACCACGCCGGCTGGTTCGCCGTTGAGATCGATGCGCACGGCGCCGGGCTTGAGCGCTTCGCGGTAGGCAACATCGTTGGTGTAGACGGTGAGCGCCCTGCCTATCTCGCTCTTAGACACGACACCGGCGAGCACGACGGCCAAATCCTTGTGGACGCCGATCTTGAGCGGCTGGCGTGGCTGCTGGTAGCGCACAAAACATTTTGGAAACCGCTCGCGCAGAAGTTCGAGCGTGCTTTCGACTCTGCTCATAGAAGAGCATGCTCAAGTCGCGAATGCGCGGATGCGGCCCCGGCAAGCCTGTCAAGGGAAAGCCGAGGCCGCGCCA
>Ga0306923_10006319_pt1 | contig 11670 bp, 10 predicted proteins | sample sta12Can44000108_FD_203841 | JGI IMG/M metagenome (GOLD analysis project Ga0306923, IMG submission 203841) | Lab enrichment of tropical soil microbial communities from Luquillo Experimental Forest, Puerto Rico - statanox.12C.anox.44.000.108 (v2)... | ecosystem: Environmental > Terrestrial >...
TTGGACGACGTGGTACAACCAGCCAACAGCACAGCTCTACCATGCCATCACCGACAACCAGTTTCCCTACCAGGTTTACGGAGCGCAGCAAGACATTGGCAGCATCGCCGTGCCAAGCCGCACGGATCACGGATTGATTATGGCTTGGGATGCGAAACCGGTTGCCGGCGGAGAGAGTGGGTACCTCGCGCCTGATCCCAAGGACCAGAATATTCTCTATGCCACCGGTGTATATGGTTCGGTGATTCGCTACGATCGCCGCACGTCGTTGAGCCAGGACATCACACCTTGGCCTTTGCCGCAATTTGGCAGCGAGATCAATGGACGAAAGTATCGCGCGACGTGGACACCCGTGCTGGTTTTCTCACCCACGGAGAAAAACACGCTCTACCTGGGTACGCAGTTTGTCATGAAGACCACTGACGGCGGTCTGCATTGGGCGAGGATCAGCCCTGACCTGACCGGTTCCACGACTGCGGCGAATCAGAAGATTGTTGGTGCAACGACGGTGCAGAATGCAAAGGAGAGAGGCTACGGCGTGGTTTTCACCATCGCGCCATCGCCCCTGGAGGCGGGCGAGCTGTGGGCGGGAACCGATACAGGGCTGATCCATCTCACGAAAGATAGTGGCAGGAACTGGCGGAACGTTACACCTGCCGGGCTGAGCGACTGGAGCAAGATCTCGTTGATCGACGCTTCATGCTTCGACCCCGCAGAGGCCTATGCCGCTGTGGATCGCTCGCGGCTCGATGACTTTAGGCCGTACATCTACCGCACGCGCGACTACGGGAAGACTTGGCAGTTGATCAATGGCGGCATTGCGGAGCAGTCGTTTGCGCGTGTGGTTCGCGAAGACCCCAACAGGCGAGGCTTGCTGTATGCTGGAACCGAGTTCGGCATCTACGTGTCGTTTGACGATGGCGACCACTGGCAGTCACTGCAATTGAATCTTCCTGCCGCTTCGGTTCGCGATTTGGTCATCCACGGCAACGATTTGGTCATTGCGACCCATGGGCGGTCATTCTGGATTCTCGACGACATCACGCCCTTGCGTCAGGCCAGGGTCGAGCTGGCAACGGCGCTTTATCGGCCCGCAACTGCAGTTCGTGTGGATAACGACTCCTTACTGGGCACGCCGATTCCGCCGGACGAGCCTACAGCGAAAAACCCGCCCGATGGCGCGATCCTGGACTACTACCTGGACACCCCTGCCAATCAAGTCACGCTTGAGATTTTTGATTCGGACAACAAACTCGTGCGCCGGTTCGTGAGTGGCCCGGCGAAAGAGCAGAAGCGCTCTCCGGTGCCCATCGCAGATCGCTGGCTTCCCAAACCTCCGCGGCTGGAGACTACGCGGGGAATGCATCGCTTCGTCTGGGACCTGCGCTGGAGCACGTCAGGTGACAGTGACGATGTGGAGGAGGAGGGTTTTGGCCCCCCCCGTGGGCCGCGTGCAGTACCCGCTACCTACCAGGCTAAGCTTACAGTTGACGGGAAAACATTCAACCAGCCGTTGAAGGTTGAGATGGATCCACGCTCGTCCGCCACGGCCCCGATCCTGGCACAACAGCTTCGCCTCGGATTGGAGATCTTCGCCGAAGCTCGCCAAGGGCGGCAGGCTGCCGCCGAGATCGGCTCGGTAAAGAAGCGTCTTGACAGCTTGAAGCCGCAACTAGCAGGGAAGCCTGAATTGTTGTCGCAAGTCTCGGCAATCGAGGCGGCCATGGACAAGATCGAGAAGGGAAATGACGACACTGCCGGCGCTTTTATGGGTTTGCAAACCGCAAATACAGGCCTGGGATCAGCCCTGCGAGTGGTGGAGAGTGGAGATCGCACAACACCTTCGCAAGCGCTCGATGTGTACCAAGAGTCGGCCCAGGCCATGAAAGCCCGGACTGAGCAGTGGAGCGGCCTGAAGACCTCCCAGTTGGCTCAACTGAACCAGGCACTGACGGCTGCAGGGTTACAGGCTATCCAGGTGGCGGAGATCGAGCGGGACAGGGAAGAGCTACCCGGGCAATAGGCCACGATGAAAACCTGCGTAAGTCACATCAGAGATGTGATGACTGGCCTTGCGCTCTGCACAAGGCGGACTACAGTAGCACGAGAGGGTTACCATACCTCCAGGAGGTAGTCCTGCGTGTTCGAGTCTCTTCACGAGCCCATACGCGGGCAATTCGCTGACACCAACGCACTAGCCGACCAACGAAGAAGCAGCCGGTGACTTGCTGGATAAATGGAGACGCATCCTCAAGCATGGCGCGAGACCGGCAGAAGACTTTTTGGAAAACTGCGATCACGTCGTCAAAAGCGGCCTAAAATGGCAGTGCGCGCAGGAATTCTAACCGGGATGGCACCGACGGACTCTCTAGGGATGGAGCAACCGGCGGGTCGAACCTGGTTTCGGGACTTATGAGCGAACGCGCAGGCGTGTTGCAGCGCGGGCCGACCACCACCGCTGCAGCTGGAGTTTATCGCTCGGCAAATGGCAACCTCTTGCGGGCCGCGGCCCGTAGCGATGTGAACTGGAGTTGGCCATGCATATCAATAAGGTAAGAACCTTCCTCGACGAACAACATGTGAAATACGTGGTGATTTCGCACTCCAAGGCGTACACGGCACAAGGAATCGCCGCCATCTCGCACATCTCAGGCAAGGAGCTGGCCAAGACGGTCATCGTAAAACTCGATGGCGCCCTGGGGATGGCTGTCCTGCCGGCGTCGTTTCAAGTCGATTTGCTCGCGCTGAAGAAAGCGGTTGGCGTGCGTGAAGCAGCGCTCGCCAGCGAACGCGAATTCAAGGAGCACTTCCCGGATTGTGAGACCGGTGCGATGCCTCCGTTTGGCAACCTCTACGGCATCCCTGTCTATGTGGATGAGACGCTAGCTGAAGATCGCGAGATTGCCTTCAACGCAGGGTCGCACTATGAGCTGATCAAACTGTCGTATGCCGACTTCGAGCGGCTGGTTAAACCGGTGGTGCTCGACTTCGCTGCTGCGCCGGCTGGAGCACGCGCCGGCTGAGCTTTTCTGTCGCCGGAGCGGCAGGAATCCAGGCTGCGGGCTGCCATGGGCAAACGCGCACTTTCTTGCGCAATCAGCCCGCGTCTTGCCAGTCATCGCGAACCTGCCTGAGTTTGGGGCGGATCTACTCTTCTTTTGGCGAAAGCGGCGCCCTTGCCTAATTTCCAAAAGGAAAGCCCGCTGTTTCCAGCGGGCTGGGCGTGATTACCCGGCGAATCACTATCGACTGTTGTTGACTGCGGCTGCTGCTCCCGAGTCTTGCTGCGCTGTCATACGAGCGTTGCTGCGTTGTGCGATGATCTTGCGCGCATTTTCAGCCAGTTGCTTGGCCTGGGGCAGCAACTCCAGTGCTTTGGCCACTTCAGGATCATTTTCAGTGTGGACCTTCATGCCTTCCTGCTGGCCGAATTCGTTGATGAATAGCTCTGCCTTGATGTTCGACTTTACCCAATCCAGATTCTGCGATAATTCCGCTTCATTGTAGGGAACCTGCTGCGAGTCGAGAAATTTGCGGAATTCCATGATCACTGCGTCGTCTACCTCGAACTGCCTGGTGACCTTGTGATCCACCACGTAGTGCTTGGCGAAGTTGAAGAATGCGTACTTTTCCAGCAGCGTGTCCTGAAATTTGTTGCTCTTTGGGGTAGGAATCTTGACGTCGGGCGTAATGCCGCCGCCGCCATAGACCGTGCGGCCGCTGTCTGTCATCTTTACCTCGTGGCCCGTAGTGCTGTCCGCATCCGGATTGTCACGATTGTTGTAGTAGTAATCGTAGAGCGAAACTCCACTGTAATCGCGTTGAATCAGGCGCCCGCTCGGTGTGTAGTACTTGGCTGTGGTCAGCGCCAGTCCGGTGTTCTCTGACAGCGGGTACACAGTCTGCACCAGCCCTTTGCCAAACGTCGTCTCACCCGCAATCAGGCCTCGGTCATGATCCTGAATGGCTCCCGCCACGATCTCGGCCGCTGACGCGGTACCGCGATTGACCAGCACAACCAAAGGATATTCCTTGCCACCGTTGCCGTGGCTCGCCCGATATACCTTCTCCGCCGATGCCCGGCCATGATGCGAAACGATCACCTGCCCCTTCTTGAGGAACTTGTCGGCGACCCCAACCCCTTCGCTCAGTAACCCACCGGGGTTTTGGCGCAAGTCAAGGATCAGGCCCTTGAGTTCGCCACTCTGCTGGAACTCATCAAGCGCTTCGGCTAACTCGTGTTCTGTAGTCTCTTGGAATCCGGAGATATGGATGTAGCCAATCCCGGGACGAATCATGAACTTTACGTCCACGCTATAGCGGGGAATTTCATCCCGCACGACGGTAAAATCCAGGGGTTTGTCGGACCCTTCGCGCAGCATGGTGATCTTGACGGTGGTGCCTTTGGGGCCCTTTAATAACTCGGCAACATCGGTGGTACTCATGTTATCGGTAGGTTTGCCATCGATGGCAATAATGACGTCGCCCGGCCGAATACCGGCGCGATACGCCGGCGCGCCAGTGAAGGGTGCGATCACGATGACCTTGTTGTTTCGAGGGCCCACCTGCATCCCGACGCCGTAGTACTTGCCACGTTGCTCTTCCCGCAGCGCCGAATACGCCTTGGGATCAAAGAAATTAGAGTGCGGATCGAGCACTCGCAACATGCCAGGAATGGCGCCGTTATAGATCGCCTTGTCAGGGTTGACCGGCTCGGCGTAGTTCTGCTGCACAACTTCGTACACCTGTGTGAAACTCTTCAGGCTGTCGCGAATGTCTCCGTCGCCCGGCGAAGCGGCCGTGGCCGTAAGCCGTTGGCCGAACAGCATGCCCATCGCGCCGCAGGCAAGAATAACGGTTAGTACGATCAGGAGGGAGCGACGTGTACTACGTGCCATGGAGGTTCCTTTGGCTGGCCGGAAAAAGCATCATTAAGAGTTGTCACCGACTGCGAGAGTTACTCGAAGTATAACACGCACTCCAAAACCGACATCCCACAGAAGTGCCGCTCTGTTGGATGACCATACTAACCAGTGGGGTGCGAAATTCCCCTCAGCCGGCCTGCGTAACAGACGGTGGTGATTTGACTTGGTAAGCGAGGGCAAGGTGCGATTCCTGCCTTCTGTACCGGAACTCTTGGGTCGATCCGCTGTTAAGGCGAAGCCAATGCATTGCTGCCGTGGGCCCATCGCATTATGATGAGTCTATGAATCTCGGCATGCCGGAGATGATCTTCATATTTTTGCTGGCGCTGGTGATCTTTGGACCGCGCAAGCTCCCCGAGCTGGGTCGCCAGTTGGGCAAGGCCCTGGCCGAGTTCAAGCGGGCGAGCAACGAGTTCAGGAACCAGCTTGAAACCGAGATGATGAACATCGAACTCGAAGAGCGTGTGAAGAAAATTCCGGACAGCATCGAAGCTGACTCCAACCACACCATCTTGCCTGCTGAAAAGCTTTATGGGACGATCAGCGCTCCCCCTGGAGCGGTAAGCCGAGGATATCGGGATGAGGTTCCGGAGCTGCCGCCCGACGACGCCGTCTCAGCTCAGACCGCCGATCCAGCACCGGTAGAGCCGGAAGTTCGGCCCAATTCCAACCCCGCGAGTTCGAATGCCTAGTCCGGTTGTCGAAAAAGCCTCGCAGCGCGCCTCGGAAGAGATGACCGGCATGAGCTTCCTCGAGCATCTCGAGGAGCTTCGGCGCCGCATTATCTACAGCTTTCTCTACGTCGTGGGCGGATTCTGCATCTGCTGGTGGTATCACGAGCAGATTTTCGCGATTATGCAGAAGCCCATCATGGCCGCCCTGGCTAACCACCAGTTGGAGCAGAAGCTCGTCTACCTGAATCCCACCGACCCCTTCAACATGTACTTGAAGGTCGCGTTTCTGGGTGGGGTGTTCGTAGCTTCACCGCTGGTGCTGTACCAGGTATGGCTTTTCATTTCACCCGGACTCTATCGCCATGAACGGCGGTATGTGCTGCCGTTCATGTTCAGTACGGTCGGGCTGTTTCTGGCTGGCGGACTGTTCGGTTACAAGATGGTGTATCCGGCCACGCTGAATTTCCTCATCGGCTGGAGCGTCCAGTTCAAGCCGATGATCACCATCAGCGAATACACAGATCTGTTTCTGACCATTATCGCGGGGCTGGGCATTATCTTCGAAATGCCGATCCTGGTTTTTTTCCTGTCGCTGATGGGCATACTGACAGCCGGCTGGATGTGGCGCAACCTGCGCTATTCCATCCTGGTGATCTTCATCATCGCGGCCATCATCACACCGACTACCGATATCATGAACATGTGTATCTTTGCCGCGCCCATGATCATTCTTTACCTCGTCAGCATCGCAATCGCCTGGTTCGTGCATCCGGCGCAACGCAAGAAGCGTGCGGCTAAGGCCGGCGCGGCATAGGGCGGCACCTGCTGGTTATCAGCTGTGCGGTAATGCGCTCCGAACCGTAGAGTTCTCGTCTATTGGTCGCAGCGGGTGGTGGAGTCGAGCCGGCGCCAGCTTTGCTACACTACGGCCTCAGATGTCCGCTGCAGTAACGGAAGTCGTTGAAGTCGCCATAGGCAAGCGGGTCCGCATTGAGTCAGTCGATGTGCTTCGCGGGGTCGTTATGATCCTGATGGCGCTCGATCACGTACGCGACTTCTTTGCTCCTGGACTGAGCCCCACCAACCTCACGCAGACCACCACGGCACTCTTTCTTACGCGATGGATCACCCATTTCTGCGCACCTGTTTTCTTCCTGCTTACCGGAACCGGCGCCTATCTTGCCCTACGCAGAAAATCCAACCAGGAGTTGTCACGGTTTCTGTTTACGCGCGGCCTCTGGCTGATCTTTGTGGAACTGGTGCTGCTCCGATGCTTCGGCTGGCAGTTCAACTTTGACTACCGTCTGACGATGCTGGTGGTGTTATGGGCGCTGGGCTGGGCGATGATCGTGTTGTCGGCGATGGTACAGCTGCCGGTCTCAGCAGTGACTTGCTTCGGCGCGGTGATGATCGCTGGTCACAACCTGCTGGACTCGGTGCAGTCGTCGAATCCGGTCTGGCGGGTCTTGCACTCGCCCGGGCCGGTCTGGTCGAACCCCCATCATGTCATCTTCGTTGCGTATCCACTCATTCCCTGGATTGGTGTCACTGTCGTCGGCTACGGACTGGGACAGGTCTATCGCTGGGACACCAACCGTCGAAAATCTTTTCTGCTACGACTGGGAATTGGCGCAACTGCGGCTTTCGTGATCCTTCGCATCATCAATGTGTATGGCGATCCCTCCCGCTGGTCGGCACAGAAATTCCCTGTCTTCACAGTGCTTTCGTTCCTCAACACTACCAAGTATCCGCCATCGTTGCTGTTTCTTCTGATGACGCTGGGACCGGCGATGGTCTTGCTGTGGGCCATCGATACCCATACACCTCGGCTCCTGCGCCCAGCGCTTGTCTTCGGCAAGGTACCTTTCTTCTATTACGTGCTACACGTGATCCTTATCCATCTGCTCGCGCTGCTCGTGTGTTACGCGCGCTATGGACAGGTTCACTGGATGTTCGAGTCGCCAACACTTGCCCAATATCCGGTAACTCCTCCGCCCGGCTGGGGCAATTCGCTAGCCGCTACGTACCTGATCTGGGCGGTGGTGGTGGTGTCACTTTATCCGCCTTGCCGCTGGTTTACGGGGGTGAAGCACCGCCGAACGGATGCGTGGCTGAGTTACTTCTGAGAACGCCTCGCCTCAATCACCCTGGCCGACCCTAGGATTCCAACGAGCCGAGTAGAGTGCGGTGGCCGGTTGCTCACCAGCGCAACAGCATACAAGCCTGCCAGGGTGGCAGCGATCAGGCCTGCCTGTCGTGCGAAACCCAGTCCCGTGCCGTCATTGACCAGAGTCAGAGCAGCGAAGATAAAGATCAGGTGTGCGGCAAAGACTTTCAGTGAAGCTTTACCGATCATCACTAACCGTGGCGATGCGATCCAGCGTTTCAGCAGTGGCCGGGCAGCAGCGAAGAGAATGGCCAGGGAGGCGAAGTTGATGAGCCGCAAGAGTCCGAGATGCCACTTGTCCAGCCATGGCGCAAGGCTGCTCTGGTAAATGGTGTAGTCGCTGAGCGCGTAACGCAGCACAAGAAAGATTGAGGCGATAGCGAGAGCAACAAAAGCAACCGAGTGTGAATTCAGGCGTTGCTTCGTCCGGTCTGGGGCCGAACCACCAAACCACAATCCAACCGCCCAGAGAAGTTGCCAGGCAAAAAGGTCGAATGCGCCCATGTTCTGGAGCGGTATCTCGAATCCCGTGATTCGCACAAACTGGGAGTGAATGAGCTGCCGCAGGCCTAACTGAGCGCAGGTCCAAAGCAAAGCGCTGGGTATCAGAACGAATCGCCAGCCCCAGCGTTGCCCGATAACCAACGCTGCTGGAGTTGCAAGCAGGAAAATGATGTACGTCGGAGGATGTCCAGGAGTGGCGGGCAATATACCAGCATCACGGAGCTGACAATTGCCAGCAGGCGGTGCGCCAGATAGAAGTCGAGCAGACCTTGAAGGCTGGACTGCCCGGTATGGCTGGCCACCGCCGCTACAGCCGTGAACGCGATGCCGAGCAGAAACAAATGGCAGGCGAACAACCTACCTGCGCGTGCCCAGATGCGCTTGACTACCTGGGTGAACCGCGCGGACTCCAAGAGCGGGCCGAAGCTCTAGTCCGCCAGAAGAGCCGAGATGAAGATGAACCCTTCCGCAGCGGCAACAAATCCAAGTGGCTGATAACTGTAGTGACTCGCCTGTGTCGGCAGGTGTGTCACTGTCATCCAGAGCAGCATCAGCCCCCGAAGCGCATCCAACTCCCGCTGACGCTGCGAGGGACGTTGAACAGAGCGCGCAGGTTCAGGACGCTGGTCAGGACCCGCTGCCAAATCCGGAGCGGCCTTTCCCGCTCTGCCTCGTATGTAGAGATCAATGGTTCCGGTTGCCATTCGTTGCTGTCGATACTTGGATGTTTGCCGTGAGGACGGCGGAACGGTGAGCCGAGAAAACCGACAAAGAAAATTGCATGTTGACGACACAACCCGGTCAACCCTGCTTTTCCGAGAGGCGAAACCCAGAATTTCTTTCTCAACTTGCGAAATTTTTTCCAAAAGGCGCGTCGATTTCCGTCATCTTGCGCGTCAAATCGCTGCAAGACTGGAGCGGCATGTAGGGCGCGTAAGGTCTGATCAAACTAAATCTGATTGTGAGGAGAAGACTTGTGGCCAATCCATTTGTGCATGTTGAACTGAACACGACCGACGTAGGCAACGCCAAGAACTTTTACTCAAAGCTTTTCGACTGGACGCTGGAGGACACGGCCATGCCAGGCATGACATACACCATGATCAAAGTCGGAGAAGGAACTGGTGGCGGCATGCAGAAGAGTCCCATGCCGGGCGTTCCTTCGTCGTGGCTGGCTTACGTACAGGTTGACGACATCGCAGCCTCTACCCAGAAAGCAAAGTCTCTGGGGGCTACCATCATCAAGGATGTCACCGAGATCCCGGAGGTCGGCTGGTTTAGTATCTTTGCCGATCCCACAGGGGCAGCGCTTGCCCTGTGGAAGCCGAAACCACGATAGCGAGCGGTGAGCGGGCCTGGGGTGGGGTGGAAGAATGAAAATGCTGCCGCCCCACGCCTGAGGTCTAGTTCCTGGCCTCGGAATCCATCGAATCAGCCGCCCGCCAGGGACGATCGGAGGTGACTGCAATGAGAGCTGGGCTCGGAGCGGCGCTTATGTTTAGCGTTGCTATTGTCGCGGCTGCTCAACAGCCCGGTCCGCAAAAGTCCGGCCACAACAACTTGATCCGTGGAACGGGTTGTGTCAAGCCTGGTGTTGAAAACGGATGCACCGTCCTTACCGATAGGAAGACAGGCGACGTCTACACCGTGTTCTTCAGCTCCGACAATCTTCCCGCTCCGAATGCAGCGATCTCCTTTGAGGGGACGGCGCATCAGGGCATGACGACTTGCATGCAAGGCAAGGCCGTCGATGTTACGACGTGGTCGAGTGTGAAGGGGCGTTGCAAGGGCAGCGGGGCATCCACCCCGGCCCAATAGTGTCGGCCGCTAAAACTTCGGCGTAGGGGAACCGGCATTGGTTACGGTCGCCGGGCAGTAGCAGGCCTGGTAACTAGCGGGATCAGGCGACCTTATTGCGCAATACAGGCCACGAACCACAGCAGGCGAGAAGGCATCTGCCGTGCTGGAGACCATGTACAGTTTCACTCACTGGTCACGAGCTTTGGCTGCATTCTGCACTTCGGAATCGATCTTTGCCAGACTATTCAAGTCCAATTGTGGCACCTTCCATTCGTGAGAGAATCGGTACTCACGTTTCCAGAGCCCGCGGTTTGTGCTGGTCGCTTCCTCGAGATTTGTCAGATAGTACGTAGATTCACCAACAACTGCGCCGTCAGAGCGGAAATTCACGACCCGAAAGCTGGTATTTTGGTCGTAGATCGGTGAAATCGCGGGAGTAATCAGCACGAAAGCGTCATTCGCCGCTTTCGCATGGATCAGTCGAAGTCATCCATATGGGTATGCCCGGCAAATCCGGCGATGACAACGTCACGATAGTTCACCAGCAGGCTAACGAATTGTGCAGTTCACTCTGGGACCCACATGGGAACAACTTGAGCAGGGCACGACTCAGAGTCTGGCGCGCCGCTGGCCTAAGGGGCTTCCCCACGAGGGTGCGTGGTGGCATATCCGTCGATTCCAGGGGGAATATGGAACATGAGCCATATATGCTCGTTGTGCCGCCTGGCGCTGTCGAGGCGCACACGTAACCAGACCGGAAGATCGGCAGCTGCGTTGGACCGGGCCGGCTGGCAGCCGGTCGAAAAGGCTTGCGGCTTGTATAGGTTCGAAAGAAAGACAGTGTTCAACGAAATAATGCGCAGCTTCTGAACGGTTGGATGCGGAGTCGTGTAGCTGCCTAACATTCTCCAATCATGACGAAGTTCATCGTCTCCCTTTGCCAGGTCGCTCGCAAGATCAGCGGTGTCGTTTAGAAACGCGCCATTTGGCTCAACGGCATAGTCCCCACAGTCATCATCGTTGTTTCCCGGCGTGAGGAGTATCGGTACGGGGTTGAAGCGCTTCCGGAGTTCCAGAGCCAGAAACTCGACAGTTTTCAATACGAAGGCCCGGTAATGTTCCCCGGCATTGTCTCCCGTGGCGCTGACGTACTTGGCGCGAAACGAGTGCGCCAGCAGGTCTCCGGTACAAATTATGAGAGCCGGGCTGGGCAGGTTTCGCTTGCATTTGATCCAGGGCGGATCGTAGAAGCCACCAGTTCGTGTCCTGGCCGTACCGGCTAAAAGCGGTTAGATTCGAGCGCTGCAGATCGCCTCCCATTTTGCAGGCGCAGCCGTCGAGAGGTCGTGCACCAGCGAACTATCGGCGATGGGATTGACGTGAACATCTGACAAAAGTAACAGCTTGTTCCGCGAGGAGGCGTCGGCTGAATAGCTCACGGCGGCGGCAAGCATCAGCGTTAAGAGAGCGGCTGGGCGAAGCAACCAACATAAGAGCGGGCTGATCACATCGCGACGGGTGCCGGCAATCAGCGATCGATGCATCCTACCTCCGTGGAGAAGGTTCATCGATTATCCACCATCGGCATTACGGCTCAGTG
>Ga0306923_10006321_pt1 | contig 11667 bp, 6 predicted proteins | sample sta12Can44000108_FD_203841 | JGI IMG/M metagenome (GOLD analysis project Ga0306923, IMG submission 203841) | Lab enrichment of tropical soil microbial communities from Luquillo Experimental Forest, Puerto Rico - statanox.12C.anox.44.000.108 (v2)... | ecosystem: Environmental > Terrestrial > Soil...
CATCGCCGGTGTGCTTGAACATGAAGCCGCCCTGCGCCTCAATCGCAGAGCGCAACACCTCGTCATGGATGGCCAGTGCTGCCCGCATGGAATCGGCATCCGACTCCCATCGACGGGTCGAACCCTCGACATCGGTGAACAAAAACGTCACCACCCCCGAAGGGGCAGCCGCTGTCACGGCATCGCCTCGGCCCATTGCATATGTCCCTCGAAGCCAAGCGTTTTCGCCATGTCGCGGTAGCGATCCCGATAGTCTCGGTAGCCGGTCTCGTCAGCACGTGCCCTCGCCTGCAGTGCGCGTAGCCGCAGCAGCCAGATGTCACGCATAGGGAGAGCATCGTCGTTCGGCGCGGTCGCCAGGCGGTCGATCGCGGCCTCGGCTTCGGCCACGTCACTCTCGGTCCGGCGGTCGAGCAGTGTCTCCACCAGAACACCCGTTGCAGCCCTGGTCCACCCCAGCAGCTGTCCCTGGCGGAACAGATGGTCGACGGCGGCGCGGATGAACGGTATGGCCTCATCGCGATCTCCACACCGAGCCTGCTCACGCGCCAAGTACACGTTGACGATCGGTAAATCGGCCAGGTTGTGTTCCCGGCGCAGGAACACCTCGCTGACCTCGGCCAGCAGCTTCTGTCCGTGCGCAAGTTCCATAGCCGTATGGCGGTGCACCAACGCAACGCCCAACGTCATCCGGGCGAAGGCCACCGCGAGGTCATCACCGGATCGTTCGGCTATCCGCAGGGCAGCCTCGATCTCGCGCATCGCCGAATCGTCGGGCCTCAGCACGCCAGCCGGTATTGCCGGGGAGTAGACCCAGGTGACAACCGTGGCGTAGGACATGGGGTCGGCGCTGCGGGCCATGGCCAGGCCATGCCGCAGGTCGTCGCGCCATCCGGGACGACCCAGGCAATAACGGGCGATAGCCCGTGTCGTCAAGGCAAGCGCCAACGGAGACCCGAAAATGAAGGTGCCTTTAGAGGGATCACCGTCGGCCAGGTCGATAACCCCCTGTGACCACCGCAGCGCGTCAGACCACTCGGCGCTCTCGACCTTGGCGTAGAGCAGCGGCAAGGACAGCCCCACCGTCAAGGTCGGATCCCCGACCGACTCGATGAGCGTCCAGGCTTCCGATGCCAGCTGTGACGCCTCGCGCAACCGGTCCTGAGACACGTGATCCGCCACCAGCCCCGCCATCGCGATGACCAGCGACGCCTTGTCCCCGGCGGCGGTGCACAACTGCCGCAACTCGTTAAACCGCTCACCGGCCACATGTTCACGGAGGCGCCAGGCGATCCCGCACAACATGGTGCGCGGGGCAATCCGCATGGCTGTTCCGTTGGGATCATCGGCGGGTAATGCGTCGGCAATCCGCGTGGCGCGCTCCCAACTCAGCCATGCTGCGGCGATGTCGCGGTTGGTCGCCCACGTTGCGGCGCGCATGTGCCAGGAATAGGCGGCGTGCAGGTCACCGGCGGCTTCGAGATGTTCGGCGATCAGTGCAGCGTTCTGGTCCGTCGATTCCGGCTCGCAAGCTTCGATCGCGGCGGCCAGCCGTCGATGTAGCTCGGCGCGATCGGATCTCAATTGTGATTCTTGGGCCACCGTGCGGATCAGCGGATGCCGAAACGCGTATTCGGCGCGCGGAGTGAACTGCACCTGGTCGATCAGCTCTGCCCGAAGGAGGTCATCAACGACCGGGTCAATCTGCAAGGCAGCCAACAGATCAGGGCTAAACCGCGAGCCAATGATCGCCGCCGCGCTCAACGTGCGTTTTGCTTTCGGTTCGAGCCGATCGATGCGCGCGGCGATGGTCGCCTGCAGCGTGGCGGGCACGCTTACCTCAGAAAGCTCTGCCGTCGAGATGTATGCGCCGCGCTCCCCACGCAGCACGCTACGCCCGGCCAGATCGCGCACGATCTCCTCGGCGAAAAACGGATTACCGGCGGCCCGCTCAGCGATCGTCTGGCCCAGCTCGCGAACGGAAGGGTCCGGCCCGAGCAGCTGCGAGACCAGTGCTGCGGTCTCTGAATCGCTCAGCGGCGCAAGGGCTATGGTTTGCGTACCGTGCACCCGCGCCAGCACCCCCTCATACTCCGGGCGGTACGTGACCAATACCAGCGAGGGTGTTTGCGGAATCACCGTGAGGAACTCGGCGAGCATCGACTCGCTGACCTCATCTATCCAATGGACGTCCTCAACGACATACACCACCGCAGTTTTGCTGGCCAACGAGGCCGCATTGACCAACGCGGTCAACCGCCGCCGACGAGCATCGGGATCGATTTGGGGCAAGGGAGCATTCGGGTCGGCGATGCCCAGCAGGTCAGTAAAGAGCACCAAATCCTCGGGGTCGACGTCGGGAATCAGGTCGCGCACTCGGTCGCGGGCGGTCTGCCCATCAAGCCCATCGACGCCCGTGGCCGCGCGCAGCAGCCGCGCGACCGTATGGAACGGGACCTGACTCGTATGCGACTCACAGAAGGTGGTGAACACCTCCACGCCGCGCCGACGCGCCATCGTTGCCACCTCGCGCACCAGACGGCTCTTGCCGATGCCCGGCGGCCCCACCACACCGACTACCGCGCCGTGGCCGTCGACTGCTCGCTCCAACAAGTCGTCGACGGCGAACATCTCCCACCGCCGCCCGACCAGCTTCGACTCAACGCGATCTGTAGCGCGATGCCGGTCTCCAACGCCCAACAGGCGATGGGCGGCAACTGGCTCTTCTGCACCCTTAATGCGGACCATCTCCGGTGCACCGAGAGTTGCTGCGCCATCAACCAGTCGCGCTGTCGACGCGCTGAGCATCACCCCGCCCGGCGGAGCAGCCGATTCCATCCGCTGCGCCATTCCGACCTGCTCACCCACAGCGGTGTAACCGAAATGCCCCGAACCGATCTCGCCCGCGATTACTTGACCGGAGTTAAGTCCTACCCGCAACTGCAGCTCCACACCGTCGCGCTCTTGGACATCGACGGCGACCCGCTTCGCTTCCTCCTGAATGCCCAAGGCAGCCAGACAAGCACGAACGGCGTGGTCCTCCAATGCTGCCGGCGCGCCGAACACGGCCATGATCCCGTCGCCGGTGAACTTGTCCACCGTCCCGCCGTAGTGCTGCACCACCGCCGCGCAGCGGTCGGCCAGGTCGGTCATGATCTCGCGCAGCCGCTCCGCACCGACGGTCGCCGCGAGGTCCATCGAGTGCACCACGTCGGCGAACAGCACCGTCACTTGCTTGTACTCCGCATGGGCGTCGCGCTCCGTGACCGGGGCGCCACAGCCGTCACAGAATCGCGCACCCGCGCGCGGCTCGGTGCCACACATGCGACACGCGGTCGCTGCGGTCATCCGACCCTCCGCGGGTTCCGGCCCCCGAGGTCCCAGTTCACCAGCATAGGGCGCTAGACCCTGCTCACAAGCAGTTTAATCGGTCACCGTCGCCGGCACGTCTCGCGCGTTAAGGAGATGTATCGCTGCTGCCCGCCTACTCGCCCAGCACGCGATACACAGTTGCCCTGCAAACGCCGAGGGTCTCTGCAATGGTGCTAGCCGATTCCCCACCGGCGTGCATCCGCTGCGCCAGTTCAGCTTTCGACTTGTCGAGCGCCCCCTGGTCGACCGACGGGCTGCCCGTACGCTGCACGGCCTCTTCGTCCCGAAAGACACCACCTGGGCGTTTGCCGAGTTCAAGGGTGCTGGCAGTGCTGAAATTGCGAGGCTTAAGGGTTGTTTTCGTTGGAGCGGCTGGGGACCGTCGACGATATTGCGGACTGCCTGCGGACTGTAAGGCGACCGCTTATCCGTACGTATTTTGGGGTGTACGACCGTTCCCAACGTAATCTAAAGAGGTGTCGGCTACGTCGGTGCCAGTGTTACCTGTAATCATGTTTCCCGCGTTGGGGATGCTGGCGCTCGGGCTGAGACTGGTCGGCGTGGATTAGGTCGGCGGCCTTCTCGCCGATCAGCACGCTGGGCGCGTGGGTATGCCCGCGGATGATGGCCGGCATTACGGATGCGTCGACCACCCGCAGCCCGTCCACCCCACGTACGCGCAGCTGCGGATCCACCACGCTGGCGTCGTCGCGACCCATCCGGCAGGTGCCCACGGGGTGATAGCAGCTGTGTGCACAGGTGGTGAGCGCCTCTTCGAGGGTGTGGTCGTCGAGCTTGGCCGCGCCCAGCGGCCGGATGATCTCGCCGAGGACGCCTCGCAGCGCAGCGGCCTCGGCGAGCCGCGCGCAGGCGCGCAAACCGGCCATCAGGGCGGCCCGATCAGCACCGGCGTCGTCGCTGAGGTATTGCGGGTCGATGATCGGCTTGTCCCTCGGGTCGCGCGATCGCAGCGTGATCCTGCCGCGACTTTGCGGGCGCAGCAGGACCGGCCCAAACACGACACCGTGCCCTTCATAGGGCAGGCCGATGCCGTCGTCGACGAATGGCACCGGGCAGAACATCAGCTCCAAATCCGGCAGCTCTATATCCGGGCGGCTGCGGATGAACCCGTAGGCCTCACCGGCGTTCGACGTGAGCATGCCGCGACGGCGCGCGAGATAGTTGAGGAGTTGCAGCGGTGTGTCGGCGGCGAACAGCGTGTCGCGCTCAACGGCGAAGCACAGCCTCGCCCACAGGTGGTCGATCAGGTTCTTCCCGACCTCGGGCGCATGGCAGACCGCGTCGATGCCGTGTTCGGCGAGCTGGTCGCGATCCCCGATGCCGGAGAGCATCAGCAGCTGCGGGCTGTTGATGGCGCCACCGCAGAGCACCACCTCGCGACGCGCCCGCACCACGCGTCGCTGCCCGGCGTGGTCGAATTCGACCCCGATGGCGCGCGTCCCATCGAACAGCACACGGGTGGCGGCGGCCTCCGTCAACAGCGTCAGGTTCTTTCGCCGCAGTGCCGGCTTGAGATAGGCATCCGCGCAACTCCAGCGGGCACCCTGGCGCTGGTTGACGATAGTTTGGCAAAAGCCTTCCGGGGCCGCTTGATTGGGTTGCTCGATCGGGTATCCGCACTGCTCGGCCGCTTTGAGCCAGGCCGCGGTCGAGCTGCGCGGACTGCGCTGGGAAGACAACACCAGCGGACCATGCTCGATGCGTTCGAAGTATTCCGCGACGTGCGCGAAGTCCCATTCTTGCCCGGCCAGCGCGCCCCACTCGTCATAGTCGGCGGCAAACCCACGAACCCACATCATCGCGTTTGTCGACGACGTTCCACCGAGCACTTTTCCTCGCGGCCAATAGATTTGGCGCCCGTTGAGCTCCTTCTGCGGCTCGGTCAGGTAGTCCCAATCCACCTCGCTGCAGAAAAGTTTGACGGTGAATGTGGCCGGGATGTGAATGAACTTATTCTTGTCCCACCCACCGGCCTCCAGCACGGTGACCCGAACTTCCGGATTGTCACTGAGCCGGCTGGCAACAACCGAACCCGCGGAACCGGTCCCGACGACGATGTAGTCGGTCTCCATCCGGCAAAGTCTAGGAGCCGCTGCGGTGTTACACAGTCAATTCGCAGCCCGTTGCCAGTTCTACGCCCAGCGCTTTGGCGATGGTGCTCGCCGACTCGCCGCTGGCATGCATGCGCCGTGCCAACCCGACCTTTGACTTGTCGAGAGCCCTTCGGACGCCCGATTTGCAGGCCGCGAGCACGACGTGCCTCCCTACCCGCTGCATGGCGTTCCCGGCCAAGTTCCAGTCCCAGTGATCGCTTGACGCGGCGGGCGGTGCTCAACTTTCAGCTGATCATTCGGGGTATGTGGTGGCCGCACGCTGGCTAACATGAGCGAGATCGATCCACAGCGCGCTGGTGAACTGGAGCGATCTTGGCGTGAGCGGGCTTTTGCCGACGGGAACGGTGACGCTGCTTTTGGCAGACGTCGAGGGGTCCACGCGGCTGTGGGAGACCCAGGCCGAGGAGATGACAGCGGCCTTTGCGCGCCTGGATCACGCGCTGGGTGATCTCGTTTCCGCTCACGGCGGGGTGCGGCCGGTCGAGCAGGGTGAGGGTGACAGTTTCGTGGCGGCGTTCGGCCGCGCTTCCGATGCGGTGGCCTGCGCGCTGGAGCTCCAGCGGGCACCGCTGGCGCCGATCCGGTTGCGTATCGGGGTGCATACCGGCGAGGTGCAGTTGCGTGATGAGGGCAACTACATCGGTGCCACCATCAACCGCGCCGCGCGCATCCGGGATCTGGCCCACGGTGGCCAGACCGTGCTCTCCGGCACCACAGAGGATCTGGTCGCCGATGTGCTTCCGGCCGACGCCTGGCTGACCGACCTCGGCCGTCACGAACTGCGCGGTGTGCCCCGCCCGGAGCGGGTGGTGCAGCTATGCCATCCCGACCTTCGGAACGAGTTCCCGCCATTGCGTACAACCAGCACCGTTGTCTCTCACCTTCCGGTGCAGCTCACCAGCTTTGTCGGCCGCGGCGCACAGATGACTGACCTGGAGAAGCTGCTGGTCGACAACCGGCTGGTGACCCTGACCGGTGCAGGCGGCGCCGGCAAGACCCGTCTCGGCGTTGAGATCGCGGCTCGCATCGCGGCCGAGTTCGCTGACGGTGTGTGGTATGTCGATCTGGCGCCGATCACCCATCCCGGCGTGGTGGCGGTCGCGGTGGCCCGCGCGTTCGGTCTGCCTGATCAGCCCGGCCGCTCCACGATGGACACGCTGCTGCGGTTTGTTCGCGACCGTCAGATGCTGGTGGTGTTGGACAACTGCGAACATCTGCTCGACGCGTGCGCGGAACTCGTCGTCGCGCTGCTCGGTGCCGCGCCGGGGCTGACGCTGCTGGCCACGAGTCGTGAGCCGATCGGCGTTGCGGGTGAAGTGAGCTGGCGGGTGCCGTCGCTGTCGTTGGCCGACGAGGCGATCGAGTTGTTTGTCGACCGCGCGCGCCGTGCTCGACCCGATTTCGCCGTCGAGGACGACAATGCTGCGGCGGTGGGTGAGATTTGTCGGCGCCTGGATGGGATGCCCCTGGCGATCGAGCTGGCGGCGGCGCGGGTGCGGGCGCTGTCGCCGGCCGAGATCCTCGATGGTCTGCGTGACCGGTTCCGGCTGTTGACCGGGGGAGCGCGCACCGCGGTGCGCCGTCAGCAGACGCTGCGCGCCTCGGTGGACTGGTCGTATGCGCTGTTGACCGAACCGGAACGGGTTGTGTTTCGCCGGTTGGCGGTGTTTTTGGGCGGCTTCGATCTCGACGCAGCCCAGGCGGTCGCCGGTGGTGGGGATGTGGAGCGGTATCAGGTCCTGGATCTGCTCACCCTGCTGGTGGACAAATCGCTGGTGGTCGCCGAAAACACCGGGGGGCGAACTCGATACCGATTACTCGAAACGGTGCGCCAGTACGCGCTCGAGAAACTGGGGGAGTCTGGCGAGGCCGACGCCATGCGGGCGCGTCACCGGGATTACTACACGGCGATGGCCGCGCTGCTCGACGCGCCGGGCGGCAGTGACTATGCGCAGCGAGTCGAGCAAGCCGAAACTGAGATCGACAACCTGCGCGCCGCGTTCGCGTGGAGCCGCGAAAACTCAGACATCGAGCACGCGTTGGCGCTTGCGTCGTCGCTGCAGCCGCTGTGGCTAAGCCGCGGACGCATTCTGGAAGGGCTGGCCTGGTTCCGCGCCGCTCTCACCGACTTCGACGCGCATCACCGCGAGGTTTCAGCCGGGGTGCGCGCCCGGGGGCTCGCAGACAAGGCGGTGCTTGACGCACAGTTGGGCGCCGTCGACAACATGGCGGTCCAACAAGCCGTGGCGCTCGCGCGCGACGTCGATGACCCAGCCGTGCTGGCTCGGGCGCTCACCGCATGCGGCTTGGCTGCTGCGTTCAACGCCGAGGTGGCCCGGCCGTACTTCGCCGAGGCGGGCGGCCTCGCCCGGGAGTTGGACGATCCGTGGAGGCTCAGCCAGATCCTCGGGTGGCAGGCGACGGCGGCGACCGTGGCGGGTGACCCGAGCGCAGCGCACACGGCCGCCGAAGAAGGGCTCGACCTCGCCGACGCGATTGGTGACCGGTTCAACTCGCGCATTCACCGCGTGAACCTCGGTTGGGCACAGCTTTGGCAAGGCGATCTGGCCGGGGCCGCCGCACAATTCGGCGCCCTGGTTGCCGAGGCCGAGACAGCCCAAGATGGACTCCTTGAGGCGAATAGCCTCGCGGGCCGGGGCCACGCACTCGCGTGGCAGGGTGACATCAGCGGGGCCCGAGACACGGCCGACGCGGCCCTTGAGTCCGCTTCCGAACTTGGCGAGATCTACGTGGGCAGCGCCTACTCGGCGGCGGCCACCGCTGCCCTGGCCACGGGAGATGCTGCGACGGCGGCGCGCGCGAGTGAGGCGGCCTGGCAGCACCTGAGTGTCGCGCCCGGCAGCGCGGCGGCGGGGCGCGCCCTTTGCGCGCAGTCCGCACTGGCGGGCGGGGATTTGATCGCGGCCCGCCGCTGCGCCGACGAGGCCGTCACGATGGCGGTGGGCTGGCAATTGGTGTTTTCGCTGACCACGCGCGGCCGCGTGGCGATCGCGCAGGGTGAGCCGGAGCAGGCCGAGCGCGACGCCCACGACGCGCTCGCGTGTGCCGCCGAAGTTAGTGCTTACCTGGGCATTTCCGACACTTTGGAGTGCCTCGGCACGCTGGCCGAGGTCGCCGGCAGTCACCGCGAAGCCGCCCGGCTTTTCGGCGCGGCAGCGGCCGTCCGGGAACGTATGGGCGCGGTCCGGTTCAAGATCTACGACGCCGGCTACGACGCCTCGGTGGCGGCGCTGCGAGATGCAATGGGCGAGGAAGACTTTGACTCCGCGTGGGCCGAGGGCGCCGCCCTGTCTACCGAGGAGGCGATCGCCTACGCCCAACGCGGCCGCGGCGAACGCAAACGCCCGGCCGGTGGGTGGGCCTCGCTCACCCGCACCGAGCGCGACGTCGTGCGACTGGTCAGCGAAGGGCTCGGCAATAAGGACATCGCCACAAGGCTTTTCGTCTCACCGCGCACCGTGCAAACCCACCTCACCCACGTCTACACGAAACTCGGCCTGACCTCGCGGGAGCAGCTCGTCCAAGAGGCTGCCCGCAGCCCCTGACCGAAAGCAGTATGTGCGATGGCCGCCAACGACCCGAGCCGGAGGCCGCCGCGTGAGCGAAGCGGTTCCGGTTCCCGTCGCCGCGTTTCAGCTGGGGTGTTCGAGTTCTGCTCGGGCCTGGTCGATTTGGTCGTATGCGTAGGTCGCCATCGCGGTGATGGTCATCGTCTCACCCTTGCGGGCGAGCGATTCGTAGGTCTGGTCGCCGAAGACATCGCGGAGGTGGGCGATCGCGGTGGTGATTTCGGAGAACCCCGTTGCGACGAGGGGACTGAGCGCGAACCCGGCGATCTTGGCTGCCGGTTCGTAGCGTCCGAGCCGGTCGAGAAGAACGGCCAGGACGGCCAGCGGGGGGCGCATCGCGGTGGTGTTGCCCGCGTCGAACCAGGTGCGGATCGCCGCAGAGATGTGGTCGAGCGCGTCCAGCGTGTCACCGTACGCGGCTTCGAGGGTGGACAAGGCGACCGCAAGGGTTGCCTCGGTGAAGGAGTTGCCGCTCTCGTGGGCGATCACCATGCCCCGACGAAGGGCCTCCCGGGCTCGGGCGGGATCGGTGTTACGGATGGCGAAACCGTAGGCGCCAAGCGCGAGTGAGAGCACATACGGGTTGCGGGTGGCTTCGGCGGCGTCGATCAGGCCCTCGGCGGCGATCCTCGCCTCGTCAACAGAACCGGCGGTTGTCAGTGCCATGACCAGCATTGTCTGGGTTGATGTAAGAGTGTCGCGACCAAGTGCCAGCTGGGCGCGGCACCACTCGATGACCCGTTCGGGCTGGCCGATGGCTAGGTATGGACCGACAAGCACGCCCTCGCCGCCGAACGGCAACGCGTAGCCTCGGCCACTGGCGACAATCGTCTGGCCTGCGTCGCTGTACCGGACAGCCGCATCGATCCGTCCGACGAAGTAGCAATGCGACGCCATCTCATACAGGGCCGCTAGCCGGGGATGGTCGACGGCCCGGGCAGGCTCAATCAGTTCTTCGGCCCAGGCTATCGGCTCGTAATTTCCGGTCAGTAAATCCCGCCGCTGGCGGCCGCCGTCGAGGCGGGAAAATGGCGTGGTGTCCATCCGGGACGCCGATATGTCTGTGATGCGGTTGGAGCTCGTGGTGTCAGTATGGCGTTGGGAGCCACCGACAGGAACTGTCGATTGTTGCCGTGAGCACGCGGACCAGATTCTTTAGGCCCTGTGGTTCCTCCGGATGGGCACGCAACGTTGGAAGGTGTTGTGTCCGGGAGGGATTCGATGGAACTGTTGCACGAGCGGTGCGCCGCGTTAGATATCGGCAAGAAGGATCTCAAGGCGTGCGTGCGCACGCCCAACCCCGCGGGTAAGCGGTCACGGCGCCAGGAGATCCGTACCTATGCGACCACCACCAATTCGCTGCTCGAGCTGCGGGACTGGCTGGTCGCCGAACAGGTCACCCTGGTGGTGCTGGAGGCGACCGGCGATTACTGGCGGGGCGCGTTCTACCTGCTCGAGGACGACCTGAACGTGATCTTGGTCAACGCAGCGCACGCCAAGGGGCTGCCCGGTCGCAAAACGGATGTCTGTGACGCCGCGTGGTTGTGTCAGCTAGGTGAGTGCGGGCTGTTGCGGGCTTCGTTCGTGCCGCCGGAGCCGATCCGGCAGCTGCGGGACTTGACCCGCTACCGGACTACATTGACCGCTGAACGCAGCCGAGAGGCCCAGCGGTTGGAAAAGGAGCTCGAAGACGCCGGGATCAAGTTGTCGTCGGTGGCCACCGACATCCTCGGCGTCTCGGGGCGGGCGATGCTGGCGGCATTGATCGACGGCGAACGCGACGTGCGTGTCCTAGCGGAGATGGCCAAGGCCCGGATGCGGTCCAAGATCCCGCAGCTGGTAGAGGCGCTCACCGGCAACTTCGGTGAACACCACGCGTTTTTGTGCCGGCTGCATCTGGAACGCATCGACCAGTTGTCCGCGTCGATCCTTGCGTTGTCGTCACGGATCGAGGAGCAGATGCGCCCTTTCTCCCGCCGACTTGACCAGTTGGCGACGATCCCAGGTGTCGGCCAATCCGTGGCGGAGGTCATCATCGCCGAAACCGGTGGCGACATGAGCCGCTTCCAGACCGCGGCACACCTGGCGTCCTGGGCCGGAGTGTGTCCCGGTCACCACGAATCGGCCGGTAAACGCAAATCGGGCAAGACTCGTCACGGCAACCGCTGGCTGATCGGCGCGTTGGGCACCGCGGCGATGGCGGCGGCCCGCACTAAAGACACCACCTACCTCGGCGCGCGCTATCAGCGTCTCGCCCATCGAATCGGCAAGAAGAAAGCCATTGTCGCCGTGGAACATTCGATTCTAACTGCGGTCTGGCACATGCTCACCAACGACGTCGACTACACCGATCTCGGCGGCGACTACTTCGCTCGACTCGACCCCGAACGCGCCATGCGCCGCATCGTGCGCCAAGCCAACACGTTGGGGTTCACCGTGCGCTTCGACCCGATCCAGGCCGCCTAACCACCACACACCTCCGGCGCAGCACAACAAGCACCAATCACCTGAGAGCCGCGACTCGCCCATTATTTTCGGACCAGATTGCCCAAGATCGTTGCGTATATCGC
>Ga0306923_10006324_pt1 | contig 11666 bp, 4 predicted proteins | sample sta12Can44000108_FD_203841 | JGI IMG/M metagenome (GOLD analysis project Ga0306923, IMG submission 203841) | Lab enrichment of tropical soil microbial communities from Luquillo Experimental Forest, Puerto Rico - statanox.12C.anox.44.000.108 (v2)... | ecosystem: Environmental > Terrestrial > Soil...
GTTGCTGTGCCATACGATCCCCCGGCAGTCGTGAACGACCGCTGATCTGGTGACCACCGGGTCGGGCGTCAATGTCGACGCGATTCGCGCAATATTCCCTGCCTGACGAGCTCTCGGATGGCGACCGTCGCCGACCTCAGAACGCCACGAGATCGGAGAGCCCGGAAGCCTGTTCCACCGCCGCGAGCGCATGGGTGCGATCCGCGAGCGCGTCGAAGTAGGCGAGGTGGACGTCGGCCGCGGTGCGCTGCGCGACGATGTAGTCGGTGAGCGTCGCGCCGCCGCGCTGGTAGTTGTAGAGCGTCTTGTCGAGGACCTGGTCCGCGTCCGCGAGCGTCCCGGACTCGTAGAGTCGCACGCGACTCGCCGCGGCGTCGAAGTGCGCGAACGCCTGCCGGAGCTCGCCCTGGGCCCTCGCCCGGACGGACGCGAGCTGCTGCTCCGCCTGGCGCTTCGCCGCGCGCGCGGCCTCGAGCGGCCCGCGGTACACGTGCGAGATCGGGATGGGAACGCTCAGCGTGAGCCCGATCGTGTCGGAGGCGGGCGAGCCCGTCGCCGCGAAGCTGTGCGACCAGCCCACGCCCGCCGTGACGTCCACGACGCGGTTCGCCTCCTCGAGCTTCACCTGGCGCTCCGCCTGGTCCACGCGAGCCCGTGCCGCCCGCACGTCGGCGCGGTTCTCCAGCTCGGCGAGCGCCCGCGAGGCCACCACCGCCGAGGCGGTGACGCGCAGGTCCCCCGCGACGTCGAGCGCCTCGCCGAGCCCAACGGCGGACGGTCCGAGGAGCTGCAACAGCGCGACGTCGGCGGCCTTCTGATCCCCGGTCGCGGAGAGCACGTCGGCCTCGAACTGCCGCGCCTCGACCCGGGACTGCAGCACCGCCACCACCGGCACGTCGCCGGCCGCGAGGCGGCGCTCGTTGATCGCGACCAGGCGCTCGAGGCTCTCGTGCTCCGTCCGCTTCAGCTCCACGACCAGGCGCGCGTGGAGCGCGTCGACGTAGGCGTTCACGGCTGTGGCGCGGAGCGATCGCGCGGCGTCCTGATGGTCGGCCCGCGCGGCGTCCACGCCCGAGCGCGCGACGGCGACGCGGGCGCCGCGCTTCCCGCCGAGCTCCACGGGGACGTTCAGCTGGAGGCCGGCGATCGTGGGGCTTCCCTGGCGTGACACGTCGATCTGCGTCGCGCCCGCGGTCACGTCGGGATCCGGGAAGGCCTTCGCGACCGCGATCTGGGCGTCCGCGATCGAGACGGCCTCGCGGCTCGCGGCGAGGTCGGGGTTCGTGGCGAGCACGCGCTCCAGGTAGGCCGGGAACTCCACGCGGACGGGGCTTGCCGCCTCGGGCGCCTCCGCCGCGAGCGCTGCCCGCGGGAGGAGGAGCGCGAAGACGAGGGCCCCGACGGCGGCGCGCACGGTCGCGCCTCGCCCCGCGTCGGTCGACTGGACGAAGCGCCGCTCCACGACGAGGTACAGCGCGGGGAGGAGCACGAGCGTGAGGAGGGTCGCGGTGACGAGCCCGCCCACCACCACGGTCGCGAGCGGACGCTGGACGTCGGACCCGATGCCGCGGGCGAGCGCGGCAGGCAACAGCCCGATCGCCGCCACGGTGGCGGTGAGGAGCACGGGCCGGAGCCGCTCGCTCGCGCCCTGCAGGACGGCGGACCCGAGGGGGAGCCCGGCATCGCGCGCGCGGTTCAGCGCCGACACCATGATGACGCCGTTCTGCACCGCCACGCCGAACAGCGCGATGAAGCCGACGGCGCTCGAGACGTTGAGGGTCATGCCGCGCAGGTAGAGCGCGAGCATGCCCCCGAGGAGCGCGAGCGGCACGCTGACGAGGATGAGCGCGGCGTGCCGGACCGTGCCAAAGGCCCCGTACAGGAGGAGGAAGATGAGCGCCAGCACGAGGGGTACGATGATCGCCAGGCGCGCCTGCGCGCGGTTCTGGTTCTCGAACAGCCCGCCCCACGCGAGCTCGGTCCCCTCGGGCAGCGAGCGCGTGATCGGCGCGAGCTTCGCCTGCGCCTCGCCGAGGAAGCTCGAGAGGTCGCGGCCGCGCAGATCGAGGCGCACGGTCATGTGCCGGCGGTTCGTCTCGCGGGTGATGGTGCTCTCGCCCTCTCGCAGCGCGATGTGCGCGATCTGCGCGAGCGGGATGCGCTGCCCGTCGGGCGCCGTCAGCATCAAGTTGCCGATCGCCTCGGGGCTGCCGCGCGCGGACGCGACGTAGCGGGCGGTGACGTCGTAGCGCCGCTCCCCCTGGAAGATGGAGCCGATGGGCTTGCCTCCCACGCCGATCTCGATGAGGTCCGCGATGTCGGAGACGTTGATGCCGAACCGGGCGGCGGCCGCGCGGTCGATCTCGATCTGGAGCTGTGGCAGCGGCGGCTCCTGATCGACCGTGACGTCGACGGCGCCCGGGACGGTCTCCAGGATCGACGCGATCTTCCCGGCGATGGGGCGGGTCTGCGAGAAGTCCCTGCCGTAGATCTTGACGACGAGCTCGCTGTGGGCGCCCGCGATCTTGTCGTTCACCATGTCGAAGATCGGCTGCGAGAAGCCCACGCTCACGCCGGGCAGCTTCCTGTAGCGGCTCTCGAGCTCGGCGATGAGGTCGCGCTTCGTCATGCCGCGCGGCCAGGTGTCGTACGGCTGCAGCCCGACGAACGCCTCGATGTGCGACGGCGTCCAGGGATCCATGCCGTCGTCGGTGCGTCCGAGCTGCGTCACGATGGTTCGGACCTGCGGCGACTCGCGCGTGACCCGCCGGACCTCACCGGCCATCTCGCTGGCCTTCTGGAGCGAGATCCCCGGCGGCAGCACGACCTGCAGCCACAGGGACCCCTCGTCGAGCTCGGGGAGGTACTCCCGCCCGACCACGCCGCAGAGGACGGCCACGAGCGCGGCCACCACGAGCCCCGGCACCAGCGCACGGCGCGGCGAGGCGAGCAGCCACCCCAGGAGGCGCTCGTAGCGGGGGCGGAGCCAGGCGAGCATCGGATTGTGGAACACCTTCTGCGGCTTGCGGAGCGCCAGCCAGGCGAGGCCCGGCACGAGCGCGAGCGCGGCCAGGACCGCGCCGGTGAGGGCGTAGCCGACCGTGTACGCCATCGGCGTGAACAGCTTGCGCTCGACGCGCTGGAACGCGAACAGCGGCAGGTACGCGGTGATGATGATGGCGGTCGCGAAGAACATCGGGCGCGCGACCTGGACCGCGGCCTCCTTCCCGTCGGCCGCGCTGAGCACCGCGTCCGGGTTCTCCTCACGGCGGCGGAGGACGCTCTCGAGCACCACGATCGCGCCGTCGACGATGATCCCGAAGTCGATCGCCCCCAGCGAGAGGAGGTTCGCGGGGATGTCCGTCGTCGCCATGAGGATGAAGGCGAAGAGGAGCGAGAGCGGGATGGTGACGGCGACGAGCAACGCGGCCCGCGCGCTGCCGAGGAACAGCAGGAGCACGATCACGACCAGCCCCATGCCTTCCAGGAGCGTATGCGAGACCGTGTGCACGGTCGTGCTCACGAGGTCGGTGCGATCGAGGTAGGGGACCACCTTCACGTCCGGAGGCAGGAGGCCGCCGTTCAGCGCGTTCACCTTCGCGTGGACGTCCTCCAAGACGCGCGACGGGTTCCCGCCGCGCAGGAGCAGCACGATGCCGGTCACGACGTCGGGGGCCTCGTCCTTCCCCGCGATCCCGTTCCGGGTGAGCGCGCCCAGCTCGAGGTGGCCGAGGCTCTTGAGGAAGATCGGGGTCCCTTGCTGGGAAGCGACCACGATGTTGCCGAGGTCGTCGAGCGAGCGGATGAGGCCGATGCCGCGGATGACCGCGGCCTGCTCGCCGCGGACGAGCAGGCTCCCGCCTGCGTTGGCGTTGTTCGCCTTGATCGCGGCGATCACCTGCTGCAGCGAGAGGTTGAACTGCGCGAGCTTCGAGGGATCGAGCGCGATCTGGAACTCGGTGGTCTCGCCGCCGAAGTTGCTGACGTCCGCGATGCCCGACACCTGCTTCAGCGTCGGGATCACGACCCACGTCTGGAGCTCCGTGAGCTCACGGACCGAGCGCGTCTTCGACTCGAGCGTGTACCGGTAGATCTCGCCGACCGCCGAGGTGAGCGGGTCGAGCTGCGGCGAGGCTCCCTCCGGCAGCTCCGCGTCGGCGATTCGCTCGCGGATGCGCGTGCGCGCCCAGTAGTCGTCGACGCCGTCCTTGAAGACGAGCGTGATGAGGGACAGCCCGAACGTGCTGCGCGAGCGCATCACGGCCAGGCCCGGGATCCCGTTCAGCTCCCGCTCGAGCGGGATCGTGATCTGCTCCTCGACCTCCTCGGCTGCGTGGCCCGGGTGCTGCGTGATGACCTGGGCGCTCGTGTCGGCGATGTCGGGGTAGGCCTCGACGGCGAGGGTCTTGAAGGAGACGTAGCCGAACACCGCGACGAGGACCGCGACGGCAACGGCGAGCCAGCGCTTGTCGAGACAAGCGGAGACGAATCGATTGATCATGGTGAAGTCGGAGCTGGGTGGGCTGGTGCCGATCAGGGGAAGAGGATCGTGTTCGCGGTGACGACGCGATCGCCCGACGAGATCCCGCGGGTCACCGGGATCCCCATCGGCAGCGGCTCGCCCACCTCGACGGCCCGCCGCTCGAACGTCCAGGGGGCCTTCTCCACGAACACGAAGCTCTGGTCCCCGCGGACGAGCAGCGCCGAGGCCGGCACGACGAGCTCGGGCGTCGCCTTCCCCTGCACGGTCACCCTCGCGAACATCCCTGGCTTCAGGCGGTGCTGCTCGTTCGGGAGCTGGATCCGGACCTTCACGGTGCGGGTCTCCGGGGCGAGGACGTCCCCGACGAACTGGATGCGGCCCTGGAATCGCTCGCCCGGGTAGGCGCTGAACTGGGCGACGGCGTCGTCGCCGACGGAGACGCGCTGGATGTCCTTCTCCGGGACCTGGGCCGACACCCAGATCGTCGAGAGATCGGCGATGACCATCAGGACCGCGTTGGGATCGTTCTGGTACTGCCCGGGCGCCGTGGTGAGGTCGATGACGCGGCCGGAGATCGGCGCGCGCACCGTGAGCGCCCGCGCGACCTCGCCCGGCTCGATCCCGAGGAGCTGCAGGCGCGTCGCGGCGCGGGCGAGCTCGCTGCGCGCCTGGTCCTCGTCGGACTCGGCCTGCTCGAGATCCTTCTGCGCCCCGATGCCGTGCTCGGAGAGATCCTTCTGCCGCTTCAGGGCGCGCTGCGCCTGCGCCGCGGCCGACTTCGCCTTCAGGTAGTCCGACTGGGCGGCGACGAGATCCGGCGAGTCGAAGGTGAACAGCGGAGCTCCCTGCTGCACCGAGTCGCCGAGGTGCACGAGGAGCTTCGTGACGCGGCCCGCGAGCGGCGCGGAGATCTTCGTGATCTTCGCCGGGTCGGCGTCGGCGCTCGCCGGGAGCTCGATCTCGTGCCTCACCTTTTGCGGAGAGACGGGCCCGACGGTCAGCCGCTCGCGCAGCGTCGAGCGCTCGGGGACGAAGAGATCGGACCCGCGCTGCTCGAAGGCGGGGACGGCGTCCCCGGGGACGCTCGCGTGCGCCGGCCTCGTGCAGCCGCTCGCGAGCGCGAGCACGAGCCCGGCGGCGCAGCACGAGGCGGCGGAGGTGAGGGCGGTCTGGGGAAGAGCTGCGGGGCGCGAGGACGACATGCGGCACTCCAGGGTGGGGCGGGGCGCTGGGCGCTGGGGGCCGCTGGCCTGAGGTGATTGTGAGAGTCATTCTCATTATCGGGATGTCCTCGATCCTTGATCTGGCTCAAGCGGATGTCGTTTTGTGAGACTTTCCTCAGCCGACCCTGGGGCTGCGTTCCTACTCCACGCGAATGCGGGCATCGACCGCCGTCACGCCGGAGGGCGTGCCGAGGAGCGGGTTGAGGTCCAGCTCCTTGATCTCGGTGGCGAAGCGCAGCAGCGTCGAGAGCCGCACGATGATGTCGGCGAACTGCTTCTCGTTCACGCCTGGCTTGCCGCGCGCCCCCTGGATGATGCGGTAGCTCTTCAACGACCGGATCATCGCGTAGGTCTCGTCGTACGTGAGCGGCGCGAGACCCGAGGAGACGTCCTCCAGCACCTCCACGAAGATCCCGCCCAGGCCACACAGCACCACGTGGCCGAAGCGGGGCTCGTACTTGGCTCCGATGAAGAGCTCGGTGCCGCTCAGCATGGGCTGCACCATCACCGACGTGGCGCCGGGGATGCGCATCATGCGGTCGAACTCGGCCAGCAGGTGCTCGGTGCTCTTGATGTTGAGCGTGACGCCGCCGACGTCCGACTTGTGGACCGGCCCCACCACCTTGAGGACCAGCGGGAACCCGTGCTGCTTCGCCAGCGCGAGCACCTCCTCGCGCGTGCTGCCGGTTCCCTCCTCGACGAGCGGAATGCGGGCGGCGGAGAGCAGCGACCGGATGGTGGCGGGGGAGAGGTAGCCGCGCTCGCAGCGGTCGATGATCTGCCGGACGCGCGGGATGTCGACGCCGTGCAGCTCGATCTTCTCGCCGGCCGGCGGGGGAGTCTCGAAGACGCTGGTGAGGGCCCGGCCCAGCAGGACCTCGTCGGGGAAGAAGATGTGCCCCTGCGCGAGGAACCAGTCCACCTCCGCCTTGGCGGTGAGGAGTGACGGGAGCACGGGGAAGATGGGCTTCTTGCTCGCCGCCATCCGCGCGTGGAGCACCTCGTACGCGTCGTAGATGGCCGAGAGGCCCGGCGTCCCGAAGATCACCACGATGCCGTCGACGGCGTCGAAGTCGTCGTTGCAGGCGTCGATGATCGCGCCGAGGTGCTCGGCGGTGCCGGTCGCGAGGAAGTCGATGGGATTGGCCACCGACGATCCGGGCAGGAGCTTCTGCCGCAGCGCCTCGGCCTTCGGACCGTCGAGCTTGGGGATCTGCAGGCCGCCTGCCGAGAGGGCGTCGGTGAGCATCACTCCCGGGCCGCCGGCGTGGGTGACGATGGCGAGGTTCTTCGCCTTCAGCCGCCGGTGCATGAAGACGCTGGCCACGGTGGTCAGCTCCTCGCGGCCGTGGCAGCGGACGATGCCGGCCTTGCGGAACAGCGCCTCGACGGCCAGGTCGGAAGAGGCGAGGGCACCGGTGTGGCTGGAGGCGGCGCGGCAGCCGGCCTCGGAGGTGCCGGCCTTGATCGCGGCGATCTGGCAGCCCTTGCGGATGAGCGAGGAGGCGTGCTCGAGGAGCGAGTCGGGGTCCTCGATGTGCTCCACGTAGAGGAGCTTGATGCGCGAGCTCGTGGCCGGGTCGAAGGTCTCGTCGAGCCACGCCAGCACGTCCTCGACGCCGGTCTGAGCGCAGTTGCCCACCGTGAAGACGTTGGAGAAGCGGATCCCCTTCTGGATCGCGGACTCCATGATGAAGACGGCGGTCGCGCCAGAGCTGGAGATGAAGTCGCAGCCGGCTCGAGTCAGCTCCGGGATGGGGAGCGTGAACATGCTGGCGTGGCGCGGCGTGAGGACGCCGGTGCAGTTGGGGCCGATGAGGCAGCCGCCCACGGCGTCCACGATCTCGACGAGCCGGCGCTCCAGGGCCGCCCCCTCCGCGCCCTGCTCGCTGAAGCCCGCCGAGATGACCACGAAGGCGCGCGTTCCCTTCTCACGCGCCAGGCGCTCGGCCACCTCGGGGCAGGCGGCGGCGGGGACCGCCAGGATGGCGAGGTCGGTCTCCGGCAAGTCGGCGAGGTCGCGGAAGGCGCGGACGCCCTGCACCTCGTCCTGGCGCGTGTGGAGCACGCGAAGCTCGCCGGCGAACCGGTGGTCGAGCAGGTTCTTCAGGATCTTGCCGCCCGGCTTGTGGACGTCGTTCGAGGCGCCCACGACGACGATGTGGCGCGGCACGATGAGGGCGTCGTTGATCATGAAGTGACCTCGGGGGTGCCCAAGAGTACCCCGCGGCCCCGTGACGCGACGAGATCTCGTCGCGGACGAGATCTCGCCCGGACCCTCCCGGAGCGCGGCCGCGCGGAAATCGCTGCAGGACGCGTGAAAGCGCTGCGCGGCGCGCGTGGTCCATGCCGTGCAATCGGCGACCTCTGCCGACGCGGACCGGCACCGGTCCTCGCCGTGGCGGAGGAGCCATGAAGCCCAGCCTGGCAGTCTTCCTGACGCTCGCATTGCCCACGGCGCTGGCCGAGTCCGCTCCCGCCGCGCAAATGGCCCCGACGCGCGTGCGCGTCGTGACGACCGCTCCCGCCCAGGGCACGCGATGGGTGGCGGGGAGCCTCGCGGCGGTGCGCAAGGCCGTGGTCTCGACGCGGACCGCGGCGGCGGTGCGGTCCGTGGAGGTGGAGGAGGGCGCGAGCGTCGCCCAGGGCGCGCTGCTCGTGCGACTCTCGGACGACGACGTCCGAGGGCAGCTCGCCGCGGCACAGACCGCGCTCTCGACCGCGGCCACGCAGGAGCGCCGGCTGGAGTACCTCGCGGCGCAGGGGGCGACCACCGCGATGGAGCTGGACCAGGCGCGGGCGCAGCGCGCGCACGCCGAGGCGGCGGTGTCGGCCGCGCGGGCGGCGCTCGGGTACACCGAGATCCGCGCGCCGTTCGCGGGCACGGTGCAGGCCCGGCACATCCACGCGGGCGATCTCGTCGGCCCGGGCCAGCCGCTCGTCGAGCTGGAGGGGAGCGAGCTGGAGGTGATCGCGAGCCTCTCCGACGAGGAGGCGCGCGGGATCGCGATCGGGCAGGCGGTCCGGTTCGAGACGGACGGTGAGGCGGGCGTGGCGCAGGTGTCGGCCTTCGCCGTCGGCGGCGATCCGGTGTCTCACCGCCGGACGCTGCGCGCCCGGATCGTGCCGGGCGGTGCGTCGCTCCGGAGCGGCACCTTCGCCCGCCTCGCGATCCCGGCCGACGCCGCGGCGCCGGCGCGCGGCGTGTGGGTCCCGCGCAGCGCGCTCGTCGAGCGGGGGGATCTCACGGGCGTCTTCGTGGTGAAGGGAGCGCAGGCGCAGCTGCGCTGGCTCGCGCTCGGCGAGGGAGCCGGCGACCGCGTCCCGGTGCGCGCCGGCCTGTCGGCGGGTGACGCGGTGATCGATCTCCCGGGCGCGCTGCGCGACGGGCAGCGGATCGAGGTGGAGCGATGATCCCCTCGTCACGTCAGGCCGGGCTCCCCGGCCGGCTCGCTCGCGCGTTCCTGCAGAGCAAGCTCACGCCGCTCGGCATCATCGCCTCGCTGGCGCTCGGCGTGGCGGCGATGCTCGGCATCCCCCGCGAGGAGGAGCCGCAGATCGTCGTCCCGCTGGTCGACGTGCTGGTGCCGTTCCCGGGCGCGACCGCCCGCGAGGTGGAGAGCCAGCTCACGACGCCGCTGGAGCGGCGCCTGTGGGGCATCCCGGGCGTCGAGTACCTCTACTCCACGTCCACGCCGTCGGCGGCCTTCATCACGGTGCGGTTCAAGGTGAACGAGCCGCTCGAGCCGAGCCTGGTGAAGGTGCACCAGGAGCTGCGTGCGCACCCCGAGCTGCTGCCGTCCGGCGCGCTTCCCCCGGTGGTGCGGCTCCTCGGCGTCGACGACGTCCCCTTCTTGACCCTCACGCTCCACGGCGATCCGCTCCCCGCAGGCCAGCTGCGCACCCTCGGCGAGGAGGTCGCGCGCGAGCTGGCGGCCGTCCCCGAGACGGCGCAGGTGCGCGTGCTGGGCGGCGCGCGCCGGGTGGTCCGGGTCGAACCCCAGCCGGAGCGGATGCGGACGCTGGGCGTCTCGATCGCGGAGCTCCAGCCGGCCATCGCCGCCGGGCAGGGGCAGCTGCCCGCCGGCGCGATCGTCGACGCGGGCAGGCGCGTGGAGCTGGAGGCGAATGGGTTCGTGCGCTCCGCGCTCGACCTGCGGCGCATCGTGATCGCGGTCCGCGGCGACCGGCCCATCTACCTCGAGGACGTGGCGCGGGTGACCGATGGCCCCGAGCCGGAGCCGCCCGTGGTCCTGATGGCCGAGAAGGGGACGCCTGGATTCGAGCAGGCCGTCACCATCGCGCTGGCGAAGCGCGCCGGCACGAACGCGCCCGCGCTGGCGAGGACGGTCGAGCGCAAGGTGGAGGCGCTCCGCGGCCGGCTCATCCCCTCGTCGGTGAAGGCGACCGTCACCCGCAACTACGGCGACACCGCAGAGGAGAAGTCGAACGAGCTCATCGAGCACCTCGTCCTCGCGACACTGTCCGTCATCGCCCTCATCGCGCTCGCCATGGGCTGGCGGTCGGCGGTGGTGGTCGCGGTGGCGATCCCGGTGACGCTGGCCCTGACGCTGCTCCCCACCTACCTCCTCGGCTACACCCTGAACCGCGTCACGCTCTTCGCGCTCATCTTCTCGATCGGCATCCTCGTCGACGACGCCATCGTGGTGGTCGAGAACATCCATCGGCACCTGCACCTGCCCGGGCCGAGGCGGAGCTTCGTCCAGACCGTCGTCGAGGCGGTCGACGAGGTCGGGAACCCCACCATCCTCGCCACCTTCGCCGTCATCGCCGCCATCCTCCCGAACGCGTTCGTGCGCGGCCTCGCGGGCCCGTACATGCGCCCGATCCCGGTGGGGGCCAGCGCTGCGATGCTCTTCTCGCTCGCCATCGCCTTCATCGTCAGCCCGTGGGCCGCGAGGAAGGTCTTTCGCAACGAGGCGCGCCAGCCGGAGGCCGACGCGCAGGCGCGGGAGACGCGCCTCACCTCGCTCTACCGCCGCGTCATCGGCACGCTCCTCACCCGCGCCTGGTCACGCTGGGCCTTCTTGGCCCTCGTGCTCGTGCTCTTCGCGGGAGCGACCTCGCTGGTCGCCTTCGGGGCCCTCCAGGTGAAGATGCTGCCCTTCGACAACAAGCGCGAGCTGCAAGTGCAGCTCGACCTGCCGGCCGGGACGGCGCGCGAGGATGCGCTCGCGGTCGGGCAGGAGCTGGCGCGCCGCATCCTCCAGGAACCCGAGGTGAAGGACGTCCAGGTCCACTCGGGCGTGGCCGCGCCGTTCACCTTCGTCGGCATGGTCCGCCACAGCTTCCTCCGCGAGGCCGCCGAGCAGATCGACCTCCAGGTGAACCTCGTCGCGAAGGGCGATCGCAAGGCGCAGAGCCACGCCATCGCGAAGCGCGTCCGTCCCGCACTGGAGGCCATCGCCTGGCCGCGCGGCGGCAGGCTGAAGATCGTCGAGATCCCGCCCGGACCTCCCGTGCTCGATACGCTCGTGGCCGAGGTGTACGGCCCGTCCGCGGCGGAGCGAGACCGGCTCGCCGGCGAGGTCCTGGCGGCTTTCCGCTCGACGAAGGGCGTGGTGGACATCGACTCCTCGCTGACGGCCACCTCGCCGAAGCTCGCGCTGCGCCTCGACGCGGAGAAGGCCGCGCTGCACGGCGTCGCGCCGGCCGCCGTGATCCAGACGCTCGCCGCCGCGGGCGCCGGCGCATCACTCGGGAGCTTTCACGTCGAACGCGGCGCGGCGCAGGTTCCGGTGGTGCTCCAGCTCGCGCCGGAGCGGCGGGCGCGCGTCGAGGATCTGCTGCAGCTGACCATCCCGGGACGCCGCGGCCCGGTGCCGCTCGCCGAGCTCGTCCGCGCGGAGCAGGGCAGGGTGGACCCGCCCCTCTTCCACAAGAACCTCCTGCCGGTCTCCTACGTCTTCGGGGATCTCGCGGGCGAGATCGAGAGCCCG
>Ga0306923_10006328_pt1 | contig 11662 bp, 11 predicted proteins | sample sta12Can44000108_FD_203841 | JGI IMG/M metagenome (GOLD analysis project Ga0306923, IMG submission 203841) | Lab enrichment of tropical soil microbial communities from Luquillo Experimental Forest, Puerto Rico - statanox.12C.anox.44.000.108 (v2)... | ecosystem: Environmental > Terrestrial >...
TGAGCCGAGCACCGGCTTGTTCCCAGCGCAACACTGCCGACACCGCCGGTAGCATATGCCAGACCGCGCGGCGGCCTCATCAGCGGTCCAACCCCAACCGGCCGATCGCCGGCAATTTCAGCGCCGGCACCTCGGCGTCGATGCCGATATTGAGCCCGAGGACGTTGAGCTCGAAGCCCTCATCTACGGCGAGCAGGACGCCGGCGAGCTCGAAGAGTGAGAATTGGAACCCGGAGCCGCTGGGTGCAGCGGCAAACACTGCGCCGCCGGGCAGAAAGTCTTTGCCGATCGCATTCGACGGCAGGTCGAGGCCGAGCTCCGGGACCTGCCTGGCAACATAGGCCGTGAAGGTGTTGCTGTTGGGGCCGGGCCAAGCGCGGTACTCGTGCGGATAGGGATAGGTTGCGACCGCGGCCCGGATCTCCTCGATCAGTCCGTCGACACCCGCTCCGCGCCGGTCGAGAATGACCCTCGGCCGGTCGCCAAACCAGTAATTGTCAGGGCCGGTCCGGTCGACGCGGATCGCCGGAGCACCGTTGGCGACGCCAAAGCCCGGCACCTCGTACCGCGTGTAGCGCTCGGCCCCGGTCGGCTTGACTGCAAACCAGGTGTGCACCGAAAACACCCCGCGCCACGAAACGGCGCGGGCGGCGTAGACCTGAACCACCGCCTCTTGTGTGGCCGCCGGGTCAGGCGCCAGGCCAGTCGGGTCGCGGCGGGCCTCGTACCACGGCACCCCGCCGCGCCCATCGGCCAGGCAACCGCTGACCAGCACCGGCAGCACGAACAGCCCGAGCAGCAATAGACCGGACGAAGCCGCCAGGTTCATACCCGCTCGGGTGGGCTAGCGCGCGATGCCGCTCGCCCCGGCCGGCACATCATAAAAAGCCAAGGTCATCGAGACGCTGGTGTAGTAGCCCATCAGAGTGATCACGTCGGTGATGCCGACATGGCCGAGCGCCCTGACCGCCCGATCGTAGAGCCCCTTTGGAACCCAGCGCGAATTGGCGAGTGCGGTCGCCATCTCGTAAACGACCTGCTCGCGCTCGTCGGCGAACGAGGTCGGCAGGCCCGACAGCAAGGTCTCGACCTTGTCGGCCGGCAGCCCGACCTCCTTTCCGCGCCGCTCATGGGCGGCGGTAGGGTAGGCCGAATGCCACTTGCTGTTGACGATGATGACAGCGATCTCGCGTTCGCGTTCGCTGAGCGAGTAGTGGCCAGGGTGGAAGTGGGCGCCCAGCGGCGCTGCGGCCTTCACCAGCTTGGGGTTGTGCACCCAGATTTTGCTCGGCCCTGCGACCTGCCCGCGGAGCTCTTTCAGAAAGCGATAGCCCTCCTGCTGCTCCGGCGTCATCTGCTCGTAGGGAATCTCGGCGTAACGGCCAAAGGTCGGGGTATCGGGCATTTCGGTTTCCTTTCAAATTGGTTGCGCGTCGCTAATTCCGCCGCGGCGGCTCGATCGGCATTGTCGCAATGTCGGTCCAGGCGACCGGGGCGCCGGCTTTTGCGGCAGCTTCTTCTGGCGGCAGGCTCGCGTCCCAATGCACCGCCAGAAAGCGCCGTCCGGTCACGCCGCCGGCGGCGTCCGATACCAGCCAGTTGAGCGGCGGCGCCATTACCGCGGGCTGGATCATCTCGGCGCGGTCATAGCCGGCCTCGATCGGCACCATGCCAGTGTTGGTAACCCCGCCCGGCACCAGCACATTGACGGTGACGCCGGTGCCGGCGAGGTCCTTTGCCATGATAGCCGAGAAGGCCTCCAGCGCCGCCTTCGACGGGCCATAGGTCGGCGAGCCCTCGCGGATCATCGTGCCGAGGCTCGTCGTGATGTTGACGATGCGGCCCCACTTCTGGCGCATCATGTCGTGAACGAGAGCGCGCGACAGCGCCATCGGCGCGTTGTTATGGACCGCGACGAAGAGCTTCCACAGCTCGGGGGTCACCTCCCAGAACTTGATCGGCCGCTGCCGGTTATCGGTGCGGATCGTCGCCTGGCCGACCCCGGCATTGTTAACCAGGATGTCGATCACCTCGAAGCGGCCGCGCGCTTTGGCGACGACCTCGTCGATCGCCTCGTCGCCGGCAAGGTCGGCCTCGATCGTCATCAAATTGGGGCCGTGCTGGCGCTGCTGCGCCATCTGCGCGAGCTCGGCGAGACCCTCGGCAGTGCGGTCGACCGCCGCGACCTTGAGCCCGCTGCCGAGCAGGCCCAGCACCAATTCCCGGCCGATACCGCCCGCAGCACCCGTCACGATCGCCGTACGCTGCTGTCCGCTCATCGTCTCCTCCTATCGCTTCAAGGCTTTTACAACAGACTGCCGCCGTCCACCGGGATGACCGTGCCGTTGACAAAGGTCATCGTCGTCGCGAGCCCAAAGATCACCGCCGCCACCTCCTCGGGCTGGCCGATCCGCTTGAGCGGGTTGCTGGCGATCCGCTGGGCGCGCTGCTGCGGTGTCCACATCTCGGTCATCGGCGTCTCCATCAAACTCGGCGCGACAGCGACGACGCGGATCGCCGGCGCCAAGGCTCGCGCCAGGGACATCGTCATCGCGTGCAATCCGGCCTTGGCCGCGGCATAGGCGATGTTGCTGCCACCGCCGCGCACCCCCGACACCGAGCCGATATTGACGACAAGCCCCTGCCCGCTCGCCTCGAGCAACGGCCGACAGGCTCGCACTGTCGCGAACGGGCCGCGTAGATTGACCGCCAGCACAAAGTCGAAGAACTCGTCGTCGAGGGCGGAGAGATCGGCGTGCGGGATCACCCTGGTGCTGCCGGCATTGTTGACCAGGATGTCGAGCCGGCCTTCGGTCTTGCCGATCGCGGCGGCGAGGCTTTCGATGGCAGCCGTATCCTGCGCCGGCGTCCGGCTGGCGCGGTGGCCGGTGCCGGGCAGGCTTGCGATCAGCCGATTGGCGGCCTCGGGGTCATTGGCGAAAGTGATGACGACACGAGCCCCGGCCTCTGCGAACAGGCGCGCCGTCGAAGCACCCAGGCCTTTGCTGCCGCCGGTCACCAGCGCCACCCGTCCATCGAGCAAACCCATGCCGGACCACGCCTGTTCAATCCGCTGCCGCCGCAAGCGGCGGGCCCAGGGTCTGCATGAACTCGATCAGGTAGGGCTTCCACAGCTCGGCATAGTAATGGCTGAAATGGCCGTGCGTATTGGGTCCAGCCGGGATCAGCACATAGCGGCCGTGCCTGACCCGCTTCATCGCCCGCTCGACGGTGCCGAGTTCGGGCGGGTTCGCGTGATCCTCGGCGTCGTTGATCAGCAGCACCTTGGCCTTGATCTTGTCGAGATCGGGCTCGGGGTTGTAGTCCATGATCGCTTCGATCGCCCACAGCGAGTCGTTGGCATCACCCTTCGCGGCCTCGGCCAGCCGGCGCTCGTAGAGCGCGTTGGCAGCGGCGAAGGTCGGCGCCATTTCCTGAATCCGGGTCGGGCTTTCGGTGCCGAAATTCCCGGCGGCAGCGTAGATATAATGGCGCGGGTTGGTTTCGTAGAACCCGTTGTCCCAGTCCGGGTCGTGCCGGATCGCTTCGGCCTGAGCGCGGCGGCCGAGCCAGTTGCGGCCGCTGATCTCGACCGGCTGGCAGGAGAGCGGGACCACCCCGTCCATCAAATCGGGGTACATCTCGGCCCACATCCAGGCATGCATGCCGCCCATCGAGCTGCCAACGACCAGCCGGAGATGGGCGACGCCGAGGCCATCTGTGATCAGCCGATAGCCCGACTCGACCATGTCATGGTAGCGGTAGCGGGGGAAATTCCCCCGAAGTCCGTCGGAGGGCTTGCTCGACCCGCCGCGCCCGAGCGCGTCCTGCATGATCATGAAATATTGTGTCGCATCGAGCGGCTGGCCCGGTCCGAAGAGTTCGTCGGCGAGGCTCGGGCGCAGCCAATTGGCGCCGGTGCCGGTGTTGCCCTGCAACAGCAGTACCCCGTTGACGATCTTGCCTGCCGTGTTGCGCCTGGCGGTTCCGAGCGTGCGGTAGCGCAGCTTCAGCTCGGGCAAGGTCTCGCCGCTGCGGAACACATAGTTCCGGATGATGAAGTCGCCCTCCCGGTAATTCGGCCATTTCGTTTGGCGCGCAGATGCGGGCGTGGCAGCGGCATGGGCAGACATTTGCAGGTTCTCCAGTTCGTTTCCGGGGGATGATAGAGGCTGCCTGTTTCCGGCGAAAGCGCCGCCACGGATCGGTCACCCGGTGGCACTGGCTTTCGGTGTGTCCCGTCGCATATCGTCGTCGCCGATGAACGCGTGCCGACCGATCCGGCTCAACGCCTTCGACATGGCCTGCGTCGGCCACATTCAGCATGGAATGTGGACGCATCCGCGCGACCATTCCTCGGACTATGCCTTGCTCGACCATTGGGTGCGCTTGGCACAAATGCTCGAGCGCGGGCTGTTCGACGGGCTCTTTCTCGCTGACGTGCTCGGTGCTTACGATGTCTACGGCGGAAATGCCGACGCCTCGCTGCGCGGTGCGGTGCAGATCCCCTTGCTCGATCCGATGGCGCTGGTACCGGCAATGGCCTATGCGACCACGCATCTCGGCTTTGGCGTGACCTGCAATCTCGCCTATGAACCGCCGTTTCTGTTCGCCCGCCGCATGGCAACACTGGATCATCTGACCGGAGGCCGTATCGGCTGGAACATCGTCACCGGCTATCTCGACAGTGCGGCGCGCGCGATGGGTTTCTCTGCGCAGGTCGAGCACGACGACCGCTATGACCTGGCGGACGAATACCTGCAAGTGGTCTACGCGTTGTGGGAAGGCGGCTGGGCGGACGACGCGGTGCTACGCGACCGCGAGCGTGGCATCTACACCGATCCGCAGCGGGTGCGCCCGGTGCGCCACCACGGCAAGCAGTTCGATGTCGACACGATACCGTTGTGGGAGCCGTCGCCGCAGCGCACGCCGGTGCTCTACCAGGCAGGCGCCTCCGACCGCGGCAGAATATTTGCCGCCCGCCATGCCGAGTGCGTGTTTGTCAATGCCAGCACGAAGCAGAATGTGCGCCGCATTGTCACTGATTTGCGTACCCGTGCCGCACCGCGGCCGATGCTGGTGTTTGTCGGCGCAAGCGTCGTGACCGATCGTACCGAAAAGGATGCGCAGGAACTGCTGGCCGAGTATCGGCGCCACGCCAGCGTTGAAGGCGCCCTCGCCCATGCCGCCGCTTCGCTCGGCATCGACTTCGACCGCTATGGGATGGACGAGCCGATCGAGGCCGGCGCCACTCAGGCCATTCGCTCCAATGTTGAGGCGATCACCGCCTCTCTCGGTCCGGGCTGGTCCAAGCGCCGGCTGATCGACCGGTTTGTGCTTGGCAGCCGCCAGCCGCCGATTGTTGGCTCACCCGAGCAGGTCGCCGACCAACTGATCGACTGGGTCAATGAAGCCGATGTCGACGGCTTCAACCTCTCGCGCACCGTCGTTCCGGAGTGTCTGGAGAGCTTTATCGACCTGGTATTGCCGGTCCTGCAGGAACGCGGCGCCTACAAATGCAGCTACGCTCCCGGTACCTACCGGCAGAAGCTGTTCGGCCGTGGCGATCGGTTGCCCGGCGGGCACCCGGCCGCTTTGGCGCGCTGGAGCGCTGTCCGTTAATATTAAAAGGAAGAATGCATGCGCAAGTTTTTCGGGCCGACCGGTTCAGTAACCAGGGTCACGATCGAGAGCGAATTTCTCCAGACTAATATGCTGGGTGATCCGACCGAGCGCGTCGTCGATGTGTATATCCCGGCCGGGCATGACGGACGAGGATTGCCGCTGCTGGTCGATCTGGTCGGTTTCACCGGCAGCGGCCTGTCCCACACCAATTGGGCCGGCTTCCGCGAAAACCTGCCGGAACGGCTCGACCGGCTGATCGGCGAGCAGCGCATGCCGCCTGTCGTCGTCGCCTTTCCCGATTGCTTCACCCGGCTCGGCGGCAACCAATACATCAACTCGGCTTCGATGGGTGCTTGGGAGGACTTTCTGCTGCATGAAATGTTGCCGGCGATCGAGCAGCGCTTCGGATGCGGCGGCATCGGGCGGCGCGGCGTGTTTGGTAAGAGCTCGGGCGGATATGGTGCGATCACCCACGCATTGCGCCATTCCGACATCTGGGCGGCGGCAGCTTGTCATTCGGGCGATATGGGTTTCGAGGTCTGCTATCTGCCCGACATGCCCGCGGTACTGCGCGCGCTGGCTGGGACCGAAAATTCGATCGAGCGCTGGTGGCAGCAGCTCGAGGCCGCCCGCAAACCTTCGGACGGCTCCGGCAAGGTCATCAACGCACTGGCGATGGCGGCGAGCTACGACCCGGATCCGACGCAGTTTCTCGGGATGCGGCTGCCGGTCAGCTTTGACACCTGCGAGGTCATCGAGGAACGCTGGGCGAACTGGCTACGCCAAGACCCGGTCGTCGCCGTCGAAACCCAGGCCGACAACCTGCGCCGGCTAAAGGCGCTCTACATCGATTGCGGCACGAACGACCAGTTCAACCTGCTCTATGGCGCCCGCCGGTTTGTGCGGCGGCTAAACCAGCTCGGTGTCGCGCATCGCTACGAAGAGTTCTCCGACAACCACACCAATGTCGATTACCGGATGGACGAGAGCCTGCCGTTTCTCGCCCAGGCATTGTCCGGTTGATTTGGCGGCGCGGCCGAACCCGCTGTGGCGGTGCCTACGCTTGGCGGTGGCGAGATGTCGCCGGCGATGCCGCCGCCATTGACGCTGCGACCTTGTCGGGGCGGGTAAACGCCAAATATTCGCGAGCGAATTCGGGCGGCAGGATTTCGACCATCGACTCGTTTTCGACCCAGACCTCGATCACATGGAACGGGCCGCGGTCGCAGCGAAAGCATTGCCAGCCCTCGCGGGCGGCAATGGTCTCGACCTTGTCCGCGTCGGTCGTAACGCTGAGCGCGAAATGAGTCGGCCCGTAGCCGCGCGCCTCCCTCTTCACAAAGCTACCGCCAGTGGTGCCGCCCGGCTGCAGCTCTGTACCCGCGGGGTAGACCTCGACACCGGATCCGTGCTCGTCGAGCTGAAGCGCGAAAAAGCTTCCCGGATTGGGCGGAAACGGCACCGCTTTGCCACCCATGAGTTCGGCTAGGACCCCGGCGACATGCATCGGGTCATGTGCGGCAATGGAAAGATGATGGATCATGTTTTCCTCACATGAACTGAGGGACGCATAACGCAACGAGACTCTTACGCGAGAATGTCCGGCACCGCCCTGGATGTGGGCAATCGTTTGGGCTCGTCAATGGGTGCCGGCACTGGCCGGTGCGCCGAAGTTCACCATTCGCTAACCGCCGCCGGCTCAGAATAAGCGCGCTCGGCGCAAACCGCGTCTGGCCACTTCGTTCCGGCAACCGTAGGTGCCGATCGAGGATATGGTGAATGCCGGTTACTTGATCGCCGCACTCGTGGTCGCCGCGCCGCTATACGTCGTGCTCGCCTACAACCGTCTGGTGCGGGCGCGGAATATGTTGCAGGAGGGGTGGAGCGGCATCGATGTCCAGCTGCGCCGCCGTGCCGATCTCGTCCCCAACCTGATCGAGACGGTCAAAGGCTACGCCGGGCATGAGCACAGCATCTTCGAAGACCTGGCCGATAAGCGGGCACAGAGCTTCGCTGCCAATACGGTGACCGGCCAGATCACGGCTGAGCAGGCGATGCAGGGTGCGCTCGGACGCCTCTTCGCGGTTGCCGAAGCCTATCCGGCGTTGAAAGCAGACGCGAATTTCCGACAGCTGCAGACCGAGCTCGAACAGATCGAAGACCAGGTGCAGCTGGCGCGGCGCTACTACAACGGGGTTGCGCGCGAGATGAATACGCGGGTCCAATCTTTTCCCGGCAACCTGGTCGCCGCGGCGTTCAACTTCGCTCCTGCGAGCTATTTCGAGCTGGGCGACGAGGCCGCGCGCACCGTGCCAAAGGTTGCTTTCGGCTGAGCGATGGCGGCCACCCGGATCGCGCTGGCACTGGCGGCGCTGCTCGTCGGCGCGACGTCCGCGCGCGCCCAGACCGAACGCATCACCGACTTTGTCAGCGATGTAGCGATCCAACCCAACGGCCTCCTCGACGTCACCGAGGCGATTACCTTCCAGGTATTGGGAACGCAGATTCGGCACGGTATCAACCGTGATTTTCCAACCGATTACCAGGGGTGGCGGGGATCGCACTCGACCACCGGCTTTGTCCTGGACGATGTCCGCCTCGACGGAGACCCCGTCCCAACGCAACAGTCGCGATTGCCGAATGGCGTGCGCGTCCGCATCGGCGATCCCGATCGCCTCGTCCCGACCGGCGTGCACACCTACACGATCCATTACCTGACGTGGTGGCAGATACGTTTCGGTCCGGATGCGGATGGGCTCGACTGGAATGTCACCGGGAATGGCTGGGAGTGGCCGATCGACCGCGCCGAACTACGCCTGCGTGGGCCCGAGGGCCTCGTTTGGAGCAACGTCCGAACCTTTACCGGTCGGCAGGGTAGTCACGCCGAGGATGCTCGGGTCATCGCACAGACGCCCGGCCTTCTTGACGTGGTCACGAGGGGACCGCTCTCCCTTCATGAAGGGCTGACCGTAGCTGCATCCTTTCCGAAGGGCATATTGCAGCAACCCTCCGAGCTACAGGTCGCAGCCCATTGGGTAGGCGACAATCTGGCGCTGTTTCCGAGCTTTTTGGGCCTGGTCGGGATCAGCGTCTATGTCGGCTGGCTGTTTCTTTGCGGTACCGCGCGGCCGACTGGTGTCATTGTCCCGCAATTCGCTCCGCCGAGTGGTTTCTCCCCGGCCATGGTGGGCTATCTTGAGGATAAGAGCTTGTCGGACCGCGATTTCAGCGCCGGTATCGTCGGTCTCGCGGTCGCCCGGCATCTGAAGCTGATCCACGATGATGGAACCTATCGCCTGGTCCGCCAGCAGGGCGGACAGGCCGTCACCGATGTCGAAGCGCAGTTCGAAGGTGCGCTGTTTCGGGCGGACGACGAACTGTGCATTTCCCAAACTAACCACAATCGCATCACAGATGCCCGCACCGCGCTAGGCAACTTTCTACGCCGGGCGGTGATGCCAGCGCTCCTGTACAAAGAGCCGCGCAATGTGCGGCCCGCTCTGGCACTTGCAATCGCGACGATCCTGTTGACGGTGGCCGCTCTGGCGATCGAATTCGGCGCATTCGCGGTAGCGCTGGCGTCCATGATCGGTTTTGCCGTCGTCGGGGCGCTGCTTCTCGTATTGTCGGCACGGTCGGGCGGCCGCGGCCGCTGGCTGCCTGCCGTGGTCGGCATGCCATTCCTGGTGATCGGGTTGTCGGTCGCCGGCACCAGCGGCCTCTGGCTGTTTCTCGTGGCACTGTTCGTCGCCGCCACGGCGGCCCTGGCCGCGGTCAGCTATTGCCGCCTGACAGTGCCGACCGCCGAAGGCTGGAAACGCCTTGATGAGATCGAGGGCCTCAAACTCTTCATCGGGGTCGCCGAAGCCGATCGGCTGCGGCTCCTAAACCCGCCCGACTTTACTCCGGCGCTTTATGAAAAGCTGCTCCCTTACGCGATTGCCCTTGGCGTCGAGATGGTATGGAGCCAGCGCTTTGCCGCCTCGCTTGCGGCGGCGCAGACCGAGTATCAGCCGGATTGGTACGACGGGAGCCGTCCTTGGAGCCACTGCGACGCTTCGGATTTCAGCTCGGGTCTGGGCGGCGGCCTCGCTTCGGCAATCAGCGCGGCCGCGACGCCGCCGAGCTCGGGCGACGGTTCGTCGGGCGGCAGCGACGGCGGCGGCAGTGGTGACGGGGGTGGCGGTGGCGGCGGCTCGGGTTGGTAGAGCGCGCGCTGGTGGTACCCAACGAGCCCCGGTAGGTAGGGTCAATCTTCTGGCAACCCGGCCTTGCGCAGACCGGTGATGTATTTTTCCATTCTCTCCCGCGTGAAGACCCGCGACCAGAGAGCCCTATAACGGGCAATCGTGACCCCGGGCATAGAGTCAGTCCATAGACGTAACGTAGCACGGGCTTCCTCGATCCGATCAAGGTATGCACAAGCGACTACCTTGGCGACGAGAGCGCCGCGATAGCCGGGCTCTTCGCGCAAGGTCCGCTCCGCCCAATCCAAGGCCTCTTCGTACCTATCTGCCGTCAAATGGGCCTGGGCTATTCCGTTGGTGAAGGTTCGGCGAAGACTGTCGAGCGGGCTCAATCGCATGGCCTGTTCGAGTGCTTCAATCGTTGGGCCGGCCTGATCGAGAATGAGCGACGCGTAACCGCGTGCCATCCAGGCATGGGCGGAATTGGGATTGAGCACCAGTGCCCTGTCGATAGCTGCCGCCGCTACGGCGTGTTCCCCGGCGAACGTCGCCAGCGTGTGCGCAGCCATCCACAGCGTATCCGGGTCGTCTTTCCCGGCCTCCAGGGCCTGTCTGGCCAAGACCACAGCCTCGGCGGCCTCCGCTTCCGAAACGGGCGTGCGGCCGTGGGATCGCTGATGGATGCGCGACCAGCCGATCGCCGCCATAGCTGGCGCATAACCGGGATCGATTGCGAGCGCCTGCTTCGACAGCGCAATCGCCTGGGGCACGCTCTCGGCAGTGGTTTTATCGCGCAATGCGAGTGCACGCAGGTAGAGGTCATAAGCATCGAGACTCTCGGTGGGCTTGCGCCGGGCACGCTCGAACTCTGATTGGCGCAGCCTCGGCTCGATGACGCCGGCGACGCTCGATGCTACTCGGTCCTGCAATTCGAAAATATCGTCGAGCGCGCCATCGAACCGATCGGCCCAGATATGGGCGCCAGTGCCGGTGTCGATCAGCTGGCCGGTAATACGCACCCGATTTCCGGACTTGCGCACACTGCCTTCGAGCACGTAGCGCACCCCCAATTCGCGCGCCACCTGCTTCACATCGACGGCTCGGCCCTTGTACGTAAAACTCGAATTGCGGGCGATAACGAAAAGCCAGCGGATGCGCGAAAGGGCGGTGGTGATCTCCTCGACCATGCCGTCGGCGAAGTACTCTTGCTCCGGGTCACCGCTCAGGTTTTGGAACGGCAGCACCGCGATCGATGGTTTATCGGGCAATGCCAGCGGTGCCGACGCCGCTGCAGTCTGTTTCGCGCCGAGCCGGAGGCGCCACACATGCACAGGCCTGGCGATGTTCTTGACCTGCTGCTCGCCGAGATCCTCGAAGGCGAGGTCGAGCTTGTCTCGCACCTGGTCGTGCACCACTCGGCTGACGCAGATGCCGCCCGGCTCCGCCAGGGCTTCCAGGCGCGCCGCTATATTGACGCCGTCCCCATAGATGTCATCGTCGTCGAGGATGATGTCGCCGAGATTGATGCCGATGCGGAACTCGATCCGCTTATCCTCCCGGACCCGCGTGTTGCGCTCGGCCATCGCGCGCTGCACTTCGACCGCGCAGCGTATCGCGTCGACGACACTGGCGAACTCGACAAGGAGGCCGTCGCCGGTGGTCTTGACGATGCGCCCGCGATGCTCCTTGACCTTTGGATCACAGAGCTCGCTGCGGGTTGCTTTCAACGCGGCGAGCGTGCCTTCCTCGTCCGCCCCCATCAGCCGCGAATAGCCTGCGACGTCGGCGGCGAGGATCGCGGCGAGGCGGCGGGTCTGGTTCATTGCTTCTCCACGGACGCGATGATCATA
>Ga0306923_10006330_pt1 | contig 11661 bp, 15 predicted proteins | sample sta12Can44000108_FD_203841 | JGI IMG/M metagenome (GOLD analysis project Ga0306923, IMG submission 203841) | Lab enrichment of tropical soil microbial communities from Luquillo Experimental Forest, Puerto Rico - statanox.12C.anox.44.000.108 (v2)... | ecosystem: Environmental > Terrestrial >...
TCGTTGGTGAGGACCACCCGCTTTGCCGTCCCCAACATCTCGACGGTGGCGTTCTCGAGCTTGACGCCGACCTCTTCGCTGATCACCTGGCCGCCAGTCAGCACCGCCAAGTCTTCGAGCATCGCCTTGCGGCGGTCACCGAACCCTGGCGCCTTCGCTGCCGCGACTTTGAGGCCGCCGCGCAGTTTGTTGACGACCAACGTCGCCAGCGCCTCACCCTCGACATCCTCGGCGACGATGAGCAGCGGTCGACCAGCACGCACAATCGTTTCGAGCAGCGGCAGGATCGGCTGTAAGCCCGCCAGTTTCTTTTCATGTATAAGGATGTAGGGATCTTCGAGCTCGGCGCTCATCTTCTCAGGATTAGTGACGAAATAGGGCGAGATGTAGCCCCGGTCGAACTGCATGCCTTCGACCACTTCGAGCGCGGTTTCGGTGGTCTTCGATTCTTCGGCAGTGATCACGCCTTCGCCACCCACCTTCTCCATCGCATCGGCAACCAGCTCGCCGATCGCCGGATCGTTATGCGCCGATATGGTCGCCACTTGAGCCTTCTCCTTGCGGGTGCCGACATCACGCGACATCTTGCGCAGTGCCTCGATCGCCGCTTTTGCGCCACGGTCGAGCCCGTGCTTTAGATCGATCGCACTGGCGCCGGCAACGACATTGCGCACCCCGTCCGCAAATATCGTCTGCGCCAGGATGGTGGACGTGCTGGTGCCGTCGCCCACTGCGTTGCCGGTTTTTTCTGCGGCTTGGCGCAACATCTGGGCACCGAGATTTTCCTCCGGATCCTTGAGATCGAATTCCTTGGCGATGGTTACGCCGTCGTTGCAGACGATCGGCGATCCCCAGCTCTTCTGAATCAGCACCGACTTTGATTTCGGCCCCAGTGTGACTCGCACGGCGTCGCAGAGCTGTGTCGCGCCGCGCAAATCTTTTCACGCGCGGCCGACCGGAATAACACCTGTTTATGTGGCATCGAATGGTCTCCTGTCTTACGCCGCGGCTAAGGGCGCGAGCCGACTGCCGGCCGGCGGCGCCCCAGCTCTGCGCCAACACCCGACTGCGGGTGTTCCCTCGCGGATTGCCTAAGCCCGGACGAGCCCGAGTTCGTGAATAACGGTCTTGAAATGCGACCACTCAGTGAGTGGCCAGAGCTCGGTGTGAGCATGACCGTAGCTCCGGACGATCGCAGAGATCTTGGTGGCGTCGTCGAGGTCCTGCGCCCTGAACAGGTCGAGATAGTCATAGGGGCCGCACACAGCATAGCTGCCGATCCAATGCGCCGTCGGACAGGCGACGCGCACATGTTCCATGACCCGGTGTTCTAGGTCTTCGACAGCGGTCGGCGACTGCAAGCCGTCAGGCTCCAGCCGTGTCAGCATGGCAAAGATCTGCATCGAATGATCTCCTTCTGGCGTGTCCCAAACATGCCGCAAAACACTGATGCGTGCGCACGGCGAGGCAAACGACAACAGGATAAGCCCTCGCTCGATCGCGCCCTTGACATGGATCAACGCCGGAACGAGCGCGGACCTGACTAATATCGGGCAGCGCCAGAGTGGAGCGATCGATGACGAAGCCCGCGCGAGAAGCAGCGGTCGAACCCCATGCCGAATTGTTTCCGCATGGCGCCGATGTCGGTGTCCGCGGCATCGGTCCGACGCGCGATGCGGCCTTCGAGCAGGCCGCATTTGCGCTTACTTCCGCCGTCAGCGATCCCACAAGGATCGCCTTGCGGGAAGTTGTTGACGTGACTTGCGACGCGCCCGAAGACACCCATCTGCTGCTCGATTGGCTCAATGCCTTAATCCGTGAGATGGCAGTGCGGCGGCTGGTTTTTGGCTGCTTCGCCGTGTTGATCGAGGGCAACCGTCTTCGCGGTCGGGCCTGGGGCGAACCGGTCGACCAAGCGCAACACATGCCGGCTGTGGAGCCCAAAGGCGCGACCCTGACGGCACTTGAGGTTGCCATTCGCGACGACGGCGCTTGGGTCGCGCAATGCATCGTCGATGTCTGAACAACCCGAAGAACCAATGGACCTATCGCGATTGCACCGTATTTCGGATTGGGAATGGCGCCTTGATCCGAGAGTAAGATGCGCGAGCCAGCGTGCTTTACGGGGGCGAAGGGCTGATTGCCGGGATGGACGACAAGTCCTCGAGCAGATCAGCAATGTGGCCTGCCTGCCGGGCATCGTCGACGCCGACCGTCATTCTCCATTGACCGAGGTCAATGGATCAGCCGGCCCGGCCTGAGACAGTATTTGCCTTACATTCACGGAGCCAACATGAAGCAGACGAACCTAAGTCCCCGGAGCCCAAGAAAGACGCGCCGCATTTCGGGACGGGCCCAACAGGACCACATTCTCGACCCCTACCAGCGCCAGCAAAAGCTGCGTGAGGGTACGGTCTGCCCGCAATGCGGCGTCGTTTATCACGAGGGGCGCTGGCGATGGGTTCCTAGCGCCGAGGGGGCTGCCGGGGCTCTGTGCGCGGCCTGCCGCCGCATCAACGACAAATTTCCTGCCGGTGTGGTGGCCTTGAGAGGTGATTTCGTCCGGGAACACATGGAGGAGATGATCCAGTTGGCCCGCCATCAGGAGGAGGCAGAGAAGAAAGAACATCCACTCAACCGGATCATCAGTATCGAGGAGGACACGCACGGGGTCGTGATCAACACGACGGACATCCACCTGCCGCGCCGCATTGGCGAGGCGGTCAAGCGCGCCTTCCACGGCGAGATCGAGGACAATTTTGAGAAAGACGGATATTTCGTGCGCGTAAATTGGACCCGGGAAGCCTAAAGCGGCCAGCCAGCTTCGAGCCTCCGCAAGTGCCCCTGCAAAAGGCGACACAGGCTGAGCCTTCGTTGACTTGGATCAAGCGCCTTTAGCTTCTTATAGAACACAAATGCTTTGGCACGATGGGAGATGAGAATGTCGGGCGATCGCGGATCAAAGCAAGTTAAAAGAAAAGCTCTGAGGGCGGGAAAGCCGCCGAGGCAGGCGCGGAAAAAAGCCGGGCCCGCACCGGAGGAGCTCAGTCCGGAGCGTCGCGCGGAGTTGGCCCAGCAGATCGAGGCAAGACGGTGGCGCGGCAAACCGCCTTCGATCTGATCGGCCGCCGGCGATCAGCTAAGCCCGAGGGCCCGGCGCGCAGCGGACATGCAACCCTCCGGGTTGCCGCCCGCCTCTATGCGAATCCATTCCACCGTCCCGAGATCTTGCTGAAGCTGTTGTGCAAGGACTTCCGTGGACGCATCGGAGGCATCATGGCGCCGCGCGCGCAGGCGGCGGTCCATTGTTGCCGGCGGTGCCTCGAGCCAAATCCCGGCAAACGGGACGCCAGCTGCCTCGGCGACCGTGAGGAAGGACTGGCGCTCCCCAGGCTTCAGCGATACGGCATCGACGATCACCGAATATCCTGCTGCCAGCGCATTTGCAGCCTTGCGGCACAGCGTCTGGTAGACGCGGCGTGACACCTGCGCCGTATAAGCGCCCGTCTGCAACCGCGTTTCGGGGGCAACTCCGAAAAGACGCTTGCGGATCACGTCGCTGCGCAGAACCCGTGCGCCGAGGCTTGGAGCCAGGGCTGCAGCGAGGGTCGATTTACCGGTTCCGCTAAGGCCGCCGATTGCGACCAAGCGGCAGGATCGCGGCCGCAGAAACTCGGCAGCAAGCTTAAGGTAGCTGCGCGCCTCGGCAGCCGTTTCCGGCTTCAGCTTCGACGGCGCCGCACGCTCCATTGCCGCTGCAGTGACGTGCGCCCGGATCGCCGCACGCGACGACAGAAAAAGCGGCATCGCCGCAAGCCCATCGTCCTCGCCAGTCAAATCGAGATAGCGGTTCAGCACGAGGTTAGAAAAATCCGCGAACTCGCGATGCTCGAGATCCATCAGTAAAAATGCGAGATCATAGAGCACGTCGACAGAGGCGAGCTCGTCCGAGAATTCGAGGCAATCGAACAGGGTCGGCCTGCCCTCGAATAGACAAACGTTGCGGAGATGCAGGTCACCGTGGCAGCGGCGCACTTTTCCCGCTGCGCGCCGCCGGTCGAGCAAGGCGCCGGTGGCAGCAAGCCGCTCCGATGATCGCTGCCTGATCTCGACGATATCCTCAGTGACAAAACCCGCGTGGGACGCCGCCATCAGGCAGCAATGGTTCGTCTCGACGACAGCGGCCAGCGCCACAGCGCCGCCCTGACTGGGGCGCGGTTCAGCTGCCTGATGGAACGTCGCGATATGGTCGGCGAGTTCGTTCATCAAGGACGCATTCAGTCGGTTGGTCTTGGCGAGCTCGTCGAACAGCGCCGCCTGATCGAAGCGGCGCATCACCACGACCCAATCGACCACGCGACCCTCGGTACCAAAGCTGACCACTCCACACGCAGTGCGGGTCAGCGCTCGGACCTCCAGATAAAGCTCCGGCGCGGAGCGGCGGTTGAGCACGAGCTCGGCCTCGCAGGCTTTCCGGCGCTGTTCCACGGAAGAGAAGTCAAGGTAAGGAAATTTTATTGCGCGTTTGAGCTTGTAACCACGGTCGCCGGCAAGAAAAACCAACGACACATGGGTCTCGATGATGTCGACCTGCTCGACTGCCGCTCCGTAGGTGGAGGGCCGACTCAGAAAATCGATGACATCCCGCTGATCACCGGCCATTGCCATGCGAGAACGCCCCGCGCCCCGCTCGATCCATCAAGCCGCCGGGAACAATGGCGTCAGGTAGCGCGGCCCTGCGATCATATGGTCTTCAATGCCGCGCACGCCTGGAATGTTCTCGGCGACGACGCGGAGTGCCCTTCTTTCCTCCTCCGATCCGACGGTCCCCCAAAAATGCACAACGCCGTCGGAAACGACGACATTAGATTCGACCGGGCTCGCCCACTCCTGCCTGCGCGCCTCGGCGAGCAATCGATCGCGGATCAGGCGATCGCTATCTTCATTGGCGCTCGCGGCTCCGCCGCTGGCCAACACCTGCAGCAGGTCGGCGCGGCTGACAATGCCGACGATCTTGCCGTCATGCACGACTGGGACCCGCTTGATCCGCTTGGTCTCCATTAGCTCGGCAATCTCGCCCAGGCTGGCCAACTCCCCTACGCTGACGACCTCTCGGGTCATGACGTCTTCCACCCGCCGGGCGTGGGACTTGATGTATTCCGCAGCCATTCGGGAATTTGCAGAGAACCATTCGCTCCAGGGCGAATGCCCGCGCTCGGTCCCGGTCTCCGCTCGGCGCAGTAAGTCACCTTCGGTAATCATCCCGACAAGCTGCCCATTCTTGTCGAGAACGGGAACCCCGCTGATGCGAAGGTTGATCATGAGCCTAGAAACTTTTTCGACCGTCGTTTCGGGCGTCGTGGTCGCCACGGCCCTGTACATGACATCCCTTGCTCTCATCCGACTCTCCTCCTTGTTGCCGGGCGAAGCTACACTCGCAGCCGACACGGGCCTTGACGTGGATCAACGCGACATTTCTCTAAACGGGTCATGATTAACACTCAGAATTCTGATGCCGGACTATGAGCCGGTGGTTCATCGGGATCGGTCTCGTACTCGCCGTGGTCGGGCTGTTGTGGCCGTGGCTCGGCCGGCTCGGGCTCAATCGTCTGCCCGGTGACATCGTGATCGAACGGGTGAATCTCCGTTTCTATTTCCCGATCGTGACCTGCCTCGTCGTTAGTGGGGTGGTATCACTGATCTTGTGGTTCTTGAATCGATGAACCTTTCGGAGAGCACGTGATGGAGGACGTATTTCGCTTCGCCGACGACCTCGGCCCCTTGAAACTCGTTCACATTCACCGGTCATCCATCGGGCTCAAGGCGGTCGTCGCGATCGACAATGTCGCTTGCGGGCCGGCAATCGGTGGCGTGCGTATGGCGCCCGGTGTCAGCACGGGGGAAGCCTTCCGGCTCGCGCGGGCGATGACCTTCAAGAATGCTTCAGCAGGACTGCCGCATGGCGGTGGCAAGTCGGTGATCTTTGCCGATCCCAAGATGCCGCTGCGCGACAAGGAGCGGCTGATCCGGGGCTTTGCCCAAGCGATCAGCAATCTCAAAGAGTACATCCCGGGGCCCGATATGGGGACCGACGAACTCGCAATGGGCTGGATCAAGGACGAGACCGGCCGCGCCGTTGGCCTGCCGCGTGAGATCGGCGGCATCCCTCTGGACGAGATTGGCGCTACCGGGTTTGGGCTAGTTGCCGCGATCGACGTGGCGCGGGAGCGGATCGGGTTGTCACTGACCGGTGCTCGGGTCGTCGTTCAGGGTTTCGGCTCGGTCGGCAAACACGCGGCTCGCTTTCTCGCTGAGAGAGGCGCGGTGCTTGTAGCTGCCAGCGACACCCAGGGCACGATCGCCGACGAGGATGGCCTAGACCTCTCCGCTCTCTTTGCGCTCAAGGCCGACGGGCGCTCATTGCACGACCACCCGCGCGGCCGCAAGCTCGGCGCTGACGCGGTGATTGACATCCCGTGCGATATCTGGATTCCGGCGGCACGACCAGACTTCATTCATGCCGGCAATGTCGCGCGGCTGCGGACCCGGATCGTCGCCGAGGGCGCCAACATCCCCCTCTCGGCCGAGGCCGAGCAGGCGCTCGCCGACCGCGGTGTCACCGTCCTGCCCGATTTCATCGCTAATGCCGGCGGCGTGATCTGCGCGGCGATCGAGTATCGGGGCGGAACAGAGTTGTCTGCTCTTACGTTGATCGACGAAAAGATCCGCGCCAACACCGCGGCCGTGCTCGACGCCGTACGGCGCACCGGTGCGCTGCCGCGCACTGCGGCGACATCGCTTGCTACTGAACGGTTGGACCGCGCGATGCGGACGCGGCGATGGGATGCGCCGCCCGGCTGAAATTATTCCCCTGTCGCGGTCGTCAAGATCCGTCCGCGACCCACTCCCATTGATCTGGGTCAATGCGTTAACCGGCAAGCCTGCGGCTTACTCAAGACTTGACGGCCTAAGGCGATCCGATGCACGCAATCGATGTCATGACGAGCGAAGTTATCTCGGTCGACGAGAACGCGACTGTACCGGCAGTGGCGAGACTACTGGCCGAGCGCGGGATCAGCGCGGTCCCGGTCGTCGACAAGAACAACCAAGTAATCGGTATGGTCAGCGAGGGTGATCTGTTGCATCGCGTTGAAACGGGGACCGAGCGCCGACGCGCATGGTGGCTCGACATGATGGCATCGACGAACAAGCTCGCCGGGGACTACATCAAGTCGCATAGCGTCCAGGTGAAGGACGTGATGACGCGCAATGTCCTTTGCGTCACCGAGACGACGCCGATCGCCGACATCGCAGTTCTGCTAGAGACGAACCGGGTGCAGGCGCTGGCTATGACGGTCAATCAGTTTCCGAGCGGCGCCGAGGCCGAGGACCGTACGATCCGCGAAAAGTTGCTTGCGGAGCTAAAGGTGCAGAAATGGGCTGAGGTCTCTCCCGCCAACGTGACCGTCAAGGACGGCGTCGTGCACTTGTGGTCCTCCTATCTGTCCGAACAGGAAAAGCGCGCACTCGTTGTCGCCGCCGAGAACACTCCGGGCGTTCGGCGCGTCGAGGACCACATGCGGCCGGTCCCGACATACCTGCTGGCCTAGGATTGGCGAATTATCCAAGGAGTGCGAGAGATGTCATTGCATCCAATTAGCGACAAAGCTGAGATCTCCGTCGATTTTCCCGACAAGGCCTACATTGGCAGTTTTGGGCGGCACTCGCAGTTCGACGCCTACGCCGATGACGACAGCGTCGCTGTCAGGCTGGTGCGGCCTGGGGAGGATCGGCGCGAGGCGGTGATGCATTTGCACTATGGCCTCTTGGCAGACATCCTTGTTGAGCTCTCGAAATCGCTGGCCTCTCGCGGTCAGCTTGACGAGCAGCATCGCACCGAGCTCAGCGAGGCGGCGAAGCTGCTCTGTGCGTCACTCGAGGCGCGGCCCGGGAGCTGATTTCGACACGCGCCTTCGGATGAACGTCCAACGGCGAAAGGGCGACGACGATGCACTGCAGACTTCCGGCTGTCATGCTGATATCTTCTGCGCTCGCCGCCTCTACCACGCATCCTACGTGGGCAGAGTCCGCCAAGGGCGGCCAGCTTGCCCAGCAGTGGTGCGCCAGTTGCCACGTGACCAGCGCTGGCCGCGCCGGCAACGTTCAGGAAGGTCCTCCTAGCTTTCCCACGATCGCACGCGCCAGAACCGCCGACCAGTTGCGCGTCTTCCTGTCACATCCGCACGGTGCGATGCCGGATCTGTCGCTGACTCGGGTAGAGATCGACGATCTGGTCGGCTACATCGAGACCCTCCGCTGAACCAGTCCTCTGCCGGCGCCGGCATTTGATACAGATCGATGCCGGCGACCAAGTCGTCGATGACTGGCATCACATGAGGTTCAAGGTCTTGCTTTCGGTTGTTGGCGGTCGCGCAGGCTGAGCAAGAAGGCGATTACATCGGCCGATTGCTCCGGTGTCAGGATCAGGTTCGGCATCTTCGGGTGCGGCGTCTGCAGAAAGGCGCGAAGGGCGGTACCCGTCATCCCGGACGTGTTTGCGATTGCCTGGAAATCCGGTGCGACAGCGATAGTTCGCTGCGAAGCCTGCTCGGCAGTGACTGCATGGCAAGGCGAGCACACCTCGCGGGCATAGACACGCCCGGCCTCAGGGTTCTCGGAGGCGACCTGGGCATTCGCGGATTGGATCGATGCGGCGAAGATGCCGAAAATGACGAGACGCATCATTTTTCCTCCTCCCCGCCGGAGTGATTGAGCTGGATCAATGTTTGATCGGGCAACCGCACGCACTTTGCCCAGACGGGCGAAAACCCCGCTCCCTTGGTAGCGAACGATGGAGACAGCGATGGCAGACGTACCTGTTGAAATAAAGAAGGCGGCGCCGGCACAGACCAATGTACCGGATGTGTGGCACTCCTTCCGCAGCGAAATGGACCGGCTGTTCGACCGGTTTGGCAGCGGGTTCGGTTTTCCATCGCTGCGGCGGATGTTCGACATCGAACCGGCCGAGCGGGAAGGCGTCAGCCGGTCCTATTTGGCGATCGACATGAGCGAGGACGAGAAGGCGTACAAGATCTCGGCCGAGTTGCCGGGAATCGACGCCAAGGACATCGACGTGTCGGTTTCCGGTGACATGCTCGTCCTCAAAGGCGAAAAGCGCCAAGAAAAGGAAGAAAAGGACAAGAACTATCATTTCTCCGAGCGTTCGTACGGCTCGTTCCAGCGGGCGTTCGAGCTGCCCGCGAGTGTCGAGCGCGACAAGGTCGCCGCCGATTTCTCGAAGGGGGTGCTGACCATCACGTTGCCGAAAATGGCCGAGGCTCAAAGACCGTCAAAGAGAATCGAGGTCAAGTCATCCTAATTCACAGGGCAGCCAAGGCGGTGAAACCCTGCCGCCGCCTCGGCTCTCGCAATGACCGTTCACCGGGGCTATGGAAGAATGTTGCGCGGCCTATGCAACTGGCAGATGTCTACGGACCACGACGCCCGTGAAGCCAAGGAAGAAGGTCGAGCGCCTGCGCCCGAGAGCCCCCTTCCGGTGCCGGTTCGCGTCACTCGCGTCCGCCGTGAGATGGTGGGTGTAACAACCCTCGAGCTGACACCCACTTCCGCCTTTGGCTTCGCCCCCGGCCAATTCAACATGCTCTACATGTTTGGGCTCGGCGAAGTGGCGATCAGCCTCAGTGGAGACCCCGCTGAGGAGAGCCGGATCGTGCACACGGTGCGGGCAGTCGGCGCCGTCAGTAGCGCGATTACCCGGCTGCGTCGCGAACAGGTCATTGGGGTGCGCGGTCCCTACGGCTCGTATTGGCCTCTCACCGAGAGCGAAGGCAGCGATATCATCATCGTGGCAGGCGGACTCGGTCTCGCTCCACTGCGCCCAGCGATTTACTGCGTGCTTGCCCACCGTGAACATTACGGCAGGGCCGTCGTGTTATACGGCGCGCGGGGACCGGCCGACCTCCTCTATCGGCGAGAACTCGAAGCATGGCGGAGGCGCCTCGATGTCGACATCACAGTCACGGTCGATCGCGCCGCGGCGGATTGGCGGGGTAATGTCGGCGTCGTACCGGGGCTGATCCCGCGCGCGGCGGTCGATCCGTATCATGCAGTGGCAATGGTGTGCGGGCCCGAGATCATGATGCGGTTTACGATCGATGCGTTGCGTCAGCGGGGGCTGGCGATGGACCAGATCTTTGTCTCGATGGAGCGCAATATGAAATGCGCGACCGGGTTGTGCGGGCATTGCCAGTTCGGCCCGGCCTTTGTCTGCCGGGACGGGCCGGTGTTTCGTTTCGACCGCATCGCCCCGCTTTTCAACACTCGGGAGATTTGACATGGCGCGCCGCGCCCGCCCGCGTCTGGCGGTGTGGAAGTTCGCTTCTTGCGACGGCTGCCAGCTGAGCGTGCTCGATTGCGAGGATGAACTGCTCGCTGTCGCTGAGCAGCTCGACATCGCCTATTTTGCGGAAGCATCGCGGCGGATGATGCGCGGCCCGTACGATCTCTCGCTGGTCGAAGGCTCGATTACGACCCCGGCGGACGCCAAACGCATCCTGCGCGTGCGTCGTCTCTCGCGGCGTCTGGTGACGATCGGCGCTTGTGCTACCTCGGGCGGCATCCAGGCTTTGCGGAACTTCGCGGATGTCCGCGAATTCGCCGCTGCCATCTATCCGAGATCTGAGTACATAAAGGTGCTGGCGACCTCGACACCGATCAGCGCCCATGTGCCGGTCGATTTCGAGCTACGCGGCTGTCCAATCGACAAGGGCCAGCTGCTCGAGGTGATTAAGGCTTTTCTGATCGGACGCAAGCCGTTTATCCCCGGCCACAGTGTGTGCCACGAATGCAAATTGCGTGGCACCGTCTGCGTGATGGTCGCGTCGGGAACACCTTGCCTCGGTCCCGTCACGCAAACCGGGTGCGGCGCTATCTGCCCGGCCTATGGGCGCGGTTGTTACGGCTGCTTTGGGCCTGCCGAGAGCCCGAACACGGCCGCAGTCGCGCGCGAGTTCTCCTCACTCGGCATGGCAGAGCGCGATATCGCTCGTGTCTTCCGCACCTTTAACGCCGGCGCGGATGCGTTCAAGAAAGAGAGCGAGGCCCATGGCGAATAAGACTTTGCGCGTCGACTACATTGCGCGGGTCGAAGGCGAGAGCTCGCTCGAATTGCACATTCACAATGGCAAGGTTGGTACGGTGCGCCTCAGCATCTTCGAGCCGCCGCGCTTCTTCGAGGCACTGCTACGCGGGCGCGGCTTCGACGAGGTGCTCGACATTGTCGCTCGCATCTGTGGGATCTGTCCGATCGCTTACCAGATGAGCGGCGTGCATGCCATCGAGGATGCACTCGGTATTCAGGTCGAAGAACCTATCCGCGCGCTGCGCCGATTGCTCTATTGTGGCGAATGGATCCAGAGCCATGCGCTGCACATTGTGATGCTGCATGCCCCGGACTTCCTCGGCTATCCAGACGCGATCACGATGGCGCGCGATCATGGCGAAGCGGTGCAGCGCGCGCTGGCGCTCAAGAAGACCGGCAACGACCTCTTGCGCCTGCTCGGCGGGCGCGAGATCCATCCTATAAATGCGCGCATTGGCGGCTTCTACCGAATTCCGAGCCGCACTGAGCTGGCGTCATTG
>Ga0306923_10006334_pt1 | contig 11657 bp, 10 predicted proteins | sample sta12Can44000108_FD_203841 | JGI IMG/M metagenome (GOLD analysis project Ga0306923, IMG submission 203841) | Lab enrichment of tropical soil microbial communities from Luquillo Experimental Forest, Puerto Rico - statanox.12C.anox.44.000.108 (v2)... | ecosystem: Environmental > Terrestrial >...
GTCCCGTTTACCTCGATGGTGGCTTTCGACTCTTAAGCTAATCGTCGCCCGTCGGAGGCGTCGGCCCGAGGCTGCGACCGATCACCGCATAGAGGGGACCTCCGCCGCCCGGTGGTGTCCGATCCAGGCAGCGGATGTCAGTCCAATTGCCGGCTTCCGCAAAATTGTGAGCGATCAGGCAAAGATGCCCGGCATCGTCGTGCAGATGCCAGCAAGCGATGGCGCGCGTCGGCAGGCAACAGTTCGAGAAGGTAACGATCAGCGGCGCTCCGGGCTTGAGCAACCGCCCGACTTCGCGAATGACCTCGCCCGGCCTCGTCAGGTACTGGATCGAGACACAGATCGCCGCACCATCGAACTCGGCGGTCGCGAACGGGAGGCGCGGATCACGATTCAAATCCTGCACGCACCACTCGTCGAGGAAGGGGTTTTCGGCCAGCTCGCAGGCGCTGAGGCCGACACCGACCACTCGCGCATAAGAGACTTCCGGCGGCAGATGGCTTACCCACCCCGACATCAGATCGAGAATGGCGCCGCCGGCCGGAAAGATTTCGCGATAGAGGCTGGTGACCGCGGCGATTGCTGCGTCGTCGATACTCCGGACCGGGGCCGTCCCGGTTCGAGCCGAGAAATCGAACCCGTGATCACCAAATATCGGCCCGGCCGTCGGAAGGAGTGGCATTTCCCCCTCTCGAACTGTTCCCATGTGAGATGGGGTCTGCTTGCCCGGCGGTCCATAGCTGAACGCTCGAGCTTCTCTTAGCGCCGGGCAGTTCGTGTCGAACCCATCGCGACGAAATCTTTGTTGCCTCGTTCAGTCGGACAGGGCCATTTCCGGCGCGGTCAGCGGCAGTTCGAGATCGCCGGCGACCGCCGGATGGGTGACCCGCCCTCGGCAGACATTGAGGCCGTCCCTGAGGTGGGGATCCTCAGTCAGCGCCTGCCGCCAGCCACGATCGGCGATCGCCAGCACAAACGGCAATGTCGCGTTGTTGAGAGCCACTGTCGAAGTGCGCGCGACCGCGCCCGGCATGTTGGTCACACAGTAATGGACGACCCCCTCCTCGATATAGGTCGGTGCAGCATGTGTCGTCGGTCGGCTGGTCTCGAAGCAGCCTCCCTGATCGATCGAAATATCGACGACGACGGTGCCCGGCTTCATTGCCCGGACGAGCTTGCGGCTGACGAGTTTTGGCGCGGTCGCGCCGGGGACCAATACGGCGCCGATCACGAGATCGGCGGCGGCGACTTCGCGCTCGATGTTCTCCATCGTCGAGAAGAGTGTATGGAGTTGCGCCCCGAACTGCAGGTCGAGCTCGTAGAGCCGCGGCCGCGATTTGTCGATGACCGTCACATAGGCCTCCATGCCCATCGCCATGCGCGCGGCATTTGTGCCCGCGACGCCGCCGCCGAGAATGACGACCTTGGCGGCGGGGACGCCGGGGACGCCGCCAAGCAGCACGCCAATACCGCCCTGCTCCTTCTCGAGGCAATGGGCGCCGACCTGCACAGCCATCCGTCCTGCGACTTCGCTCATCGGCGCCAGCAACGGCAAACCGCCGCGGCTGTCCGTGACCGTCTCATAAGCGACCGCGACAGCACCCGATCGGATCAGCTCCTCGGCCAGCGCTTTGTCCGCGGCCAGATGCAGATAGGTGAACAGGACCTGCTCCTGACGTAGCAGGGCCACCTCGTGCGGCTGCGGCTCCTTGACCTTGACGATCAGCTGGGCGGCGGCGAACACCGCCGCGGCATCACTGAGGATGCCGGCGCCTGCCGCCGCATAGGCGGCGTCATCGAAGCCGATTTCGCTGCCCGCTCCCGCCTCGACGACCACCTCGTGCCGATGGTGGACGAGCTCTCGCACATTCCCCGGAACGAGCCCGACCCGATATTCGTGGGTCTTCACCTCTTTCGGAACGCCGATCAGCATCGATGGACTCCGCTGCGACCCGGTCCCGCCGGGAACGGGCTGTCCGTCTTAAGATACCGCCGGCCGGGTCGATGGGCACCCCGTTCCGCCGCTACCGTGCGATTTCGCAGCGGTCAGCCCGCCGCGGCCGTTCCGATGGCGACAAAGCAAGCTGCCGCACCACCTCGTCGGCGAGCGGCATGGACGCCGTCAACCCCGGTGATTCGATCCCATAGAGGTTGATCAAGCCCGGCACACCATGGGTTTCTGGCCCTTGCACGACAAAATCGAGGGCCGGTTCCTTGGGTCCGGTGATCTTGGGCCGAACACCGGCATAGCCGGGCTGCAGCGCACGGCTCGGCAACCCCGGCCAGTAGGTACGGATCGCTGCATAGAAGCTGTCGCCGCGCCCCGGATCGACGCTGTAATCGACTTCGGAAATCCACTCGACATCCGGGCCAAATCGCGCCTGTCCGGCAAGATCGAGGGTCAGGTGCACACCCAAGCCGCCCGGTGGCGGAACCGGATAGACGAGCCGCCGGAAGGGTGCCCGACCGGCTAGCGAAAAATAGACTCCTCGGCAGAAATAGGCGGGCGGGATTGTTTCACGCGGCACCCCGTCGATGGCGCGGGCGACCGCCGGTGCATAAAGCCCGGCGGCGTTGACGAGGCAGCAACAGCGGATGGTGGCCGGCTCCTCCCCGCCGATGACGAGATCGAAACCGTCATCGTGCACCCGGCCCGACAGCAACGGAGTTCGCAGCACGACCATTGCACCAGCGGCCTCCGCTTCGCCTTGAAGGGCGAGCATCAGCCCGTGACTATCGACGATCCCGGTCGAGGGAGAGAGCAGAGCGGCAACGCAATGCAACGCGGGTTCGAGCCGCTGGGCCGCCGTCGCGCTCAGCCACTCGAGGTCGTCGACGCCATTCGCCTGAGCCGCTTTGGCAATGCGTTCGAGGCCCGCGACTTCGGCTTGTTCTGTGGCGACGATCAGCTTCCCGATCTGGGCATGAGGGATCCCGTGCTCGCGACAATAAGGGTACAGACGCTTGCGCCCGGCGACACAGCAGCGCGCCTTCAGACTTCCCGCCGGGTAGTAAAGCCCGGCATGAATGACCTCGCTGTTGCGTGAGGAGGTTTCGAACCCGATCGTGTAGGCTCGTTCGAGGACCAGCACCTCCAGCCCGGCCAGCGCCAGCGCTCTTGCTGTCGCGAGCCCGACCACCCCGGCCCCGACCACCACGCATTCGACTTCGTCCACCGCTCGACTCCTCCGGATCGTCATCCCGCATGCCGCTGATCCCTCCCCACGACCGCTTGCGTTCTACACCGGCGCCGCAAAACCTTGTGTGAGGCGCCTCACAGAACTCCCTGATCCGGCAAAGGCAATTGCTGCCCGGATCTGCGGCGGATCAGGATCATCGAGAAATACGGGACGCGGGCCGCATCGACAGAAACGAGCGGTGCGATGTGCTGGTTCGGGAGAGTGGCGCGTTCGATATAGAGCGCGTAATCGAGCAGGCAGAGTTCGCCCAGCACTCGCCGCACCTTTGAAAAATGGCGACCGAGCTTGACTACGGCAACAGCATCGGCATCGCGAAGGCGGCGAGCGATCTCGGCTTCGCCAAGTGTCGCCGGTATCACGGCAAGCATCTCGTCACGCATCACGAGCGGGGTTGAGGCGGCGGCGGCGCACGCAGCGATGGAAGGCACGCCCGGGACAATCTCGATCCGGTAATGGCCGGCGAGCCGAGCAAAGAAATGGACAAAGCTGCCGTAAAATAGCGGATCGCCCTGGCAGAGCAGCGCAACATCATCGCCGCGGTCGAGCTCGGTGGCGAGTGCGGCCGCTCCAGCCGCATAGATCGCCGCGGGCGGCGGCCCCGGCCGCATCGGAACGCGGATAGCAATCTCGCGCTGCCCGGGTTCGATCCAAGCGGCGACAATGGAGCGCGCGAAGCTGTCACCGTGTTCCGGAGCCGGATAGGCGACGACGGGAACTGCCCGCAACAGCCGCAGCGCCTTCAGGGTCAGCAATTCCGGGTCGCCCGGCCCGACACCGAGGCCGAACAGGGCTCCAGGCATTTTTGCCACTTCAGTGCCGCTCCACAGGATGGAGGATCGAGATCATTCGCCACTTCACTCGGTTTTTGTCACCGTCAGCTGGGTGACCGGAGCCAGCGACCGCCAGAGGTGCTGCGGGCCGGACGGCTCGGCGCGGCTGATCGCGATGCGCGTCAGCGTGCCGCCGTAGCGCTTATGCCAGTCGACGAGTCGCGCCTCGCCCTCCGCGGTAACGACATTGGCAACCAGACGGCCTCCGGGTCGCAAGCCTGTCCACATGCACGGCAGCAGTCCGGGCGCGCCGCTGCCGCCGCCGACAAATATCGCGTCCGGGGCCGGCAGACCGTCGAGCGCGGCGGGCGCGGTGCCGGCGACGATGCGCAGTTCCGGCACGCCGAGGCAATTGGCATTGCGGGCGATGAGCGCGGCGCGGCCCGCGACGCGCTCGATCGCGATCGCCGAGCGGCCGGCGCCGGCGCGTAGCCATTCGATCGCGATCGAACCGCAGCCTGCACCGACATCCCACAGGGTCTCGCCGGGCAGCGGCGCGAGCGCGGCGAGTGTCGCGGCGCGGACCTCGCGCTTGGTCAGCTGGCCGTCATGCTCGAAAGCATCGTCGGGGAGCCCGGCGAGAAGCGGCAATGCGCGCGCGCCGGGCATGCCGCGGCAGGTAATCGCCAGAGTGTTTAGAGCGGGTGCCCTCCGGTCGCCCCAGTCCTGAGCTTGCGCCTCGACGACGCTCTCGCGCGCCCCACCGAGATTGCCGAGGACAACGAGCTGGCTCGGTCCCCAGCCGAGCCCGGTCAACAGCTGCGCCGCGGCGCGCGGGGTGTCGCCGTTCTCGGACAAGGCCAGGATGCGGCGCCCCGGCGCAAGGTGGAGCCGCAGCGTATCGAGCGGCCGCCCGCACAGCGTAATCGTCGCGCAGTCGGCGACAGGCCAGCCGAGCCGAGCGGCGGCGAGGCCGAACGCGCTCGGCTGCGGCACGATCGTTATCTCGTCGCGCATGAAGCGGCGAGCCAAAGTGACGCCGACGCCGTGCCAGAGGGGGTCGCCGCTCGCGAGCACAGTCACATTCCGGCCGCGACGATGGGCAATCGCCTCGATCGTGCGGTCGAGCGGGCGTTCCCAGACGAGCCGCTCGGCGCCGCCCTGCGGCACCATGCCGAGATGGCGAGCGCCGCCGACCAGCACCTCGGCGGTCTCGACCAGCGCGCGTGCGACCGGGGCGAGACCGGCCAGCCCATCCTCGCCGATGCCGACGACCGAGAGCCACCGCTTCACTTGGTGCGTGCCAATGCATTGACGGCCGCCGCGGCGAGCGCGCTGCCGCCGCGGCGGCCCTTCAGCGTGACATAGGCGATACCGCGGCCAAAGCTCGCCAACGCCTCCTTGGCCTCCGCCGCACCGACAAAGCCCACCGGAAAACCGAGCACGAGCGCCGGCTTTCCAGCCCCTGCCGCGATGATTTCGAGCAGATGATATAACGCGGTCGGCGCATTGCCGATCGCGACGATCGCACCCGCCAAATGCGGCCGCCACAATTCGACCGCGGCGGCCGACCGTGTGGTGCCGAATGCAGCGGCAATTTCGGCTGTCCGCGGGTCGTGCAAGGTGCACAGGACCCGATTACCGGCAGCGAGCCGTTCGTTGCCGATCCCTGCCGCCACCATCGCCGAATCGACGAGGATCGGCGCGCCGGCGGCGAGCGCCCGCCGCCCTGCGGCCACCGGCCCGCGCGACCACGCCAGATCGTCCAAGATCGTGCTTTCGCCCGCTGCGTGCGCCAAGCGCTGTGCGAGCGGGCGGAGAGCCCGCGGAAAGCGGGCGAGATCGCCCTCGGCTCGCACCAGAGCAAAAGAGCGCCGTGAGATTTCGGCAGGGTCGCGCAGATAGTCGAAATTGGTTTTGTCATCCGGTATCGCGGAAGAGGAAGCGGGTCTTTTTGCCCGGCGGGGTTCCATAACACCGAGGGTCCAGGCTTCCTCCGAGACGATCTGCCGAACTTCACCCTCGTGAACAGGCGGTGCGAACCAGGATGCGAGCTCGCCGGCGCGGTCGCGTGCAGCAAACAGCGCAGCGACCGTTCGCACCTGCGCCTTGTCGTTGGGCGGACCTAGCTCCCGTTGGGTGGTCCACCACGACGGCCAGACCTCGGCAAAGACGATCTGCGCGTCCTCGGGTGGCAGCAAACCTGTCTCGAACGGCCAAATCCGCGCTCGATCCGCCCAGGCTGTGTTTCCGCGCAATGCCTTCACCACCGGGATGCCGGTCAACACCTGGCTGCCGACAGAGCCGGTGTAGGCGAGCTTCCAGCACGGTTGTGCACCGCGCATCCAGCAATCGATCAGCCGCTTTTCGGCGAGGCTCCCATGCTGGTGGCGGCGGTGATGCTTCGGCCCCAGAAACTCGTGGGAAAAACCCGCGGGGCAGCCCCAGAACGGGAAGCGCCCGCCGGACACCCGGCGGTTTAGCTCGGCGCCGACCAGGAACCGGTTGTTGCGGTTGTCCTCGGTGTCCTCAAGGAGTCTGGCGATCTCATCCCAAGCCGCCCGCCACGGCGTCCCGGCAAGGCCGAGCCGGGCGGCGAAACCGGCAGGGTAGCCGAACGGAAAGTCGAAGCCGAGCAATACCCGCTCGCCACTTGCCACCGGTTCGGCCAGCCAGTCGGTGAGCAGTGCCTTTGCCTGGTGCCGCGTGGCCGGATTGGCGAGCCTCTCACCCGCCCGGTCGTGCCAGCAGATCCAGATGCTGTCGCGGCCCGTCCGCGGCACATTCGCCGCACTCCAATCGACCATTACGTATGCGTCGAACATCAGCAATGATGGTGGTGTGGGTGACCGTGGTCGATCCCGATCCCGCGCACGTGATGGTGATGCGCCGCTTGCGGCGCGCCGGCGTCGCTCTCGTAGCCGATAATTTGGGTGCGATATTTGCAGAGCTGGCAGTTCATCGCCGGCTGCGCATCGCTGACCTCGCCGACGCGGTCGCCGAACGCGCCTATCACCTCGGGGTGGTCGCGCAAATAGAGCGCTTTGATAAATTCGATTTCGGGAAAGAGACGGGCGACTGTCTCGGTCTGCGCGTAGATGCGTTTGACCAGCACGCCGGTAAACAGGAAATAAGGAAACACGATAATGCGGCGAAAGCCGAGCCGCGCGGCGCGCGTCAACGCCGCGTCGACGCGCGGATGGGCGACCCCGCTGAACGCAATCTCGGCCCAGCCGAACCCCATTCCCTCCCACAGCATGCGCGTGAGCTTGGAAATGTTGGAGTTGGCGTCGGGATCGTTGGTGCCGCGCCCGACGACGACGAGCAGGGTCTCGGCACGGGCGATGCCGGGATCCGCCGCGGCAGCAATACGCGCGGCAGCGGCCTGCAACAGCTTTGGATCGATGCCCAGATCGCGTCCGAGGCGGACATCGATCCCCGGATTGTCGGCCATAAAGCTGTTCATTTCCCAAGGCAGGTCGTTCTTGACATGGCTGGCGGCGAACAACATGCCCGGTATCGCGAGAATTCGCCGCGCACCACGAGCGGCGAGGACGGCGAGCCCGTCGTGGATCGTTGGTTGGGCGAACTCGAGATAACCGGTGGCGAAATCGAATTCCGGCAGGCGCGGCCGCAGCGCCGCGGCGACCAGCTCGAATTCGGCGATCGCTTCCGGATCTCGGCTGCCGTGCCCGCAAATCAGAACCGCGGTCTCGGTCATCGACTATCTACCCCCGACTTGCGGCGCGGCCTGAGCCGATGATCGGCCCGGCGGGCGTCGACCGCTTGTTGTTGCTCGTCGGCGGTCTCGCAATCGACGGGCTCTTTGGTGATATGCCCACGGTCTTTCGCCATATCAGCCATCCGGTCGTGCTCGCCGGCCGCGCCATCGCGTTTTTCGACCGCAAGCTCAACCGCGAAATTCGCAGCGAGGCATCGCGCCGCAACCGCGGCATCATCGCGGTGATTTGCCTGGTCGTCGTTGCGGCCTCGTTGGGGCTCGCGATCGAGCGGCTCTGCCGCGGCCATCTTCTCGGTGGTGTGATCGAAGCGCTGCTGATCGCGGTGCTCGTCGCGCAGCGCAGTCTGTACGAGCATGTCGCCGCCGTTGCCGAGGCGCTCGATGCGGGTGGGCTGGGGGCTGGTCGAAATGCGGTGCGGCGCATCGTCGGCCGCGATCCGATGAGCCTCGACACACACGGCGTGGCGCGGGCGGCGATCGAAAGCCTGGCGGAGAACTTCAGCGACGGCGTCGTCGCCCCGGTGTTCTGGTACCTGCTGCTCGGCCTGCCCGGGCTCTTCGCCTACAAGATGGCGAACACGCTCGACAGCATGGTCGGGCATCGTACCCCTCGCTATCGCAGCTTCGGCTGGGCCGCGGCGCGCCTTGACGATGTCCTCAATCTGGTGCCTGCGCCGATCAGCGGCTTGCTGCTCGTCGCCGCCGCGGTGTTTGCCAAAAACGGCCGCGCCGAGCGGGCGTTGGCGATCATGTTGCGTGACGGACGCAAGCACCACTCGCCGAACGCCGGCTGGCCGGAGAGCGCGATGGCGGGGGCGCTCGGCCTGGCGCTGGCGGGACCGCGTCATTACCCGGAAGGTCTGGGCGCCGATCCCTGGCTCGGTGACGGCAGCGCTCGGGCAGCGACCTCCGACATCGCTCGCGCGCTGCACCTTTACCGGCTCGCCTGCCTGATCGAGGCCGGTCTGCTGCTGGGCGCCTGGCTCGCTGCGCATCTTACCTTGTCGGCTTGAGGCGGGGCGGCCGCGCGGCGGCGAGAAGTGCGGCAAGATCGAGGTTTTGCTCGAGATGATCGGCGAGTCCGTCGAGCGTGGTCTCGACTTGCTGCTCGTAGCCGAGCTCGCTCGAACCGGCACCCAGTCCCTCGAGAAAGGCGCTGCGGAAGGGATCGCTGGCAAAGAGACCGTGCAGATAGCATCCGGCGACTCGGCCATCGTGGCTGACGCAGCCATCGGGGCCACCTGATAGGCGCAGCATCGGCCGGTCGAGGCCGGGCCCGGTTGTGTCGCCGATATGCATTTCGTATCCGCTGACCGGGATGCCGGTCGAACACTCGAGGCCGGACGTCTGGACGAGCCGCTTGGCGCCGCCGAGCACGGTGTCGACCTCGAGCAGCCCGACCCCGTCGACGGTTTCCTTTCGCCCTTCGATGCCCAAAGGGTCCGCGATTGTCCGCCCCAGCATCTGGTAGCCGCCGCAGAGGCCGAGGATATGACCACCCTGGCGCCGATGCGCCAGAACGTCGATGTCCCAGCCTTCGCGGCGCAGAAATTCGAGATCGCCGATCGTCGCCTTGGATCCCGGCAAAATCACCAAGCCCGCGTCCCGCGGCAATGGCTGGCCCGGCGGGACCATCACCAGCTCGACATCGGGCTCGGCCCGCAACGGGTCGAGATCGTCGAAATTGGCGATATGCGGCAGCCGCGGAACCGCGATCCGAAGGCGGCCCCCTCCCGACGAGCTGTTGGAGAGAGCGCGACGGGTGAGCGCCAGCGAATCTTCGGCTGGAAGTCTCGCCGCCGCCGGAAAATACGGTACGACACCAAAGCAGCGCAGCCCGGTGCGTGCGCCTATCGCAGTTAGGCCGCCGTCGAAGAGCCGGATGTTCCCGCGGAATTTGTTTACGATGTAACCAGCGAGCAGCGCCCTTTCGCTCTCCGACAGCAGCTCCCACGTGCCGACCAGCTGGGCGATGACGCCGCCGCGCTCGATGTCGCCGATCAGCACGACCGGTACGCTCGCGGCCTCAGCGAAGCCCATGTTGGCGATGTCGCCGGCCCGCAGATTGATCTCGGCCGGGCTCCCGGCCCCTTCGACCAGCACGAGATCCGCCTCCTCAGCGAGCCGGGTAAACGCGGCGAGCACCGCCGGCATCAGGCCAGGGGCGAGCCGACGATACTCGGCGGCGCAGGCTGTGCCCGAGATTCGGCCACCCACTATGATCTGCGCCCCGCTTTCGGATTGCGGTTTCAGCAGCACCGGGTTCATGTCGGTGACAGGCGCCACACCGCAAGCGCGCGCCTGCAATGCCTGAGCCCGGCCGATCTCGCCGCCATCGGCGGTCACCGCCGCGTTGTTCGACATGTTCTGCGGCTTGAATGGCCGCACCTCGAGCCCGCGCCGGGTGAAGGCGCGCGCCATCCCGGCCAGCAGCACCGACTTGCCGACATCCGAGCCGGTGCCCTGCACCATCAGCGCCAGCGGCATCAGAACTCGATCCCGATCTGGGCCTTGACGCCGCTGCGGAACGGGTGCTTGACGAGCGTCATCTCGGTCACCAGGTCGGCCGCCTCGAGAAGCTCGGGACGGGCGTTGCGGCCGGTGACGACGATATGCAGATCGTCCCGCTTGGCGTTCAATGCCGCGAGGACCTCGTCGAGCGGCAGATAGTCGTAGCGCAACACGATGTTGAGCTCGTCGAGCACCACCAGCCGGAAGGACGGGTCGGCGATCATCGCCTTCGCAGCCTCCCACGCCTTGCGCGCTGCGGCGATGTCGCGGGCGCGGTCTTGCGTGTCCCAGGTGAACCCTTCGCCCATCGCCCGGCAAGTCACGAGATCGCCAAAGCGTTCGAGCGCGAGACGCTCGCCGGTGGTCCAAACTCCCTTGACGAATTGGACGATGCCAACCGGCATGCCGTGACCGAGACAGCGCAGCACCAGCCCAAAGGCCGCGGTCGACTTGCCCTTGCCTTTTCCGGTGTGGACGATTAGCAGCCCCCGCTCCTCGGTCTTGGTCGCCAGGATCCGCTCGCGAGCCGCCTTGCGCCGCGCCATCTTCTCATTGTGGCGGCGGTTTACCTCTTCTTCGGTGTCGATGAGATCGCTCACGGCGCGCTCCACCCGGCGAGAGCCTCGCGAGCGCTGTTGCTGCGCGGCCGCCACAGCCCGCGGTCGATCGCCTCGGCGAAGCGGCGGCGGGTCTCGGCGAGGGCTGCCGGGTTGTGCTCGGCCATAAAGCCGCGCACCGCGTCGTCGCCGAGGTAGGCCTCGTAGAGCGCATCGAAATGCGTGTCGTCGACCGCCCGCGAAGTCGCGGCGAAGGCGAAGAGATAATCGACCGTCGCGGCTATCTCGGCGGCCCCCTTGTAGCCGTGGCGCATCACCCCAGAGATCCAGCGCGGATTTGCCGCGCGGCCGCGGACGATCCGCCCCAGCTCCTCGCGCAGGCTGCGAATCCGCGGCGTCTCGGGCCGCGAATGGTCGTTGTGCCAGACCGCCGGCACGCGGCCCGAGAGCTGTCGGACGACGAGGGCGAGCCCGCCTTCGAATTGGTAATAATCGTCGCTGTCGAGCAGGTCGTGCTCGCGGTTGTCCTGATTGTGCAGCACCGCGTCGGCAGCGGCGAGCCGCGCTTCGAGCATCGCCCTTTCGGCGACACCCTCCGCACCGGCGCCATAGGCGTAGGCGCTCCAGCCGAGATAGGCCTCTGCGAGATCGGCCTCGTCCTGCCAAATCCGCTCGTCGATCAGTGTCTGCAGCCCGGCGCCGTAGGCTCCCGGTTTCGACCCGAAGACACGGTAGCCAGCGCGGTGCGCGGCTTCATCGGGCGCCACCCCTTGATTTTCGAGCGCACGACGGTCATCGGCGTATCGCGCAGCGAGCGGATTGGCCTCGGGCGGCTCATCGAGCGCCGCTACCGCGCGGGCCGCCGCGTCGACGAGAT
>Ga0306923_10006345_pt1 | contig 11648 bp, 12 predicted proteins | sample sta12Can44000108_FD_203841 | JGI IMG/M metagenome (GOLD analysis project Ga0306923, IMG submission 203841) | Lab enrichment of tropical soil microbial communities from Luquillo Experimental Forest, Puerto Rico - statanox.12C.anox.44.000.108 (v2)... | ecosystem: Environmental > Terrestrial >...
CCTTCCACGTAAAGCTCGTGCGCCACCTCGGCGAAGCGACGCGGCGACATGCAGCGCAGATCGTGACGCGGTGTTTTCTCGCGCGGCGGTGGTAGGGCGATCAGCTTGGGCGAGGGAGCCGGCTGGACCCGCATGGGAGCCTGCGCAAGGTCGTGCGGCACCGGCAGCGATGGCGGTTCGGTGCGTGGCGGCGGCGCGGCTCGCCGGGTCAGGGCCGTCAGCAGCCTCATCACCCCGCCTTGCGCCGGGACGGGGCAACCTTGGCCATGGTGTCGCCCAGCAGGTGCTTGAGCTCGGGGGCGTGGGAAAGCGAACACAATTGTTCGAAACTCAACGAGCCTTCGGTGAACAATTCGCCTACCAGCACCGCCATCTCATTGATGGTGGGCGGCGCCGGGGCGCAAGGAGGCGCAACCAACGGCGAGGGCTTGACGCGGGCGACAGCCGCCGATGCCGGGCGTGGGCAATCGGCGGAAGTGGCGGTGCCGAGCCAATCGGGAGTGAAGTCGAATGTCACGGGCTTCGCTCCGGTTCAATTCCAAATCACTCTCCTTTGCGCAAACGCCATGCCAGCGCTAGAGCATTGAAAGAGTGCAAAATATCGTTGCGGGTGGGCGGCAAATTCTGCCGGTTGCCGGGCAAAAATTACCGCTTGCCCGGCAATATCGACCAAGGGGGTATGCGCGCTCCTACGGATGAGGGGTGCGGGAAGCTCTGGTGGCGCGGAACGTGCAATGTATAATGAGCACAAATTTCACCCCGGAGGCCTGAATGTATCGGCGGGTTTGGGCGGCGGTCTTCGCCGCAACGGTCGTTGGCGCGCTGCCTGCCCTTGCCGGGCCGGCCGATCTGGCGCCGCACCGCGCCGTTTACGATATGGGCTTGTCCACCATCAGGCCGGGGGCCGGCATTGCCGCCGCCTCGGGGACCATGTCCTACGAATTCGATGATTCGTGTGACGGCTGGGTGGTCGAAAACCGCATCGCCATCACCTACGCCTACACCGAGGGCGGCCAGGTGCTGTCCACCACCGACTTCATCACCTGGGAATCCAAGGACGGGCTGCACTATAAGTTCCGGATGCGCAATACCCGCGACGGTCAGGTGACCGAGGACGTCGAGGGGGCTGCCGACCTCAAGGGCAAGGGGCAGGGCGGCGTCGCCAAGTTCACCCGGCCCGAGCCCATTACCGTGCAGTTGCCCAAGGGCACCCTGTTCCCCACCGAGCACACACTGCGTCTGCTGGATACCGCGCGGGCGGGCGGGCGCTCGTTCTGGCGGGTGGTGTTCGACGGGTCGGGCACCGAAGGCCCGTACGAGGTCAACGCCCTGATCGGCCCCCCCTCTCAGGCCTTTCCCGCGACCGGCGTCAGCCCTCTGCTGGCGTCGCAGTCGTGGCCCATGCGGCTGGCCTTCTTCCCGGTATCCAGCCGTGACCCCCTACCCAATTTCGAGATGGCGCTGACCTATCATCCCAACGGGGTGTCACAGCAGATTGTTCAGAGCTTCAAGAATTTCAGCCTGACGGGTAATCTGCAAAGCGTCGAGCCGCTGCCGGCCAAGGCCTGCCGCTAAATCTCACGCTTTTCCCGCTCCCCTCCCGGCTGGTGAGGATGCGCACCAGCCAGAAGGATTTGTCATGACCGAAAACACCGAGGCGCCGGACCGCTCGGAGCTGGAAGCGAAGAAGGCTGAACTGGAGTCCGCCGTCGCCGCCGCGCTTAAGGAAAAGGCGGTTGCCGAGCCCGGCAGCGCCTATCCGGCTCTGGCTGAAGCGTGGTTGGAACTGTCGGGCGTGCTGCAGGAGTTGGGCCAGCCCGAGACGGCGCTGGATGCCGCCGTAGAGGGCGTCGAAGAATACCGCCGCCTGTTCGAGGCCGCGCCCAGTGAGTTCATGGTGGTGTTGGCCTCGGCGGTGAATACCCTGTCCAACCGCTTGTCCGAGGTGGGCCGAGACGAGGAAGGTCGCGCCATCGGAGAGCAGGCCCTCGTGCTGGCGCGCGAGGCCGTCGACATCGATCCCGACCAGGCGCGTTTCGTGCTGGTCTCGGTGCTGATGAACCAGTCGGGCCGCTCGTGGCGGGCCAGCGAGTTCCTGCGTGCCATCGAAGAGACCGGAACCGCGGTCGAGATGTTCCGCGAGGGTGGCGAAGCCATGCACCCGTTTATGGGCGTCATGGTGGATGCCCTGCACCGCAATGCCCTGGCGCTGGCCGAGGCCGGCCATTGGGCCGAAGCGGTGCAGCTCCGGCGCATGATGATCAAGATTTTCCCCGAGGATCAGGCGCCTGCCGCCATCAATCAGCTGGTGGCTTTGACCCTTCAGCAGGCCGCTTTCGCCCTCAGTCGCGACGGCAAGCCCGGAGAAGCGTTGCCGTTGGTGGAGGAGGCCGCTCAGCTGGCCCGCGACCTGGCCGGGGCCGAGCCTGATCAGAACCGCCTGTTCCTGGCCCAGTCCCTGGCCAATCTGGCTTGCCGCCAGCATGAGGCGGAAGCGGACGAGCAGGCTTTGGACTCGGCGCTTGAGGCGGTCAACGTGTTCCAGGAGGTGGCTCAGGTCGATCCCGCCTCGGCCATCGGTCCGTTGGTGGCGACGCTCGACACCTTCGCTGCCATTCTGACGACGCTGGGCTACGAGGGGCAGGCGCAAGAGGTGCTGAACCAGCGCGACACCCTGCAAGCGGCCATGCGGCCGGTGACCCATTAGGCAGTCGGGCGGCAGGGACAGCCGGCCCGGCATAGGCCGGGCTGGTGCTTGCCTTTGTTTCGGCGGGTTCGTACACTTCCGCCCCTCTTTTAAGTCTTCGTAAAGGAACGGGTCTCCATGGCCGAATTGCCGCCCGATGTCGCCGCCATGAGCTTTGAGGACGCCCTTGCCGAGTTGGAGCGCATCGTGCGCGCCCTGGAAACCGGCGGCACCAAGCTGGACGACGCCATCAACGCTTACGAGCGTGGGGCATTGCTGAAGCGCCATTGCGAAGCCAAGCTCAAAGAGGCCCAGGCCAAGGTCGAGCGCATTTCGTTCGGCCCCGACGGCCAGGTGGGCGTCGAGCCCGCCAACATCCAATAGGGACTCTTCCGTGACTGCCAACGCTGCCGACCCCCGCCTGGCCGAGGCGCTGAAAGCAACCGGCGAGGCCGTCAACGCCGAGCTGGACCGTCTGTTGCCGCTGCCCGACGGGCCGGAGGCGCGGGTGATCGAGGCCATGCGCTATGCCTCGCTGGATGGCGGCAAGCGGCTGCGGCCGCTCCTGGTAATGCTGTCGGCCTCGCTGTTCAACGTGGCGCCGTCCTCGGCGCTGCGGGTGGGCTGTGCGGTCGAGATGATCCATTGCTATTCCCTGGTCCATGACGACTTGCCGTGCATGGACGACGACGATCTGCGGCGCGGCCGCCCCACCTGCCATCGCCAGTTCGACGAAGCCACCGCGTTGTTGGCCGGCGACGCCCTGCTCACCCGCGCTTTCGAGGTGCTGGCGGCCGAGCCCACCCATGCCGACCCGGCGGTGCGCTGCCAATTGGTGTGGGAACTTGCCCACGCCTCGGGTGGCGCCGGCATGGTGGGCGGCCAGATGGTGGATTTGCGCGCGGCCGAGCTGTCCATGGACGTGGCCGCCATCACCCGCCTGCAGCAGATGAAGACGGGCCGGCTGATCTGCTTCTCGTGCGAGGCGGGGGCCGTGCTGGCCAAGGCGGCTCCGAATCTGCGCCAGGCGCTCAAGAACTACGCCCACGACCTGGGTCTGGCCTTCCAGATCGCCGACGACCTGCTTGACGTCGAGGGCGACGTTTCCCAGGTGGGCAAGCGGGTCGGCAAGGATGCCGATGCCGGCAAGGCCACCTTCGTTTCCCTGCTGGGCGTCGAGCGCGCCCGCGCCCAGGCGCGCATGCTGGCCGACCAGGCCTGCGCCCATCTCGATCCGTTCGGCGACAAGGCCGACCTGTTGCGTGCGACCGCCCGTTTCGTGGTCGAGCGCCAGGCCTAAAAGGATTTCTCAATGACCGCTACCCCCGCCAACCCCGCCGCGCGCCTTCTCGACGGCGTCGATGTGCCCAAGGACATCCGGGGCTTCAACGCCGAACAGTTGCGCCAGTTGGCCGACGAGGTGCGCCAGGAGATGATCGAGGCGGTGTCCATCACTGGCGGCCATCTGGGGGCCGGTCTGGGCGTGGTCGAGCTGACCGTGGCCCTGCACCACGTCTTCGACACCCCGACCGACAAGCTGATCTGGGACGTGGGCCACCAGTGCTACCCGCACAAGATTTTGACGGGCCGCAAGAACCGCATCCGCACCCTGCGCCAGGGGGGCGGTCTGTCGGGCTTCACCAAGCGCTCCGAGTCCGAGTACGACCCCTTCGGCGCCGGCCATTCCTCCACTTCCATCTCGGCCGGTCTCGGCATGGCCGTGGCGCGCGACCTCAAGGGCGACAAATTCAATGTCATCGCCGTCATCGGCGATGGCGCCATGAGCGCGGGCATGGTCTACGAGGCCATGAACAACGCCGGTTCCATGGACTCGCGCCTGGTGGTCATTCTCAACGACAACGACATGTCCATCGCGCCCCCGGTCGGCGCCATGAGCGCCTATCTGTCGCGCCTGTTGTCGTCCAAGCCGTACCTGTCCATCCGCCACTTCGCCAAGGACCTCGCCAAGGCGCTGCCGCCGCCCCTGGAGCGTGCCGCCAAGCGGGCCGAGGAATACGCCCGTGGCTTCGTCTCGGGCGGTACCCTGTTCGAGGAGCTGGGTTTCTATTACGTCGGTCCCATCGACGGCCATAATTTCGACCACCTGCTGCCGGTGCTGAAGAACGTCCGCGATTCCGAGGACAACAAGCCAGTGCTGATCCACGTGGTTACCAAGAAGGGCAGGGGCTATCCGCCCGCCGAGCAGGCCGCCGACAAGTACCACGGCGTGGGCAAGTTCGACGTGGTCACCGGCGCGCTGGCCAAGCCCAAGGCCAACGCTCCCAGCTTCACCTCTGTGTTCGCCAAGGCGCTGCTGGCCGAGGCGCAGGCCGACGACAAGGTGGTGGCCATCACCGCCGCCATGCCGGCCGGCACCGGGCTGGACAAGTTCGCCGAGTTGCATCCCAACCGCTGCTTCGATGTGGGTATCGCCGAGCAGCATGCGGTGACCTTCGCCGCCGGACTGGCCTGCGAGGGCTTCAAGCCGTTCTGCGCGCTGTACTCCACCTTCCTCCAGCGCGGTTACGACCAGGTGGTGCACGACGTCGCCATCCAGAAGCTGCCCGTGCGCTTCGCCATCGATCGTGCCGGCTTGGTGGGCGCTGACGGTGCCACCCATGCGGGCTCGTTCGACCTGGCTTTCCTGGGCTGCCTGCCCGATATGGTCATCATGAGTCCGTCTGACGAAGTCGAGCTGATGCATGCGGTGGCGACCGCAGCCGCCATCGACGACCGCCCTTCGGCCTTCCGCTACCCGCGCGGCGAGGGTGTGGGCCTGGACCTGCCCGAGCGCGGCACCGTCCTGCCCATCGGCAAGGGGCGCATCGTCCGCGAGGGCAGCCGCGTCGCCATTCTGTCGCTTGGCACCCGCCTGGTCGAAGCCTGCAAGGCGGCCGAGGAGTTGGCCGCGCGCGGCCTGTCCACCACGGTGGCCGACGCCCGCTTCATGAAGCCGCTGGACGAGGAAATGATCGCCCGGCTGGCCCGCGAGCACGAAGTGCTGGTGATCGTCGAGGAGGGGGCGGTGGGCGGTTTCGGCAGCCATGTGCTGCACTTCCTGTCCAGCACCGGCCTGCTGGACCGGGGGCTCAAGGTGCGTTCGCTGGTGCTGCCCGATTATTTCATCGAGCACGAGCAGCCCAAACTCCAGTACGACCAGGCCGGTCTAAACGCCCCCGACATCACTGCCTGCGTGCTGGCCGCCCTGGGAGAGCCCGCCAAGGGTGCCGCCAGCGCCTAGATGCTCTGCACAGCGCGTGGATGTAAAATGCGCCCCGCACATTTTCCGGTGGGAATAACCGCTGTTGAAATATTGAAACCGGCGGGCCGGATGCTATTGTAGGGCCGGGACCGGGGCGGAAGGAATTAGGTTATATTATGGAATTGGAAAAGCTGCAGGAGAGCGCGCGGCGCGCAAGCACCCTGCTCAAGGCCATGGCCAACGAACATCGGCTGATGATTCTCTGCCAATTGCTGCATGGGGAAAAGTCGGTGGGCGAGATGGAACGCATCATCGGCCTGTCCCAATCGGCGCTGTCCCAGCATCTGGCCCGCCTGCGCCGCGACGGTCTGGTCCAGACCCGGCGTCAGGCGCAGACCATCTTCTATTCTCTGGCCGGCAAGGAAGCGGCCGCCGTCATCGACACCTTATACGGCCTGTACTGCGCCCCGCAGGAGAGCTGCGCGTAGGGTTTCCCTACCAGAGGTCCAGATCGTCGCTGTCGTCCGCCTGGTTGGCGTGGTTCCCGTTGATGATGGCGTTCAGGCGGGCGCGCTGGGTGGCATTGGCATTGAGGCGTAGGTGCAGGCCCTTGGACGAGATGCGCACCACTTCGGTCTCGATACCCTGGACGTCCTCCACGTCGAACTTGAGCTTCTGACCGCGCGTCAGATTGCCGTCCGTGACCTCCATCAGCGCGCCGCCCGCGGACAGGTCCTTGACCCGGCCGCTGATGCGGCTTCCCTCGGCTGTGACGAGGATGCCGAGCTCCACCTCGACGCGGGCGTGCTCGCGGCGGTTGCCAACCACCGAACCCCGCAGAGTGCTGACCAGGTGGTCGCGCATGCCGGCCATCTGCTCGGACACGGCGGCGACCGTGTCGCGCACCAGGGCCGACATCTGCTCCGCCTCGGTGGCCGATTGCGAGATGGAGGCGATGGTGGCCGATACCGTGCGGGTCGAGGTGGCGGCTTCGCGCGCCTGGGCGGCGATGGCGGTGACGGCGCCCTGCTGCTGGGCGGTGGTCTCGGCCATGGTAGTCGAGATGCCCGAGACCTGGTCGATGATGTCGCCCACTGACGAGATGGCGTGAACCGCCTGTTCCACCGCCTGCTGGATGCCGGCGATCTGCCCGCCGATTTCGTTGGTGGCCTGAGTGGTCTGGTTGGCCAGGTTCTTCACCTCGCCGGCCACCACGGCAAAGCCCTTGCCGGTCTCGCCGGCGCGCGCCGCCTCGATGGTGGCGTTCAGCGCCAGCATGTTGGTCTGGGCGGCGATGGCATTGATCATGGCGACCACGGCATCGATGCGGCGCGACGCCTCGGCCAGGGTTTGCATGATCTCGCTGGAGCGGCGCGCCTCGTCCGTGGCCGATACGGCGATCTGGCGCGAGTGCTCGGCATCTGTGCGCAGGCGTTCGATGGTGGCGACCATCTGCTCGGCGGCCTCGGCCACATAGGTGACGTTGTCCGTGGCGCTGTCGGCGGCCACCGCCACGGCGCGGTTCTGCTCGCCCACGGTGGTGGCCTGCGCGCGCATGCCGTCGGCCACCACGCATAGTGACTGGGTGCGCTGGGTGACGTCGCCGGTGGCGGCGTTGATCTCGCTTTCCAACTGCTCGGACATGCCGAGGAAGGTCAGCCGCATTTCCTTCTCGGTGGTGCGCAGGATGCGTGCGCTCTCGGCGCTCTTGTGCTCCATTTCCTCCAGCGAGCAGCGTAGGGCCTTGAGGAAGAACAGGGCCTCTCCGCTTTCCTTGAGGACTGCGTTCATCCGGGGCGCCGGCACCGAGTTGTCGCTGATGGACAGCGCCTTCATCTGGTCGACCAGTGCCGCCAGCGGCCGGCCCAGGCCCAGCCACACCATAAACGGCCCGATGGTCACCACCCCCAGCAGCGCGGCGAAGGCCAGGCTTGATAGCCAGCCGGTGGTCAGGGCCTGAGCCAGGGCCGCGGCCACGCCCAGGGCGGCCAGCAGGGCCAGGGCGATGGCGACGCTGGGGCCGTGGTAGCGCGCTTTTTCCACTTTGGCGGTGATGCTGTCGACGCCGAGATTGCGGAAGAAATTGGCGTAACGGGCGTCTTCACCCAGGATGTGTTTCACCAGCCAGTCGCGCAGGAACTCGAACACCTCGTCGGCCACCGATTCCGAGGCGTCGGCGCGGAACTTGGCGCGCAGTTCGGTGGCGGTGGCCACCAGTTGGGTATGGCGCTGGGTGTGGGCTGCCCGGCCGGGATAGTTCCAGCGGGTGAACATTTCCTCTTCGCGGGCGAAGTGGGTCTTGGCGTAGTCGATGAGGTCGCCGAGGGTGGCGTCGATGACCTCGTGGCCCCGCCGCTCCTCGCTGGCTTCCCAGAGGTTGTTGAGGATGCCGATCAGGCGTTGGTGGTCCGCATCGAGTTCAGTGACGTGGACGCTCAGCTGGTCTGTCCATTCGACAAGCATCATCCCAACCTCTCCGCCCCGGTCACGGCCATACTTATGACCGGCCGTGTGGGTGGGGTCAATGCCAGCAAAATGACAGGGGTTTCACCAAAGCTTCACCGAACCGTCACGGGGCTGCGCGCTAATGTTTGTGCCAGCCGAACACACACAAGGTTGGTTGCCGTGGACATGGACGTTACCCTGGAAGATATCGTCGCCGCCGCCTACCGCCTGTCCTGGCCCGCCCCGCAACCCAAGGCCAAACCCTCCCTGCGTCGGGCGTTCGGCCGCGCCGTGCGCCTGTGCCGGCGCCAGACTCTGGAAGGCTGGCCCGTAATGCTGCCGGCGCACCATTGCAATTGATCTTGAAGGTCGCCTGATCCGGTCCCAGGTGCATTTCCAATCAACGCCAAGATTGGACCTGGGAGGCGCGGCCATGCTGACGCTGTTGGACTGCGTGGATATGTGCGATTTGGGCTCCGACATTGTCGATGCCATCGCCCGGCACGAGCGCGTGCCGGTCATCGTCGCGGCGGAACTGGGTTCCTGCCTGGCCTGCTGCAATCCCGGCCTGGCGGTGATCCACCGCTTCATCCTGGATGACCTGGAAGATGCCGCCGCGCGCGGTGATCGGCGCGATTTGGCGCGCTATCGGCGGGCGCTGTCGGCCTTCCGTTCAGCCCATCCCGGCATGCCGCCACTGGACTGAACCGGGCCGACGCTTTTACCCTTGGGTGGAAGCGTTCGACGCCGAGGCTGCCATGACGCCCATATCAACCGGTCCGCAGGCCGAGGTCTTGCGCCTGCTGAAAGACCCTGCCACCCATGGCGGCCTGAGGCCGACCCGGCTGGATACCCACATCTCCACCATCTTCCTGGCCGGCGATCAGGCGTGGAAGCTGAAGAAGGCGGTGTGGCTGCCGTTCCTCGATTTCTCGGACCTGGAAAGCCGCCGCCGCGCCTGTGAGGCGGAGGTGGAAATCAATCGCCGCGCCGCGCCCGAGCTTTACCTCGGCGCCGTGCCGGTGACCCGGGGTAGCGATGGCCGTTTGCGCCTGGGTGGCGAGGGCGAGGCGGTGGAGTGGCTGGTGCACATGCGCCGTTTCGATCAGCGGACCCTGTTCTCGAAGCTGCTGTCGGCGCACCGGGTGGACCGTCCGCGCATTCAGGCGCTGACCGAGGCGGTATGGCGCTTTCACCAGGTGGCGCCGCTCAGGCCCGACAAAGGCGGCGTGGCGGGGCTCACCTGGGTCATCGACACCAACCAGACGTCCATGGCGGCCAGTCCCGACATCCTTTCCGGCCCGGCCGTCGCCCGGTTGGCCGAGCATTCACGGCAGTGGCTGGCTCGCTTCGCGCCGCTCATCGAGGAGCGCCGTGCGGCCGGCAAGGTGCGCCAGTGCCACGGCGACCTCCATTGCGGCAATATCTGCGAGTTGGATGGCCGGCCCACCCTGTTCGACGCCATCGAGTTCTCGGATGACATCGCCTGCATCGACGTCTTCCACGACCTGGCCTTCCTGCTGATGGATTTGCAGCAGCGCGGCGCCCGGGTGCTGGCGGGCTATGCGCTTAACCACTACCTGGACCTGTCCGCCGACTACCAGGGGGTGGCTTTGCTGCCGCTGTTGCTGTCCTTGCGCGCCGGGGTGCGCGCCCATGTCTGTGCCACCATGGCCGCCCACGCCGCTGCCCACGCTCCCAGCCGTGATCGCCTGGCCGCCGACGCCTGCGCCTACCTGGACGCCGCGCTCGCATATCTGGCGCCGCCTTCGCCCAGCCTGCTGGCGGTGGGGGGCTTGTCGGGCAGCGGCAAGTCGCGCATGGGCCGCGAGCTGGCGCCGTTGCTGGCGGTGCCGGCGGCCGCCGTGGTGCGCACCGATTCCCTGCGCAAGCAGATGATGGGGGTGGGGCTGTTGGACAAGCTGGCGGCCGATGGCTACACGCCCGAGATGACCGAGCGCACCTACCAAGCCCTCTACGACACCTCTCTGATGGTGCTGAAGGCGGGGCACTCGGTGGTGGCCGACGCGGTGTTCGCCAAGCCGGAGCAGCGGGCCGCCATCGAGCAGGTGGCCAGGGCCGCCGGGGTGCCTTTCCGCGGCATGTGGCTGGAGACGCGTTCCGACATCGCCGCCAAGCGCATCCAGGGGCGCAAGGCGAATGTATCGGACGCCACCGTGGCGGTGCTGCGCCAGCAATTGGACTATGACCTGGGCGCGATCACCTGGACGCGGGTGCAGACAGGCGGCTCCAAGGCCAAGGCGTTGCGCGACGGCCGGGCCGCGCTGGGAGTATGAGGGGTATCCTGCCGAGGCGGATTAACAAGTCCCCAACCTGGGCGCATAATTGATCCTACCTGATCGAGGGAGGACCACCATGACCGAGTTCAAGACCGTCCTGGTCCCGGTGCCTGATGGCACCAGCGCCGTGGCGCCGCTGGAGACCGCGTTCCGGCTGGCCGCCCTGTTCGGCGCCCATGTGGTTGGTCTGCATGTGCGGTCGGACCCCACCACCGCCGTGCCCCTGGTGGGCGAGGGAATGAGCGGCGCCATGGTCGAGGAGATGATGAACGTGGCCGAGCGCCAGGCCTCGGAGCGTGCTGGCAAGGCCCGCGCCGCCTTCGATGCGGCCGTGGCCCGAGCCGGCGTGGCGTTGGCCGGCGCCCCAACCGAAGACGCCTCGGCTGAATGGGTGGATTTCACGGGCCGCGAGGAAGAGGCGGTGGCATGGCGTGGGCGCCTGTCCGATCTGGTGGTCATGGGCCGCCCGACCGAGGGCGCCGAGACGCCCTCGCTGCTGACCCTGAACGCCGCCCTGATGGAAAGCGGCAAGCCACTGCTGCTGGCGCCGCCAATGGCCCTGCCCACCATCGGCAGCCGCATTGCCGTGGCCTGGAACGGCAGCGCCGAGGCCGGCCGCGCCGTGGCCGCCGCCCTGCCGCTGATGAAGCGGGCCGAATCGGTGACCATCCTGTCGCTGACCGAGGACGACCGTACCCTGTCGGCCCCTGCCGGTGAACTGGCCGCCTTCCTGGCTTGGCACGGCATCACCGCCAATTGCCAGGTGGTGCATGCCGGCGCCCACGCCGGCAACGTGCTGCTGGATCAGTGCGCGGCGCTGAAGGCCGATCTGCTGGTGATGGGCGCCTACACACACTCGCGCCTGCGCCAGTTGATCCTGGGCGGTGTCACCCGCCACGTGTTGAACCACGCCACGCTACCTTGCCTGCTCTGCCACTAGGTCGGGGCGATCTGTCAAACCGAGACGGCCGCATGCCAGCCATGCGGCCGTTGTCGTTTTCGCGGCCCGGTTGAT
>Ga0306923_10006351_pt1 | contig 11644 bp, 15 predicted proteins | sample sta12Can44000108_FD_203841 | JGI IMG/M metagenome (GOLD analysis project Ga0306923, IMG submission 203841) | Lab enrichment of tropical soil microbial communities from Luquillo Experimental Forest, Puerto Rico - statanox.12C.anox.44.000.108 (v2)... | ecosystem: Environmental > Terrestrial >...
TGTACTCGATCGGCGCGTCAAACCAGACGTAGAACACTTTTTTGTCGAAGCCCGGACGCGGCCGCCCGTTCTTCGTGACCGGCACCCCCCAATCGAGGTCGCGCGTGATGGCCCGTGGCTGCAATCCCTCGTCGAGCCACTTATAGGCGATCGAGCGGGCCAGCGGCGGCCATTCCTGTGCCGCATCGACCCAGGCGCGGATGTGCTCGGCCAAGCGGTCCTGCAGCAGGAAGAGATGGGTCGTATCGCGGACCTCGAGGCGCGTCGACCCTGAGATCTTCGACCGCGGACGGATCAGCTCGACCGGGTCGAGCAGCGCGCCGCAACTGTCGCACTGGTCACCGCGCGCGTTCTCGTACCCGCAGCGAGGACAGGTTCCCTCGACATAGCGATCGGGTAGAAAGCGCCGGTCGTCTGTCGAATAGACCTGCCTGGTGGTCCGCTCCTCGATCAGGCCGGCTTCCTCGAGTCGCTCGGCGAGATGCTGGGTCAGCTCTCGGTTTTGTCGGCTGGACGAGCGGCCGAACCAGTCGAACGACAGGCCGAAGCGAGCGCAGACGTCGCGCTGCAAGGCATGCTGCTGATCGCAATAGCTGCGCACATCGAGCCCCGCCTCGAGGGCGCCGAGTTCGGCCGGGGTGCCGTGCTCGTCGGTGGCGCAGATAAACAGCACCTCGTGCCCCTGCATTCGCCGAAACCGCGCATGCACATCCGCCGGCAGCATCGAGCCCGCGAGATTGCCGAGATGCTTGATGCCGTTGATGTAGGGCAGGGCGGACGTGATCAGATAACGGCCCATCACTCTCTCTGCATAGAGGGACGAGAGCACCGGGACTGGCGTCCGGTGAGCTCGGCAACGAGAAAAGTCATATGGGCGCGGAAATCAATCACACCAACATGGTCAACGGAGGGGACTTGCCACCTCTGCGGGCCAGCTGTCGGCGCAGGTCAAAATGGTGGTGCGAGCCGACGGTAGGCTTTCGCCCTACGAGAAGTGCCGACAGCGATCGCGGTCACTTTAACGAGGACACCTGCTCCCGGTTGCCATCGCCGGCGACATCGATTTCTTTGGCGAGCTTGTTCGCCATCGCATCGGCAAAGGAATTGAAATCCTGGACGACGATCAGAAAGGCGTTGGCTCCACCGATCACGTTCTGACGATAATAGAGCGGCAAACCGCCGGGCGGTTGGGTATGGGCGGAATAGCCGAGATTCGGGCGGTCGTTGACGATTGCCAACCCGTTGATCATGACCCCGCTCGCGACCGCCTGATCGCGCGCCTCGGTGACGGCGCGGCCGGAATTGTTGGTGCCATCACCGGAGATATCGATTATGCGCCGCTTGGCCTGCCACTTGGCGGTCGCGAAACGGGTCATCGCGAAATCGATCGCGGCGCTGATCGAGGTGCGCCCCATAAACGAGCGTGGTGCGGCGAGGATCGCAGCAGCGACGGTGCCGGCATCTTCCTCGTCGCGAATTTCGGTCCAGTCGACGACGACCTGCTGATCCTCCTCGCCCGACCATTCGATAAAGCACACCCCGACGGCCCCGTTGGTCCTGCCGTGGATCGCGGTCAAGACGCGCGGATCGTTCAGCGCCGCCGCATAGCCCTTACGCTGCAGCTCGAACTCTGGGTCATCGATGCTGCGCGATACATCGGCGGCGAGGATGATCTCGAGATCCCCTTCGGCGGCCCGCAACCCGCCGCCACTGGAGAGGAAGACCAGAAACAGTATGGCTGCTGCAACAGCGTGTCCCATCGGACTTCCCTCCTATTCGATGCCCCTCAGGATAGGATGTGAGCCGGCACCGCGAAAGGGCTTCGAGGGGTCGTGCTATCCTGCGCCGGGGACCAGTCGGGCGTTCGTCCCGTTTGTGCCGCAATTCGGCTCGGCCGCAAACTCTTGGCCCGACCGACCCAGCAATTCCAGCCATGCCGCGGACCCGCCACATTCTGCGTGCTTCAAGCTCCGCTTTTTTCACCTGAACCTTGAGAGAGCCCAATCGTGACCGACCCAACCGCATCCCTCTCGGTCGTCACCCTGTTTCTCAACGCCGACCCCGTCGTCAAGGGCGTGCTGCTGCTGCTGCTCGCCGCGTCGGTGTGGAGCTGGACGGTCATCATCGACAAGCTCTGGCGGCTCGGAGCGGCGAGCCGAACGGCCCATAGTCACGAGATGCGAGCCGCTGCGGCGCGGTCGGCGCGGGAGCTGCTGGCAACCGCAGGCCGCGGCAATGCCGGTGATCCGGCCGGTCTGATGCTTTCGGCCGGATGGGCCGAGAGCACGACCGAGCCGACGCCGGAGGGCGAAACCGCCGGCGAGCGGCGCGATCGCATCGAACGTGCGATGCGGCTCGCGCTCAATAGCGAATTGCGCCGACTCGAGCTGCGGCTGCCATTTCTCGCCACACTCGGCTCCGCCGCACCCTTCATCGGCCTGTTTGGTACCGTCTGGGGGATCATGCGCAGCTTCGCGGGGATCGCCGCGGCGCACAACACCGGCCTCGCAGTCGTCGCCCCGGGAATCGCCGAGGCCCTGTTCGCCACGGCTATGGGCCTTGCTGCGGCGATCCCGGCTGTCGTGGCTTATAACAAGATCACCGTCGATCTCGGCCGTTTCGCCGGGCGCATGCAGGGTTTGATCGGGCGCGCCGCCGGACTCTTATCGCGTTCGCCGGTCGAGGCTTGAGCCGTGGCCTCTTGGCTACCTCCTACGGGCGAACCGGGTGAGGACCGGTATCAGCCGCTCGCGGAGATCAATGTGACGCCGATGGTCGACGTCATGCTGGTGCTGCTGGTCATCTTTATGGTGACCGCCCCGCTGCTCACCGTCGGGGTGCCGCTCGATCTGCCAAAGCTGCAGGCAGCAACGATCACCGATCCCAAACCGCCGGTGATCCTCAGCTTGAACCGTAAGGGCGAGGTATTCATTGGCGACGCGAGGATCGAACCCAAGGATCTGGCGACCAGGCTCGCCGAGCTCGCCGCAGAAGATCCGACCCGCATCGTCTATGTGCGGGGCGACCAGACGATCAGCTATGCGCAGCTGATGGACGCGCTCGGCAATGTCAACCGCGCGGGGTTCGCCAAAGTCTCGCTGGTCGCAGAGGCCGCTGGTTCAAAGTGAGCGAAATCAGATTACCGCTCGGTTTGTCGGTTGCAGGACATGTGGTTTGCCTGGTGCTGCTGATTCTGCTGCTGCCGACCCGGATCGCACCGCCACCGGAGCCGCCGCCCCCTGCGGGCGGGGTCGAAGTCGTTTTCGCGCCCTCGACCAGGGTCGAGGAACCTCCCATCCAGCCTCCCGTTCAACCGGAAACCCCGCCGCCCGAGACAGAACCGTTGCCACCACCACCGGAGGAGCCGGTGGCCGCGATCGAACCTCCGCCGCCGGTACATGACGCTCCGGTCCCGGTGGTCGAGCCGCCGCCACCATCGGCGCCGCGCAAGCCCCTCGTCAAGCACCCACCAAGGCCTGCCGAACGGCGCTTGGAGCAGCCTCAGCCAAATCCAGTTCCCGCCGTAGCCCAACCGTCGACGGCCGCGGTCACAGCGCCGCGAGCCACATACGCACCGACACCGGCTCCGTCGGCCGAGATTAGCCCGGACTACCGTGCATTGCTGAGCACCTGGCTCGAGAGACACAAGCGTTACCCCGACTCTGCCCGGCAACGGGGCGAGGAGGGTCGCGCGGTTCTGCGATTTGCGGTCGATCGCAGCGGCCGGGTCGTCGACTTTGCCGTAGCCCAAAGTTCGGGTTATCCCGATCTCGACGCGTCGATCGAGGAGATGATGCGCGGCGCCTTATTGCCCCCGTTTCCGGCCAGCATGACGCAGCCGCGTATCGACCTCTCGGTGACGATCCGGTTCAGCCTCTCGCGATGAGCCGGAGAGCGCCTGTCGCGGCTTCTGTTTCGGCGCTACAGATTTGCGCTGATGGTCCTTCCGGGAACGATAAAGGCGCGGGCCCATCTCGACCATCTTCCAGCAACTGGGCGGCCGGGGTTTCGGTCGCTGCGCCAACAGACATTCGCGCCGGCTGGGACGTCGATGAACTTGGTCGCGTTGTTGGGCATCGCAAACTCGAGGGTCGAGACGTAGCCGTCATCGCGCGCATCGCAATCGGCGTTCGCGGTGATTACCGCCTCGACATTGATCAGCGGAAAATCCGGATTGCTCAGCAACAGTCTTCCCGGACCCGGGGCCTCCGGTGCACAGGAGCCGGCACAGAGCAACACCACTATGGGCAGGATTTTGGGTCGCACGGCGTTGTTCTCTTGCTCGAGTGCGGCGAAGCCAACAATTTTTGCGCGGGTCAGCATCGCCGCCCTTGCCGGTTACGCTATATAGCGGCTGGCGCGGTCCGCGCAAATACCGACCGGGACGGTCGCGGCGTCAATCGAACAGCGACAGATCGATCGCGTCACCCATCTTTGTGTATCCGAGGTCGCTCGGATGCAGGTGGTCGTCGCAATCGTATATCGGGAGCATGCGAGCCGGATTCTCGGGGTCGCGCAATGCCCGATCAAAATCGACTACAGCGTCAAAGGCGCCTCCCTCCCGGATCCACTCGTTGAATGCAAGACGCGCGCGCGCTCCGGCGTCCAGGCCCCGGGGAGAAAGGTCTCGTTCTCGAACCCCGTCAGTGTGGCGCCGAAAATCTTGATGCCACGGGTGTGGGCGTGCACGACGAGTTGCTTTAGGCCGGCGATCATCTGATCGGCGTTGACCTCCTCCTCGGGCTTGGCCCATCGGTTGCGGAGGTCGTTGGTGCCCAGCATGACGATCGCATGCGTAACCCCGGGCTGCGCCAGCACGTCGCGGTCGAAGCGGCGCAACCCGCTGTCGCCGCGAATGTCATACAGGATCCGGTTGCCCCCGAGGCCCTGGTTCATCACCCCCATCGGCCGACCGCGCGGCCGCGCCTGAAGCCGCCGAGAGAGCTGGTCGGGCCACCGGCAATGGGCATCGAGGGTCGAAATGTTGGCGTCGGTGAGCGAGTCACCGAGAGCGACGACCCCGCCGGTGTCGGCCGAGGCCAGGACATCGATACCACTAACAAAAAACCAGTCGCCGGTTATCTGACCGACCGGCATGACGACGGAGGCGGTGAAATTGCCCGGTGGCGAGATGTAGTTCGTCTGCCGCGCATAGCGCCCGGTAATTCCGAAGTTCGTGGACAGCTCCTCGGGCAAATAGACGCTGATCGCGACATCTGCCAAGGGCGGAAGGTCGAGAGCGACCGGATCGCTGACCAGCAACGCACCTGCCGCGATCGTGGCGGCCTCGTCGCCACCAAAGGTAAGCTTCCGATCCGAGGCGGATACGATCTCGGGACCCGTGCTGCGAAGCGCAATCCGCGCCGCGCCGATGGTGAGCTTGCGGCTGCCGTAGGCATTTGACAACCGCACCCGCAGCGTGTCGCCGCCGAGGCTCGTGCGCGCGGTCATCCGCAAGGTTTGATTGCTGAAGGCCGCACCCTCGGCAGGTGCCGGCGCCGTTGTCCAGGTGCCAACCCAATGCTGGTTGTCCGACATATCGCGTCCTTCTTCCCGTTGTCGAAAGTGTTATATCAGTCGGCAAATCTTATGCCCGAGGCTATACCTTCGCCAACGCAAAGCGCCGGCGCCGCCGGCGCGGTGCGTCTTGCGTCGAGCCACCCTTAATTCGGTTTGGATGGTTAGTGCACCCGGACCCGAACCTCGCCGTCCAACCGGAAGGCGCGCACGGCAGTCTGCTGATCCTGGCGCTGCTGGCGCCCATTGCGGGCGCGGCGTCAGGCTTGCTATGCACAATTTTTCGGCTTGCCCTCGATGAGGCGGACGCTTTTCGCGATGCGCTGATCACCCGGGCGCATGACGCAAAGCTCGTCGGCCTCTTGTTGGTGACCGCCGGTTGCGCCAGCGCGGTCATCATCGCGGCTTGGCTGGTCCGCCGCTACTCTCCCTCGGCGTCCGGGAGCGGGATCCCGCACGTCGAGGCTGTCCTCAGCGGGGAGCTGCCGCCGGCGCCGCCCCGATTGATACCCGTGAAGTTTTTTGGCGGGTTGCTGGCGATCGGTGCGGGGCTGGCGCTCGGCCGGGAGGGCCCGAGCGTGCAAATGGGAGCCGTGATCGCCGATGTCGTAGGAAAGATTTCTGGCCGCGGCTGGTCGGACCGCCGAGTGCTGCTCGCGGCTGGTGCCGGTGCCGGGCTTGCCACGGCGTTCAACGCGCCGATTGCCGGTGCGGTCTTCGTGCTCGAGGAGCTAGTGCGGCGGTTTGATACGCGCGTCGCCATCGCCGCGCTCGGCGCCTCGGCCGGGGCGATCGCGATGGCACGCGTATTGCTCGGCCCCGCTCCAGACTTCCGTGTCGAGACACTGGCATATTCCGGTCTTCGAGCGTGGCCGTTTTTCGTCGCGCTGGGTGCGCTCGCCGGGCTCGTCGCGGCCCTTTACAACGGCAGCTTGCTCGGAGCAATTCGGGTTGCCAACCGGGTAGATTGCTGGCCTGTCGAACTTCGGGCCGGCGCGGTCGGTGCGGCGGTGGGAATACTCGCCTGGTTCACGCCAGGATTGGTCGGCGGCGGTGACCAGATCACCCAGCGTATATTGGCAGGAGAAGCTGCCGCGGCGACCATTCCCGTGGCGTTTCTGTTGCGCTTCGGGCTCGGTGCAGCGTCCTACGCGGCGGCCACCCCGGGCGGGCTGTTCGCTCCGATGCTGGTTCTCGGAGCGCAGCTCGGCGTGGTTTTCGGCACCCTCTGCCGAGCGGTCTTCCCCGGCGTTGGTGTTGACCCGATAGCATTTGCCGTCGTCGGAATGGCTGCCTTTTTCATCGGCGTCGTTCAGGCACCGGTTACCGGAATCGTGCTGGTCACCGAGATGACCGGAGGCTTTACGATGTTTCTGCCGATGCTCGGCGCATGCTTTGCGGCGATGCTGGTGGCGAACCTGATGGGGACCGCGCCGATCTATGAATCATTGCGGGAACGGGCAGCTCGTCACCGGTAACCGGCAGACCTCACTCCAGCGGCAGGTGGATAATCAGGAAATAGCCGTTGATCATCAGCAGCGAGCCCGCGATCGCAAGCGCCCCGCTGAGTTTGATCAGCGAACGCGAAGCGGCGACGATGCTGACCGACCCGATCACGATGGCTATCTGGAACAGCGCTTCGGCAAAATCGAAATTCGGATCTCGCTCGGCTGCGTGATCGCGCTTCGCCTCCCATTCCTTAGCCTTGGCGAGCAGTTCCTTTTTACCCTCGCCGGTCGACGCGTCGCTTTCATATCGCTCGGCCCGAGAACGATAGCGCGCGATCGCCTCTCCGAACTTGGCCTTCGCCGCCGCTGGCATGTCGGGTTGGGCAAGAAGCTGCGCTTCGAGCTCTTCGGCAGTGGTCCGGTATACGGTTTGCCGGATGTACTTAGACTGGTAGTACCCGTAGATGTCGGATGCCTGGATGTTGGCGTTCAGCATCATTTTGGTCGCATTCGCCCCCCCGAGTGAGGCGATCGCCAGCAGCATCGCCACGACGCCCAGATACATCGCGGCGTAGTTGCGAAACGTCGCATCTCCCTCGGCGCTGTGGGTCTCGTGCCCACCGTGGATCGTCTCGGCAATCTCGGTGGCTTCCACTCACACTCCCCGTGTTGTCCGCGCGGCTTGGCAAATCGCCCGGTGCGGAAGCCGTTGCAGCGCGGCCCGCATCACCATTTGTTGCGCAGCTCGCGGAGCCTCAGGAAAACCGTCTTCGGATCCGGATTCTCTGGGAGATCCGGGAACGTCTCGCGCAGACGCCTGATCACCGACGGGCTGGTCAGCCGGAAGAACGTGTTGATTTCCCGCTCCAACGCCAAGGTGGTGACCAGCGCTTTCGCGGTATCCTGTTTCTCCATCCCAGGCAGTATTTCCCGGGCCTTGGCGTTATCCGGCTCGCGGTCGAGAGTAAAGCCGAGATTGCGCGCGATGTAGTCGTGCCCGGGATAGATCAGCGTCTCCTCGGGCAGTTTCGCGAGCTGGTTGACAAAAGTGTTGTACAGCTCGTTCGGATGGCCGCCGTTATGGCAATTGCCAGCACCGGCGTTGAACAGCGTATCGCCGCAGAATAGGACCGGTGTGTCGCCGTGCGACCTGACACAGATGTGGCTCATCGTGTGGCCGGGCGTGTCCAGACATTCGAGCTCGACCGTCTTGCCGATTTTGATCACGTCGCCGGCCCGCAACCCGCGGCCCATTTCCGGGATCTTGTCCTTCGCATTGGCATGGGCCAACACCGGCGCGCCGGTCGCGGCGATCACCTGCTGGTTGCCGCCGGTGTGGTCGCGATGCTCATGCGTGTTGAGGATCTGCCGGATGGTCCAGCCTTTCGTCCGGGCGGCGGCAAGACATTTCTGGTGGTCCAACGGATCGACCGCCAATGCTTCGCCGGTTTCCTCGCAAACGATCAGATAATTGAAGTTGCGGCCGGCGTTTGCCGTCCAGATCTGTTCGACGATCATTGCGCGCCCCTCTCAGCTGCAGCTGGTTCGAGTGTAGAGCCTCAGCTATCCGCTTACCATCCCCGGGGATCGGTCAGCGGTTGGCGCCGGGTCCCCATAATACGTCCCGGGCACCACGGTCGTTAAGCCACCGGCTCAGCACGAAGCAGTGGTCCGACAGCCGGTTCAAGTATTTCAACGCCTCGGGGTTAACCGCTTCGGCGGCGGCTAACTCGCTGACCAGGCGCTCGGCACGCCGAACGACCGTGCGAGCGAGGTGCAGATGAGCCGCGACAGGGCTCCCGCCCGGCAGGATGAACGAATCGAGCGGCGCCAAGGCCGCGTTCATTTCATCTATCTCGGTCTCGAGACGCTCGGTTTGTGCCTTGACGATGCGCAAGGCACCGGCGCCGCGCCGGCCTCCCGCCGGCGTGCACAGATCGGCGCCGAGATCGAATAGATCGTTCTGAATGCGACCGAGCATTTCGTCGGCCGCTGCATCGGCCTGCAGCCGGGCGATCCCGATGACGGCGTTCGCCTCGTCCACCGTGCCGTAAGCCGCTACGCGAAGGGCGTGCTTGGGCACGCGCGCCCCGTCGCCGAGCGAGGTCTCGCCGGCATCCCCGCCACGGGTATAGATCCGAGTCAGCCGCACCATCGTCATCTCCCCGGCTAATGCCGGGCGAGCAGCATCAGCACCGCCAACAGGACGAGCGCCAGGGCCTGCATGATGACCCGCGATTGCATCAGCTTGTTTGACCGACGCGGATCGCCGCCGCGCAGCATCGTGGCAACGCCGAAGCCGAGCACCGTCAGCGTCCCGATCATCGCCAGCACGAGCAAAATCGTGATGAAGGTCGTCATCTCTTAACTATGGACCGGTCACTATGACGAGGCCAGAGCCGATCCTTAGGGGAAGTCCGAGGTGCGCCGAACGGAGCCGGCGACGTTACTCCTGGGGCAGACGTTACTCCTGCGGCAATTGATAATTACGCGGAATGACCGTGCGAGACATCGGATCGGCGGCGTGCATCACATCGGATCGTGTCATCGTAAGCGCCGAGATGTCGTCAGAAATCGCGTTGGGGTTTTGGGTATCGCTCGCGCGCTCCGGCGCGCCGGTGGCGGTGCACCCGGCAGCGGCAACAAGCGCGAGGGCGACGATGATGGCGAGACGACGATGTTTCATCAATCGATCCGATCAGGAGACGTTGTTGAGGCTACTGCCGATAGAGCCAGGATGCGAGCTCATTCCTCACACGCGATCCGATATACAATGATATGCGGTCACAAAGCCGCCCATCGCCGACAATCATCCGTCCGGACTATTTGATGCACTCTGCTGCGCGGGCAGGATGTCGGAAAGCGCGTTGACCGGGTAGTGGGGCAGGCTTACATCTCGTCTTGTGACCTTGATGATGCGGCATGGCCGGCAGGATCGGCGAATTACAACCCCGGACCCTAAGAGGGTTCGGGCTGTGTCAATTCGTTCCTTTGCTGCCGAGGACCACGCTCATGTCGCATGCCGCCGTGTCTGTCGCTGACAATCCCGTTCTTGCCACCGCCTGCTTTTCCGTTCACGCCCGCGCCGAACCGGGGGTGATGCCACGTGTGCTCGAACTTTTTGCAAAACGGGGTCTCGTGCCGTCTTTCTGGCAGAGCTCGACCTCGGGCGGTGATCGCTCGCAGCTGACGATCAACATCCAGATGCGCGGGCTCGCCAACGAGACGATCGACTACATGGCCGCCTGCCTGCGACAGATCGCCTCGGTCGAAGGTGTGGCGATCTCGCAAAACCTCGGCCGCAGCTGACCGGAGGACCACAGCCCGATGTCGTTCCGGGACCACATCCGATCATGCAACAACTACCAGCCGACGCGCGCGGTGCCGCTCACAGCGAACAACACCCGGGTCGGGCTGATGCGTCGCGACAACGCCGACACGCTACGGCGGTTTCCCGAGGTTTTTGCCGTCACCGAGCATGAGGTCGAGCTGGTCGCACGTGGCGATGTCGCGGCGGTAAGCCGCGCCGTCGATGCCGTGGTAGACGCGCTCGTCGACGAAGGTCGGGTCCCGAAATGGCGCAACGAGACCTTCGATGCTGCCTCGCGCTGGGGTAGCCCGCCCGTCTTTCGCCTCGACCGCGGTGCGGTTCCGTTTTTCGGGACGCGCGCCTATGGCGTCCATCTCAATGGCTATGTTCGGCGCGGCGACGCACTATGCCTGTGGGTCGGCAGGCGGTCGCCGAGCAAGCAGGTGGCGCCGAACAAGCTCGACAACCTCGTCGCCGGCGGGATCGGCAATGGGCATGGGGTCGAAGCGACCCTGCTGAAAGAGGGGGATGAGGAAGCCTCGATCCCAAAGAGCCTGCTCAAACACGCGGTCTCGGCCGGCGCGGTTTCCTACCGCATGGAGACCAGGCTCGGTATCCGCGACGACGTGCTGTTCGTTTATGACCTTGAGTTGGCGGCCGATTTCGTGCCGAAGAACCGCGACGGTGAGATCGTCGATTTCGAGCTGATGCCGGCATCGGCAGTGCTCGAGCGGATTCGAACTACCTCGGACTTCAAGTTCAACGTCAATCTGGTCATCCTCGATTTCGCGGTGCGCCGCGGCCTGCTCCGGCCGGACGACCCGGAATATCTGGATGTCGCAATTGGTCTTCATCGTCCGCTCGATTGAGGGGGCACCGGATCGAGGGCGCCAGAGGCGCCGCCCGGTCTCGCCGCAGCAACAGCCCGAGCGATTATTTCCGCGGGACCCATCCCGCTTTCCCGCAGCGAGCGGATCGTCAGCGCTCGGTCGCGTTTGGAAAGTCGCCGTCCCGCCGTGTCGGTCACCAGCTCGTGGTGACGGTAGCGCGGCGTAGGCAAGCCCAGCAGCGTTTGTAGCAAGCGGTGGACATGCGTCGCCATCGCCAGATCTTCGCCGCGCGTCACCAGGGTCACCCCTTGGATCGCGTCGTCGACGGTGACGGCGAGGTGATAGCTCGTCGGCACGTCCTTGCGGGAGAGTACGACATCGCCGAGCGGGGTGGGGTCCGCGAGCTTCCTGAGCGGCCCATCCTCTCCCTCCTCGACCCACTCGACCGCGCCCGTCAAAGCGAGCGCGCGACCGAGATCGAGCCGCATTGCATAATCGGCTCCCGAGCTCAGTTTCTCGGCGCGCTGACGCGGGTCGAG
>Ga0306923_10006353_pt1 | contig 11643 bp, 9 predicted proteins | sample sta12Can44000108_FD_203841 | JGI IMG/M metagenome (GOLD analysis project Ga0306923, IMG submission 203841) | Lab enrichment of tropical soil microbial communities from Luquillo Experimental Forest, Puerto Rico - statanox.12C.anox.44.000.108 (v2)... | ecosystem: Environmental > Terrestrial > Soil...
CGGACGTGATTTTGACTGGCGGCACCACGGCATCCGAGGTGATGCTAAAAACCACCCGCTCCATTCCCATTGTATTTGCGATCCTCCCAGACCCCGTAGGCTCCGGCCACGTCAAGAGACTGTCGCAACCGGGCGGTAACGCCACCGGCTTTATGATGTTCGAATACAACTTGTGCGGAAAGTGGTTGGAACTGCTCAAGGAGATCGCCCCAAGCGTGACGCACGCGGCGGTCCTTCGCGATCCTGCCGTCGCTGCTGGGATTGGCCAGTTCGCCGTCATCCAATCTGTGGCGCCATCGGTCGGCATCGAGGTAAGTCCAATCGATCTGCGCGAGTCAGCAGAGATTGAACCCGCTATCGCGGACTTCGCACAGTCGCCAAATGGCGGATTAATCCAGGTGGCGAGTGCGATAGGGGCGGCCAACGCCGATTTGATCATCGCAGCGGCTGCCCGCTACAAACTGCCCGCGGTTTACGTTCAACGTCCTCTTGTCGCTGCCGGTGGATTGATGTCCTATGGGCCAAATTTTGCTGACCAATACCGACGCGCGGCTTCGTACGTCGATCGCATCCTTAAAGGCGAAAAACCGGGGGATCTGCCGGTCCAGGCGCCGACGAAGTATGAGCTTGCCATCAATCTCAAAGCCGCGAAGGCGCTCGGCATTAGCGTGCCGCAATCGTTGATTGCCCGCGCGGACGAGGTGATTGAATAGGGTGATTTGCTGCGACGGTTAATGGCACAAAGCTTCATTTCGCGGCGGCGCAGCAAACGGTCGCTATTGGGGTAAAAGTGGACATCGGCTCGGGCGACCGCCCCGCATGTCGCTATCGCGGTCGCTATTGGGGGGGCCTCATGGCTCAATCACTGTCGGAGCGCCTCGGGCAGCAATTCATTTGCCCAGGGGGAGGGGCCATTTGGGGCCTCAGCGAAATAAATCCTCGACGACTTTCGCGGAGCTCTCGGTGTACGTGTTCAACTTCTCTGGGCTAACGAAATTTTCCGCAACGCCCGCCCGTGACGGTACGATCGAGGCGATTTGTGCGAGCGGTTCGACGTCCGGGCGCACTGGCAGATATTCGGCGGTAGCGAGAATCTTCTGGCCCTCCTTTGAGAGGAGAAAATCCATCAGTAGCGCCGCGGCGTGTGGATGCCGCGAGCCCTTGGGAATGACCAGCGTTCCTGCGGAGCTTGCGACCGGCGCCAGCAATTGCGTCGTAACCGGCGCGCCCTTGGCTGCGCTGATCAGCGGATGGTGCGCGAAGATCTGTAGCGCGATCGGGTATTCGCCGGCAATCACGCGATCCACCAAGGTACGGGGATTGCCAGCGCCAAAGTTGACGATGTTTTGCGCGCGCAAACGGCGCAGATAGGCCATCGCCTTGTCGTCGCCCCAGGCCACGCGAAGATTGGTGACGAACAACGGTGCGCCGACCGCCGACAGCAGCGGCCACGCCATTTTACCTTTCCATTTCTCATCCAACAGATCGTCGTAGTTCTTTGGCTGGGCGCCGGCGGCAATGAGGCGCGTATTGTAGGCAAGCGCGAAGTAGCTCATCCGCGTCGGCACCCACAGCCGGTTGGGATCGCGGAATTGCTCTGGAATAGCGTCGAGCTCGGGCGATGCGATCGGCCGAGCCAGGCCGGCATGCACGGCGAGTTCGCCGATGCCGGTGCCTTCGATGACATCGCCGACCGGATTATTTGCGCGCATTTCTGCGGCTAGCTTGGTTTCGATCTCCTCGGAATCGGCGCGCCAATACACGATCTTGATAAACGGATATTTGGCCTTAAACGCCGCGGTAAGCGGACGCAGTGCCTGGTTGACGATCATCGCCGAGTAGTAGGTGAGTTCGCCTTCCTTCTTGGCGCCGGCGATCAGCTTGTCGGTGCGATCCGTGCCCGAATAGGTCAAGGTATCGTCGTCGGCGGTCTGAGCCGTGGCCTTCGGCAACGCGTTCATCGCCAGAAGCACTGTCGCCGCAGTCACGATCGGCCGCAAAAATGGAATGCGCCGGCTGAGACGGGATCGGCCGGCGGCATTCGGCGCGGTGGCCATGTCAGGCGCTCTTTCGCTGACCCGCGACCTCCGCCCTCGCAATCGGTGTCACGCCGCAGCCGATTGCGTCGGTATGATGCAGCACGCCGTTGACGAGTTTCAGCCCTTCCCACCGGTCCTCGGCGAGACCGTCGAACTCGGTGAGCTCCGAGGCGTACCAGATGCCGGGGAGCGCGGCTGCAAGCTGCATAGCGTGCGCCGCCAGCAGCATCGGGCCGACATGGGCGCCCATGCGGTATTTGACGCCGCCGGCGGCGCAGATCTGCGCCGCCGCATAGGTCTTTCGCAGGCCGCCAAGCTTGGTAATCTTCAGACTGATGGCGTCAACGATGCGCTCCCGGACCAGGATCATGACCTGATCTAGCGAGTAGGCCGCTTCGTCTGCCTCGACCGTAATCGGCACGGCCTGCGTCACCGCCTTTAGTCCGATTAGGTCATTGGCCTTCACCGGCTGCTCGGCAAGATCGATGCCGCTTCCCGCCATCAGGTTCAGCGCGCGGATGGCATCCTTGGGTGCGTAGGATTGATTGGCGTCGATAGTGAGATGTGCGTCGGGGCCGAGCTCAGCGCGGATCGTTGTCACGCGCTCGACATCCTCGGCGACGTCGCCGTGCACCTTGATCTTGAAATGCCGGACGCCCCTGTCCCACAGCATCCGTGCATTCTTTGCCATGTCCTTAGGCGGCTTGATCGGAAGAATGCGCAAGCTTGCGAATTCACGCACTGTCGGCCCGCCGAACAGATCGCAGATCGGCACCCCAAGCCGGCGCGCCGTCAGATCGTGTAGCGCGCAGTCGATCCCTGACTTGGCTTGGTTGTTTCCATCCATGACGTGGTCGAGCTCATCGAGAATGGCGGCGATCTGTCGGGAGTCGCGGCCCATCAGCGGCTTGCATAACCGGTCGAGCGCGCCCTTTACGGCCGTGTGCGGTGCGCCGTAGTGGTTCATCGTCGAGGCATAGCCGTAGCCCACCGTGCCGTCTTCGGCGCGAATGCTCACGATCCATCCTTCGGTCGCCGGATTGGCGGCGAGCGCGAATTTCCAATCCTTGTCCTTCTTGGGCAGGATCGATTCTTCGACACGCACATCAACGATCTTCATCGTTTCCTCTCCGGTCATTGTTCGGACGGCTGACGCCGTCGTTTCCATCATTCGGCTGCTGTCGCCGCGTGCCGTTGCGGCTCGCGCAAGCCGGCGCGTTCCATGCGCGGCAATAGCTCGTCACGGATGCGTGGAAAATCGCTCACATAGTTGATCATGCCGAGCGCCAGCCCGTCGAGACCGGCGTCGCTCAACCGCTTGAACGTCTCCACCGCGTCATCGTAGCTGCCGACGCAGGGAAAGCCGGCACCACTGATCAAACGCGCCTTCAGCTTGTCCTCGTCAGCCTTTAGCCAGGTGTTGATGCGCGAGCCGCGCAGCTTGAAAGCATAGTCAGCCGCCTCCCAGTCGCCTTGTTCATGGACGATATAGTGGTGGTAGTCCTCCGCTTCCTTGCGGGTTCGGCGCACCATGAGGTGGCAGCTGGCAAAGATATTGCGCAATTGTCCGGGCGGCGCGGCGTCGCGGAAGAAATTCAGCTTCCCGCGCAAATCCTCGTCCTGAGGCGGCACCGTGGTGAACAGGCAATCGGCGTTGCGCGCGGCGAACTCGCGCCCGGTTTCCGAATTTCCAGCGCTGACTAGGATCGGGCGGCTACCCCACCATGGCTTCGGCTTGCCAAGCACAGCCTTGAGCTTGTAGTGGCGGCCGTCGAAATCAAAGGGTGTGTGCTCGGACCAGATGCGATTGACGATGTCCAGCCATTCGCCGGCGTAGTCGTAGCGGCCGTCGTGATCGCCAAGGTCCACGCCCATCATGCCGAACTCGATCGGATTCCAGCCGGAGACGACGTTCAGCCCGAAGCGGCCATGGCCGATATGGTCGGCCGTCACCATCTGCTTGGCGGCAAACACCGGATTGACGAACGCCACGTGCAGTGTGCCGAACGTGGTGATCTCCCGCGTCGAGGCCAGGAGCCCGCACGCCCAGGCGATGGTCTCGAAAGTCGTTCCTTGCGTGTCGCTCTCGCCCTGATATCCGTGCCAGCGCCCGATCGGCAGCAAGAACTCGAGGCCGGCCTCGTCGGCGAGCTTTGCCGCCTTGACGTTGTTGTCCCACGACGCGTCCCACCGCTCCGGCGCTTTGGTGAGGCTCAAGCCCCCGGAGCAATTCATGCCGAACAGTCCGAGCTTGAACTTGTTCTTGTTGTAGATTCGCGTCTCGTCCCTATTGCGCGGCATCGTCGGCCTCCGTCTGGGCAAGGCTAGTCTGATCGCCCGGGCGCGAAAAGTCCCCATCAAGCAGGTCGGTCATGCGGCGATCTGCTTATGGCGGGTGATGAGATGAAACGCGGTGCTGACCGCTGTCATCAGCGCGATCCAGACCGCGCCCATGGAGGCCAGCTCGGTGACCTGGCCGTTTTGCCACAGCTCGAACAATGTAACGGCCATGACCTCGGAGCCGGGACCGACCAAGAGCAGCGGCAATGCAACGACCTGAACCGAGAGGAGGAACACTACGAGCCAGGTGCTGATCAGCGGAGCCGCCAAGAGCGGCACCACAACGCGCCGAAACACCGTCGCGAACGGTGCGCCGACAATGGTGGCCGCACCTTCGAGGTCCGGGTGAATCTGCAGCGCACCGGCATACGCGTAGCGCATGCCATAGGGCAGGTAGCGCACCGACGAGGCGATGATGACGGAGACGAGCGTGCCGTAAAGCGGCAGCGGGACGTTGACGAAGACATCTAGGAAGGCGACGCCAAGGATCAGCGCCGGAAACACCAACGGGAGGGTGGCGAGATGGTCGAGCAGTGCTGCGCCCGGCACGCGGCGCGCCACCAGCCAGCCGCAGAGCGCGGTAAAAGGCACGACGAAACTCGCGGTAGCGGCGCCGAGAATGATCGTGTTCACGATCGAATCGCGAAACGATCCGGGACCGAGCAGGACGCGGTAATTGTCCAAAGACGCGCGGCCGAAGGCCTCGATGCTGAGTCCGTCATAGAACGGCTGGAACGAGGTGAAGATCAGGATGGCGACCGGGACCACGGTGACGATCAGAAACAACGCCACCAGGATCGCGGTTCCGACATAGCGCCAGGGCCCAAGGTCAAGAATGCGCGGCCGAAAGCCTTTTCCGGTGATGCTCTGATATCGGTGCGCATGGCGCGTGAGCCGGCTTTGCCAGAACAGCAGCAGGGCTATGACGATCACTAGGGAAACTGAATAGGCGCCTGCCTCACCATAGCTCGGCATGCCGGTCCGATGCACGGCCTGGAAGATCGTCGTTGTCAGCACGTTGATGTTGCCGGCGAGCCCGACCAAAGCCGGTACTTCGAACGATTCGAAGGCCCTGGCGAAGAACAACAGCGCCAGCGCGCAGAGCGCCGGCGCGCCCATGCGCAGCGTGACCGCCGAGAAGGCTCGCAGCGGGCTGGCGCCGGCCATGATCGCGGCCTCCTCGAATGAGGCGTCCATTGAGCGCAGTACCGCCGACATCAGGAGAAAGGTCAGCGGAACGAAGCCAATGCCTTCGATCAGAGCCATGCCCCCGATCGAGTAGACGTCGATCGCGGTCGCGGGCCCGACGAGAAAATGGATGACGTCGTTGACCGGGCCGGCGCGGCCGAGCAGCAAGAGCCAGGCCACCACATAGAGGATATGAGGCACGCCGAGCGAAATGATTGCAGCAAAGAACGCGAGATTGCGCCCCGGCGTATCGGTGCGCTCCACGATCAGTGCTTGGGCGGTGCCGATGACGATAGCGATGATCGAGGAGCCGAGCGCGTAGAGGACAGTATTACGGGCGCTCGCGAGAAATAGACGCTCGGCGGCAAGTTCGCGATAAAAACGCAAGGTGAAGGCACCGAACGAGCCGTCGGGTCGCGTCTCATGCAGACTGACGTCGAGCAGAAATATGGCAGGCGGTGCAATCAGGACAACGAGAACCGCGGCAAGCGCCAGCACGAGCGGAGAGACGCGCGTGTGGGGTAGGGCGACGGCCAAGCTCACTGAAACAGCTCTTCGAAGATCTTTTCCGAGCGTGCGGTATTCCGGTTAAGCAGGTCAGGGCTGAGAAATAGCTCTGGCATGCCGGCGCGTTCCGGAATGACGGAAGCGAGCGCCGGTTGCGGCGCTACGTCGCTGCGGACGGGAAAGTATTCGGCATCGGCCAGGATTTGCTGGCCCTCCTTGGACAGGATGAAGTCGGCGAGCAGGAGCGCTGCATTCGGGTGGCGCACGCCCTTGACGATAACCAAAGTGCCGGCGGTGCTGGGCACTGGGGCGAGCAGCTGAGAGTTGACGGGCGCACCCTTTGCCTTGCTGATCAGAGGATGATGGGCAAATATGTTCAGCGCAATTGGAAATTCGCCGGCGATGACACGATCGACCAACGTGCGGGCGCTGCCGGAGCCGAAGTTGATCATCTTTTGCTGGGCAAGCTTGTGCAGATAGGCGAGCGCCTTGTCCTCGCCGCGCGAAAGCCGCAACGCAGTGATGAAGAGCGGCGTACCGCTCGCCGTTCCGACGCGCCAGGCGAGCTTGCCCTGCCATCGCGGGTCGAGCAGGTCGTCATAGCTTTTCGGCGCGTCGGCGGGTGCAACCAGCTTGGTGTTGTAGGCGATGCAGAAATAGCTGATGCGCGTGTAGCTCCAGCGGTCGCTCGGATCGCGATAACGCTCGGGCAGCGCTTCCACCTGCGGCGTAAAAAACGGCTCGGTAAGGCCGGCCCCAACCGCCAGGTCACCGACGCCAGTGCCCTCGGCAACGTCGGCGACGATGTTGTTGGCGCGCTGTTCGGCGCCGAGCTTGGCGATGATCTCCTCGGTGTCGCCGCGCCAGAAGGTCATCTTCAAGAACGGATATTTCTTCATGAACGCGTCGCTCAACGGTCGCAACGCCTGGTTGACGATCGCTGCCGAGTAAAGGACGATCTGGCCCTCCTTGCGCGCGCCGTCGAGTGTTGCCTGCTCACGGCCGGAGCCGTGGTCCAACAGGATGTCTTGCGCGGAGGCGCCGCTGGCGAAGCCGGCAAGTGCCGTTCCGAGCGCAGCCGTGACAGCGAACCGCACGGTGCGCGCACACCCGCAAGCGAGGATCATGACGTCGATGCCGCTTCGACTGGCGTGAACTTCGGCACTGCAACATCTTCGCCGTAGTCGTCGAACACGACCTGGACCCGCATCTCGCAGGCCACCTTATCGGGCGGCACGCCGACGATATTGGTTAAAAGCCGCGGGCCTTCCTTGAGTTCGACCAGCGCCACCACATAGGGCACGTCGCTCGCGAAGGCAGGATGATAGACGCGGTGATAAGTCACGAAGCTGAATACCTTGCCGAGCCCTGACACAGGGGTCCAGTTGAAATCTGCGGCGAGGCAATGCGGGCAGCTCTGCGATGGCGGAAACCACAGCTGGCCGCAGGCGTTGCAGCGCGGTAGCTCGAGGCGGTGCTCGCGAGCAGCCTGCCAGTAATGCTCCGATTCCGGCGACGGACGCGGGACCGGCTTTTTTCTCGGCGCGTTGGTCGGCCCGTCCACTACGCGCGCCCGAGAATCAATGTCGAGTGGCAGACCTGATTGCCGCCGTGGCCGGATACGAGCGCGATCTCGGCGCCGGCGACTTGACGCTCGGCCGGATAGGTATGGCGCATCTGCCGTGCGCCTTCGACCACTTGCAGCATGCCTTCGGCATGGGCCTCGGACAGCTGGCCGCCCGAAGTGTTGGTCGGCAGCCTGCCGCCCATTCGCAACGCGCCGGAGGCGACGAACGGGCCACCCTCGCCCTTCTTGCAGAAGCCGTAATCTTCGAGCTGGGTTAGCACCATGTAGGTGAAGCAATCGTAGATCTGCGCCGTGCCAACATCGTCGGGGCCGATGCCAGCCATGCGGTAGGCGGCTTCGCCGCTGTTCTTCGCTGCCGTCGTTACCATATTGTCGTCGGCGAACCAGCCGCGCAGGTTGTTGAAGCTACCGAAGCCCTTGATCGATACGGGCGGTTGGTGCAAATCGCGCGCGCGCTCGCGGCTCGTGACGATGACGGCGCCGGCAGCGTCGCTGCGCAGGCTGCAGTCGAGCAGCCCGAACGGAGCTACCACCGGCGGCGCCTCGTGGTACTGTCCCATGGTCAAAGGCTTCCTCATCTGCGCGTCGGGATTGCGCAACGCGTGCTCGCGGAACGCGACCGCGATGGCGCCGAAATGGCTGCGGGTGGTGCCGTAAAGATGCATATGGCGCGTAGCGCCGAAGGCGTGCGCGGCGACCGCGCCAAAATAACCGTATTCGGGACCGAATTCGTGGGCCAACAGGCTGTCCGGGCGGGTCTCATTGCGCACGTTGGCTTCTTTGGAGGAATGCGTTCGCGACCAGGAATCGCGGCCAAAGCCGACGATGACGGTCGAGGCCATGCCGGCTTTGATCGCCATGGTGGCCAGCGCGACGCCGAGGATTTGGCTCGCTCCGCCATTGTCGAGCGTGGTCGAGAAGCGGGCATTGATCCCAAGCCGAGCTCCGATCTGCTGATGGTGCGCATAACTCTCATCGGGACCGCGGCAGATGATGCCGTCGATATCTGTCAGCTTCACGCCGGCATCAGCGATGGCGTTGTGCATGGCTTCGACCAGGAGGTCGAGGCTCGATACGCCTGGCACGCGGCCGAGCCGGCTATGCCCGGTGCCGACGATGGCGCAGACGTCGCGCAGCTCGCGTGATGGCTCGATCATGGGTGATCTCCGGCGCGCTTTGATGCAGTTGGCGTCATCGGATGAGCTCGCGAATGCGCGTCACAAGGTCCGGCGGCGCGGCATAGACGCGGTCGAGTAGGGCGTTGATCGCCTCGCCGCCGACTGGGTCGATCTCCGCCTTTTGCGTCCTCGCGTCATCGAGAAATTGCGTGTCCCTCATGGTGGCGTCGAAGGCTGAGCGTAGCGCCGCGACCCGATCGGCGGACACGCCTGGCGGCATCACGAAAGGTCGGCCCATCACCTGCTCGGCAAAGACGATCTCGAACATCTGCTTATCGGCCGGCGTGCTTTCGACCTCGATCGCTGTCGGTACATCGGGGAATGCCGGATCGCGCTTCATGCCCATCTGCATAATGACCCTGGCGTCGCCCTTGGCAAGCCATGGCATTATGCGGGCGCGGAACGGTGCCGACGAGCCGCCGGAGACGTGGGCATCCACTTCACCGCGTTCGACCGCCATCAGGCAAGCCTGCGATCCGTCGTAGCCCTCGATCGGCTTGAGCTTGGTACCGATTGTCGCGTTGAGGATGCGCGAATAGACTGTGCTCGGCGAATTGTGCGCCGTCGAGCTTATGGTGACGTCGCGGCTCTTAAGGTCGGCGATGCCGTTCAAGCCAGACTTCGTCGACAGGATAAACAACCCGATCTCCTGCTGCGGCGAGCCGAGCCAGTGGAACTTCCTTGAGTCGAACTGGATACCGGCGTTGTTGAAGTCGTAAAATCGAGCGAGTCCAGTATTCCGCGACAGTCCGCCGATCACAGTGCCGTCCTGTGGTGCAACATTGTAGAGATAATTGGCGGCACGCAGGCCCTCGGCACCGACCATGTTCTGGACGATGATCGCAGGTTCGCCGGGAATGTGCCGCTGCATGTGCCTTGCGAGCAATCGTGCATATTGATCGTAGCCGCCGCCGACCGAGGCCGAGGTGACGAGTGTGATCTGCTTAACTCGGTAGAAGTCGGCATCGGTCTGCGCGTGCGCCGGCGTTGTCGGCAGCAGCAGCGTCCAACAGGCAATCATTGCCGCGTAAGAGCGTTGCATAAGCGGCAGCACGGTCACGCTCCGACCTTAAGTTCGGCCAAAATCTCGTCGGTGTGCTCGCCGAGCTCGGGCGAGGCCGAACGGATCTCCGGCGACGTCACCGACATCCGCACGCCACTGCGCACCAATCCGACGCGGCCGACGCGCTGATGCGGTACATCCTGCCGTAGCCCGAGATGCTTGACCTGCGGATCGTCGAACACTTCGTCGAGCGTGTTCAGCGGCGCTGCCGGCACGTCGGCGGCCTGCAGCTTGTCGAGCCAGGCAGCACGGCTGTCTGTGCCAAAGATCGCGGCCAGCTCGCGCTGCAGCACGTCGTAATTTCGGCCTCGAGTCTCCTTGGTGGCGAAGCGTGGGTCCGCGATCCATTCCGGCCGGCCGGCGACGCGCGCCAGCGCCTGCCAGAATTTGCTCGGTGTCGAGAGGTGTATCACGAATGGCTTGTCGTCGGCGCCGACAAACGCATAGACCTGGGCCTGATGGGTGCGGGTGGCGCGATTGGGCACCTTGCCGTTCTCAAAGAAGCGTGCGGAATTTTCGCCGCAGAACGAGACGGTGGCCTCAAGGAGCGAGGTATCGACGCGCTGGCCCTTGCCGGTGCGGCCGCGGGCGATGAGCGCTGCGAGGACGCCGTTGCACGCTGTGATGCCGGCGAGATGGTCCGATAGCGAAATGCCCATCGGTCGCGGCCGGTCGAGGTCAGTCAACAGACTGAGAAGACCACTGACCGATTGGCCGACAGTGTCATAGCCCGGGCGTGCCGCGTAGGGTCCGGTCGAGCCGAAGCCGGTGATCGAGCACCAAATGAGGCGTGGATTGTCGCGCGCCGCGTCGCCGTAGCCTAAGCCCAGCCGCTCCATGGTCCCGGCGCGGAAATTCTCGATCAAAACGTCGGCGGTGCGGATGAGCGCGCGCGCAGCAGCAATTCCCGCGGGACTTTTGAGATCAAGCACCACGCTCTTCTTGTTGCGATTGACCGAGCCGAAGGTCGGGCTGTACTCGACCCGGCCCCAGCCGCGAAACGGGTCACCGCCATCGGGCGCCTCGACCTTGATGACCTCCGCGCCAAAATCTCCGAGCAGCATTCCGGCGTATGGGCCGGAAACATAATTGGCAAATTCGACGACTCGAATGCCCTCCAGCGCTCCCGGCATCACCACCCTCTGCTGACTATCAACGCGTTTCTCCCGAATGAGGAAGAATACCGCATTTTTACCGCCGGGATCACCGGGTAGTGGGCCTATGGCCGCGTCCAAAAAAATCCCAGGCGGTCATAGCTCTGCGTTGGCCTGGGCTGCCGCCAGTCGCGCGTCGGATTGGCCACGTGCTTGGATTTCGGTTTGGCAGGGGGACGGGACATTTGAGGCCGAATGGCTTCCCTGTTCCGGGTAATAACTTCCCTGATGTCTCTCCCAAATTGCGCGGTGAGCCGCTGCCTATTCGTTGCCGCCGTGGCGCGCGTCATGCGGCCCGGGTGCAAGGCCGACTACGTGCCATGACTATACCGGTGGCGGTTGAATGAATAATCCCGTTCGCCTTTGTTTAGACCGCCGAGACGAAAAGAAGGTTCCTGAATTTGACACCAATTTCTGTTTCCGAACGCCAGACCACACTGCAACTACGTTGCATATGCACTTGGTGAATCGCCAGCTCAAAGTCGTTAGGAAGATCTGCAGCGCTGGCAAGTGCGAGCCGAGCACCCAAAAAGGAGATATCGCGAATCACACAGCCTTGAAGCGATTGGTTCGCGGCAATCTTAGC
>Ga0306923_10006354_pt1 | contig 11643 bp, 8 predicted proteins | sample sta12Can44000108_FD_203841 | JGI IMG/M metagenome (GOLD analysis project Ga0306923, IMG submission 203841) | Lab enrichment of tropical soil microbial communities from Luquillo Experimental Forest, Puerto Rico - statanox.12C.anox.44.000.108 (v2)... | ecosystem: Environmental > Terrestrial > Soil...
AGCGTGCCCGGCGCCATGTAGCCCGGCAGGATCACCATCACGTTCTCGCGCCACAGGTTGTGCCGCAGGTGATGCAGCACGCGCCCGCCTTCGCACATGCCGGACGCGCTCATGATCATGCAGAACTCGCCGCTCTCGTTGAGCCGGCGCGATTCCTCGGCGCTGCCGATCACACGCAGCGTCTCCGGCACCTGGCCATGCCAGCCGAGGCGGCTCGCCTCCTCGTCGTATAGCTCGGCGTGACGCGAATAGACGAGGCTCGCGCGCGCGGCCATCGGGCTGTCGAGATAGATCGGGAACGGCTCCAGCAGACCTTCGCGGAATGCGTGCGCGAGTTCGTAGAGCAGCACCTGTGTGCGGCCGACGGCGAAGGCCGGCACGATCATGCGGCGCTGCTGACTGACCGCTCGGCGCAGCACCGCGTGGAAGACGGCGAGCGCGTCGGCGCGGGCGAGCCGCTTGCGATCGCCGTAGGTCGATTCCATGACCACGACCTCCGCATGCGGCGGCGTCACCGGATCGCGCAGGATGGGTGCGTCCACCGTGCCGAGGTCACCGGAAAACACCACCACGAGCGGCTCCGAATCGTCGCGCGCGACGCGCAGCTCGACCGAGGCGGAACCGAGGATGTGGCCGGCTTCGAAGAAGCGCAGCATCACGCCGGGCGCGATCTCGTGCGACTCGCCATAGTCGAGGCGATGGAAGCGGCGCACGACGCGATTCACGTCCTCCACGGTGTAGAGCGGTGCCAGTTCGCGCCGCCCGGCCCGTCGCAGGCGGCGGTTTGCGCGCGTGGTGTCTTCTTCGGAAATCCGCGCCGAGTCGAGCATCAGGATCTCGGCGAGATCGATCGTCGCGGGCGTCGCGAACACCGGCGCGCGCGCACCGAGTGCAGCCAGCAGCGGCAGGCGGCCCGAATGATCAAGGTGAGCGTGCGTGAGTACGGTCGCGACGAGCGATCGCGGCTCGACCGGCGCGATCACGCGGTTGCGCCCTTCCGCATCGCGTCCGCCCTGGAACAGACCGAAATCGACGAGCACTTTCGCGCGCGGTGTCTCCAGCCAGTAGCCGGAACCGGTGACTTCGCCGACAGCACCGCAGAAGCCGAGCCTGATCATCGCTCCTCCGAAAGTCGCGGACCTCCTTTGAAGCTACGCCGGCCCCCGCGCCATATCAAGCCCGGTCCGGCAGTCGCGCGTCGGCCGCGTGCGCGAAGTTCTGGTCGGTCGGAATCTGCATCGCCCGCCGCGGCGCCTCGCGCGCCAGGCGCACGCAGGTTTCGATGAGGCGTGCGAGCGGCGTCGGAATGCTCGCCGGGCCCTGCACCGCGATCTGCGCGAGCACCGCGAACGCGAGATACGGCTTGCTGCGGCGGCGGATCGCGCGATCGATGACACGGCTCGATCTGGCGTCCAACTGGTGCATGGCGCCAGCCTCGACGCGATAGACGTCCTGGAAGCCGGCCTCCCAGAAACAGTGCTCGATATCGGGTTCGCTGAGCAGCGTAAGCCGTTCCTCGACCGGATCGCCGCCGAGCCGCGAGCGCGTCGACTGCGCGTAGGACTGCCCCGCCCTGTCGCCGTCCGCGAGCACGTGCCACTGGATGCCCATCTCGTTGGCCATCTTGATCAGCGGCGGCAGCCCGCACTGCGCGAACTCGACGCAGGTCACGCCTTCCTGCGCGAGGTCGTAGCCAAGCATGCGCGCCAGTTCCGACATCACCCAGAACTCGGTTTCGCCCTCGACCAGCATCCACACGCGCGCGAAGCTCGCCACACCGTTGCGCACGCGCAGGTGGTAGCTGAACTTGCGCAGCTCCTCGATCTGAAAGCGCTCGGTATGCACCCGGAAGGTGCGTACCTCACCAAGATGGCGCACCAGCCTGCGCAGCGAAGCGATCGGCGCCGCCGCGAGCAGGTCGCCCGATTGCGTCGTCACGAGCTTCTGCAGGCGGATCGCTTCGAGCAGGCTCCAGAGCGCGGCAAGCGTCATCGGATGCAGGTGCGACTCGGGATCGTCGATGACGAGGATCGGGCCGGCTTCCGGCTGCAGGACCGTGCCGCGGCCGTCCGGCGACAGCGCCGCCGCAACCATCAGCATCGCCAGCTTGCGCGCCGCGCTCCCGGCCGGCCGCTGCGCCGGATCGGCCTGCCCGAGCGCCTCGCCGACGCGCGCCTCGATCGCGTCGGCGTCGGAGGCGAAATGCGGTAGGCAGCGACGCAGGATGCGCGCGGCGAGATTGAGTCCGGCAAGGTCGAGCGGATCTTCGACGCCGCGCGGATCGTTCTCGCCATTCGCCAGTCGCTGCCAGTAGCGCCCCGCCGTCGCGCGCAGCTGGTCGTGGCCCGCGGGTTCGATCGCCTCGCCCAGGCCTTCGACGTCGCCGCCGCGGATCTGCAGCAACGGACAGCGCCGTCGTACCAGCGCGACGAGCTTCGCCGACGCTTCGCGTTCGTTCTGTCGATACGGCCGCAGACGCCAGTGGCCGTGATGCGCGCCATGCTCGGCCACGAAGCCGAGCGCGAAGCCATGCAGCCCCGAGCGCATCACGCCGCTTGCATCGGCCAGTTGCGCGCTGCCGTTGCCGTGCCATTCGCCGACCGCCGATTCGCTGCAGAACAGTTCGATGCGCAGCGGGCCGCGCGCTTCGCCGGTGGAAGGCTGGTGATGATCGGTGGGCTTCAGCGGCGGCGCGGCCTCCGGCCAGGGGCCGAGCAGCAGCTTTATCGCTTCGAGCACGGCCGTCTTGCCGACCTCGTTTTCGCCGATCAGCAGGGTCGTCGGGTCGAGCGCGAGTTCGAGCCTGCGGATGCCGCGGAAGTTTTCGATCAGGATGCCGGAAAGGTGCATGGCCGGAGCCTACTCCAGGCCATGCGCGATGCGGGTGATTTCAGGCCGGCCGCACGAGGAGCCCCGCGCGCAGGCCGACCCGCACCGCCGGATTCGGGAACACGATGTGCTCTCCCGCTTCGGCGTACCAGCGCGTCGGGCCGTCCTCGGCGATCAGCGCCCCCGCCGCGAGCGGACTGAAGTTCGGCGCGTCCTCGGGCAGGTTCAGACGGAAGGCCTCGCTCTGCTTGACGATCTCGCGCGCGATGCGGAATACGCTCGGCTCGGCCACCGGCGCTGGCAGCGCGCTGGCGGTGACGAGCGCTTCGAGCGTCGCGGCGGTCGCAGCGAATTCGTCGGCAGCGCCCGCGCCGATCTGCCGCACACGGCCGAGTTCCATCGTGTACGACTCGCCGCCGAAACTGCGCGTCGAGAACGCACTGAAGGTCGATGCGGTGTGCGGTCCGGCGAGCACGGCCTGGACGCCGCAGGCGGCGAGCAGCGCCCGCTGCGCGTCGTCGGGCGCCGATTCCCCTGCGTTCGGGAAGATTGCGAAGCGCTCGTAGTGCGAGGCGCGGATCGCGCTGTGCAGGTCCAGGTGCAAAGGCGCCGGATTCAGGCGCGCAAAGCGTGTGAACGCCTCGCTCAGTGCCTTCGCGCGCCCGGTTTCGATCGCCGCGGGCGCAGCGCCTGCGAAGAGGCGATTCAGGTCGACGTCGATGAAGCGCGTGCCGGCACGCAAGGCCGCCAGATTGCCGAAGACAACGAAGAGCGGCACGTGCGGCGCGATCTCGCCCGCGACGAGGCGATCGAGCAGCCGGGCGAGCATTTCGACCGGCGCCGTCTCGTCGCCATGGATGCCGGCGGAAAGCGAGACCGCGCGCGCATCGGCTGCGTCCGCGGGCGTGATCGACCAGACCGCCGGAGCCAGTCTTTCGACGCGCGAGCCGTCCGGCAACTGCGCCGGCAGCGCCGCATCGTCGGAAGCGAGCAGCGCCGCGAGCAGGCTCACGCGGGCGCCCTCGCGTCGCACTTCCATCGGGACGGCTGTTCGGCTGCGCTCATAGCTGGAACGGATAGATCGCGCCGAGGCCGAGGATGCGCGTCAGTTCGTCGAGCGCCGCGCGGCATTCGGCGAGCAGTTGCGGATCGGCGAGATCGGCGACCGCAAGCCGGTCGCGATAGTGCTTCCCGACCCATGCGGTGAGCTTCGCGTGGAGCGCGTCGTCCATCCACACGCCGGGCGCCACCGCCGCGGCTTCCGCTTCGTCGAGCACGACACGCAGGCGCAGGCACGCCGGCCCGCCGCCGTTCTTCATCGATTGCTTGAGATCGAAGGAGAGCACCTCGGCGATCGGGCCACCGGAGGCGACCAGCGATTCGAGATAGTCGGACACGCGCGGATCGTTGCTGCATTCCTCCGGCGCGACGAGCAGCATGCGCCCGTCGGCGCGCGACAGGAGCTGGCTGTTGAAGAGGTAGCTCGCGACCGCCGCTTCGACCGGCACCGCCGCCGCGGGCACTTCGACCGGCACGAGTTGTGTGTCGCCGAGCCCGGCCTGGCAGGCGGCCAGCAGCCCGGCCTTGTCGAGGAAAGCCTGCTCGTGGAAGAACAGCACGTTGCGGTTGCCAACCGCGATCACGTCGTTGTGGAACACGCCGGCGTCGATCACGTCCGGGTTCTGCTGCGCGAGCACGGTGCGGGCGGGTGCGAGTCCGTGCAGGCGCGCGATCGCCTCGCTCGCCTCGCGCGTCTGGCGCGCCGGGTAACGCTGCGGCGCAGGCGCGGCGCCGAAGGCTTCGCGGCCGTAGACGAAAAGCTCGACGCCGGGCTCGCCGTATTCGCCGCACAGCCGCGTGTGATTCGCCGCACCTTCGTCACCGAACTGCGCGCAGTCGGGCAGCGCGGCGTAATGCGCGAAACGGCTTTCGTCCGGGAACACGGCCCGCAATACGCGCGAGGTCGTCGGGTGCTCGATCGCGCGGTGGAACTTGTTGTTGAGGTTCGCCGCCGTGAAATGGACGCGGCCGTCCGCGGTATCGGCCGAGGGGCTCACCGTCGCGGCGTTCGCGGTCCACATGCAGGAAGCGGAACTGACCTGGGGCATCAGGCGCGGCGCGCTCGCGGCGGCTGCGCGGATCACTTCCGCGTCGCTGCCCGCGAAGCCGAGGCGCCGCAGCGTCGCGACGTCGGGCCGCTCCTGCGGCGGCAGCACGCCCTGGCGGAAGCCGCGGTCGGCCAGCGCCTTCATCTTCGCCAGGCCCTGCAGCGCCGCTTCGCGCGGATTCGAAACATCACCGGTGTTCGACTCGGACGCGACGTTGCCATGCGACAGTCCGCCGTAGTTGTGCGTGAGGCCGACGAGGCCGTCGAAGTTCGCTTCAAATGCAGTCATGGAGAGCTTCTCAAAACTTGAAACCGGGCGGCAGTTGCGCCGGAAGGCTTGCGACATCGGCTTCGATGCCGGCGACCGGATAAGCGCAATAGTCGGCCGCGTAATAGGCGCTCGGCCGGTGGTTACCGACGCCACCGAAGGGCGCGCTGCTCGCCGCGCCGGTCAGCGGTTTGTTCCAGTTGACGATGCCGGCGCGCACTCCGCGCCAGAAGCGCTCGTAGAGCGCCGCATCGTCGCTGACGAGGCCCGCGGCGAGCCCGAAGCGCGTGGCGTTCGCGAGCGCGATCGCATGTTCGAAATCGCGCGCACGCTGCACGAGCAGGAGCGGGCCGAAGTATTCCTCGTCGGGCAGATCGATCACCCTGGAGACATCGAGCAGACCCGGCGAAAGCAGCGCGGTTCCCGCGGCGAGCTTCTTCATCTCGAGCAAGGGCACAGCTCCCTGCGCGACGAGTGCGGCCTGCGCGGCAAGCAGGCGGTCCGCCGCCGCTTCGTTGATGACGGCGCCCATGAAGGGCTGCGGTTCTGCGTCCCATGCGCCGACGGTGAGGCCGGCGGCAAGGTCGGCAAGCCGCGCGAGCAGGGCGTCGCCCTCCCCGCCCTGCGGCACGATCAGCCGTCGCGCGCAGGTGCAGCGCTGGCCCGCGGACACGTAGGCGGACTGGACGATCGTGAAGACCGCCGCGTCACGGTCTGCAACATTGGAGACGATGAGCGGGTTGTTGCCGCCGAGTTCGAGCGCGAGGATCTTCTCGGGCCGATCCGCGAAGGCGCGGTGCAGGATTGCACCGGTGGCGCGGCTGCCGGTGAAGAAGAGTCCGTCGATGCCGGGTTCCGCCGCGAGCGCGGCGCCGGTTTCGCGGCCGCCTTGTACGAGGCTCAAGACGCCTGCCGGCAAGCCGGCCTGCTGCCATAGTTCGACGGTGCGTCGGGCGACGGCCGGCGCAAGTTCGGACGGCTTGAAGACGACGCAATTGCCTGCGAGCAGCGCCGGCACGATGTGGCCGTTCGGCAGGTGCCCGGGGAAGTTGTACGGCCCGAAGACCGCAACGACGCCATGCGGCCGGTGCCGCAGCACGTTGCGTGCGCCGGCGGCTTCGGCCGTGCGCTCGCCGGTGCGTTCCTGCTGCGCGCGAATCGAGATCTCGACCTTGGCGATCATCGACTGCACTTCGGTCGCGGCTTCCCAGCGCGGCTTGCCGGTCTCGCGCCCGATCAGCGCGGCGAGTCCGGCCGCATGTTCGGTGAGTTGCGCCGCGAAGGCGCGAACGATTGCATGGCGCTGTTCGAGCGGCGTGTCGCGCCAGGCGGGAAACGCGCGGCGCGCGGCCTCGACGGCCTCGGCGACCTCTTCCGCGCTTGCCGCCGCGCCCTGCCAGACAGGTTCGCCGCTTGCCGGGTTCGCGCTGGCGAAGTGGTCGCCGCGCCCTTCCCGCCATTCGCCGGCGATCAGATGCGTCATGTGATGCCCCCTGTTACGCCCGGCGGCCGCCGGATCACGAAGGCGCGGAGAAATCCTTGCGAGGGGATGGCGGCTGCGCCGCAACGCGCACCCGCGCTAGGGGTGCAGTCGCCGCCTTCGCATCGGATCGATCCACGACTTCAGACTTCGAGCCTGAACGCCCTTACGCTTTCGCCCGCGCCGATCCCAAGCCGCTCGATGTCGCGGCCCGCAAGCCGCAGCCGGCCATCGTCGAGGACCGCGCGCGTGCTGATGACGCGGAAGTCACGCTCGCGCTGGTTCGAGACGAGCCAGCGCGGCGCATCGGCCGCCTCGCCTTCGACCGTTTCCGCGACGATGCTCTTGCGCACGGCGCGGATCTCTTCAAGCGGACATTCGACCGCAGGGCCGGCGTCGAAGATGTCGACATAGCCCTGGTAGTGGAAACCTTCGGCTTCGAGCATCGCGCGCGCGGGCCGCGTGGCCACATGCACTTCGCCGATCGCTTCCTGCGCGGCCTTCGACAGGAAGGCCGAATACACCGGATGCTGCGGCATCAGTTCGGCGATGAAGCTCTTGTTGCCCACGCCGGAAAGGTAGTCGGCGCGCGAGAAGTCCATGCGGAAGAAGTGGCGGCCGAGGCTTTCCCAGAACGGCGAGAGGCCTTCGTCGTCGGAGACGCCGCGCAGTTCGGCGATCACGTTCTTCGCGAAGCGCTCCCGGAATTCGGCGAGGAAGAGGAAACGCGACTTCGACAGCAGCACGCCATTGCCGTCACGGCGGAATGCCGGATCGAGAAACAACGAGCAAAGCTCCGTCGCGCCGGTCAGGTCGTTGGTGAGGAACAGCGTCTGGAGCTGGCGATAGACGCCGATCTCGCGCGAGCAATAGACCGCGGTGCCGACGCGGTAGTTGTACCAGGGCTCGTCGAGCCCCACGGCGGCGGCAATCGCGCTCGTACCGGCAAGGCGGTCGTGCTCGTCGGTTTCGAGCACGAAGAAGTAGTTGGCCTGCGCGGGCGCGAGCGCACCGGCGAAGGACGCCAATGACACCTGGATGCGCTGCGCGAGCCGTTCCTCATCCGGCTGCAAGGTCGTCACCCCGACGCCGGCTCCACGGGCAAGGTCGATCAGGGCGGGCAGATCGCCTTCGGCGATCGGTCGGATCAGCATGCTCTTGTCCTTACAAGGGCGCGAGCACGACGCTCGCCCCGGCTTCGATACCCAGGAGGTCGACGTCCTCTTCAGCGAGCCAGATCTCGCCGCGCTCCTCGTCGTAGGCGGCTTCAGCCATCAGCGCGCGATAGCCTGGCAGTTCGAGGTTGGCGACGATGTAGCGCTGGCCATCCGCACCCGGGCCGTGGCTGACGACGGTAGCGCGGCGATGCGCGGCGATGGTGCGGATCTCGTCGGTACGCGCCTGCACGACGGCGCCTGCGTCGAAGATGTCGACATAGCGTTCGGTCTCGAAGCCTTCGCGCAACAGGACCTCGCACGGCAGGCGCGAGAAGTCGTGGATCTGGCCGATCGCTTCCTGCGCTTCGCGCGGCAGCAGCGGCACGTAGATCGGGTGTTGCGGCAAAAGCTCGGCGATGAAGGAGCGTCCCTTCACGCCGCAGTAGAACTCGGCGAGCGGATATTCGATGCCGAAGAAATGGCGGCCGACCGAATCCCAGAACGGCGAGACGCCCTCCTCGTCGCAGATGCCGAGCATTTCGGACACGACGTTGTCGGAGAAACGCTGCCGGTGCGCGGCGATGAACAGCATGCGCGCCCGTGAGAGCAGTTCCGGGTAGTCGCTCTGGTAGTAGCTCGGGTCGAGCACGAAGGAGGTCAGCAGCGTGGCGCCCGTCAGGTCGTGGCACAGCGAGAGCACGTGCACCCGATGATGGATGCCGAGTTCGCGGCTGGCGTGGATCAGCGTCTCGTTGCGAAAGTTGTAGAACGGCTCGGAGAACCCGGCCGAGGCGACGATCGCGCAGGTGCCGACGACTTCGCGGTCGGACTGGCGTTCCAGCACGAAGAAGTAGCTCTCCTCGCCGCAACCGGCCACGTCGGCAGCAAGCGAGGCCTGCGAGGCGGCGATCTTATCGAAGAGCTTGTCGCGCGAGCGCGGCAGCGAGGTCACGCCGACGGGGCTCGCACCGGCGATGCGCTCGACGGCGGGCAGGTCGGAATAGCCCGCGGGGCGCAGGACGAGTCTGTCTTGAGCTGCCATGAACCGGATCAGCCTCCGAAGAGCGAGAGAACGGCGCGTTCGAGCCGTGCGAGACCTTCGTCCATCTCGGCGTCCGAGATGACGAGCGAGGGCGCCATGCGCACGACGTCCGGGCCGGCGAGCAGCACCATCAGCCCTTCGCGCGCGGCAGCGGCCAGCACTTCGCCGGCGCGGCCGCGGAAGGCGGGCTTGAGCTGCCAGCCGAACCAGAGGCCGCGGTAGCGCAGTTCGGAGAAGGCGCCGCTCTTGGCGGCGATTTCGTTGAGGCGCGCAGCCATGCGGTCGGCACGCTTGACGACGCCGGCCAGGGTTTCGGGCGTGTCGATGATGTCGAGCACCGCATTGGCAACCGCGCAGCCGAGCGGGTTGCCGCCGTAGGTCGAGCCATGCACGCCGACGGAGAAATGCTTGGCCCAGGCCTCGGTCGTCAGCATCGCGGCCAGCGGGAAGCCGCCGCCGATGCCCTTGGCGCTGGTCAGGATGTCGGGCACGACGCCGTAGTGTTCGTAGCAGTAGAGCTTGCCGGTGCGCCCCACGCCGGACTGCACCTCGTCGAAGATCAGCGCGGCGTTGTGCTTGCGCGTCAGTTCGCGCAGGCCCGCGAGGAATTCGGGCGTGGCCGGGACGATGCCGGATTCGCCGATCACCGGCTCGACGATGACCGCGCAGGTGCGGTCGGAAATCTGCTTCGCGACGGCGTCGAGGTCGTTGTACGGCAGGTGCGTGATGCCGGCCGGGCGCGGACCGAAGCCCGACGAATACTTGGGCTGGCCGCCCACGGACACCGTGAAGAAGGTGCGGCCGTGGAACGAGCCGTCGAAGGCGATGATCTCGTACTTGTCCTCGCCGAAACGGTCGTAAGCCGCACGGCGCGCGAGTTTGAGCGCGGCTTCGTTGGCCTCGCCGCCCGAGTTGGCGAAGAAGACGCGCTCGGCGAAGGTCCGCTCGACGAGGCGTTCGGCCAGGCGCAGCGCCGGCTCGTTTGTGTAGACGTTGGACAGGTGCCAGATCTTGCCGGCCTGTTCGGTCAGCGCCTTCACGAGCGCGGGATGCGCATGGCCGAGGCAGGTCACGGCGATGCCACCGCCGAAATCGATGTAATCGCGGCCCGACTGATCCCAGACGCGTGAGCCCTCGCCACGAACCGGCACGAAGTTCTGGGGCGCGTAATTCGGAACCATCACGCGCTCGAAATCGGAGCGCTGGGGAGCTGCGTTCATCGTGTTTCCTTTCAATTCTGCAGGACGATTGTAGGAATTCGCTTGCCGGCGACGCATCGAAAACGCGACGCGAGTTTTCAGTCGCTACGCGCTGAACCGACAGTTTCGGGGTTCGCGCAACGTGAGTGACGCGCCTGTCGCGGCGCGTTCGATCGGGCGCACCTCAGTCGTCTCCGCGTTCGGCGGCGGCAAGCGGTGCCGGTGCGTCTTCGTTGCCCTTGAGCCGGTCTTCGCGCGGCGTCAGGCCGAAACGGTTGCGGTAGGCGCTCGAGAAGTGCGGACCCGAGGCGAAACCACAGGCCAGGCCGATCTGGACGATCGACTGGCGCGTCGAGCGCAGCAGTTGCCGCGCCCGGCGCAGGCGTAGTTCGAGGTAGTACTGCGAGGGTACGGCTTCCAGATGACGCTTGAACAGGCGCTCGAGCTGGCGGCGCGACACGCCGATGCGCTCGGCGATCTGGTCGGTCGTCAGGGGTTCTTCGAGATTCGCTTCCATCAGCGCAACCGTGCGCGTGACCTTGGGGTCCACCGCCGCCCCGGCCGCGGCGCCGAGCGGCACCGGCTGGCGCTCCTCGCTCGCGCGCGGCCGCGCCAGCATCCAGCGTGCCGCGAGCGCGTTCGCGGGCTCGCCGCCGAAGCGCGTGGCGAGCCAGGCGAGCGCGGCATCGGCAAGCGCCATCGCGCCGGCCACGCTCCACCACTTCCCGCTGCGCGAGAAAAGGCGGTCCGTATAGCGGTGATCCGGGTACTGCGCGAGATAGCGCTGCGCCGCGTGCCAGGGCAAGGCCAGCGTGAGGCCCGAGAGGAAGCCCGCGCGTGCGAGCGCAAAGTGCGCGGCGCCGACGACCATCACTTCACCCGCGCCGGCCAGCGCCGCGGTCAGGGCCTGGCGCGAAACCTCGCCGGCGCGGCCATTCACCGGGTGCTCGCCCCCGAAGACGACAAGGAGATCGAGTCCGGGCGCATCGGAGAGCTGCAATTGCGGATGCAGGCTCGAATCCGAAAGCAGCGCCTCGTTGCCGGCGACGACGAGTTGCACGATGTTGCCGCAGCCCATCTGCTCGGCGTCGCCGAAAAGCCCGCGCAGCAAGGCCGGCTCGGCCAAAGAATAGCCCGGGAGCAAGAGCAGGCCGACTCTCAGCATCTGTTGCGACAGCGCACGCGCATCAGCGGAGCACCTGAAAAGTAAAGCCTATGAGTTTAGTCGATCGCGGCGGCGACGCGCATGTGAAAGCAAGCATGCGGACAAGTCTTCGGCACTTCCGGACGAGTCCCCTGGAGCGATTTTGAGCAGATCGTCGATTTTGTTAGTTCATCGAAACAACTATTGACGACCAAACCCCTGCGTCATAGAGTTCCGCAAAACAGAACAAGCGCAGGAGGAGACAGACATGCCAAGCGCCCGCTCACCGCATTGACGCGGTGCTGATCGAACCACCCCCGGTACCGGCGGCCCGTGTCGCGCCGCCGGTTCGCGCACGGAAACGTGCGCCGTTCGACGCCGGGGCGGTTGGCTTGCCCTCTCCTTCCGCCCCGGCTG
>Ga0306923_10006356_pt1 | contig 11642 bp, 11 predicted proteins | sample sta12Can44000108_FD_203841 | JGI IMG/M metagenome (GOLD analysis project Ga0306923, IMG submission 203841) | Lab enrichment of tropical soil microbial communities from Luquillo Experimental Forest, Puerto Rico - statanox.12C.anox.44.000.108 (v2)... | ecosystem: Environmental > Terrestrial >...
AACTCCGGTAGTTCAGTCAACAGGACTACGCGGGCATCGACGTGGAGTCCGCCGGGCTGTTCGCCGGCACCCGGGGCCGGCAGATCGCCGGCCGGTTCACCGTCATCCCGGCCACCCCGTTCGCCTACGGCACCGGCGCCCAGCGGGAGCAGTGGCGCGCGCTGATCGCCACCATGGACTCCGCGCTGCGGCTGCACCAGCCTGGCAGCCTGGCCGTGCTGGAGGACTACCTCTACCGCCGCAGCGGCGGCATGATCGGCAGCTTGTCCCAGCTGATCCGCGGCGCGGCGATCCTGGCCATCGAAGACAGCAGCGAACAGATCACCCGCGACCTGCTCGAGGCCGTCCCGGTCGACTACGCCGCCGAGCGCGGCGCCACCGCGCGGCCCGCCGCCGGCCGCGGCCGCCCCGGCCAGCGGGAACCGGGCTGATGCGGCTCCCGGTCGCCGTCCCGCCGGCCCGGCACGAAACCGTCGCCTCCTACCTGGCCCGGCTGGCCAGCCTGCACGGCCTTGCCCCGGGCGGCCTGTGGCACGAGGTCAGCAGCCCGCAACCCGGAACCCGCCGGCGCGCCATCGACCCCGGCCAGCTTGCCGCGATCACCGGCCGCCCGGCTGAGCACATGGCCCGGGCGCTGCCCGGAGCTGCGCCCCGGGCCGGACTGGCAGGCCTGGCGTCACCAGCCGCAACCGCGCTGCCCGCGCTGCGACGCCCGGCACGACGGCGGCCCGGTCACCCGGCTGCTGCCGCACCACCGCTACGTCTGCACCCGGCACCGGTACTGGATCGGCCCGCCGGACGCCGGGCAGCCCGCCACCCCGCTCGGCCCCGAACTCGCCGGCCTCGTCCAGGCGCAACGGCGCCACCTGCGGCTGCTGCGCCGCTATGGCCCCGCGGCCGCCTACGACGCGATGCTGACCGGGTTCTTGATCTGCGGCCATCTGTGGACCGACTGGCCCGGCGAGCCGACCGGCCCGTGGCAGCGGTGGACCCGCCGCGCCGAGATCCTCATCCCGCCCGGCACCGAATCCAGCCAGTTCAGCGCCTCGCGGATTTTCGCCGCCGCCTACCCCGAAGCCGTCGGCCTCGCCGGCCTCATCGCCTCGCCCGCCTGGCGCCGCCTCGCCGCCGGCGACCCCGCGCAGCAGCAGCAATTCATCGCCGCGATCGGGCAGCGGCTCGGCTGGCCCGGCTACCAGCCCGCCGACACCGCAGATGCGATCGCGCACTGGATGAAATACGACAGCTGGCGGCCGCCCAGCCGGCCGCACACCACGTTCCCGCAGACCCGCCGGTACGGATCCAGCCCGGCCCGTGCGGCTACCACCAGCAGGCAGAGCCTCCAGCGGCACGAACGCAGCACCCTGTGGTTCCAGCTCCACCGCCGCGGCGGCCGCGTCCTCCTGCACCACGGCCACATCCGGCCCGTCCTGGTCCGCGACTGGTCACCGGAGATGGACGGCATCGCCGCCACCATCTGGGCCAGCCGGACCACGCTGCCTCTTGAGCCACGCGACCGCCTCAACCTCGCCGCATCGTGAGCGTGGACCGGCGCGGTGAACTTGGCACGCCCAGCCGCCGAAATCGCAACCTAATCTGGACGCCCTCCGCCGGAGTGTCCAGGCCAACCATGCCAACCCCACGACATCGGTGCGGCTTCGCGCGCAGGATGGCAGCGAGCAGGTGGTGCTGGCGTCCTACTTGATGGCTGCGTCGGATTTCGCGGTGGTGGGCGGGATTCCCGTACCCGGGGGTGGAACCGTTTGGGCTGCTGGACGGCCTGCCGGAGGAAGTGCTGGCCGCAGCGCGGGACTGGGAACGCCACGTGGTGGAGGTGGAGACTGGCCTGGCACCGGACGCTAAGCCAAGCGCGGAACCGCGACCGGGCTATGACCCGACCTGGCAGGTATCCGGCCACATTCTGCCGGGTGGCAAGCAGCGGGCGGGGCTGCTTCCCCTGCAGGTGACCAGCAACCCGTCGACCTCGCTGACCGGTTCTGCGTGGGAGGGCATGTCGGGGGCCGTCGTGTTCGCCGCTGATGCACATGACGGGGACCAGACGGCCGTGGGGTCATCAGCACGCACCACCGGCCGGAGGGAGAGTCGGCCCTGACCGTGGTGCCGATCACCGCCGTCGCCGATCTGGCTTCGGCGGCGGAGTGGTGGCAGCAGTTCGGGGTGCCCGGCCTGGGCGCGCTGCCCGTCCTGCCACGGCAGCGCGCCCGGGCCGGGCTGGCGCGGCCCGCGTCGGTGGCCGGGTGGCCGCTGGCTGAGGTGAGGGATCCATTCGCGCTGGAGGTGCACCGGCCGGTAGAGCTTGAGGATGCGCCGCCGGGGCTGCCGCTCCTGCCGCCGTATGTGCCTCGCGATCATGACCAGGTCCTGGGCCGGGTGGTGCGGGCGGCGGCGGACGGCCGCAGCGGGATCGCGGTGCTGGTCGGCGGGTCCTCGACGGGCAAGACCCGGGCCTGCTGGGAGGCCCTGGCCCTGCTGCGGGACCAGGACCCGCCGTGGCGGCTGTGGCATCCGATCGACCCGTCCCGCCCGGATGCGGCGATGGCCGAGTTGGCGGGCATCGGGCCGCGGACCCTGGTATGGCTGAACGAAGCCCAGCTCTACCTCGACCCGGCTGAGGCCGGGCTGGGCGAGCAGGTCGCCGCCGGGCTGCGGGAGCTGCTGCGCGACCCCGGCCGGGCCCCGGTGCTGGTACTGGCCACCATGTGGCGGGAGTTCTGGGACGCCCTGACCGCCCGCCCGGTCGGCGGGGACGATCGGCACGCCCAGGCGCGGGAGCTGCTGGCCGGGCACGACATCACCGTGCCCGCCGCGTTCACCCCGGCGCAGATGAGCCAGCTGGCCCGGGCGAGCGACGTGCGGATGGTGTTGGCGGCCCGGTCGGCGCCGGACGGGGCGGTGATCCAGTTCCTGGCCGGGGCGCCGGAGCTGCTGGCCCGGTACCGCAATGCCCCGCCCGCCGCGGAGGCGCTGATCCACGCCGCTATGGATGTCCGTCGCCTGGGCATGGGAGTGGGCCTGCCGCAGGCCTTCCTGGAAGCCGCCGCGCCGGGGTACCTGACCGACGACCAGTGGGACGCCCTCGGCGAGGACTGGCTGGAACAGGCCCTGGCCTACACCTCCGTCCCGTCCAAGGGGGCCAGCGGGCCGCTGACCCGCATCCGCGCCCGCCCGGCCGCGCCCGCCGCCCGTCACCGCGGGGGCCAGCCCGGCAGCACGGCGGCCGCCGCGGGGCCGCTGTACCGGCTCGCGGACTACCTGGACCAGCATGGCCGGGCGCACCGCGCCAGCCAGATCCCCCCGGCGGAGTTCTGGATAGCGGTTGCCACGCACGCCGCGCCCGGCGACCAGGCCGCACTCGGCCGAGCCGCCGACGCTCGCGGCCTGTACCGGGATGCTGTCCAGCTGCAGAAGAACGCCGCCGCATCCGGTAACCGCGACGCCGTCTTCTACCTCAGCGATCCCCCGGCCTGCCTGTCCACGGACCCTCGCCCCGTGCACTGGGCCGCCGCCCACGCCGCCCTCGACAACCCGCGCGACGTGGCCGACCTGCTGGACAGCCTGCGGGAGGCGGACGCGCGCACGCAGGCCGCCGCGCTGGCCGGCCGCGCCGCCGCCCACGCCGCCCTCGACGACCCGGTCGCCGTGGCCAGCATGCTGTCCCGCCTGCGGGAGGCGGGCGCGGACGAGCAGGCCGCCGCGCTGCTGGCCGGCCGGGCCGCCGCCCACGCCGCCCTCGGCAAGCCCGGCGCCGTGGCCTTCGTGCTGGACAGCCTGCGGGAGGCGGGCGCGGACGAGCAGGCCGCCGCGCTGCTGGCCCGCGACCCGGCCGCCCACGCCGCCCTCGACGACCCCGGCGCCGTGGCCTTCCTGCTGGACAGCCTGCGGGCGGTGGGCGCGGACGAGCAGGCAGCAGTACTGACAAGTCGGCTGCCGACGGCCGGCATGTTCAGGCTCTTCCTCGAGCAGAGAGGAGCCCCAGATCAGTTCCGTTTCGGACGGGAGGCCGACGGTACCCCAGCTGCGCCTTGGGGCTGGGAAGACCTGGACTTATAGCTTGTTTCTCGGCCGCAGGGACCGGCGGCATCGGCACAGCACCGAGGAGGGTACCCACGCGGGGATCGGCCAACGAGACCACGCCGCCCTTCAGATTCCAAGACCACCTCAGCCTCACTGGATCACGAGCGTCGAACGCCTCGGCGAGCTCAGCGCGATCGACTGCCGAGATCGCAACCTAATCCGGACAACCTCTTGCCCGGGACATCCAGACCAACTTTGCGAGCCCTGTGACGATGGTCAGCTTGCTCGCAACCTTCAGCTGGACAGGACGTCTCGGGTCGAGCGCGCTTGGGGCCGATTTGGCCGCTGCGCCGAAACCGAAGAGATGACCTGAACAACCGCCGCTCCAACCGTTCAGGGCGACTCTTCGGAGCCCAGCTAGGGGAGGCGCCCGTCACAGAGATCAACCGAACGGGACACGGATCGAAGTGGCGGAGTCCAAGTCAAGATGGCGGATGATTGGCGGAGTCCGAGTCAATCTGGCGAGCCCTGTCGGCGAGACAACGTAGATCCACTCTGCCGTTCGGTCGAGCGAGGCGGGGCGACGCGTCGAAAGGGCCGAGCACCGATGGCGATCATCGCCCTGATCCTGTTCGTCGCGTTCGTGCTGCTCGTTGGCGTGGTTCGCGTGGGGATTCAATGGCGTCGCACCGGTGACACCGGTGATCGGCGCCTAGCCATCCGGCGCAGGCCGGTCCAGTGGTGGATTGACGGGCTGGGCGCCGCCGGCGCTATGGCCGTCGGCGTGGCCGCGCCCGTCGCCGCGTTGACCGGCCTGGACCCGGTTGCCGTCCTGCACCGGCCGCTCATCCAGGGCGGCGGACTGGTGCTCGCGGTCTTGGGGGCCGTGGCCACCTTCGCCGCCCAGATGGCCTTGGGTGCCTCCTGGCGCGCCGGCGTCGATGACAGCGAACGCACCGCCCTGGTTACCTCGAGGGTGTTCGGGCTGGTCCGCAACCCAATCTTTACTGCCATGATCGTCACGTTCGCCGGCCTGGCTCTCATGGTGCCCAACGTCGTCGCAGTGGCCGGGCTGGGCGCCATCGTCATTGGCGTCCAGCTGGAGGTTCGTGTCGTAGAGGAGCCCTATCTGCGCCGCGTGCACGGCGACGCTTACGAGCAGTACACCACCTCTGTCGGCCGGTTTCTGCCCCGAATTGGACGCCGGTAGCTACCGCCCGTGGCAAACAGCGAGTCACCTCATTCTCCGTCTGGGCCGCGCCATCGGTAGGAGTCGCCGAATCCGCCAGATAGACCTGGACGGTTCGCAGCCCGCCTGTCCGGTTCTACCTGGCGAGCCGCAAGTCACGGGCTGGGGTGTTCGCCAGCTTCGCGCGGACGAGACAATGCCCTGGAAGGCGCGGAACGTGATGAGCGCGGTGGTGTTCGGGGCGAGGGCGCAGGCGGCCGACGCGGCGGTGAACAGGGCGAGACCGGCCGCAAAGACCCGCTTCCGGCCGAGCCGGTCCCCGAGCGCGGCAGCAGTGAGGATTCCGGCGCCGAACGCGATGGTGTAAGCGCTGACCGTCCACTGCAGCGTGCTGATGCCCCCGCCCAGGTCACGGTGGATGGACGGCAGCGCGGTCACCACCACCAGGGCATCGAGCGTGACCATGAAGAACGCCACCGAGGTCAGCAGCAGGGTGAGCACCCCACCTGACGTGCCTGGCCCTGGCTGCGCGGTCCGTGGTGGCGCGGCCGGCGGCAGCGCGGTCCGTGGCTGGGTGCCTCGGTCCGGAGCGGGCATTGGTCGACTCCTTCCGTCCGGCCGGCCTGTCGCCGGCCTCCACCTGTGCTACGAACGGGGGCCCAGATGAACACTCAGTTCGAATCTGAGCCGAGATCTCGGCCAGCCGCTGAGACCGCGGGCATGATCTGCCGTCGGGTACTCGTCGGCCTGGACGATCAGGTAATCCCGGACCCCTGCCCGCTAATCCCAGACGACACCGGCCGAGGAATTCTGGACCGTCCCCGTCATCATCCGCGCTGAATCGGACGCTAGGAGGACGGCGGCTCTCGCCGTGTCGGTCGTGGTTGGAGAAGCTTGCAGCATCGTGCCCTGAGCCAGGGTTGCGGCAAACTGCTCGTGACTGGCTGGGACGCCCATCCTGTCCGCGCTGAGTTCGGCATTCTCCTTGCTGGTGCGCGAGTCCGGGTTCAGGGCGGTACGGAGACAGACCACCCTGACGCCGGCGGGCCCGAGCTCGATGGCCATGGTGCGCATGAGATTCTCGATGGCACCGAAGGCGGCGCCAATTGCCGTGACGTTCGGAAGGTGTGGTCTGGCCGGGCTGCCGGTGAGGAACATGATCACGCCGGTGCCCTGCTTGACCATCTCCCGAGCCGCCGCGCGGGCTGTGATGTAGTTGGACTTGAGCGCGGTGTTGACCGGAACCATGAACAGATCGGCAGGCAGGTCGACCGCCGGTGTCAGGTTGGCATACTCGCTCACGCGCGGTCCGGTTGCGTTGAATACAATGTCGATGCCACCGGCTTCGTGCGCCAGCGACTGGATGTACGCCTCGACCGCCGGCTCATCCAAGGCGTCGATGACGTCGGGGCGGGCGCGGCCCCCGGTCTCGGCGATCTCCTTGGCGACGACCTGGAGACTCTCCTCGCTCCGGCCGGCCAGGAACACCTCAGCGCCCTCGGACGCAAACGCTTTGGCAACCGCCGAGCCGATCGAACCGCCGGCGCCGAACACGACTGCGTGCTTGCCTTGCAGCAACGGATACGAAGGCACGTCTCTGCTCCTTCGGTCGGGGTGGCCGGGCTTGCGGCCGGCCGAGTCTGTCGAACATGTAGACGGCAGCGCGTCATCAAACGGGGCGCACCCCGTGGAGTCCGGCCCCGGCCGGTTCGCGAATCTGGCTGCGCAGCGAGCCGAAGGACCAAGAGCGTTGGAGACCCGATGGTCAGCCGTCCCGGCGCAGGCGAGCGGCTTGGCCGCCTGGCGGCCACGGTGGCGCACGATCGGAGCCGACGAGGGCGCAGCTACGAGCGCGGAAGCATGCGCGGCAGCCCAAAGCGCGGCAACACGCTGTTGTCGAAGTGCGTCAGTGCGCTGATCCGCTCACCCGACAACGTCAGGACCAGCAGACCGGTGGCCCGGCCGACCTCACCATGCGCGTCCTGGACGTAGAACCCGAAAGCGGGCTGACCATTCGCCCGCGTGGGTACCAGCCGGAACGTGCGTCCGCTCCGCAGCGATACGTTCTCGAGGAAGCCGGCGGCCAGCTCCCGTCCGTGATATTCGAGCGGCATCGGGGGCATCCTCAGCCAGACGTCGTCCGTCAGCAGTTCGACGATGCCGTCCAGGTCGCCAGCCTCGTACGCTCGGGCCAGCCGTGCCACGATCTCCCGTTCGGCCGGGGAGTCTGGCGCTGGGGCTGGCTTATGGGTGCCGCGGCCGGCCAGGTGACTTCGCAGGGTGCCGCGCGCTCGTTTCAGGGCACTCTTCACCGACTCCTGGGTCGTGTCAAGCATTTCGGCCACTTCGCTGGCGCGAAAGTCCAGCACATCGCGCAGGACCAGCACGGCGCGCTGCCTCGGTGAAAGCAGCTGCAGAGCCGTGACGAACGCGAGGGAGATCGCCTCACGAGCCTCATACCGGGCTTCTGGCCCCGGTGTCTGGTCAATCACGCCCTCAAGGAGAACGTCAGGGTAGGGCTGTAGCCACAACACCTGGCCGTACCGGGTGGGCTCTGGCGGTTCGATGTCCGGGGTGGCCGGCTCCACTCGCGACCGCCTACGCAATGCCCGCAAGGCGTCCAGGCACCGATTGGTCGCGACGCGATACAGCCAGCTTTTGAGCGATGCTTGTTCCTCGAACCCACTCAGGCCCCGCCAGGCCGACAGGAGGGTTTCTTGGAGCGCGTCCTCCGCGTCCTCGGTCGAACCGAGAATCCGGTAGCAATGAGCCTGGAGTTCGCGCAGATACGGTCCGACCAGCTCCCCAAAGGCATCGTTGTCCCCGCGCCGAGCCAGGTCCATCAGGTCTGCCGACAATGCAGGATCCTCTCATAACCTCCGGCCTTGCCGAGGGCGTCTCACATCTATAGACGCCAGATCGGGCGCGAACGGGGCGCTTGCCGCCCAGTGCGCGGACCTACCGAGGCACGGTCTTTACCGGGACCGGGAAACGGTCGGCCGGAGCGTCCGCAGCTGGAGTCCCGTACGCATACTCGGCCACGCGAAGGACCGGTGGCGTTGAACGCGATGTCTAAGCGACAGGAAGCAGTTCGCTTGGCTTTGTTAGCGAGAACTGACCGCACCTTTCGTGAGAACTGACCGCGCTGGGCGTCGGCCGGGCTCGACGAGGCGCGTGTAGCCTGTCGAGCCCGGCCAGATCCGGCTCGTGTCCCCGGGTACTCCGGGAACCTGGTGGTCTTGGGTCGTTTCCGCTGCTAGGCGTCTCGGGCGAACTTGTAGGTGAGGAAGGCGAGGCTGTCACCGATGATTCTGGCATCGACGAGGCGCATGGGCTTGATGCCGCTGACCTCGCCGAAGAGGCGCTTGCCGGCCCCGAGCACGACCGGGAAGATGACCAGTCGCAGCTCGTCGACGAGGTCGTGCTCGATCAGCGTGCGCCCGAGCTGGTAGCTGGCGGGGACGACGATTTCTCCGTCGAGGTGTTGCTTCAGTTTCGAGACCTCGGTCACGACGTCGCCCTTCAGGATGGTTGAGTTGTTCCAGTCGGGTTCTTCGAGGGTCGAGGACACGACGTACTTGGGCATGCTGTTCAGCCTGTCCGCGAGCTCGCCGACCCGGGCTAGGGTGACGTCGGCGTACTTCGCGGACAGGCTGTTCAGCCTGTTCGCGAGCTCGCCACTGCGGGGCCGCCACCGCACCCCGAAGTACTCATAGCTTCCGCGGCCTAGCAGCCATGCCTCGGCGCGCAGCGCTTCGTCGAGCGCGACCTTGCTCCACTCTTCGAGGTCCTTGCCTCCGAACCGGACGAACCAGCCGCCCAGCCTGAAGCCCTCCTCACCGGTCGGGTCCTGGACCACTCCGTCGAGCGAAATGTTCTGCGGTCCGCTGATCACGATCTTTCCCATGTCGGTGCTCCTTGTCACTGGCGTTGTCAGAAGCCGTTGATGTAGGCGTCGCGGCAGCGGGAAACTGGCCACCCGCCGGCCGCCCAGTTCGCTCCTCGGCGGGCGCCTGTACATGATGGAAGTGCGGCAAGGCGCGGGAAGAAGGTGACGGTGAGGGTGATGGCAGCCGATGTGATCGCGAGGGCCCGGGCCGGGGACGGTGAGGCGTTCCGGGAGCTGACGGAGCCGTACCTTCGCGAGCTGCAGGTGCACTGCTATCGGATGCTCGGATCCTTCGAGGATGCCGAGGATGCCCTCCAGAACACGCTGCTGACCGCCTGGCAGGGCCTCGGCGGGTTCGAGGGCCGCGCCTCGCTGCGCACCTGGCTGTACCGGGTCGCCACCAACCGGTGTCTGGACGCGCGCCGCGCGGCTGGCCGGCGCCCGGCGAAGGAATGGGACGTGCCTGGGGTCGAACCCCCAGAGCCGACCCGCCTCGGCGAGGTCGTATGGTTGCAGCCGTTTCCGGACGCCTTGCTGGAAGGCGTGATCGATGGGCCGCTCGGCCCGGAGGCCCGCTACGAGCAGACCGAATCGGTCTCCCTGGCGTTCGTCACCGCCCTGCAGGTCCTGCCGCCTCGCCAGCTCGCCGTCCTCGTCTTGCGCGACGTCCTCGGTTTCCACGCCAGCGAGGTGGCCAGCATGCTGGATTCGACTGTCGAATCGGTCAACAGCGCCCTCAAGCGGGCGCGCGCCGGCCTGCAGCGCCGACAGCCGACGGCCGCCCGCCACCAGCCGCCTCCCGATGCCGGCTCACCGGCCGAGGAGGCGCTCGTGGCGAGATTCGTCCGCGCATGGGAGTCCGCCGATATCGACGCGCTGGTAGCCGTGCTGACCGACGACGTCTTCATTTCGATGCCGCCGATGCCCTTCGAATACCAGGGCCGGGACGTCATGGCCCGCTTCTGCGCCAGCCTCTTCGGCACCGGCCGAAGGTTCGACCTGGTGCCGGCGCGAGCCAACGGCCAGCCGGCCTTCGGGGCCTACCTGCGCGCCCCCAACGGCATCAGCTACGGGACTGGCCTTTACGTCCTCACCCTGGCCGGCGACCAGATCTGCGCCATGACCCGATTCGACAACAGCGTGCTCGCATGGTTCGGGCTACCTCGCTCACTCCCGAGCCGGAGCCAGATCACTGCCGTCCGTCACGGCCGACCAGGTTGATCTGGCGCTTGTCCCCGCCGGCTCACGCGTCATTCTCGTAGTCATCGGGCGCATCAGGGTCGCCTAGTTAGCTTTGAAGAAGGCATCGGTGGCTAGCGCCGCCGAGTAAGCAACGGACGATTCTCGGCAGTGACGACATCCCGGGCACGCAGGGTGCCCCATTTCCGCGGCCGCAGACGTCTACATGGGTGACCGGATCGCCCGAGTCGGGTGAGACGTTGCCGGGAGGAAGCCGTGGTGAACAGCGATCTCATCGCCCGCGCGCAGGCTGGTGACGAGGAGGCCTTCCGCCAGCTCGTCGAGCGTCACCAACGGGAGCTCCACGTGCACTGCTACCGGATTCTCGGCTCCATCGAGGACGCGGAGGACCAGGTCCAGGAGACGTTCCTGGCCGCCTGGCACGGCATCGCCGGCTTTGAGGCGCGGGCGTCGGTGCGAACGTGGCTGTTCATGATCGCCACCAACCGCTGCCTGGGCGCCCTGCGGGCGACGCGGCGGCGGCCCGCCGTGCCGCCCGCACCGCCGCCCGGGCTTCCGGAGCCGACCTCGTCCAGCGAGGTGATCTGGCTCCAGCCCTACCCCGACGTCTTGCTGGAGGAATTGCCCGAACCGGCGCCCGGCCCAGAAGCGCGGTACGAGGCGAGGGAGGCGATCTCGCTCGCCTTCGTCACCGCGCTGCAGCTCCTGCCGCCTCGCCAGCGGGCCGTCCTGGTCCTGCGCGACGTTCTCGGGTTCCGCTCCAGGGAAGTGGCGGCCATACTCGACTCGTCCGAGGACTCGGTGAGCAGCGCGCTCAAGCACGCGCGCGCGAACCTGCATAAACGGCTTCCCGCTCCCCCAGATCCGCCCCCGGCGCCCGGCTCGGCCGTCGAACGGGAGGTCGTCGAACGTCTCACCAGGGCCTACGAAACCGGAGACGTCGATGCGGTGGTCGCCATGCTCACCGACGACGTCGTCCTCACCGCGCCCCTCGCGCCCGTAGCCTACGAAGGGCGGGCCGCCGCTGGTCGCTTCCTGCGGTCCGGGGTCTTCCGCGACGGCCGGACCTACCGGCTCATCGCCACCCGGGCCAACCGAGAGCCCGCCTTCGGCTTGTACGTGCGCGATCCGGTAACCGACGTCGCCCACGCCCACGGCATGCTGGTGCTCACGCTGGCCGGCCGCCGAATCGCCGCCATGACCGGATTCGACAACAGCGTGCTGCCCCTGTTCGGGCTGCCGCGCACCCTGCCCGGCCATGGCTGACCCGGCGATAGCCGCCCACGGGCTGGCCAAGCGGTTTGGCCCGGTCGTCGCGCTGGACGGCAT
>Ga0306923_10006359_pt1 | contig 11637 bp, 8 predicted proteins | sample sta12Can44000108_FD_203841 | JGI IMG/M metagenome (GOLD analysis project Ga0306923, IMG submission 203841) | Lab enrichment of tropical soil microbial communities from Luquillo Experimental Forest, Puerto Rico - statanox.12C.anox.44.000.108 (v2)... | ecosystem: Environmental > Terrestrial > Soil...
CAGCCAGCTATCGCTGCGCTGGGGTGCCCGGCGGACCACACCGGGCAAGGTCGTCTGGTGTGAGCAGCCGCTGCCGCGGGGTTACCGGCCACCGCTGCGGCCGAACTGACCAGCCGGCTCGCGGTTGTGCTGGCTGATCGACAGCTTGCCGTGCCGCATCCGGGCGGTCCGCTGGTCCCGGGCCAGGGCCTCCGTGGACCGCCGGCCGGAATGGCTACTGGCGCGTGTAGAGGACCAGCCAGATGCCGGTGACATTCCAGCGGCGGATCGGGCGGAAGCCGAGCCCGGCCAGTACCGGCACATTGCCCCGGTCGGCGCCGGTTTCCACGGCCCACAGGCGGGGGAGGGTGGCCAGCCTGCTCCGCACCACCGCCGCCGGCGCGTCGGTGGCCAGCAAATGCCCGGCACTGATCGCGGCCTGGCCCAGCGCGACGTCGCGCAGGTTCCGGTAGCCGGCCGGGTAGGCGGCCGCGAACTCACGGTCGTTGCGTCCCGCGAAGATCACTGCGTCGCCTGGCCGGGCATGCCGGGCCAGCAGGTGGCTGAGCTGCCGGAGATTCTCGCTGTGCCCGGACACGGCACGGGCGTGCTGCTGCCCCGGCAGCCCGGACAGCACGATGAGGATCAGCCCCACCACGGCCAGCCACCAGCCAAGCGCGGCCAGCGCGGCCCCGGCCAGCAGCGCCGCCGCCGGAATGCAGAACACGACATACCGGAACACATAGGAGGGGTGCAGCAGTGAGCCCCCCAGCAGCAGCACCGCGGGCAGCAGCAGCCAGGGCACGGCCAGCGCCAGCAGCGGGGCCGGCCAGTCGGCCTGGAGCCGGGCGCGCCCGCGCGCCGCGCCGACCGCCACCGCGCCCAGGGTGATCACGCCGGCCACCAGCGCGGGCCGGGTCCCACCGGCCAGGGCGGCCAGGCTGCCGACTTCCTTGAGGCTGACCGGCTTGATCCAGACCTCCTGGTGGCGCTGCGCCCAGCCGAGCACCACCAGCGGGCTGACCACCACGCATGCCACCGCCACCGCGGCCAGCCAGCCCCAGAGCAGCCTGCGCGCCGCCCCGGCCGGGCCGCCTGGGCCGTCCGTCCCGCCCGCCTGCCGGAGGGTGAGCAGCAGCAGCGGCAGGTGCGCAGGGATCAGCAGCAGGCCGAAGATATTGGCCAGCCCGAGCCCGGCCAGCGCCACCGCGTACCCGGTCAGCCAGTGCCGCCGGCTCGGCGGTTCGGCGGCCAGCGCCCGTATCAGCAGGTAGCTGGCCACCGTGGCCAGCGCGGCCATCATGGCGTACGAGCGGGCCTCCTGGCCGTACCGGGTGACCGACGGCAGCGCCGCGAATACCAGCCCGCCGGCCAGCCCGGCCCCGGGTGACACCAGCCGCCGCCCGATCAGGGTGATGAAGGCGGCCGCGACCGCCATCGCGATCGCGGAGGGAAGCCGCAGCGCCACCTCGCCACTGCCGAACACCCGCACCCAGCCCCACATGAGCAGGTAGTAGGCCCCGTGCGCGGCGTCCTGATAGCCGAGCATGCGGAACATCTGCGGCAGCGACCGGTGCACCGCGGCCAGCGTCGCGCCCTCGTCCCGCCAGAACGATGGCCGCTGGATCTGGTACAGCATCACCGCGAGGGTGACCACGGCCGGGATCGCCGGCAGCCAGCGCGAGCCGCCAGCCCGGGCGGTGCGCCGCTGCCCGGTGACCGCGCCGTCAGGCCCGTGGACCGTCACCGGGCTGCCAGCAGAAGCGGTCACGAGGTGTCCTCACGGTCGCAGCAGACAGCAGCCTCCGGCCCGAACCAGCACTGACGCGGTTCGCGCCGGATTGCTACTTTACGTGCCCGGGCCTGGCCGCTGGCGGCTGGTTTGCGGCACCGCGCCTGGTCAGTTGCTCCGCATGGCGCGCAACGACTCGCGCAGCGAGCCCATCGTGGCCAGCACCGCGGACGGCTCATACCCGCAGTGCGCCATGCAGTTGGCGCAGCGCGGGTCCTTGCCCCGCCCGTAAGCGTCCCAGTCGGTGGTCTCGATCAGCTCCCGGTAACTGGCGGCGTAGCCGTCGGACATCAGGTAGCAGGGCCGCTGCCAGCCGAGCAGCGAATAGGACGGGATCCCCCAGGCGGTGCAGCCGAAGTCGGTCTTGCCCTCCAGGAAGTCCAGGAACAGCGGCGAGTGGTTGAGCCGCCAGCGGCTGCGGTTGCCGTTCGCGAACGCCTTGCGGAACAGCTCACGTGTCTCGTCCACCCCGAGAAAGTGCTCCTGGTCGGGCGCCTTCTCGTAGGCATACGCGGGGGAGATCATCATCTGGTCCACGGACAGATCGTCGTTCAGGTAGTCGAGCACGTCGATGACTGTCTGCGGGGTGTCGGTGTTGAAGAACGTGGTGTTGGTGGTGACCCGGAAACCGCGCCGCTGGCATTCCTTGATCGCCGCCACCGCCTCGTCGAACACGCCTTCCTTGCACACTGACTGGTCGTGCCGCTCGCGCAGCCCGTCGATGTGCACCGCCCAGGCGAAGTAGCGCGACGGCGTGAACTTGTCGATCTTCTTCGGGATCAGCAGCGCGTTGGTGCACAGGAAGACGTACTTCTTGCGCTTGATCAGCTCGCTGGCCAGCACGTCGATCTGCGGGTGCATGAGCGGCTCGCCACCGGCGATGGACACCATCGGCGCGCCGCACTCCTCGATCGCGGCCAGCGCCTGCGCCACCGGCATCCGCTGCTTGAGCACATCGTGCGGCTGCTGGATCTTGCCGCAGCCCGCGCATTTGAGGTTGCACGCGAAGAGTGGCTCCAGTTCCACCAGCAGCGGGAACTTGTCCTTCCCGGCGATCTTCTGGCGCATCAGGTACGCCCCGATCCGCAGGCTCTGGCGCAGCGGCATGGTCATGACGACCTGACCTCCTTGGGCAGGCTGAAATGGATGGATTCGGTGGCGGTAACCCGCTCACTCACCTCGACCGGCCCGAGACCGGCCAGTGCGGCCACAATGTGCCCAACGACTGCGGGCGGTGCCGACGCACCCGCGCTGATGCCGACCGTGCCGGCCCCGGCCAGCCAGCCCAGTTCGATGTCGTCCGGCCCGTCGATCAGGTGGGCCGTGACCCCGGCCCGCTCCGCGGTTTCCACCAGCCGCAGTGAATTGGATGAGTTGGCGGAGCCGGCCACCAGCACCAGATCGGCCTCGGCGGCCACCGCCTGCACTGCCCGCTGCCGGTTGGTGGTGGCGTAGCAGATGTCGTCGCTGCCCGGTGCCCGTGCCTCCGGGAAGCGTTCCCGCAGGGCGGCGGCCACCTCCGCGGCTTCGTCCATTGACAGCGTGGTCTGCATGAGGTAGGCGACCTTGGCCGGGTCGGCGGGCCGCAGCCGGGCGACGTCCTCTGCCGACTGCACCAGCACCGTCGACTCCGGCGCCTCGCCCAGGGTCCCTTCGACCTCCTCGTGCCCGGCGTGCCCGATCAGCGCGATCAGATAGCCGTCGGCGGCGAACCGGCGGGCCTCGGCGTGCACCTTGGCCACCAGCGGGCAGGTGGCGTCGATCGGGTCCAGCCCGCGCCGGTCGGCCTCGGCCCGGACGGCGGGCGACACCCCGTGCGCGGAGAACACCACCCGCGCACCATCGGGCACCTGGCCCAGCTCCTCCACGAAGATCGCTCCGCGCTGCTCAAGGCTGGCCACGACGTGGGTGTTGTGCACGATCTGCTTGCGCACATAGACCGGCGGCCCGTACCTGTCCAGCGTCTTCTCGACGATCTCGATGGCCCGCTCCACCCCGGCGCAGAACGACCGCGGCCCGGCCAGCAGCACCCGCCGCGGCCCGGCCGCCGACGCCCATTGGGTCAGCGCCGGCCCTGCGGCCCGCAGCGACCGCAATGCCCGCCAGCCGTCGGCCAGCCCTCCCGGCAGCAACGGCCGGCCTGGCGTATCGGACACGGCCCGCACCACCGCCAGCGGCCGTCCGGCCGCCCCGGCGGCCAGCCACGCCGATTCCAGATCGACCAGCACGGCCCCGGCGCTTGCTGCCCGCGCCTTCTCCCGCCCGCCCCGCAGCCGGCCCACACTCACCACCGGCCCGCCCCGGACCGCCAGCCCGGCCCGCCGCAACTCCCCCGCCAGCAGCCCGGCCGACGGGCACTGGGTGGTCGTGCTCCCATCGGTGACCTCGGTCGCCACCACCACATCGCCCGGGCTGAGGTCGGCGGTCAGCCCACCGCCGGTGCCCGCCACCGCCAGCGTCCCGAAGTCCTCCCCGGCGAGCCGCTCCGCCTGCCGCCGGGCCCGCTCCGGCCCGTACCCGGAAACCCGGACCGCGCCCCCGTCCCCGATCCCGGCGCGGACAGCCAGCGCCTCCGGCAGCAGCGGCGTGCACACCACCAGCCGCTGCGGAGACCGGGACGCCGGCGCCATCACTGCCCACCGCCCAGGTACCGCCCCAGCGCGCTGACCGGGAACACCAGCCGGTACAGGTGATAGTTGAGGTAGAAGTCCCGCGGGAACCCGGTCCCGGTGAACTGCGGCTCATCCCAGGTGCCGTCCGGGCGCTGATGACTACATAGCCACCGGATCCCCGCGTCAACGGCCGCGCTGGCGGGCGGAGGGCCCGGGCGATCGTGCTCATCCGGGCGGCCCGCTGCCAGCAGGGCGAGCAAGGCCCATGCGGTCTGGGAGGCAGTGGATTCGCCCTGGCCGGCCAGCGACGGGTCGTCGTACGAGCGGAGGTCTTCGCCCCAGCCGCCGTCGGGGTTCTGGTGTGCCTCCAGCCAGGCGACGGCACGGCGGATGGCTGGCTTCTCCGGCCGGACGCCGGCGGCGATCAGGGCGGGCACGACGGCGCCGGTGCCGTAGACGTAGTTGGCGCCCCACCGGCCGAACCAGGAGCCGTCTGGCTCCTGGTTCGTCAGCAGCCAGACGACACCGCGGCGGGCTGGGCGGCTGCCGGCCAGGCCTTCGGCGGCGAGGGCTTCCACGACGTGGGCGGTGACGTCGGCGGAGGGTGGGTCGATGACGGCGCCGAAGTCGCAGAACGGCAGCTTGGTGGGCAACTCCGAGGTGTTGTCGGCGTCGAAGGCGGCCCAGCCGCCGTCCCTGGACTGCATGCCGGTGATCCAGCGGAGGCTGCGGGCTATGGCCGCGGCCCGGGCGTCCCCGCCGGGACCCCGCACGCGGCGGAGGGCAAGGACGGCTTCGGCGGTGTCGTCGATGTCGGGATAGGTGTCGTTGTCGAACTCGAACGCCCAGCCGCCGGGGGCCAGGCCAGGGCGGCGGACCTGCCAGTCGCCGGGGCCGGTGATCTCCTCGGCGAGGATCCAGCCGGCGGACCTGGCCAGGGCCGGGTCGTCGGCGGGGAGCCCGGCGTCGGCCAGGGCGATCATCGCCAGCACGGTGTCCCAGACCGGGGACTGGCAGGCCTCCAGGCGGCGGACCGGCCCGTCCGGGGTGTCCTCGGTGATGGTGAAACGGTCCAGGCCTGCCAGGCCGCGCTTGATCACCGGGTGGTTGAGGCCGTAACCGAGCAGGTGCAGGGCGATCAGTGAGTACACCCAGGGCGGCTGGATGCCGCCCCAGCAGCCGTCCTGTTCCTGGCGGGCAATGATCCACTCGGCGCAGCGGCGCAGCGCGGCCCGGCGGATGGCCTGGGCCGGGACCGTCCGGGGGCGGAGCCGGTCATAACGGTGCAGGACCGTGTCCAGACGGGCGAAGACTGCCGTCCAGGCGGAGTCCGCCTTGGCCCGGGCCGGGCGGGCAGGCGGATCGGTGGGCTGGGCGGCGGCTGTGGTCAGCTCGTCGAGGGTGAAAGGCAGCGCGCGGACGGGCCGCAGGGAGCAGACGATGGTCAGCGGGACGATGGTCTGCCGGGCCCAGCAGGCCCAGTCGTAGACGTTGAGCGGGAACCAGGCAGGCAGGTAGATCAGCTCGGGCGGCATGACCGGCAGCTCGTCCCACGGCCACAGGCCGAACAGGGCCAGCCAGATCCGGGTGAAGACACGGGTCGCTGGGTATCCGCCGCCGGCCCGGATCCAGGCGGCGGCCCGCGCCATGTGCGGGGTGGCCGGGTCATGGCCGGCCAGCCGGAGCGCGACGTAGGCCTCGACCGTGGTGGACAGGTCCCCGGGACCGCCATAGAAGTTGGCCCAGGTGCCGTCCGGGCGCTGCTGGGACGCGATCCACCGGGCCGCGCCCGCGGTCTGCTCCTGCGTGCGGACTCCCAGGAACTCGCGCAGCAGCAGATCCTCGGCATCCATGGTGACGTTGGTCGCCAGCTCGCCCTGCCACCAGCCCTGCTCGTGCTGGCGGCCGAGCAGATGGTCACGGGCGCGGGCCAGCGCCACCGCCGGGGTGAGGCCGGTCGTCACCGCCGTCCGGGTGGTCACCATTGCCGCGCCGTGATGAACTCGGCGATGCTGGCGAACTCGGCCCGGATGCCGTCCGGCAGCCCGGTCCCGGCCAGGCAGGCGTGCGCGGCCGCGAGCTGCCGGGCTGCCTCCTCCTCGGTCCACGACTTGCCGCCGGCGGCCACCACCAGTTCGGCGGCGTGCGCCAGATCGTCCTCGGTGAGCTCGTCTTCCCGGGCGAGCAGGGCGGCGAGCTCGGCCGACTCCGGTGTGCCCGCGCACAGGGCAGCCACCACCGGCAGCGACTTCTTCCTGGCCCGCAGATCGGACCGGGCCGGCTTACCGGTCACCTCCGGGGCACCCCAGATGCCGAGCAGGTCATCGGTGAGCTGGAAGGCCAGGCCGGCGTGCGCGCCGAAGGCGGCCAGCGCCATTGCCAGCTGCGGCGGTGCCCCGACGTGGATGGCACCGATACTGCACGCGCAGGCCATCAGCGCCGCGGTCTTGTCACCGGCCATGGCCAGGCATTCGGCCAGCGAGACGTCGTCACGCTGCTCGAAGGCAAGGTCCGCGCCCTGGCCGGCGATCAGCCGCTGCACCGCTACCGACAGCGCCCGGGCCGCCCACACTCCCTGCGGGGCGGTGTCCTCCAGCAGGATGTCCTGTGCCAGCGCGAGCATGGCGTCGCCAGCCAGGATGGCCGCGCCCACGCCATATACCGTCCACGCGGTCGGCCGGTGCCGCCGCTCGGTGTCGCCGTCCATGATGTCGTCGTGCAGCAGTGAGAAATTGTGCACCAGTTCCACGGCCACCGCGGCAGGCACCCCGCGCTCCGGCGCGGCGTCCGCGGCCCGGGCCGACAGCAGGGTCAGGGCCGGCCGCAGCGCCTTGCCCGCGGGCCTGCCCGGAGCACCGGGCCCGGCCGCCGCCTCCCCCGTCCGCTCGGCCAGGCCCAGGTGGTAGGCCGCCACCCGGCGCACGTCCGGGCTGAGCCTGGCCACAGCGGTGGCCAGCGCTGGTCCCACCAGGTCACGGGCCGTCTCCACGCCGGCCGGCATGACGGCCGTCATGCCGGTACCTTGGCGCTGACCGGGGCGGGCACGCCGCCCGCCGCCGTCAGCTCCCGGCGCAATGCCCGCACCGCGTTCAGTCCGCTGCGCACGGCTCCCTCCATCGTGTCCGGCCATCCGGTGTCGGTCCAGGCGCCGGCCAGCACCAGGCCCGGCACGGCGGTGGCGGCCGGTGGCCGCAGCCGCTCGCACCCGGGCACCTGGCGCAGCGTCGCCCGCCGCTCCCTGGTGACGAAAAAGTCGGTGACCTGGGCGTCGTGCGCGGCCGGCAGAAGCTCCGCCAGGGCAGGCAGGAACTGGTCCCGCAGCACCGACGCCGGGACGTCCACATAACTGTCCGCGGCGGACAGCGAGATCGCGAGGTACTGGCCGGCCCGCAGCCCGGACGGGCCGGTCCGGTCGAAGACCCACTGGACCGGAGAGCCGACCGCGGCCAGGAACGGCAGTCGGGTGACCCGCCGGTCGTAGACGACATGAACGTTGACGATCGGCGAGCTGGCCAGCTCGCGCCACTGGGCTGGCCCGGGCACGCCCGGGCCAGCCCAGCGCTGGCCCCCGCCGTCCTCAGTGGGCATGAGCCGGGCCGCCACCTCCGGCGGTACCGCGAGCACCACACCATCGGCCTCGATGGCCGCCGGGCCAGTTCCGCCCCGGCGGCCGGCCAGCTGGAGCCGGAACCTGGACGCTGACCCGTCCGCCCGGCCGGGCAGCAGCACCGACACGGCCGACACCTTGGCCGATGGCAGCACCTCCGCGCCGAGCCGGCCGAGCAGGCCGGCCGCCGCCTGGCCGTGCAGGTCGCCCAGCGGGATCGCGGGCACGCCGATGTCGGCCGCGTCCCGTGCACCTAGCAGCGCTGTCTTTACCACCGTCGCCGCCAGGGCCAGGTTGGCATCGTCACCTGGCACGTTCAGAGACGACACCGTGAACAGGTCCCACAGCACCCGCCGGGTGTGTTCATCCTGGCCGTGGGCGGCCAGCCAGTCGCCGAGCCGGGTCGCATCCAGATCGCCGCGGTCTGGATTCAGTGCCGCCATCGCCAGTGCGGCCCGGGCCACCCGCAGCCGCTGCGGATAGGAAAGGAGCTGGTAGCCGGCCAGGGCCGCACCCAGGTGCAGCGGCCCGGGCAGCCCGGTGCGGCGCAGCCGGGCCCGGCCGCCGGGACTGGCCACGGTGATGTCGAATCGGTTCTGCAGGGTGACCGAGCCGGCCATGCCGAGCCGGGCGAGCAGACCGCGGTAGGCGGTGCAGCAGCGCAGGAACACGTGCTGGCCATTGTCAACGGTCAGGCCATCGCGGCTGAACGAGCAGGTGGCGCCGCCGAGCCGGGGCCGGGCCTCCAGCAGGGTGACACCGGCCCCGGCCTCACTGAGCGCGATCGCGGCGGTGAGGCCGGCCAGGCCGCCGCCGATCACCGCCACCCGGCGCCGGGCCAGTGGCCGCCCGGTCACCGGGCTGCTCCCGCCGGGGCGGGCCGGGCCGGGTGCGGGCGCAGCGCGGTGGCCAGTGACCTGGCCGCCACCATCGCCTTCTCGCTGGTGGACAGGGAGACGCGGCGGTCCAGGACCGCCTGCGGCGCGGCGGCGATCCGCTTCAGCAGCCGGAAGTAGATGCCGGCCATCGCGCCGGCGGAGGCCGCGCTGCGCCAGTCGAGCAGCGGCATCAGCGCCAGCCCCCGGCTGTACCAGGTGGTGGCCCGCTGAGCCTCGAACTCCACCAGTTCCGCCAGCTTGCCGCGGTCGGCTGGGCCGCCGGCCAGTGTGCAGCCGAACCGCTCGAAGTCCTCGGCCGGCAGGTAGACGCGCCCGCCCAGGTAGTCCTCGCGGATGTCACGCAGGATGTTGGTGAGCTGGAGGGCAACCCCGAGCGCGTCCGCGAGCGGGGCGGCGGTGGCGACGTCGGAAGTGCCGAACACGCCCAGCGACAGCCGGCCGACCGAGCCGGCCACGCACCGGCAGTAGTGCAGCAGGTCCTCGAAGGTGCGGTAGCTGGCCCCGCACACGTCCGCCTCGCAGCCGTCGATGAGCTCACCGAATGCGGCCAGCGGGATGTCGAACCGGCCCGCGGCGTCGGCCAGCGCGATCAGCACCAGGTCCGGGCCCGCACCGTTGCCGCTGGCCGGCCGCCCGGCGGCGTCCCGCAGCGCAGTGACGCTCGCCCGCGACTGGGCCAGCGCGGCCAGCTTGTCCGGCGCGGGCAGGTCGCCGTCGCCGATGTCATCGATCCGGCGGGCGAAGGCGTACACCGCGGCCAGCGCCTGCCGCTTGGCCGGCGGCAGCAGCCGGATGCCGTAGGAGAAGTTCCGCGCCTGCGACCAGGTGATCTCCTCACAGTGCCGGTAGGCGGCAGCGATGCTCATGGCCTCACCGCCCGGTCACGTAGGCCCGCAGGAGTTCACCGGCCACCCGCGCACGGCCCGGCCGCGGGGTAGCCCGGAGTGGGTCGTGGCCGCTGGCGGCGATCGCCGCCAGCGCCGCCCGCCCGCCGGCCACATAGCCGGCCACCGCCAGCCGGGCGGCCCCGCGCAGCGTGCCGACGACCGGCGCCCCGGCGTCCAGCAGATCCCGCGCGCGGCGTACCTGGAACGCGATGAGGGCACGGACGCCGGGCCCGGCCCGCGGCGCGGCCAGGTCCGCCTCGGTGACCCCGAACCGGTCCAGATCGGCCAGTGGCAGGTAGATCCGGCCGGCCCGCAGATCCTCAGCCACGTCCTGCCAGTGCTCGGCCAGCTGGAGCGCTGTGCACACCTGATCCGACAGCGCCTCGCGCTCCGGCGTGGCCATCCCGAACACGTGCAGCACCAGACGCCCGACCGGGTTCGCCGACAGCCGGCAGTACCCGAGCAGGTCAGCGAAGGCCCGGTAGCGGGTCACCACCTGGTCCTGGCGGTTGGCCTCGATCAGGTCGAGGAACGGCCGCGCGGGGATGGCACAGGTGACAACGGTCCGGGCCAGCGCCCGGACCACGGGCAGCCGCGGCCCGGCGCTGGCAAGCCCGGGCGCATCCCCCGGGCCGCCGGCCCCAGCCGCGTCACCGGCGTCACCGGGCACCGCTGCCTCCCCGCTGCCGCCGGCCCCGGGCGCGTCCGCCCACCGCACCTTCTGGTAGAGCCGGCCGATGTCTGCCTCCAGCTCGTCCAGAAGTTCGAGCCGCTGCCCGGGGGCCGCCTCGTCGCCCATGTCGTCGACGGACCGGGCGAATCCGTAGATCGCGGCCAGGTCCCGCTGGTACCTGCGTGGGAGCACCCGGAGGGCGACCGGGAAGTTCTCCGCCCCGGCCTGGGCCGCGGCTGCGGCGCCGATCGCGACGGCCGCTGCGCTGCCCGCCCCGGCGGCGCGGTATTCAGCTCGCGTCGTCTCCGGGGTCACTCCCCTATCCCTTCATAGTTGGTGCGCAAATGCAAACAATGACATGAGTGTCAGCTGACATGGATGTCGTAGAACAGCCGGGATGCCTGGGTTCCCCGGCGTCAGGGATGGATTATACATAACCGCCAATTACCCGGACGGCCAGCCTTAATATCCAGCTATTGGCGCCGCCGTCCCGGCATTGGGGTGGGCGGAGGCATACCTTTCACCGGCCGTTGCGCCGCCGTCTGTACCGCTGGGGTACCGTGCATCACCGCAGTTCACGGTCAAGCACGGCGGTCCGTCAGGCCGGCCGTGGCCTTGCTCCAGGCCGGCCCCCCAGCGGGCCTGCGGGCACGCCGGGCAGCGTGAGAATGCGCATGCAGCTCGCGGCGAAATGCCACATCTGCTGGCACGCTGCGTTACCGGCAGGTTTCCCTGGGCTCAATTGATCGGGCAGGGCCCGGCAGCGCCGTTCGGTGCCGATGTGGCACGTCCGGGCCCGCTTTCACTGACATCGATGTCAGATAAATACGGGACCGCGTTCATGGCAATTTTACTGACGCTTGTGTCATATTTCAAAGTGGCATTACCTTCAGCCGCGCCAGATGACGGCGAGCGCGCAATCGTCGCCACCACCGCCCGCCTGCATGGCCCGCACCAGGTCCGCGGCGCCCGCCCGGAACCCGGAAGTGACCATCCGCTCCGCCTCCCCCAGCAGCCGGTCGGTGCCGTAATCGATGTCCCGGCCGCGCGCCTCGACCAGGCCGTCGGTGTAGAGCATCAGCGCGTCGCCCGGCCGGAGCGTGCCACGTTCCGGAACCAGCCGCAGGTCGGCGACCACGCCCAGCACGATTCCCCGGGCCTGGGTGAGCCGCCACGTCCCGCTGCTGG